>JACZDC010059543.1_pt1 | contig 10282 bp, 10 predicted proteins | sample 8641791 | NCBI WGS metagenome assembly JACZDC01 (sample SAMN15324613, study PRJNA640507) | soil metagenome | isolation source: intercropping peanut in the second line | place: China: Luxin town, Laibin City, Guangxi Province | collected 2019-07-25 | depth 10cm m
CCAGCGTCTGCTCGTAACCCGCGCGCGCATCGCGCACCGGATGCGTGAGACGGCGTACGGTTTCCAGATTCTGCGCGAACACCTGCAGGACGGAATCCACGACGGTTTCCACATCGCGCAGCACGCCCTGGAAATCCGGAGTCAACGCCTCGACCGCGGTCTGCGGACAGCGCGCGCGAATGGCCTGCACGCAGGCGGCAAAATGCGCGGCGCCGCCATCGGCCAGGTCATCGCGATTGACGCTGGTGAGCACGATGTATGACAGCCCCATCAGCGCCACGCTCCCGGCCACATTGCGCGGTTCGTCGGCATCGAGCCAGCCGCGCGGATTGCCGGTGTCCACCGAACAGAAACGACAGGCCCGCGTGCACACCGCACCCATCAGCATGATGGTGGCGGTGCCGGCATTCCAGCACTCGCCGATGTTGGGACACTTGGCCTCTTCGCACACGGTAGCCAGTTTGTGTTCGTGCACATTGCGGCGGATGGCCGCGTAACGCTCGCCGCCGCCGGGAAGCGCCTTCAGCCAGCGCGGTTTGCCAGTCAGTGGCGCCGCGACGGCACTCTCACCGCGCGGCTTCTGCCCATCGCGGATGGCCGTGAAGCCCTGGGCCGTGGTGTATTTCTCGCCGCTGCGCGCCGCGGTGCCGAACGGCGCGGCGGGCTCGACCACCACACGGATGTCTTTGAGATCAGAGGACATGTTTCATCCTCCCATGCGCCGCAAGCGCGCGTCGAGTTCGGCCAGCCGCTCGGGCGTGCCCACATCGATCCACAGGCCATCGTGACGCTGGCCGCCCAGTTTTCCGGCCTCGAGCGCCTTGAGCAGCCAGGGCAGCAGCGGGAAGCGGCCCGGTTCGGCGGACGCCAGCAGTTCGGGCCGCAGCACGGCAATGCCTGAATACGTCAGACGCTGCGTGCCGGCGCCGCTGATCCTTGCACCCTCCAGCCAGAAATCACCGCGGGGATGATGTTCCGGGTTGGGCACGAGCACGAGCTGCGCCAGATCGTTGCGCGCCAGCTCGAGCGAGGTGAAATCCACGTCGGTGTACACATCGCCATTGACCAGCAGGAAAGGTTCGCTGCCCAGCAGCGGCAGCGCCTGGCGGATGCCACCGCCGGTCTCCAGCGCCGGCCAGGGCTCGCGGCTGTATTCGATGCGCACGCCATGGCGTGAACCATCGCCCAGCGCCGCGGCAATGGTTTCTCCCAGCCACGACAGATTGATCACGACATCGCGAATGCCGGCCTGCGCCAACCGTTGCAGATGCCATGCGATCAGCGGCTTGCCGGCCACTTCGAGCAGCGGCTTGGGCGTGTGATCGGTGAGCGGCCGCATGCGCTCGCCGCGGCCCGCCGCCAGCAGCATGGCCTTCATGGCTGCGTGGCCAGTGCGCGCGCATTGGCCGCCGCCAGGCCCGGCGTCAGGTGATCTTCGACGAGGCTGCGGAAGGCGGCGAGCTCGGGATACAGCGCGACCACTTCGCGCACGTATTGCAGGGTGCGCGGCAGGTCGGCCAGATAGCCGCTCTTGCCGTCGCGCCAGAACAGCCGCGCGAAAATCCCCAGCACCTTGATGTGCCGCTGCAGACCAATGAGATCGAACCAGCGCAGGAATTCCTCGTTCGAACTGCCAGCGATGGCGGCGCCCGCGGCGCCACCGCTGCGCAGCCGCTGGCGATGCTGCTGCACCCAGGCCACCACGCGCGCGCGTGGCCAGTCGACGTAGCAGTCCTTGAGGATGGAGGCCAGGTCGTAACCCACCGGTCCGCGCAGCGCGTCCTGGAAATCGATGACACCGGGCGAGCGACGAGGCGTGATCATCAGGTTGCGCGAGTGATAATCGCGATGCACGAACACCTGCGGCTGCGACAGCGCCTCGGTCGCCAGCCACTCGAAGGCTTCGTGCGTCACCTGCTTCTGCGCGTCATCCAGTTTGATGGCCAGGTGGCGCTCGCAGTACCAGTCGGGCAGCAGCTGCATCTCGCGCAGCAGCACCGCGCGGTCATAGGGCGGCAATTCGCGCGATGCGGCGTCGCCGCCCAGCTGCAGTCCGGCCAGTGCTTCCAGCGCGTCGGCGTACAGCGACGAGGCATCGGATCCCGCGTTCAGCGCGGTGAGCATGTGGCGCGATCCCAGATCCTCCAGCAGCGCCAGGCCCTGTGTCAGGTCGTGGGCGTGCACATGCGGCACGTGCACACCACATTGCTCCAGCAGTCCGGAAACCCGCAGATAGGCCGAAAGGTCTTCCTTGTCGGGCGGCGCGTCCATGACCACGAAGGTTTCGCCGGCTACATTCCACACACGGAAGTAACGACGAAAGCTGGCGTCGGCGGAGGCCGGTTCGAGTTTCTGGACCGACATTCCCAGCGTGCTGGTGAGCCAGAGGCCAAGGATGTCGAGACGGGGATCGGACATGCAGGATGAAGCGGATTTAAGGGCGGCGAACGCAGTGCGGCTCACATTATAATGCGGCGCTTCATGCGCATGTTCCGCTTCCCGCTGCTGCTCGTCACAATGCTGTGCTCTGGCATGGCGTCGCGGGCGCCGGCCGCCGAATCCGAGAACTGGCTGGTGCCGCCGCGCTGTCCCGACGATGCCATGGCGGCGCGTCTGGCCAGTCCGCTCAGTCCGGCAGTGTCTGCCGATGACACCATCCAGATCCGCACCCAGCCGGGTGAAAACGCGGTGAAGATCGACCAGGACCGCAACATGCAGATCAACGGTCGCGTCGAAATCCAGCAGGGACAAAGGCAGTTCGCCGCCGACAATCTCACCTACAGCTCGGCCAACGATCACTTCGAAATCAACGGCCAGGTGGAATACCGCGATCCGCAGATGATTGTGAGCGGCCAGGCCGGTTCGCTGTCGCGCGAGGAAGCCGCGTTCAAGGGCGCGCAGTTCGAACTGCCACAACGCAGTGCGCGCGGCGCCGCGCAGTCCTTGTCACTGACCGCCGATGGCATCCTGAAGCTCGACGGCGTGCGTTACACCACCTGCCCGCCCGACAGCCCCGACTGGCAGATCATGGCCGACCGCGTTTCCATCGACACCGAGCGCAGCATGGGCACGGCGCGCGATGCGCGGGTGGAATTCCTCGGCGTTCCCATCCTGCGGCTGCCGGTGATCTCCTTTCCAGTGGGTGATGCGCGCAAGAGCGGCGTGCTCTTTCCAAGCCTCGGCAGCACCACGCGCAGCGGCGCGCAACTGTCGGTGCCCTACTACTTCAACCTGGCGCCCAACCAGGACCTGACCCTGACGCCCACCTGGTACAGCCGCCGCGGCATCGACGTGGAGGGCCAGTACCGCTATCTCACGCGCAGCAGTCACGGCGAGATCACCGCCAACCTGCTGCCCAGCGACCGCCGCGCCGATCGCTCGCGCAACCGGCTGAAGCTCGACAACATCACCGAGCTGCCACAGCAATGGCGGCTGACCATCAACGCCGAAAACGTCAGCGACGCACAATACTTCGAAGACTTCTACCAGGGCGCGGATGGTTCCAGCGTGGCCTTCCTGCCGCGCCGGCTGCAGCTCTCGTTCCGGGGCGATCATCTGGATGCCGGCATCCTGTTCAGCAATTTCCAGACCCTGGACCAGGAACTCACGCAGACCGATCGCCCCTACACCGAAGTGCCGCGCCTGTATGCGCGCGGCAACTGGCAGCTGGATCTGCCCGCACTGCCGCTGCTCTATGGCTTCGACAGCGAGGCCACTTCCTTCCGCCGCAGCGAAGGGGTCGAAGGCTGGCGCGTGGACGCCGCGCCGCAGCTCACATTGAACTACACCGCCCCGGGCTATTTCGTGCGTCCGTCGCTCGCGATGGAAGGCACCTGGTACAAGCTGCGTGACACCGCACCCGGTGTGAACGACTCTCCCGATCGCGTGCTGCCCATCGCCAGCTTCGATGCCGGCATGCAGTTCGAGCGCGAAAGCGGCAGCCGTGGCCAGCGGCGCATCACGCTGGAACCGCGGCTGATGTATCTGTACGTGCCCTACCGCAACCAGGCGGACGTACCGGTGTTCGACACGGCCGAACCCGACCTGAACTGGATCGAGCTGTTCCGCACCAACCGTTATGTGGGCGTGGATCGCATCAGCGATGCCAATCAGCTTTCCGCCGGCGTCACCACGCAGCTCTACAGCAGCAGCAGCGGCACGCGCTTCCTGTCTACCACGCTGGGCCAGACTTTCTACTTCCACTCGCCACGCGTAACGCTGCCGGATGAACCGCCGGTCGAGAATCACGCCTCCGACCTGATCGCGCAGGTGGAACTGCAGGCCTTCAGGAACTGGAACGTGAGCCTTGGCATGCAGTGGGATCACGAGCAAACCCAGGCGCGGCGTGCCGAGGCGCATCTGCGCTACCAGCCCGCCGCGCAGAGCGTGGTCAACCTGGGCTATCGCTTCCAGCGTGACCGCATGGAACAGGCCGACCTGTCGGCCGCCTGGCCCATCACCGACCACTGGCGCCTTTATGGCCGCACGCTGTATTCGCTGCGCGATGACCAGTTCATCGGGCGCTTCGCGGGCTTCGAATACGCCAGCTGCTGCGGGCGCGTGCGGGCCGTGGCCCGGGATTACGTCAGCCGCCGCTCGGGGGATCGCGACCGCAGCATCTACCTGCAGCTGGAACTCAAGGGCCTTTCCAGTGTCGGACAGGCTGCGGACGCTTTCCTGGAAAGGGCCATTCGCGGATACTCTGCCAGCTCGCGTCGCCGCTGACGCATTCGCCGAAATGTTGAGGAATTTCCCATGATTCGCCCCCTGCGGGCCGGCCTGGCCGGTCTGGCACTGCTGCTGGCCGGCGCCGCCACGGCCGCCGACGCACCCAAGACCGAAACCGCCCCCGCGGCCGCCGAGGCCCCCGCCAAGGTCGAGCCCAAGGGCGAGCTGCTCGACAAGGTCGTGGCCATCGTCAACGACGGCGTGGTGACGCAGAGCGATCTGGATGAGCAGACAGCGGCCATCGTCGACAACCTGCGCGAACAGAAGACACCGCTGCCACCCCAGGATGTGCTCCGCAAGCAGGTGCTCGAGCGCCTGGTGATGCGCGAAATCCAGCTCCAGCGCGCCGAGCGCATCGGCCTGAAGATCAGCGACGAGCAGGTAAATGGGCAGCTTGCGGACATCGCGCAGCGCAATGGCATGACGCTGACCCAGCTTCCCACCGCCCTGGCACAACAGGGCGTGGACTACGCGGGCTTTCGCGACAACCTGCGCAAGGAGATGACCCTGCAGGGCCTGCGCCAGCGCGACGTGCTGGGCAAGATCAACGTCTCTCCGCGCGAACTGGAGCAGTTCATCGAGCGACTGAAGAAGCTGCCCTCCGAGACCGACGAATACAACGTCTCGCACATCCTGATCGCCATTCCGCAGGACGCCACGCAGTCCAAGGTGGATGAACTGGGCAAGCTGGCGCAGGAAATCTACGACCGCTCGAAGAACGAGGATTTCGGCCGCCTCGCGGTGGCCTACTCCAACAGCCAGACCGCACTGGAAGGCGGCTCGCTGGGTTGGCGCAAGGGACCGGAGCTGCCCACGGCCATCGCCGAAGTCGTTGCCGGCATGAAGCCCGGTGATGTCAGCAAACCCATCGCCACGCCGAATGGCTTCCACCTGTTCAAGCTCAACGAGATGCGCAGCACCGAAGGCAGCCGCATCGAGGACCAGGTGCATGCGCGGCACATCCTCATCCGCCCCAATGCCCTGCAGGACGATGCCACCGTGAAGCAGAAGCTCGAAGGCATCCGCGAAAAGGTGCTCAAGGGCGAGGACTTCGCCGCCTTCGCCTCCAGCATGTCCGAGGATTCCGGGTCAGCCGTGAATGGCGGCGATCTGGGCTGGTCGGGTCCTGGAACCTTCGTGCCGGAGTTCGAAAGCACCCTGGCCGCTCTGAAGGACAACGAGATCAGCGAGCCCTTCCACACGCAGTTCGGCTGGCACATCGTGCAGGTGCTGGGCCGCCGGCAGTTCGATACCACCGAGGAATCGCTGCGGCAGCGTGCCTTCCGGCAGCTGCGCGAGAGCAAGGCCGACGAGGAAACCGAGCTGTGGCTGCGCCGGTTGCGCGACGAGGCCTTCGTCGATACCGACATCTGACCGGCTCGCATGCGTGCACGTCCGCGGCTGGCGCTGACCGCAGGTGAGCCTGCCGGCATCGGCCCGGATCTGTGCGTGATGATGGGCGCGCGGCTGCAGGCACAACCCGCGAATTTCGATCTGGTGTGCCTGGCCGATGAAACGCTGCTGGCCGAGCGGGCCGCACAGCTCGGCATGCCGCTCAGGACTTCACAGGCTTTTTGCATCCGCCACCTGCCACTGGCCGCGCCGGTGACGACGGGAAAGCTGGACCGGCGCAATGCGCGCTGGGTGCTTGGCCTTCTCGACGCCGCGCTCGAGGGCTGTCGCGGCGGCGACTACGACGCCATGATCACGGCACCGGTGCAGAAAAGCGTCATCAATGACGCCGGCGTGTCCTTCACCGGCCACACGGAATACCTCGCCGAACACTGCGGCGTGAGGCGACCGGTGATGCTGCTGGCCGCAGGTTCGCTGCGCGTTGCGCTGGCCACGACGCATCTGCCGCTCGCCGCGGTCAGTGGCGCCATCACCGGCACCGCGCTGGATGAAGTGCTGCAGATCGTGCATGACGACCTGGGGTCCAAATGGGGCATCGCTGCGCCGCGCATCGGCGTGTGCGGACTCAACCCCCACGCAGGCGAATCCGGTCATCTGGGACGCGAGGAGATTGACGTCATCGCACCGGCCATTGCGCGCGCCGCGGCACGCGGCATCCGTGCTACCGGACCCTGGCCTGCCGATACCATCTTTACCCCGCGGCAGCTCGAACACTTCGATGTGGTGCTGGCCATGTTTCACGACCAGGGGCTGCCCGTGCTCAAGCACGCAGGCTTCGGTGAGGCCGTGAATGTGACACTGGGTTTGCCCATCGTGCGCACCTCCGTGGACCATGGCACGGCGCTCGATCTCGCCGGCACCGGCAAGGCCGACGTGGGCAGCCTGCACGCGGCCATCACGCTGGCCGCCGAACTGGCGCGCAGCCGCGCCGCGTACTCGTGATCCGCGCGCGCAAGCGCTTCGGGCAGCACTTCCTGCACGATCGCAGCGTACTGCAACGCATCGCGCAGGCGGTGGATCCGCATTCCGGCGAGCATCTGGTGGAAATCGGCCCGGGACAGGGCGCGCTGACGGCGCTGCTGCTCGAGCGCACCAGCCAGCTTGATGCCGTGGAAATCGATCGCGACCTTGCCGCCGGGTTGCGCCAGCGCTGGCCCGCGCTCGTGCTGCACGAAGCCGATGCGCTGGAGTTCGACTTTGCCGCACTGGCGCGCGCGCGCGGCGGTGCGCTGCGCATCGTGGGCAACCTGCCCTACAACATTTCCACGCCGCTGCTGTTCCATCTGCTGGACTGCGTCGATCACATCACCGACCTGCACGTGATGCTGCAGAAGGAAGTGATCGATCGCATGGCGGCCGCACCCGGCAGCGAACACTACGGCCGGCTGACCGTGATGCTGGCGCCGCGGCTATCGGTGCAATGGCTGTTCGATGTGGGACCGGGCGCCTTCCAGCCGCCACCGCGCGTATGGTCGGCGGTGGCGCGGCTCACAGTGCTGCGCGCACCGCGCTTTGCCGAACCACCGGTCTTTGCGCGCGTGGTCGCCGCGGCCTTTTCGCAGCGGCGCAAGACCCTGCGCAACAGCCTGCGCGACATTCTGCCCGCGCATGCGTGGGAAGCCACTGACATCGATCCCGGCGCCCGACCGGAAGTGCTGGCGCCGCACCAGTTCGCCACCCTGGCAGCGCTTGCGCGGCCCGCCGGCCTGTGATCTCTTTGCGACATGATTTATCGCAACATTCTGGCGGTGGTGGGAGTCAGTGAAGATGGCGCCCAGGTGGCGGCCCGCGCGCGCGAATTCGCCGTCGCGGGCAATGCGCAGCTCACGCTGCTGCATGTGGTGGAGTTCGTCCCCGTAGAGCCGCTCAGCGATTCATTGCTGCCCGCCGTGCAGATCGAAACCGAACTGATCGAACGCTCGCGCACCCGCCTCAAGGACATGGCGCAGATCCTGGGCGCAGGCGTGCGCTGGGAAGTGACCTCGGGCAATGTGAAGTCCGAGATCACGCGCCATGCACGCCAGGGCCAGTTCGACCTCATCGTCATCGGCAGCCATGAGCGCCATGGCCTGTCGATTCTCGTGAATCTCACCGAAGACACGGTGCTGCATGCGGCACCCTGCGATGTGCTGGCCGTGCGGCTGGCGGGCAAGCCGGCATCATGAGCCACCGCATCCGTGTCGACGTCGAGACCAACTACCTGCCGGATCAATCCGACCCCGGCGGCAAACGCTATGTCTTCGCCTACACCATCACCATCCGCAATGAAGGGGATGAAGCCGCCAAGCTGCTGCGTCGCCACTGGCTGATCACCGATGCCGACGGCAAGGTGCAGGAAGTGCACGGCGACGGCGTGGTGGGCGAACAGCCGCATCTGAAACCCGGCCAGGGTTTCCGCTATTCCAGCGGCGCCATACTCGAGACGCCGGTGGGATCCATGCAGGGCAGCTATTCCATGCTCAGCGACGATGGCGCGCAGTTCGATGCGCCCATCGCGCCGTTCCGGCTGGCCATGCCCGGCATCCTGCACTGACCTCAGGCCCGTGTCCCGCTACGCCATCGGCGACCTCCAGGGCTGTTTCGATCCCCTGCTGGCGCTGCTCAAGCGCCTGAATTTCTCCGCCGACCGCGACCAGCTGCTGCTGGTGGGCGACCTGGTGAACCGCGGCCCGGATTCGCTGCGGGTGCTGCGCCACCTGCGCTCGATGGGCGCCAATGCGCTGTGCGTGCTGGGCAATCATGACCTGCATCTTCTGGCGCAGCACTTCGATCCCTCGCGTCCCATGCGTCACGGCGACACGCTGCAGCAGGTGCTCGATGCCCCGGACCGCGAACCACTCATGCAGTGGCTGCTCGAAAGGCCGCTGCTGATCCACGATGCCGCACACCGCGATCTGGTGTTGCACGCCGGACTGGTGCCGCAATGGACGGTACAGCAGGCCGTTACCGAAGCCGCAGCGGCCGAGCGCGCGTTGCGCGCGCAGCCGGAGAAATTCCTCTCCACCATGTATGGCAACAAGCCTGACCGGTGGAGCGAGGACCTGGACGCCGCCGACCGGCATCGTTTCACCATCAACGTGCTCACGCGGCTGCGCTACTGCAGCGCCGACGGCACCATCAACCTCAAGCTCAAGGATGCACCGGGCAAGGTGCAGCCGCCCTGGCGTCCCTGGTTCGAGCATGTGCGGCGCGCCACGCAGGTGCGCATCGTCTGTGGACACTGGTCCACACTGGGATTGCTGCGGCGGCCGGATGTGCTCGCGCTCGACACCGGCTGCGTCTGGGGCGGTGCGCTCACCGCCGTGAACCTGGACGATCCCGAGGCGCCAGCGGTGCAGCAGCCCTGCCTCGCCTGCCAGACCCCCGGCGACTGAACGAGCCGTAATCCGCGGATGCGATCCGCGCGCTATCATGCCGCCCCCGCAATCCACACGGTGAATCATGAACATTTCGATGCACAACGCCTCGGTGGGCGTTTACCTCAAGCTACTGGGCAACCTGAATACCATCCTCGAGAAGGCCGAGAAGTGGGTGACGGAGCGCAAGATCGACCCGGGCGCCATCCTGCAGGCGCGTCTGGCACCGGACATGTTCACCTTCACGCGCCAGATCCAGATCACCACCGACATGGCCAAGGGCACTGTCGCAAGGCTTGCCGGCCAGGAACCGCCGCGCTTCGAGGACAACGAGAGCAGCTTCGCGGATCTGAAGGCGCGCGTGGCCAGGACCATCGCCTATCTGCAGAGCCTCGATGCGGCCAGCTTCAATGGTTCGGAATCACGCGCCATCACGCTGAAGCTGGGCCCGCCGGGCGCGCAGCAGGAACACAAGTTCGAGGGATTGAACTATCTGCTGGGCTTCGGCACGCCCAATGTGTATTTCCACTATTCCATGGTCTATGCGCTGCTGCGGCACAATGGCCTGGACGTGGGCAAGCGCGACTACATCGGCTGACGCAACGCGACTACCAGCGCAGCAGGCGCGCTCCGCAAAGCGCGCCTGCCAGCGTGACCATGGCCGCTGCCAGCACGTACCAGATGCCGACGAACAGCGGACTGTCATCGGGGCAGTGCAAGCCATAGAGCGTGCCGGCCAGGCCCGCGCACATCAGTCCCGCGGCCGCGCCGGCCAGCGCCGGCCG
>JACZDC010000386.1_pt1 | contig 10281 bp, 10 predicted proteins | sample 8641791 | NCBI WGS metagenome assembly JACZDC01 (sample SAMN15324613, study PRJNA640507) | soil metagenome | isolation source: intercropping peanut in the second line | place: China: Luxin town, Laibin City, Guangxi Province | collected 2019-07-25 | depth 10cm m
GAAGAAGAACTGTGGGTTTTCGGTGGAGCGGATTTTGCTTTTATCGCTGCTCTTTTGGTAGAAGAATCCGACATTTTATCCTCATCTTGAATATCGGCTTCTGTTAGCAGATGAACAAATGAATCCTTTTTTGCCCTAGAGAAAACGATGGGTTGTTCAGTTCCAATCAGCTCTCGATTGAGGTTCAAGAATCGCTCTTTGGCCATTTCATCAGTGCCCAAAAGGCTCAAACATAGAGGTAGGGCTGGAAGACAATTATCAATGAGAGAAGTCTGTAGCAAATCTTCCTTGTTAGGTTTGGTTAAGATCAGAACTGTTCCAACTCGAAGATAATTATTGTTTGTCAGTTTGTCAACATGATAGAGGAATTCTTCCACACTCAAGGGGCTTTGTCCAGAGGGCAATATCTCTTTGATTGCTGTGGCTTTCTTGTATGTGTCGTTCAATAAGAAGAGAATTCCCTCGGGTTTGAGGAGGGATTTGAGACAATCTCGAATAACGTTGAAACGAAAAGATTCATCATATTGTTTGGAGATTCTCTTGATTTTCTTAGCTTCTTGTTGTCGTTCCTCTCGAATTCTTCTCTCATTTTGTATCCACAAAGAACCCATCACCTTTTCAATGATGCCAGAAAGCAAAATGTTCTTTGTATAACCTTCAATATTAATGTGTTTTCGACAACACGGGCAATGAATAGTAGTCTTCATGTTCTCAACGCATGTGAGACAAAAGTTGCTGCCACAACAGAACAAACTGATTGGATCTAAAAGTGTCTCTCGACAGATTGGACAGTCAAACTCCTGATTGTTGATCACTTGTATCTCCATCGCTTCACTCATTTCTTTGTGTTGTTTGGTTTTTAATCAATTACTTACTTCTTAAAGATTGAATCAAAATGTTTAAATCAGAGAATTTTATTTTCTTGGAGACATGTAAGAAAAAACAAACAAACGAAACAATGAGCACAATTGTAGTTTACAACCGATACTTTGACAAGGCTTCGGCAAAACGCGGAGAGATCGTCGAGGTGACCTTTGAAGTGTCATTCGTTGCGCCATTCAATGCTGCCAACGTCTGGTTCGACAATGTCGGGGACAACCTGGGAGGTTCGACTAATGGTGTCGGACCTCTTGACTCGTATGCATCAGGTTCGATTGCTGTGACCAACCTGAGTCCCAGTTCAGTCAATTGGCATGCGGTCGGTTCCTCCTCTCTCACTCAGGGCTGCTTTCGATTCTGGGCCAAGGGTACCAATTATCCATCATCGACTAATCCTTTGAGCAATGTCTGGAAGCCCATTAGTCCGCTTCAGCCTGCAAGCATCAAAATCACTCACAAATTCCGAGTTCACGATTCAGCCTTGATTGGAACAACCATCTTCCCTCCTACTCGACAATTCCCTACCAATGACAATGATTTCAGTATCGGAAAAATGATGATTGATCTCGGTGCCAGTATGAACCTCTCTATCTCAACTGGTTCTGCTCCGGGTGGTTACAGCCGAACTCTTCAAATCGTCGCCTAATTTTTACCACAGATAGTAAAACCTAATATTTGTTGCCAAACCTTTTTTCTCAGCTTGATCAGATGATTTATTTTTTATAATATGAAATGTTGAACACTCTAGTATTGATCACGCGATGGATCAGCGAGCAAGAAGGTGCGATTGCAAATTCCAATTTGGCCCTCTCGTGTAAATACCTCAGCTCATTGATTGCTCAACCTGTTTCCAGCCGATCTACCATTAATGTGAAGAATGTGTTATTTTACTTATCCCTTGGATTTAATGAAAGCTTTAGTTTGACAGAGCAAGCAGCTGCCAATGAAGATTTAGAATTGATGCTTTGGGCTAGAGAAGCTGGAATTCCTTGGACCATTGATGTGTGTCCGATTGCTGCTGCAAAAGGAAATTTACATTTTCTTCAATGGATAAGAAAAAATGGCTGTCCTTGGAATGAGGAAACATGTAATGCCGCCGCGAAAGCTGGTCATCTGGAAATTCTAAAATGGTGTCGAGAAAATGGCTGTCCATGGAGCTCAAAGACTTGTACGTATGCTTCAAAGCATGGCCATTACGAGACTTTAAAATGGGCAAGGAAAAATGGCTGTAATTGGAATCACTTTTCTACATTTTGGGCTGCACTCAAGGGACATCTCGAAATTCTTAAATGGCTCATCGACAAAGGTTGTCCCATTGTACCTGAACTTGCTTGTCATGTGGCAATTGAAGGACAACTTGAGGTTTTGAAATATCTGGTGGTGGAAAGAAATTATCCCATTTGGAATCCAGAAGATACTTGTTATTTTGCACTAAAAAACGGACATCGTGAAGTTGCCGTATGGATTGCCAATCATTACAATCTTGTCTCTGCTGCCGCAGCTTAATTTTTAAAACTTTTTAGTTCATTCATTTAACAGCATTCATCTCCCTCGACAACCGTTGAGATCAATACATTCTCGCAATTCAACCTTCCCGTTAGAGTAATAGGAATTGGATTCACCGTCCAATTAACAGGAATTGCCGAGAGGGTAACAGCAATTTTGATATTTCCGGGAATTAATCGTTGTCCTTCTGCCAAAAGTTCCGTATCTATCTTTCCATCATAGCTAGGGTTAGTTTCTAGCGGCGCTGCGCTAATAGCAATGTTTTCTGGGTCCAAGCAAGCCAATTTCCCTTGACAATCAGTAAAAGCAGCAGCCAAATCGAGATAGAGCTGCAAACAACCAACTGGGCATCTCGTGCAAAGATTGATTAAAATATAGACAAACTTGTATTTGAATCCATTGTCAACAATTCGTGAGACCGCTGACATACGGGGATCTTTTAGCACACGTCCACAGCTGCATTTGTGACATTTCTTTTTGCAAACTATACAACCACATTTGCATCCCAAACAATGATCGCAGCTTGAGCAAGAGCATTCTTTCTTATCAGGGCAGCCAAAAAAATCATCATCACAAGGAGTTGGGGATAAGGATTCAGGGTGATGTTGATGAAAAGATGGAGTTGGCGGAGGCGAGGGAGTTCGAGGAGACTCTGAAATTCGGTGAACGGAATAGGAAATACTTTCTGAAACGTCTTGGGAAGAGTTTTGACAAATGCAAAGGTCACAATCCCGTTTGCAAGCTCCGCAAAGACAAACGCATCCCTGGCACCTCTTTTCAGGACAAGGCCCACAAATGCAAGAAGGTCCAACCGAAGGTTGTTCTTCCGGTTGTTCGTAAGAGCATTTGCAAGGACGACAATCTAGACATTTCCTACATTCACAGGTGCATTTCTGACAATGGTTGCAAGGATGACAACAATTGACGACTACTTGTTGAGGAGTGAGATGGGGACGAAGAGACATTGGAAATTTGTTTGGTCTAAATCCTTGAGCCTTTGGTTTCCCGTGGCATTGTTGAAAGCCTCGATTAAAGGAAGGGCGCATCTTTTCTACTAATATAGAAACATTAGAAAAATAAATTTTAGGAAATTAAATTCAGATTTATTTTGAAATATCCAAATTCCAAATATGTCTGGAAAAAGAAAAAATAATTCAAAACAAAATCCATCAAAAAGAAAGAAAATTCCTCCTGGGAAACGTTGTTTTTGTGGTCTCCATTATGCGTATTTTGGAATTCCTGGCGGAAAAGCGACCCATTGTTCAAAATGTAAAACACCTGAAATGTGTGATGTCAAACACAAACAATGTATTGAATGTCAGAAAAAAACCGCCCTTTTTGGTCTTCCAAAAGGTGAGACTACACACTGTGGAGGCTGCAAGCTCGAAGGCATGGTAAATCCAAAAACCAAATTATGCAAATGCGGGAAACCAGCTAGATATGGAAAAACCAAAAGAATTCCGACACATTGCAAAAAATGCAAAGAAGATGATATGGTCAATTCAAATGACCCCATTTGTGAGTGTGGAAAACGTGCGCATTATGCTGGTCATTCTGATGAAATACCAACGCATTGTTTAGAATGCAAAACAGAAAAAATGATCAATGTCTCACTCCAAAAATGTCAATGTGGACAATCAGTCTTGGCAAGTTTTGGGTTCGATGGTCAAAAGCCAAGTCGCTGTTCTAAATGCAAAGAAGATGGTATGATCAACATCCGAGCTAATTTATGCCAATGTAAACGACACACTGTCAGCTATGGTTTGCCAGATCAGAAAGCAACAAAATGCTTTGAATGTAAAACTGACGGAATGGTATTGGCTACTGTCAGATGTGAATGTGGAGGGTCAGCTAGATTTGGTATACCTGGCCAAAAAAGCAAAACTCATTGTATTAATTGTCGAACTCCTGAAATGGTTGATTCAAAATATACAAGATGTCAATGTGGAAAAGGTGCATATTTTGCCCTTTCAGAGACGGGACAACCCACTCATTGCAAAAAATGCAAAACATCAGAAATGTTTAATGTTTCTCCAAACAAATGTTTTTGTGGAAAAATTGGAAATGCGAATTATGGATTTCCTGGAGGAGATGCAACACATTGTACGAGTTGCAAAGAGGACGGAATGATTGATATTATGACGAAACGTTGCCAATGTGGAACGATCGCATCTTTTGGCCTTGTTGATGACTCTCCAACTCATTGTGCTGGTTGTAAAAAACCGGAAATGATCAATTTGAGATCTTCACGCTGTTGTGTTTGCCAGAGAGAAGCATCATTTGGCTTTAATTCAAAAATGACACATTGCAAAAAATGTAAATCTGATGGCATGGCAAATTTGAGGAAACGATGTTATTGTCAAAACGGATATCCCGTTTTTGGATTTGAAGGCGGAAAGAAAACTCATTGTTCAAGGTGCAAAGAAGAAGGTATGATTGATTTACAACATTCTAAATGCTTGTGCGGCAAATCATATCCGAGTTACGGATTAGAAGGTGATAAAAAACCAACGAGATGTTCAGCCTGCAAAACTGCTGATATGGTGGACTTGAAAAACAAAAGAAAATGTCCATGTGGAAAAAGACAACCTGCCTTTGGTCTTCCCAATGCGATTGTTGGTACATACTGTTCTGATTGCAAACAAGAAGGAATGGTTAAAATTCTCAAGTCAAAATTGTGTCATTGTGGACGAGCTTCACCCAATTTTGGATCGCCAAATCAAAAGAAACCTACGCATTGTTCTGTTTGTAAAACAGAAGATATGATTAATCTAAAACGCAAATTGTGTTTTTGTGGAAAATATTCACCAAGTTTTGGATTTGAGAAGAGAACGCATTGTTCGATTTGTCGAGAAGATGGCATGATTTGTATTACCAAAAGGCGGTGCAATTGTGGAATTGCTAAACCTGAATTTGGCTTTGTTCATCAAAAAAGCGGTACGCATTGTTCCAAATGTAAATTGAACGGAATGATTAATCTGAGGGTTGTTTATTGTGCTTCCAACAATCAAAATCCTCCCATTCCATGCCCTGTTGAAGGAAATCCAAAATATGATGGATTTTGTACCCACTGTTTTGAGAATTTATTTCCTTTAGACCCAAGAACACCACTTATTAGAACGGCCAGCAAGGAACTGAAAGTTGTAAAATATTTACAACAATTTGAATGGTTCAAAGATTTTGTTCACGACAAGCCACTCTGGGTAAATTTTGAAGGTGGTTGCTGCCCAAGCAAACGCCGAATTGACCTCAGAGTTCTGATTGATAATACTTTACTTTGTATCGAGATTGACGAAAATCAGCACAAATATTATGCGAAAAATTACGAATTTGAACGATACAATGATCTGATGATGGATTTCACTGGAAAATATGTCTTCATTCGCTATAATCCTGACCAATACCGCCTTGCAAATGGTAAACTGGTCAACCCAGAATTCAAAACACGTATGAAACGGCTAGTTGCTATGATTACGAAACAAATGGATCGAATCAAAAACGAAGAAAACGATTTCTTTGAAATTCATCATCTTTTTTATACAGAGACTAAGAACGATAACTAAAGTTATACGAGCTGATTGCAATTTTCCTGTCCAAGAATTAACCACAAAATGGGTTTTAATAAACCTGCTTACTGAGGGAGGACGGCAGGCAAGCAACAGTCAGATGGCCCACAAGTCTCAATATCAAGCAGAGAAGGAAGACAATCAGTGCATGGGATGATTATTGATTTTCGTCCCACTTGCGAACAGCGGGAGTTGAAAGTCAAAACTAACAAAGGGTCGACGATGTAAAGTTCGCCTGCGTTAGCAATAATCTTAATCTTAATCAGTGATTCGCCGACAGGAAGCGCAACAGATGAAGCGCCACTTCCACACAGAGACGACTGGAATAAAGAAGAATTTCCGGGCAAACCAGTCCAGTTGACATTGATGGGAATAGGACCAGCATTGATCTCAGAGGTAATATTGTCGGCATAGCAAAGAGGATCAAGCTGCGACAGACTGATTACCTAAAAATATTAAAAAAATAGACGGCTAGCTAAGGTTACCTGGGCACAGTTTCCAACCGGGGAGGAACAGGCAGATGTAATCAAAAGCGAACTGGCACCAATCTCCAATGAGGCAGACACAAAGGGGAGAATATCTTTGGTACAATTCTTCAGAATAATGTCAAACATGTAAATCTTGATGCAACCGATGTTGGCGACCTTAGCCTTTGCATCAACCGCCAGCGAGCATTTAATGTCAGTAGAACACTTTTCCTTAGGAAAAGAGACACTGCAACAGCGACATTTTTCGCAATCCGAATGATGAGAGCCTGAGTGCTCAGAATGGACATCGTGTTGATAAGCTCGCAGAGATTGAGACATTGAAGCTTTTTTCTTTTTTCTTTTTAATATACTCTTAGAAAATAATTTCAAGATCGAGTCTAGGTTGGGCAATCAACAAAGTAGGTACAACTCTTATCCAGAATCTGAGGGATGCATTCACTCTTCAGTTGAACCACTTTTCGAATCTGTTGACAATTATACACCAAGGATACTGTCACCATCGGTGAGATCAGACTCGACGACGAAGAACCAAAGAATCTTACGGTGAATGATGTTTCCCCTGGAGGAACTCGAATGTTGCATGGCTTGGAGTGGTCGAGCAGACTGATGTCGTCAAATCCATTGTAGTTCTCATTGACTCGGTAGGGCGACGCTTGAATACAGAGATCTTGCAATAGACACGGAGAATTGCTTGGAGATAGCGTCATGATGCCCAGACAATTGCCAGACTTTGGGTCTTCCTCACAGGGTGGGACAGTTGGCAGATCTATGAAAGCACACTTTAGATCCAACGAGATACAGAGATTGTTCAAGATCTGGTTGGTGCAGTTCTTCAAAATCAAACGTATCAGATACATCTTTTTGCTTCCTAGAAAGGCAATCTGAACTTGATCGGCAACTGCAAAGACGCATTCTGAATCGATCTTTCTCTTTTGCCTCTTTAATGTTATTGAACAATCACATCGAGGACATGTCTCGGAAGGCGCGCAATCGCAAGGCATTTCTCTTCCTTTCACAAAAACAATTTTTAATAATTAAGGGTCAGAATTTTCCTCTTTAGACAAAGCAAATCGAGCAGTAATGGCCGCATGGTCCGAGTTCTCTGTGGCAGCATTGGGTTCCAGACGTTCATAGTTTAAGCAAGTGATGCTCTCTGATTGATTGTAGAGAATTCGGTCACACCAGCTGGGTGCTCGACGATTGTATTTTCCATGATTGAATGTTCCTCCACCCTTTTGAATCAGCTTGGCTGTCGGTGGGAATTGTGGACCACGATTCTCGATTCCCTCTTGAAGATGAGGTAGGCGCGAATTCTCTCTTGAGAGTTCGGTTAGAAGCTCATCTCTTTCCAGATAGACTTTCAAAGGATCGGAATAGTCAATTGAGTTGACGGTTTCACCAGACCAAAGACGAACTCGATAGTTGTAATCGCCAACTAGAAAGACATAATCATCTTTTTCCAGGTCAACGAGTTGATTCCAAATGTCTTTGAGTGCGTCGGTCTGCCATTCGATAGAAGCTTGACGAACCGAATCCTCTTGAGAATTGAGGCTAGACGCAGAGAATGGAAGGTGCAGGTTGACCAATTTCAAAGTACCCAGACCATTGGGAAGTTGAAGGGAGAAAGCAAGACCACCTTTTCCCAATGAGTATTGATACATTCCAGAGCAATAGCAGTAGCTCTCGACTACAGGAGGGCAGTCGTCGAGCCAACTTTCATGAACAAATAGGGCCAGTCTTAGACCTCGCAGACGAAGATCGAATCTTTGCAAAGCCTTATAAGTGGTCACACCGACTCCCATAAGGCGCGAGCGACAATGACAAGAAAAGCCTTTGGTTGCCAGGTGATTTGGCAAGATGAGAGACATAAATTGACTACCCGGTTTGACAGCTTCCTGAAGGGCGACGACAATCAATTTTACCTCGGCTGTAATGCGAGAATCAATGTCAGTGAGAATGTGACTAGATTGTTCATCGAAAAAGCTTGCCTGGGAATTCCAGCTGTAGATTAACAGCTCTGGATTTGACATTAATAAAGGGGAATTTTAATTTGTTCTAACAAATCCTAGTGACAATGCAAATTTCATCATTTCCTCCTGAACTGGACAACCCATGTCCAAAAGGAAATTTAACGTATTCCATGAAACGCTGTTAATTGCATGTTGTGTGGCCTTCTCATCAACAGGACAGCCCATGTCGATAAGGTATTTCAATTCAGATAATGTTTTATCCTTTGCCACTGCCCTTGTGCAAGTAGAATTCCAAGGACATCCTTTGTCACGTGCCCAGGTTAGGATATCATAACGTCCTGATAATACCGCAAAATAACATGTATTATGATCCCATGGACATCCGTTAGCTCGAGCCCACTTCAAAACCTCAAAATGTCCACCGTGCGCAGAGTTGGCACAAACCAGCTCATTCCATGGACAACCATAAGCTCGAAGCCATTTCAAGAATTCCAAATGCCCTCCTCCAGCCGCGTTAGCACAACAGACTTCGTCCACTGTAAGTCCAATTGAGAGTGCATATTGCAGAATATCAAGACGATTCTTCCTAGAAGCGTTGATACATACTGTATGAGAAATCGGATAAAATTGATTGTAGAGCCACATCAGAACATCCAAATTACCTTTTCTTGCCGCGACAATCGATGCACTTTCATCAATGCTACAACCGATGTATTGTAACCAATCGAGAATTTCAATGCTTCCTGATGCAGCTGCAGCAGTAGCGACATATGGCCATTTGCTGTTTCCTCCATGAGCATGTGCCCATTTTAAATTCTCAAAAGCGCCAGCTCTGGCAAAGTACTCGCAAACGTGTGAGTAAGCGAGATTTGCACCATTATCAATCACCAACCATTTTAAGATATCAAACTGTCTACCAAACGCTGCGGCATCGCACACGTCAGTTGTTCGGAAGGGCAAGTTCTTGTCTTTTGCAACATCAGAATTTCAAGATGTCCATATCTTGCAGCGATCCAGAAAATATCAGCTGCAATTGGGGCAGATGGATCTTGATCGAATGCATACTCTAAAAGATCGAGTCGGCCAAATCGTGCTGCTACTGCTGATAACAATTTCATGGATAAGCCAATTGAGCAACTATATTTTAAATTAAAATAAATAGCATCGCTGCACATTGTTTTTGTTTTCTTGAAATGATCACGGAACTTTTTGCAAACCAATGAAAGATGACAGGAACTAAATGGCTTTTTTTGTTCACCAAGCCATCGACAGGTTAGATCAAGAACATTCATTTGTTTTGAATTATATAAGGCAGGCTGGCAGCTTCAGCTTTAACGTGGAATTAAATTAACCGATTGTATATCAATATTAATTTTCGTCCGAGCATTGTTCCAATCTTTTTGTGTGATGGGACATCCTCGATTTAAAAGCCAAGTGAGCATTTCCCAACGTCCATAGAGAAGAGCAGACTCTGTTGATCTCTCATTCAGAGGACAACCATTGTCCACAACCCATTTGAGGGTTTTAAAGTAACCATAAAAAGCAGCGCTCGAAGATGTCTCTGCATCCCATGGACAGCCATGTTTGCGGAGCCATTTGAGTGTTGATAATTGTCCACGTTTTGCAGCAAAATGACAACACATAGGCTTCTTTTTTAACAACCCCTCTGATTCGAGAAAATTCAAAACATTGATTTGACCGCCCCAAGCAGCATAGTATGAGATATTTCCAGATATAGGATAATTGTTTTTGATTAGCCATTTGAGTGAAGCCAATTTTCCAGAGTGAGCCGCAGATAGGGAAGCCCGTTCAGTAAATTCACAATTCTTCTCTCTTAGCCATTCAAGAATCGCAATGTCTCCGGAAACGACA
>JACZDC010084389.1_pt1 | contig 10278 bp, 5 predicted proteins | sample 8641791 | NCBI WGS metagenome assembly JACZDC01 (sample SAMN15324613, study PRJNA640507) | soil metagenome | isolation source: intercropping peanut in the second line | place: China: Luxin town, Laibin City, Guangxi Province | collected 2019-07-25 | depth 10cm m
CGCACTGGGTGGCGCGCTGGTAATCCTCGTTCCTGCCCTGGTGGCCCTGCGCTCCGTTCTGGCGCCAGAGGCATTCGGCGCCGGCGATCCCCAACCAGCCAGGACCAGCCCCGCCGTGCCGGTGGTCACGGCACAGGTGAAGCGTGAAACCCTGCCGATTTCCGTGACGGGCATCGGCACCGTGCGGGCCGCGATGACCGTCACCGTGCGCAGCCGCGTGGACGGACAGCTCGAAAGCGTGGCCTTCCAGGAAGGCCAGGATGTGCGAGCCGGTCAATTGCTGGCGCAGCTCGACCAACGCACCTTCGCCGCACAGGCGCAGCAGGCCGAGGCGCAGAAGGCGCGCGATGAAGCGCAACTGGCCAATGCCCAGGCCGATCTCAAGCGCTATGAGGATCTGGTGCAGAAGCAGCTCGTTCCGCGCCAGCAGTTCGAGGCCGCGCAGGCCCAGGTGCGGCAGTTGCAGGCCGCCGTGCGCAGCGATGAGGCAGGCGTGCACGAGGCGCATGTGCAGCTGGAATTCACGCGCATCAGCGCGCCGATCTCCGGTCGCGTGGGCGCGCGCCTGGTCGACCCCGGCAATATCGTGCACGCCGGCGATGCCGGCGGCCTGGTGGTGATCAATCAGGTGGATCCGATCGCCGTGCAGTTCGCGGTGCCCGAAAGCCATTTCCAGTCCATCAATGCCGCACTGAACCGCAAGGGCGCCAGGCTTGCGGTTCAAGCCGTCGATCGCGACACGCACGAAGTGCTGGCCGAAGGCCAGCTCGCGCTGCTGAACAACCAGATCGACGTGAACACCGGCACCGTGCAGCTCAAGGCCATATTCAGCAATCCTCAGCACCGGCTCTGGCCGGGCCAGTCCGTCGACGCGCGACTGGTACTGGGCACGCGCCAGGATGCGCTCACCGTGCCGCCCGGCGCCGTGCAGCGCAGCCAGTCCGGATTGTTCGCCTATGTGGTGGACGCCGAACAGAAAGCCATGGTGCGCAAAATCACCATCGGCGATGCCGATGAAAGCCGCGTGCATGTCACCAGTGGCTTGAACGAAGGCGAGCGCGTGGTCACTGACGGGCAATATCGGCTCGTGCCCGGCGCACAGATCGTCGAGACGTCTGCCAGAGCGGAACGAACGCCTTGAACCTCTCTGCCCTATTCATCCGCCGGCCCATCGGCACGTCGCTGCTGGCGGTGGCGCTGCTGCTCGTGGGCGTCGCTGCCTGGCCGCTGTTGCCGGTGGCACCGCTGCCGCAGGTGGATTTCCCGACCATCCAGGTCAACGGCCGACTGCCCGGCGCCAGTCCCGAGACCATGGCCGCCAACGTGGCGCAGCCGCTGGAGCGTCAGTTCTCGCTGATCTCCGGTCTGACCGAGATGACCTCCACCAGCGCGCTCGGCCAGACGCAGATCAACCTGCAGTTCGCGCTGGATCGCGATCTGGATGGCGCGGCGCTCGACGTGCAGACCGCCATCAACGCGGCCGCGGGGCAGCTTCCCAAGAACCTGCCCAGCCCACCCAGCTTCCGCAAGGTCAATCCTGCGGATCAGTCCATGCTGGTGCTGGCCGTGCAGTCGCCGGTGCTGCCGCTCACCGAGGTGAATGACTACGCCGACAACGTGCTGGCGCAGCAGATCTCGCGCGTGCGCGGCGTGGGCCTGGTCAATGTCTTCGGCGCACAGAAGCCCGCCGTACGCATCCAGGTGGATCCGGCGCGCCTGCGTACACTGGGACTGTCGCTGGAGGACATCCGCGGCGTGATCGCGGAATCCACGGTCAGCGCACCCACCGGCACGCTGGATGGCGCGCAGCAGGCCTTCAACGTCTACACCAACGACCAGATCCTGGAGGCCGGACCCTGGAATGATCTGGTGCTCGCCTGGCGCAACGGCGCGCCGGTGCGCGTGCGCGATGTAGGCGTGGCGGTGAGCGCGTCGGAGGAAGCCAAGGGCGGCGCCTGGGGTTTCGCTGGAGCTGCCGCGCCGCCCGGTACGCACATCAGCAATGACCGCACCATTCTTCTGTCGATCGCCAAGGAACCCGGCGCCAACGTGATTTCCACCGTGGATGCCATCCGCGAGCTGCTGCCGAAATTGCGCGCCTCGATTCCACCCAGCATCACGGTGGAGACCATCATCGACCGCACGCAGACCATCCGCGCTTCGGTGCACGAGGTGGAGTTCACGCTGATGCTGTCGATCCTGCTGGTGGTGGCGGTGATCTTCCTGTTTCTGCGCAGCATCGCGGCCACGCTGATCCCGAGCATCACCGTGCCGCTGGCACTGCTGGGCACGGCGGGCGGCATGTACTTGCTGGGCTACAGCCTCGACAACCTGTCGCTGATGGCACTGACCATCTCGGTGGGCTTCGTGGTGGACGACGCCATCGTGATGCTGGAGAACATCCACCGCCACGTCGAAGCCGGCATGCCGCGCGTCGAGGCGGCAATACGCGGGGCGCGTGAAGTGGGCTTCACGATCATCACCATCGCGGTGTCGCTGGTGGCGGTGTTCATTCCGCTGCTGCTGATGAGCGGCATCGTCGGACGGCTGTTCCGGGAGTTTGCGGTCACGGTGACCATGACCATTGCCATCTCGGTGCTGATCTCGCTGACACTGATTCCCATGCTGTGCTCCCGCTTCCTCAAGCGCGAGGCGCACACCGGCCATGGCCGCATCTACCTGGCCTGCGAGCGCGGCTTCAACGCGCTGCTGCACGGCTATCGCCGCGGCCTGCACTTCGTGCTCGACCACCAGTTCGCAACGCTGCTGGTCTTCCTGGCCACGGTTACTGCCTCGGTGCTGCTGTTCGTGCTCATACCCAAGGGCTTCTTCCCGCAGCAGGACACGGGCTACATCCGCGGCGCCGCCGTGGCAGGGCAGGACAGTTCCTCCGATGTGATGCGGGGCCGCGTCCTGCAGGTGGCCGAAATCGTGCGCCACGACCCGGACGTGGCTGCCTTCGGCGTCAACATGAATGGCAGCAACTTCAATTCGGCCACGTTCTTCCTCGGCCTGAAGCCCAGGGACGAGGGCCGCAAGCTCACCGCCGACCCGGTGACTGCGCGGCTGCGGCCGCAGATCGCGAAGGTGCCGGGCATCTCGCTGTTCATGCAGGCCGGCCAGGATGTGAACGTGGGCGCGCGGCAGGCGCGCACCCAGTATCAGTACACGCTGACCGATGTGAACCTGGAAGAACTGAACGACTGGGCGCCGCGGCTGACGCAGCGCTTCGCGCAGCTTCCGGAACTTGCCGACGTCACCTCCGACCAGCAGAACGAGGCGCCAACGGCGCAGCTCACCATCGACCGCGAGCGAGCCTCCACCTATGGCATTTCGCCGGCACTGGTGGATGCCACCATCTATGACGCCATCGGCGGGCGCCTGGTGGCGCAGTACTTCACGCAGCTCAACAGCTACAACGTTGTGCTCGAGGTGAAGCCCGAACTGCAGCGCGATCCGCAGCTCTTCGACCGGCTGTTCATCACCTCGCCGCTGACCGGCAGCCAGGTGCCGCTCTCCACCTTCGTGAAGGTGGATACCACCCACACCGGCTATCTGTCCGTGAATCACCAGGGACAATTCCCGGCAGTGACGGTGTCGTTCAATCTTGCGTCGGGGCACTCGCTGGGCCAGGCGGTGGCTGCCATCCAGCGCGCGCAGGCGCAGATGGGCGTGCCGGCCACGCTTTCAGGCAGCTTCCAGGGTTCGGCCCAGGCATTCGGCGATTCGCTGCGTACCCAGCCCTACCTGATCGCCGCCGCATTGGTGGCGGTATACATCGTGCTGGGGCTGCTGTATGAGAGCTATATCCATCCGCTGACGATTCTGTCCACGCTGCCCTCGGCGGGAGTGGGCGCGTTGCTCATCCTGATGGCAGGCGGCTACGATCTGTCGGTCATCGCCCTGATCGGCATCATCCTCCTGATCGGCATCGTGCAGAAGAATGGCATCATGATGGTGGACTTCGCGTTGACGGCGGAGCGCGGGGACGGTTTGTCGCCGCGCGAAGCCATCCGTGAAGCCTGCCTGCTGCGATTCCGTCCCATCACCATGACCACCATGTGCACGCTGTTTGCGGGCCTGCCGCTGATGATCGGCCATGGCGCCGGCTCGGAGCTGCGCCGGCCGCTGGGCTTCGCGATGGTGGGCGGCCTCGCACTGTCGCAATTGCTGACGCTGTTCACGACGCCGGTGGTGTATCTGTATCTGGAGCGTCTGCACCAGTGGCACCTGCGGCGCGTGGAGCGCCGCGCGCAACGGCGCGGCGTCGTGGCACAGCCATGAAGGTGCTCATCGTCGAGGACGAGCGCAAGACCGCGGACTACCTGCAGCGCGGCCTCACCGAACAGGGCTGCGCCGTGGACGTGGCCTACGACGGCATCGATGGCCAGCATCTGGCCGTGCATTACGACCACGATGTGATCGTGCTGGACGCCATGCTGCCCGGCATCAGCGGCTTCGAACTGCTGCGCTCGCTGCGCGCGGTCAAGAACACGCCGGTAATCATGTTGACGGCGCGCGACGGCGTGGAGGATCGCGTCCGCGGGCTGCGCGATGGCGCCGATGACTATCTGGTCAAGCCATTCTCCTTCGTCGAGCTGTTCGCACGGCTGCAGGCGTTGACGCGGCGCGGCCGCCAGCAGGAGGCCACCCTGCTGCGCGTGGGCAATCTCTCCATCGACCTGATTTCACGTCGCGCCACCCGTGACGGGCACCGTCTGGATCTCACGGCCAAGGAGTTCGCACTGCTGGCGCTGCTGGCGCGGCGCCAGGGAGAGATCCTCTCCAAGACCACCATCGCCGAATTGGTGTGGGATATGCACTTCGACAGCCACACCAATGTAGTGGAGGTGGCCATAAAACGGCTGCGCGCCAAGATCGATGCGCCCTTCACCGCCCCGCTGCTGCACACCATCCGCGGCATGGGATATGTCCTTGAAGAGCGCGGCGCGGCCAGTTGAGGCTCCGGCCATGCGACGCCCTTCCATCGCGCTTCGCCTGGCCCTCATGTTCAGCGCCGTCGCCCTGGCGGGCTTTGCACTGATCGGCCTCGCGGTCCACGAACTGCTGTCGCGCGACCTGGCGCGTCACCAGCAGGAACAGGTGGCCGATCGCGTCGCGGACCTGCGTTTCATGCTGGAGCACGGGCGCTCGGTCGACCTGGTGGACCGCGTGCACGACAAGATTGCCGCCGTCACCAGCAATGGCCGCACGCGCTACTGGCTGTGGAGCGAGGATCCCGTCTGGCGCTATGGCGAGGACGCCGGACGCATGGCCGAAATCACGCGTGCCCACCCCGGCGTGTTGCTGCTGAAGAACAGCGGCGAGCAGGAAGAGCTGGCGTTGCTGGGCACGGATATCCCCGCCACGGCGGTGCATCCGCCGCTGCGGCTGGTGGCCGGCGTGGACACCGCGCCCATCACGCGGATCCTGCGCACTTTCGAAGTATGGCTGCTGCCGGTGATGTTGTGCGGCGCGCTGCTGGGGGCGGCGCTCGGGTACCGCGTGGCCCGCGTGGGCCTGCGGCCTCTCGCCCAGCTCTGCGCCGATGCACAGCGCATCGGCCCGGACAATCGCGGGCAACGCCTGCGCATGCCGGCCCTGCCACTGGAGCTGGCAGAATTCGGCAGTTCGTTCAATTCGGCGCTCGACCGCCTCGACACCGCCTATACGCAGCTCGAGAGCTTCAATGCCGACGTGGCGCATGAGCTGCGCACGCCGCTGGCCAACCTCATCGGCCAGACGCAGGTGGCGGTAGCCCGCGAGCGTGATGTGGAACACCTGCGCGAGGTGCTGCAGTCGAATCTCGAAGAGCTGGAGCGCCTGCGCACCATCGTGTCAGACATGCTGTTCCTGGCCCGCGCCGAGCGCGGCGAACGCGTGGCCGGACGCACCGAGACCTCGCTGGCGCGCGAGATCGGCAAGACCGTCGAGTTCTTCGACATGCTGCTCGATGATGCGGGCCTGCAGGTGCAGGTCGAGGGTGACGCCAACGCCGCCATCGAAACCTCGCTCTTCCACCGTGCCGTCACCAATCTGCTGCAGAACGCCATCCAGCATGCGCCACGCGGCACGCGCATCCTGGCACGCATCGAATCCACCGCTGAAGGCACGCAGGTCAGCCTCAGCAATTCGAGCGACCCGATCCCCGCCGATCTGCTGCCGCGGCTGTTCGACCGCTTCTATCGCGTGGACGCTTCCCGACCCAACAGCGATTCAAACCACGGACTGGGCCTTGCCATCGTCAAGGCTATCGCGTCCATGCACGGTGGACGCGTGTTCGCGCAGTACGAGGGCGGCATGACCACCGTGGGTTTCAGCGTCGGACGTTCCGAGATTTAAAAAAGAGCCGCAAATGCACCACGACCTTTCGCGCCTGGGGGAAAGTACGAGCTGCGCGAGAGCCAGGGTCGTTGAGCCCGGTGCATTTGCGGCGGGAACCTAGAAATTGAACTGATACGTGATGCCGATCTCGCGCGGCCGCGAGCGTGTGACGCTGACCATGTTGCGCAGCGGGGCGCCCACGCCTGCCGCCACCGATCCGAGGCCGGCGCGAATGCCGGTCTGGGAATTGAACGCATCCCAGAAGCCGCCACCGAACTTGGTGGCGAAGTTCTCGTAGGTCTTGTCGAGCAGGTTGTTGGCGAACAGCGTGACGACGTTCTTGCGGTCCTTCGACGTCCACTGCAGGCGCGCATTCACGATGTCGTAGCTGGGCATCAGGTATGCGCCATCGGAAAGCAGCGCCGGATCGGTGGACTCCGGATAGCTCTGCTGATCCGACGTATACGAATAGTTCACGTTGAACGTGAACGATCCGACGCTGGTGTTACGCAGCGAGTAGGTGGCGCCCGCATTCCAGGTTGGTGAGGCCTGCGGCGGGAACAGGTTCGGGCCGCCGTTCGCCACCACATCGTGGATGTTGTAGCTGGTGGTGCCGAACGAGCCGTCGATGGTGAGGCTGTCGGTGAGCGCGAACTGTGCATCGAGCTCGAAGCCCATCAGGTCGATGTTGCCGGTGCTGCGAAGTTCCACATTCGAGCCGGTGGGACAATCCGGACCGACGATGCAGGGCAGACGCACCGCGGTCTGGCGATCGCGCCAATCCATGTAGTAGCCAGTCGGATTGATGCGCAGCCGGTTGTCGAAGAACGTGGTGCGGAATCCGGCTTCGAGGTTGGTCACCTGCTCGGGCGGAATGGCCTTGTACAGCGTCGACTGCTGCTCCGCCGTGGGGCATGTCGACGAACCCGGAGTTGCATTGGCCGCGCACTGGATGAACGTGAACGCCGGGAAGGCGCCGGCCTTGTGCGCGCGAGACACCGTGCCATAGGCCATGATGTCCGGCGTGAAGTGGTAGTCCACCGTGCCGCGCCAGTCGACCCGCTCCCCGCTCTCGTCGGGATTCACTGTTAGTGAGGTGGTGCCCGGAATGAAGTTGAAGTCCGAGGGATTGCTGGGCCGGCGGGTGACCTCGATTTCCTTCTTGTCATAGGCCAGGCGCACGCCGCCCGTGAGGTTCAGCTTGTCGGTGAGGTGCCAGGTGAGACTGTTGAACCACCCCGCCGACTTGGCTGTCTGGTCGGTACTGGCAAGCGTGGTGACGCGGACGGAGGCCTCACCGACGTTGCCATTGGCGGTGCCGCCCGCGGCGCTGTACACACTAGTGCCGCGCCGCTGCAGGTTGTGGCCGCTGGAATCCGAATCCTCATAGAAGAAGTTCAGGCCGGTGACGGCATCCACCTTGCCGCCGAACAGCCGGGCATTGAGCTGGAACTCCTGATACAGCGACTTGGACTGCACATTGTCCTGGTTCAGGTTGAAACCCAGCAGCACCGTGTCGGAAAACGCGTCGTGATCCAGACGCGAGTAACCGGTGATGGATGTGAGCTGCAGGTCATCGCTGATCTTCCACTGCAGGTTCGCGTCCACCTGCTTGTAGATGTTGTCGTCGCGCAGCGCGCAGGCCTGGTCCCAGTCGGGATTGAAATCGTCGAGGAAGCAGAAGTCAGGCATCGTGAAGTTGTCGAGCACGACGCGCGGATCGTTCAGCACCCCCAGCGTCGGCTGTCCGGCCAGCACCAGCGCATCGCGCAGCCAGTCCGCGTAGTTGCCCTGGTAGTTGAGGTTGGGCTGCAGGTCGAAACTGATGATGTCCTGCGGTGATCCGGTTCCATGCGAGTTGCTGTAGAACCCGGCCAGCGTGAGCTTCACATTGTCGGTGAAGTCATAGGCAATCTGCAGGCGACCCAGCCGCGAGATGTTGCCGCCCAGCTCCTGCGGACCACGCTGCACGAATCCGTCCTCATGCAGATATGCCGCCTGCGCGCGCACCGCCATCTTGTCAGAGACGGGAAAGTTGATCGTGCCCGTGATGTTCTTCTGGTCGAAGTTGCCGTAGGTGGCCCGCACGTAGGCGTCGAATTCCTGTGTGGGCTGCTTGGTGAACAGCCGGATCGCGCCGCCTTCGGAATTGCGGCCGAACAGCGTGCCCTGCGGTCCGCGCAGTACTTCCACGCGGTCGAGGTCGAACACCTTGAGCACCGACCCGCTGGTGCGCGGCACGTAGATGCCGTCGATGTACATGGCAACGCCGCGCTCACCCGTGGCGCCACCGCCGCCACCGATGCCGCGGATCGAGAACACCGGCGCGTTGTTGCCGCCGGTGCGGCCGCCCTTGATGCTGAGGTTGGGCGTGAAGTCGGAGAGATCCATGACATCTTCGACACCCTTGGACTCGAGTGCTTCCTGCGACATGGCAACCAGCGAGATCGGCGTGTCCTGAATTTTGGTTTCACGACGCTCTGCCGTCACCACGATCTCTTCGAGCGCCTGGCCATGCGCAACCAGCGGAAATACCGCAGGTGCTGCAACTACGGCTGCGGCTGATACGGCACGTGCAACGGCCCGCGCCACTCCCTGCGTAATTCGCTGAGTCATAATCCCCACCATCCTTTTGTTTTCTTGTCGGCTCACGACTTCGATAGCGACCGGCGCCAGATAACTGGTGCTGTCACCACCAGTGCTGCAACGCTGCCGCTGCATGAACTGCTACTTGATACGCGAAGCCTATTGACAGCATTCAAGCGCGTCTCCACTGTGGCGGTAGCGACCTGCAGGCTGACGGCAGTTCGCGCGCGCGGACTGCGCTTCAGTCCGGCCTGGGGGGGCTCATGACGCAAGCCGTGCAGATTTTCTCGACACAAGGTGTTCCTGGTCCGCGCAAGGCGCAGATGTGGAACAGCATGCTGGGTGAACTGATCGATGCGGTGCAGGTACTGCCGCGCGATCCACTGCGATTCGACGGCACATTGATCCGCCAGCGCGTCGGCGCGCTGACGTTGTTCGAAGTGCGCTGCGCGAGTGTGAAGGTGCGGCATCAGCGCTCGCTTGCTGCGCGCCGTCGCCCCTCCTTCCAGCTGCTGATGCCATTGCAGAGCGAGTTCACGCTGTCGCATGGCGATCGCCCTTCTGCCACCGTCGGTTCCGGTTCGTTCTGCCTGATCGACCGCAGCGCTCCGTATGAAATGACGCACGGCGATGGCCTGCGCACCCTGGGAGTGGAATTTCCGCGCGCCATGCTCGAAAACTGCCTGCCCGGCGCCACACAGTATGCCGGCGCCGTGGTTCGTCCGGATTCCGGCGCCAGCCGTGTGCTGGGCGGATTGCTGCGCACGCTGGGCTCGGAACTGAACAGCGAATCCTCGGCCGGCACCCTGCCGCCCATCATCGCCAGCTCGCTGGCCGGATTCGTGGCCGCCGCATTCGCCGATCAGCATGTGGTGATTCCACCGCGCGGCTCGAAGGCCAGACTGCCCGCCTACCGCGACTATGTGGACACTCATCTCGGTGATGGAGACTTCCGGCCGCAGGACGTGGCGCGTCACTTCAACGTCAGCGAACGCTATGTACGAATGATCTTCCAGTCATCGGGCGAACCGCTGTCTGCTTTCCTGCTGCGCCGCCGGCTGGAGCGCGCCGCGGAACTGCTGCGCAATGAGTACTACGCCGGCCATACGATCACCGACATCGCGCTGGAATGCGGCTTCAATGGCGCCTCGCATTTCGGCCAGAGCTTCCGCCGCCGCTTCGGCGTGACGCCGCGCGACTATCGCGCCGCGGCCCTGCGCTGACGCCGGCTTTCAGCGTCGGGCGCCGCGACTACTGCGCGGCGCCCCCCCTCTTGGCCCGAGGCGGACCATCCGGCAGCCTGGTTGACAGGGAACAGCCACCCGGGTGGCCGCGCCGCAGAGGAATGGACAGAAACGATACCTTGTC
>JACZDC010075215.1_pt1 | contig 10222 bp, 5 predicted proteins | sample 8641791 | NCBI WGS metagenome assembly JACZDC01 (sample SAMN15324613, study PRJNA640507) | soil metagenome | isolation source: intercropping peanut in the second line | place: China: Luxin town, Laibin City, Guangxi Province | collected 2019-07-25 | depth 10cm m
ACCAGCGGTTGAAGCGGTCGAGCGCGCGGGCGATCGGGTTGCGCCGCTCGTGGGATTCGAGCTGCGGGTCCGGCCAGTAGGCCGAGAGCATCGGGTCGAGCGAGAAGGAGACGAAGAGCGAGACCATCACCGAGCAGGCGATGGTCAGCGCGAACGGCTTGAACCACTGGCCGGCGATGCCCTGCATGAAGGCCACCGGCACGAACACCGCCACGATCGAGAAGGTTGTGGCCGCCACCGCCATCGCGATCTCGTTCGTCCCCTCGTGCGCGGCCTGCACGTGGTCCTTGCCCATCTCCACGTGGCGCACGATGTTTTCGCGCACCACGATGGCGTCGTCGATCAGGATTCCGATCGCGAGCGACAGGCCGAGGAGCGACATCGTGTTCAGCGTGAAGCCGAAGGCCCAGACCGCGATGAACGAGGAGAGCACCGAGACCGGCAGCGCCAGGCCGGTGATCACGGTCGAGCGCCAGGAGTTGAGGAAAAGGAAGACGACGAGGACCGTCAGGATGGCGCCCTCGATCAGCGCCTCTTCCACGTTGCGGACCGAGTGCTCGACGCGCTCGCCCGAGTTGCGGACCACCTCGATCTGGACGCCTTTCGGCAGCGTCGGCCGGATGCGGTCGAGCGCCTTCAGGATCTGTTTCGCGACCTGGGTCGTGCTCGCGCCTTTGCTCTTGGTGACGTCGATGCCCACCGCGTCCTTGCCGTTGAACAGCGCCAGCGAGCGCTGCTCGGCCGTGCCGTCGCGCACGTCGGCCACCTGGCCGAGCCGGATCAGGCCGCCACGCGAGCCGCGGGAGGTCACCACGAGCTGGGCGAACTCCTCCGGCGACTCCAGGCGGCCGCGCAGCCGGATCGCCTGCTCGTTCAGACGCCCTTCGAGGCGGCCGACCGGCGCGGCGAGGCTCTGCGACTGGACGGCCTGGACCACCTGCGCCACGGTGACGCCGGCGGACTGGAGGTCGGCCGGCCGCACTTCCACCGAGATTTCGCGCTCGACGCCGCCCACCACCTCGACCTGGGCCACTCCGGGAATCCCGCGCAGGCTGCGGGTGATGCCGGGATCGGCGAGCAGCGTCAGCTCGGCGGGGTCCATCGTGTCCGAGGCCAGGACGAGCGAGACGATCGGCATGTCGCCCGGATCGAACTTGCGCAGGATCGGCTCCTCCAGCTCCGGCGGCAGGTCGGCACGGATGCCCGAGATGGCGTCGCGCACGTCCTGTGAGGCCTGGTCCGGGTCCTTGGAGAACACGAACTGGACGGTGATCTGGGCGAAGCCGTCGGACGCCGTGGAGTTGATCTTGTCGACGCCCGAGAGCGCGCCGAAGGCCTCTTCCATGGGCTCGACGACCTCGCGCTCGACCTGCGACGGCGAGGCGCCGGGGTAGGGCACGGCCAGAAAGACGATCGGGTTCGTCAGGTCCGGGAACTCGTCCACCTCCAGGTTGATCAGGGCGAAGATGCCGAAGATCACGAGGATCAGCATCACCACCACGGTGACGATCGGCCGCTTGATCGCGAAATCCGAGATGGTCATAGGTTCTGCGCCAGCCTTTCCACGGCCTGCTGGACCGCGGGCGCGAGCTTCACGGGCGTGCCCGGCGTCAGCTCCTGGGCGGCTCCGAGGAGGACCACGTCGCCCTCCTGAACACCGCGGCGGATCTCGACCCTCTGCGACTGGTTGTCGGCGATCCCGAGCTCGACCTCGACGCGCTGGACCTTGCCTTCGTGGACGCGCACCACCGCGGGCTTGCCCATGCGGCGGTCGATCGCCGTGTCGGGCACGGTCAGGCCGATCTGCGCCTGGGTCGTCACCCGGCCTTCCGCGAACAGGCCGCCCACCAGCTCGGCGCCTGCGTTCGGGATCTCGGCGTAGACCCGCACCTGCCGGGTGGTGGGATCGGCGGTCGGGTTGATGCGGTCGATCTGGCCGCGGAAGGTGCGCCCCGGGAAGCCGTTGACCTGAAACTCGACCGGCGAGCCGGGATGGAGGGCGGCGATCTGCTCGGCGGGCACGGACGCCTCCAGCTCCAGGCTGGACGGGTCGACGATCGTGTAGATCGCGGTGCCCGGCTGGACGACGTCGCCGGCGTTGATCGGCCGGTCGCTCACCACGCCGGTGAACGGCGCTGTGACACGGGTGTTGCCGAGCTGTTCGCGCACGGTCGAGAGCTGCGCTTCGGCCTGCGCGAGCTGGGCACGGGCGGCCACGACCTGCTGGTGCGCGGTCTCGACGTTCTTCTCGGCCACGGCGCCGGCCGGGGCCAGGGTGCGCTGGCGATCCTCCTCGCGCTGCGCGAGCGTCACGCCGCTGCGCGCCGTGTTGACCGTGGCGCGGGCCGAGGTGAGCGCCTCGTTGAGCGCGGCGGTGTCGAAGCGGGCCAGGGTCTGGCCGGCGCGCACGGTCTCGCCCGGCTCCGCCAGGGCTTCGAGCACGGTGCCGGACGCCTGCGCGCGGACCGTGGCCGAGACATCTGGCTGAAGGGTGCCGGACAGGGCCGGGCCGGTCTCGACCGGGCCGCGGACGACCAGCGCCGTGTCGGCCGGTCCGAGCAGGATCTCCGGCGGCGGCGCGTTCTTCGCGGCTTCCTTCTCTTTGCCTTTGCCGCATGCGGCAAGGAGGATCATCAGGAAAAGGACGGATTTCCGGGTGCGACTCATGGGATCGGTACTCCTGAAACGGCCTGCGAGGTCGCCGAGGGATTCGTCGTGGTGGTGGTCTGAGACGGCACCTGCTGGGTCTGGACGGACGAGGCCACCCCGTTTCCGGTCCCGCCGCTGAGCGGCAGATCCTCGAGCAGCGCGAGCCGGGCGCGGGCCACCTGAAGGTCCCGCAGCGCGGAGGCGCGATTGACCTCGGCCTGATCGAGGAGGAGCTGGGAGTCGGACAGCTCGATCTGGCTGGCGATCCCTTCGCGGAAGCGGATCTGGGCGATCGAGTAGGCGCGCGCGGCCTCTTCGGCGGTGCTGACGCTGCCATTGAGCGTGGCCTGGGCGTCGGCGAGGGCGTTGCGCGCGTCGCGCTCGTCGAACACGGCGGCCTCGCGCGTCTGCACGAGCCGGGCGCGGGCCTCGGCGAGGTTGCCTTCGGCCACCTGCTCGTTGCCGCGCAGCCGGCCCCAGGTGAGGATCGGCACCGAGAGATTTACGGAGACCGTCCAGTTCTCCTGGAAGTCGCCGGGATCGGGAGCGCCGTTGACCGGATACGCCACGGGCGAGTAGTTGGAAGACAGGTTGATCGACGGCAGCCGCTGGCCGCGGGCCTCGGAGAGCTGGGCCTCGTTGGCGCGCACGTTCTCGGCCGCCTGGCGGACTGGAGCGCGCTCGTCCGGGACCACCTCCTCGGCGGTGGAGAAGCGTGGGACCTCCTCCTCGACGCCGGTGGTGAGGGTGAGGTTGTCCTCGGGCGCCACGTTGAGGAGCTGCTTGAGCCGGAGATAGGCCTCGGAGCGCGAGGTGCGGCGCCGGATGAGCGTCGGGAGCTGATTGTCGCGGGCCACCCGGGCGCGCAGCAGCTCGAACTCCGAGCGGTCGCCGACGCGGCGGGCCACGTCGGTCTGGCGCAGGATCTCCTCGCTCTGCGCGAGCGAGCGCTCGGCGATGGTGATCAGGCGATCGGCGAGCTGGGCGTCGAAGTAGGAGCGGGTGACGTCGAGGAGCGTCTGGGCGCGGGCCGAGCCCACGTCGATCTCGGCCGAGCGTCGCCGCGCCTCGGCGGCGCGCCGCTGGGAAAGGACCCGGCCGCCGTCGAACACGAGCTGGTTGAGCGTGAGGCCGAGCGTGTACTGGTTCTCGCGGCCGAACGGCAGGTCGCCACCCTCGAAATTGAGGTCGTCGAACTGCGACCGCAGCGTGCGGGTGTACTGGGCCGAGCCGTTGAGCTGGGGGAAGAGCTGGCTGCGGACGACCCGCTCGCTGCCGAGCGCCCGCTGGACGCCGGCCTCGGCGACCCAGATCGTCTCGTTCTCGCCCGCGGCGATGCGCAGGGCGTCTTCCAGCGAGAGGACCAGCGTCCGTCCCACAGGCTCCTGCGCTACCAAGGGTGCTGCCATCCAACCGGCGAGAAGAACCCCCGCCACGCTCTGCCATCTTCTCTGGTGCATTGTTTCCAGGCTCCGGGTCATGACTTCCGGTGGGACCGTCCTGCAGATGGGCCGCCCCGCGCTTCGCTATCTGAATTGGTTGCGAAGGCGATGCCAGGAGGGCGAGATAGAATGGAAACCATGACCGAGATCCTGTCCGCGCCGCCCGCTCCGGTGGTCTCCGACTCCCCGCTCCAGGTGCTGCCGAGCGCCTGTCCGCTCGACTGCCCCGACGCCTGCAGCCTGGAGGTCCGCGTCCAGGACGGCCGGGTGGTGAAGGTCGACGGCAGCCATCGCAATCCGGTGACCCAGGGGTACATCTGCGCCAAGGTACGCCGCATGCCCGAGCTGCTCTACGGCGAGGGCCGGCTGCTCCATCCCGCGGTCCAGACCGGCGGGAAGGGTGAAGGCCGATTCGAGCGCGTCTCCTGGGACGAGGCCCTGGACCTGCTGGCGGAGCGCATGCTGGAGGCGCGTGAGCGGTGGGGCGGCGAGTCGATTCTTCCTTTCTCCTATGGTGGATCGAACGGCTGGCTCACCCAGGACACCACGGACGCCCGCCTCTTCCATCGCCTGGGCGCCTCCCGCCTGGCCCGGACCGTCTGCGCCGCTCCGAGCGGCCGCGCGACCGCGGGGCTCACCGGCAAGATGGCTGGCGTGGCGCTGCCTGACTACGTCCACTCCAGGCTCATCGTGGTCTGGGGTGTGAATCCCGGCGCCTCGGGCATTCACCTCGTGCCGATCCTCCAGGAGGCGCAGCGCCGCGGAGCCACGCTGGTGGTGATCGATCCGAACCGGACCTCGCTGGCCAAGCGGGCCGATTTCCACCTCGCGCCGCGTCCGGGCACCGATCTCGCGATCGCGCTGGCGATCCACCGCTTCCTCTTCGAGGAGGGCAAGGCGGACTGGGACTTCCTGAACGCCCATACGACCGGCGCCGAGGAGTTGCGGAAGCGGGCGCTGCCGTGGACGTTCGAGCGCGCGGCGGAGGTCTCGGGCGTGCCGGCGGAGGCGATCGAGCATCTGGCCCTGCTCTATGTCGAGACGTCGCCGGCCGCGATCCGCACGGGCTGGGGCCTGGAGCGCAACCGCAACGGCGGCTCGGCCATCGCCGCGGTGATCGCGCTGCCGGCGGTGGCCGGCAAGTTCGGCGTCCGCGGCGGCGGTTACACGCTGAGCAACTCGGGCGTGTGGGCCGCCGACCGGCCCGCCGCCGTGCGCGAGCCCGAGCCGGCCACGCGCCTGGTCAACATGAACCTCCTCGGATCCATGCTGACCGACGATCCGAAACCTCCCGTCAAGCTCCTGTTCGTCTACAACTGCAACCCGCTCGCGACCATCCCGAACCAGGAGAAGGTCCGGCGAGGGCTGGAGCGGGAGGACCTCTTCACGGTGGTCTTCGAGCAGGTCTGGACGGACACGGCGCGCTACGCGGACCTGGTGTTGCCGGCCACGACCTTCCTGGAGCACCGCGAGCTGTCGCGCGGTTACGGCTCGTTCCGGATGTACCGCACCGAAGCCGTGGCCGAGCCGGCCGGCGAGGCGCGGCCGAACTACGACGTGTTCGCCGACCTCTGCGATCGTCTCGGCCTCTCCCATCCGGACGAGCCGCGCACGGCCGCGGACCTGGAGGCGGCGCTGCTGCGACGGAGCGACCGCGTGCGGGAAGACCTCGACCGCGACGCCACCGCGGTGCCGGACGTCGGCGAGCTGCCGATCCAGTTCGTGGACGCCTTCCCGCAGACCCCCGACCGCAAGATGCATCTCGTGCCGGACGCCCTGGACCGCGAGGCGCCGCTCGGTCTCTATGGCTATCAGGAGGACCCTGCCACGGAGCGCTACCCCCTGGCCCTGATCTCGCCGGCAACGAACCGGACGATCAGCTCCTATCTCGGCCATCTCTACAAGGAGCAGGTCCCGCTGGAGATCCACCCGGACGACGCCGCGGCGCGCGGCATCGCGGACGGGGACGAGGTCCGAGTCTGGAACGACCTCGGCGAGGTGCGGGTCAAGGCGAGATGGAGCCGCGACATCAAGACCGGCGTGGTCCTGCTGCCCAAGGGCCTCTGGAGCCACCAGACCCTCTCCGGCACGACCTCGAACGCGGTCTCGCCGGACACCCTCACCGACCTGGGGGCCGGGGCCTGCTTCAACGATGCCCGGGTGCAGGTGGCGCGGGTTTAGCTGGAACCGGCGCGCGAGGACGGGAATTCAGCCAGCGAGCACCGGGTCTCGGCCGCCGCAAACAAGAGACCGTGGGCTGAGAACAGGAGCTCAGCCGCTGGGATCACAGGCTCGCGGCGTGGGAACACGATCTCAGCGCGTGGGACCTCGTTCTCACGCCGTGAGAACACGGGACCAGCCGCGGAGAACACGAGCGCGGCAGCCGCGAACACGTTCTCACGCGCTGAGAACAGGGGATCGGCGGCGGAAAACACGAGACCGCCGGCCGGTCCCGGCTTCCGGTGTTCTCAACCGTGCGGTTAGAATACTGGCGCCACGGAAACGATCACCATGCCCCGCACCCTTTTCGACGACCAGCAGCCCGAGCCCGGACCTTCACGACGCGAAGAGACGGCTTCCCCGAGCGCGCCCGATCCGCTTGCCGAGCGCATGCGGCCCCAGTCTCTCTCTGAGGTGGTGGGGCACCGCGAGGTGCTCGGCGAAGGCGGGTTCCTGCGGCGGGCCATTGCCGCGGACCGCGTGCCGTCGCTCATCTTCTGGGGACCTCCGGGTTCGGGGAAGACCACGTTGGCGCGGCTGATCGCGACCGAGACGGCCTCCCACTTCGTGCCTTTTTCCGCGGTGACCTCCGGGATCAAGGAGGTCAAGGAGGTCATGGCCGAAGCGGTCCGCCTGCGCAAGGCCCAGGGTCGCCGGACGCTCCTGTTCGTGGACGAGATCCACCGCTTCAACCGTGCCCAGCAGGACGCCTTCCTTCCTTATGTAGAGAGGGGAGACGTGGTGCTCGTCGGCGCCACGACCGAGAACCCCTCGTTCGAGCTGAACGCCGCGCTCCTGTCCCGGTGCCGGGTCGTGGTCCTCGAAGCGCTGTCCGAGGCGGATCTCGTCGAGTTGATGCGAAGGGCTCTCCAGGACACCGAGCGAGGTCTCGGGAAGTCCGGGGTCGAGGCGGACGACGAGGCCCTCGCTTCGCTCGCTGGCCTCGCGAACGGCGACGCCCGTCGCGTCCTCAACCTGCTGGAGCTGGCGGTGGCCGACGCCACCTCCTCCGGGGAGACGGTCATCGACGCGGCCGCGGTCCAGCGGCTCGCCCAGCGCAAGGTCCTGCTCTACGACAAGTCGGGCGAGGAGCACTTCAACCTCATCTCGGCGCTCCACAAGTCGCTGCGGGACAGCGACGCCGACGGCGCGCTCTATTGGCTGACCCGGATGCTCGCGGCCGGCGAGGATCCGCGTTATCTCGCCCGGCGCATGGTCCGTTTCGCGAGCGAGGACGTGGGTCTTGCCGATCCGCAGGCGCTGCCTCTCACGCTCGCGGCGTGGGACGCCTACCAGCGTCTCGGCTCTCCCGAAGGTGAGCTGGCTCTGGCGGAGGCGGCTCTCTATCTGGCGCTCGCGCCCAAGAGCAACGCGGTCTACGCAGCCTATGGTCAGGCCCGGCGAACGGTCGAGGAGCGGCCGGCGGACCCGGTACCGATGTCGATCCGCAACGCGCCGACCGGTCTCATGAAGGGGCTGGGGTACGGCAAGGGGTACGTCTACGCGCACGACACCGAGGAGGGGACGGGCGGGCTCGACTGCTTGCCGGACTCGCTCAAGGGCACGCGGTTCTACGAACCCAGGGGCCAGGGGTTCGAGGCGGAGCTGAAGGAACGACTGGATAGGATGCGGGCGCTGCGGGAAAAGGCGAAGACGCGCCGGGGTGTGTAGGGGCAGGCCTTGTGCCTGCCCTCGGGGGCAACCACAAGGGTTGCCCCTACCGCTGTGCCGTCTGCCCCGCCGACTTCACCGCCTCCACCAGCCCCTCCTTGGTCAGCAACTCGCTGAACACGTGCGGCTCCTGGCCGGGACGGTAGAGGAGGTAGAACGGGATGCCGTAGCGGCCGTGCTCGGCCAGGAACTTGCCGATCTCCTCGTTGCGGTTCGTCCAGTCGGCCTTCATCGGCACCACGGCGTGCTCGCTGAAGGCTCCGGCCACCTCGGGCGTCTCCAGGACCAGCCGTTCGTTCACCTTGCAGGTGAAGCACCAGTCGGCGGTCACGTCCACGAACACGAGCTTGCCCTGGCCGGCCAGCTCCTCGGCGCGGGTGCGCTCCCAGGGCTCCCAGGAGATCAGGCCGGCCGATGTCTCGGCCGCGAGCCTCGGGTCCTTGGTGGCGCCGATGGCCGGGGCAATGGCCGCGATGCCGACCGTGGCCGCCACGGCGGCGATCATCCCGATCTCGGCGATCAGGCGCGTGGCGCGCCGCGGATTGCCGGAGGCCATGTGGCGGTGGCGGAGCCAGAGGAAGAGGCTGAGCGCGAGGAGACCCAGCTCGATCGCGGCGACTCTTTCGGGCGTGACCTGGCTCGACAGGACGTAGAACAGCCAGACCGCGGCTGCGGCCAGCAGGAAGCCCATGATGCCGCGCAGGGTGTTCATCCACTCGCCCGGCCGCGGCAGGAAGCGGGCCGTGCCCGGCGCCGCCGCGAGCAGCAGGTAGGGGAGGGCCATGCCGAGGCCGACCGCCGCGAAGATGGCGAGGATCACCGGCGCCTGTTGCGCCAGCGCGAAACCCACGGCCGTGCCCAGGAACGGCGCCGAGCAGGGCGTGGCCATCAGGGTGGCGAACAGGCCCGAGGCGAAATGGCCCGCGATCCCTTCGCGCGGACCCGAGCCGCCGAGGCGCGCCAGGCTCTGCGGCAGGTTGATCTCGAACAGGCCCCAGAGGTTCAGGCAGAACAGCACCACGACCACCGCCAGGAAGGCCACGAAACCGGGACGCTGGAACTGGATGCCCCAGCCTACCGCCGCGCCCGCGGCGCGCGCCGCGATGGCCACGGTCGCCAGCGCCAGGAAGGAGACCACGATGCCGGCCGCCGTGGCCAGCGCTCCGCGTACCACCTCCGACCGCCCCTGGCCCGCGCTCCGCACCAGGCCGAAGACCTTGAGCGAGAGCACCGGCAGCACGCACGGCATGGCGTTGAGGATCAACCCGCCGAGAAGCGCCAGGACGAGCATGGCTCCCAGGCTGGTTCCCGATGCAGGGCTGCCCGGGTCCGGCCCATCGTCGCCCCCGCTCTCCTTCGCGGCTGGCACGGCGCTCGCAAAAGATTCACTCTCCACCGGTGTGCCACCGGGACCCACGTTCAGCGTCACCGTGGCGTCCGTCGTCACAGGAGGCAGGCACTGAGAATCGTTGCAGGCCTGATAGCGCAGGGCGGCGCGGATCGGCACGGCGCCCTTCACGGCGGCGGCCGGGACCCGGATCTCGGTCAGGATGACGAACTCGCCGTCGTAGACCGCCAGCGGCTGGTCCGCGAAGGCGAAGGTCTTCATCTCATGCTTGGGATACCGCACGGTCTCGTCCGCCCAGCCGTCCGGCAGCTCCAGGTCGAGCTTGGTCGGGATCAGGTAGTCGAAGGTCGGGGTGTTGCTGTTGACGTGCCACCCGTCCTCGACCCGGACCTTGGCGGCGACGCGCGCGGTCTCGCCCGCCTCGTAGGCCGTGCGGTCGGCGGTCAGTCCCAGCGTGGCCTGCTCGGGCCGGCCGGGCTGCGCCATGGCGAGGTTCGCCGTTGTCAAAAATACGGCGAGAGCCGCCACGGAGGAGAGAAAACGCGCTATCTTCATGACGACCAAGATAACACCAGGGACCCTCACGGAGCTTCCCGGGGACGAGGCCGTCTTCTTTTTACGGTCTCGCTGCACTATAGGAATGGAAGGCCCTCCGGACCCCCGGGGAGGTCGGCCGCTCTGATGTCTTCTGATGCTGTTTGATGATCGGGATCTGGAAAGGAGAGATGGGTATGGACAGGAAGGCGGTTGTCGCTCTGGGAGCATTGATGATCCTCCTCGCCCCCGTAGCCGGCCGGGCTCAGGAGGGGAATCCGTACACCATTGAAACGATGCAGGATTACAACTGGGAGCTCAAGGCTCTCTGGATGGACGTCCGGGTCGAGCAGATCGA
>JACZDC010037922.1_pt1 | contig 10194 bp, 6 predicted proteins | sample 8641791 | NCBI WGS metagenome assembly JACZDC01 (sample SAMN15324613, study PRJNA640507) | soil metagenome | isolation source: intercropping peanut in the second line | place: China: Luxin town, Laibin City, Guangxi Province | collected 2019-07-25 | depth 10cm m
CGACGGCTCGCCGGTGGCCGCGCCATCCCTCCAGGTGGATCGCGAGCCCGTCGAGGTCGACGCCGAGGGCCGCTTCCGGTTCAGCCTCACGCCGGGGGAGCACCATGTCCGGGCCGAGGCCGCCGACCGGGCCCCGGACGAGCGGCAGTTGACGGCCAGTGGCGATCCGATCGACCTGGACCTGGAGCTCGGCCGGCCGGGCGCGATCGCGGGCCGCATCGCGGGCCTCGCCGAACGGCAGTTCGCGTCGCTGGGGCTCCGGGACACATCCCGGGAATCCTCGGCCGATGCGCGCACGGATGAGCAGGGCCGGTTCGAGCTGTCCGAAGTGGCCGCGGGACCGTGGACGCTCGTCGCCACCGACGACCTCGGGCGGACGGTCGAGTGCCCGATCCGGGTGGAGGAGGGCCGGCTGACCGTGGTGACGGAGCTGCGCTTCCCGCCGCTTCCCGCCGTCCGCGGCAGCATCCTCGGTCCCGAGGGGAGGCCCATCCGCGGCGCGAGCCTGTCCTTTGAAAAGGATCGGCACCGGATCTGGGCGACCGCCGACCCGCAGGGGAGGTTCACGACCGGCCTCACCGACGGGATCTGGACCCTGCGCTCGGAGCCGAACGGCTTCGCGCCGCTCACGACCCTGGTCGTGGTGCAGGGCGGCGCGCCGGTCGACGTCCCGGAGCTGCGGCTCACGCGGGGCGTAATGCTCTCCGGCTCCGTCGCCGGCCTGGCACCCGGGGAGCTCCCCTATGTCGAGGCCACCAGCGAGGACGGAGCCTGGGAGCGCGGCATCCTCGCGAGGGGCGGCACCTTCAGCATCCCCGACCTCGGTCCCGGGACCTGGATCGTCAACGTGCGCCTCGACAAGCGCGAGTCCTCCACCCGGGTGAGCATCCAGCCGCAGGATAAGGCGGTGCGGATCGACCTGACGCTCCCGGAGGCCCTCCCGGAGGACGAAACGCCGTAGTCCGCCTCATCGCTGGAACCCCTGCCGGTCGAGGTACCCGTCGAGCTGGGAGCTGTCGGCCGGCGGCGTGTTCAGGCGGTAGTAGCGGATCTTTCCCGTCTTCTTCTGCTGCACCCACACCTCCAGGGTGGCGGGGGTGAAGCGGGCCATCGCCGTCCAGAAGTAGCCGTTCGGCCGCGGACCCGTCACGCGGACGAGGGCCTCGGTCAGCCCCGGCGTCGCGCCGCTCAGGCAGAAGGTCTCCGCGGCGCAGGTCTCCTTGCGCAGGAGGCGACTCGTGCCGTTCGCCGTGAGCCGTGCCTGGACCCGGAAGCCCGGGGCCGCGGCGGACTCGATCCAGCGGCCCGGCGGCTGGGGAGTCCTGGGCTTGGCGTTCCCGGCGACACTTTCCAGCGCGCCGCCCGTGGTGCTCGGGAAGCCCTCGCGGTCGAGGAGGCCCGGCAGGGAGGGAGTGGCCGGATCGACGCCCGGGAGCCGGTAGTGGCGCAGGCGGTCGGTCGCGGTCTGCAGGATCCAGACGTCCGTGGTGACGTTCGAGAGCTCGACCACGGCCGGCCAGAGACGCCCGTCGGACCGCTCGGAGAGCCGCAGGAAGACCTCGGCGCGGCCCGGCACCGCGCCGCTCACGCACAGGGTCCGCGCCATGCACGACGGCTCCGGCCGGCCCGCGGTCTGGCCGAAGCTCACCTTGAAGCGGAAGCCCGGCAGGCGCGGCGAGTCCATCCAGCGGCCGGGCGGCGGGACCGGTGCGGTCACCGGCAGCAACGACAGGAAGCCTCCGGCCGGCAGGTCTCCTCGGTATATGCCGACGAGCCCGTTCTGGAGGGCGACCCAGTCGCTGGAGGGGTTGCTCCCGACGGACCAGGCGCCGTCCCGGGAGCCGTCGGAGAGCCAGATGCTGTCACCCACCAGGGCCAGCCAGCCGTGAGCTTCCTGGACCGAGACGAAGCTTCCGCATGCACCCGGACAGAGATCGCCGAGCCGCCAGGTGCCGGCAGCCGTGCCGTCGGTCAGCCAGGGCTCGCTGCCGGAGACTCCATCATCGGCCAGCAACACGGCGCGCCCGCGGTAGGCCGTGAAGGGGTGCGGGCCGAGCGAGCTGCACGGCCCGGGACAGAGGTCGGCGATCCGGTGGGTGCCTTCGGGCGTGCCGTCGGACCACCAGGGCTCGCGCCCGTGATCGTCCTCCAGGGCGAACGCCGCCCCGTCTCCGACCGCCAGCAGCCGGGTGTCCACGAACTTGTCGGATTGCGCGACGCGGGCGGCCTCGCCCGTGTCGGTATCGACCGCCCAGATCCCGCTGCTTTGGTCCACGAAGAAGAGGTGCCGGTCCGCCGCGGCCAGCCCCTGGTGGCCCTGATCCGGGAGGTTCAGCACCGGCGCGGTCCCGGCTTCGGTCCCGTCGCTGCGCCAGACCGTCAGGCCCGCCGCCGTATCCTGAAGGATGAAGAGCGCTCCGCCGGCCTCGACCATGTCGAGCCTCTCGATGTCCTCCTTCGGGAAGGCATGGACCCGCTCCGTCCCGGCCGGTGTGCCGTCGCTGCGCCAGAGCTCCCGGCCGCGGGGCGTGTCGGCGAGGAAGAAGAGGAAGCCGCCGGCAGCGACCATCTGGCCGGGCTGCGACGGACCTGCCGGGTTCACGTCGCTGACGAGGCGGGTGCCCTCGGGCGTGCCGTCCGTGGCCCAGAGCTCGTAGTCGGGGCTCGCCGACCGCGGGCCCGCCGAGAAGAACACGAGGCCTCTCTCCGGCACCGGCAGGATGGAGGAGGGCTTCCCCGCGCCGTCGTCCATCCCGAGGCTCAGCCCCTGGGTGACGGCGACGGTGCCGTCCCTGCTCCCGTCGCTGCGCCAGAGATTGCGGTCCTCGGGAGGCGCAGACCTCGCGCAGGAGCAGGAGAAGAACATGAGGTTGCCGAACCGGGGCCCGAACCGGATCGACTTCGACCCGTCCGCGGGGACCCAGGGACCCCGCGGATCGATATCGCGGGTCGCGGAGCCGTCGCTGCTCAGGAGTCTCTCGTAGTAGGAGGGCCAGGGGTCGTCGACGTAAACCGTGGTAATGAAGGCCACGGAGCGCGCTCCGGTGACGGAGGCCACGCTCTCGCCGCTGAGACGGATGATCTCCATCGGACCGACGACGTCCACCGCGCCCGCCGGGACTGTCGCGACCACCGCAGCCGGGATCAGGGCGAGACTCAGGAAGAACACTGCTTTTGCGTTCATACCCAAGTATACGGCGACCGGGGCAGGAACGTTTGGGGCGCCCGGCGACTTCCTCCCGCGCTCAGCCGCCCACGAGCTTCGCGGTGACCTCGGTCACGCGCCGGCCCTGGAACCTCGCCGCGGCGAGCGCCGTGTCGTCGGGTTTGAGCGTGCCGTTGGCGCTGACGAACGAGGTGCCGTACGGGTTCCCGGCCTGGAACTGGATCGGGTCGGCGTAGCCGGGGCCGACGATGATCGCGCTCCAGTGGTAGAAGGTGTTGTTGAGCGCGGTGATCGTGGTCTCCTGGCCGCCGTGCGCCGTGGCCGCGCTGGTGAAGGAGGACGCCACCTTGTTGACCAGCTTGCCGGTCGCCCACAGCGGGCCGGTGGTGTCGAGGAACTGCTTGAGCTGCGCGGTGGGCAGGCCGTAGCGGGTGGGCGTGCCGAAGATCAGGGCGTCGGCCCATTCCAGATCGTCGAGCGTGGCCTCGGGCACGTCCTGGGTCTCCAGGCGGTGAGCCGCCCAGCCCTCGTTGCTCGCGATGGCCTCGTCCGGAGCGAGCTCGCGCACCTTGCACACCCTCACCTCCGCGCCCGCGCTCTTCGCTCCCTCCTCGATCGCCCGCGCGAGCGCGTACGTCGTCCCGGTTGCGCTGTAGTAGATGATCGCCACTTTCACTGCCATCGCTCGACCCTCCCTCACGTCAGGTACCCTGAGCATCCAGGTTCCCGGAGGGTTTTTGCGTGCACATCGCGTACCGTCCCGCCGTCCTTTGCTCAGCCGTCAGTCGTCGAGGTCGCTCTCGAACGGCGTGCCGCGCAGCTCCCGGGCGATCTCGTCGTAGTTCTCCAGGATCATCCGCAGCGAATCGGGGTTCTGCTTGACCAGGCGGCTCGTCAGGGAAGCCTCGGGATCGACTCCGAGGAATGCGAGAAGGCGGCGGGTCTCCTCGGGGTTGCGGAACGACTCGTAGGAGACCTCGCAGGAGGGCCGGCCGCGGAGCAGGGCGCGGTAGCTCTCGACCTCCTTCCTTCGCTCGATCAGGAGCGTTTTCACTTGGGTTGACGGCAGGCGCAGGGTGACCCGCTCGACCTTCGAGGTCGCATGAGCGACGCCCCGCTTCTTGGCCGTGAAGTGGGAGACGATCGCCTTCAGCCCGTTCGCGCGGACCAGGTGCACGACTGGGATCTCATTTCTCAGGATCCACGGCAGGACGGCCGGGTACTTGCGGGCCTGGTTGTAGGAGAGCCGGATACCTCGCGCCTTCACGCCCGGGGCCGGAGCGAACGTCTCGGAGAGGAACGACTCGACGAGACGCGTGCGGCAGAAGAGGAAGTCGAGCTTGCGCTGCAGGGAAGCGGTCCGGTAGGGATAGAAGAGACCGCTCTTGACGTCGACCTGGAAGTACTTCCAGCGCCGGCGGATGCTGAAGACGTCCTTCCGGCATTCGACGTCCGGATGGCTGTCGAGCGACTCGACGAGCAGCGTGGTTCCCGACCGGCGGCCGGCGAGGACGAGGAAGCGTTCCATGCGGTGGGAATCCGGCTCACGCGGAGTCGCGGGACTGTACCACGATCCCATTCGCGCTGGCTTGATTGACCCCAGCCGCGAGGGAGCCTATCCTGTGGCCACAGGCGTGTAGCCACAAGCGCCTCGGGAGCAACGTCATGGCTGTCAAGATAGGAATTCGGGATCTCAAGAATCGGGCTTCGGAGATCGTGCGCGATGTGCATGAACAGGAGGCCCAGTACATTGTGACCCTCCGCGGCGAGCCTGTGGCGGTGCTCCGGCCTCTCTCGGACAAGAGCGAGCGGGAGCTGCGCCAAGCCGAGCGTATCGAGGCACTGGCGAAAGTGGACGCTCTGGCCGAGCAGATTGCGAAGGCGTGGAGATCCCCGAAGAGCGCTGCCGAGCTGGTCGACGAGCAACGCCGTTAGCATGCCGGTCCTTGACGCCAGCGTCTGCGTGTCTCTCTTCAGGGCGGATGATCCCGGTCACCGGGCAAGCCTGCGGTGGCTGGAGGAGGCGCTGCAGGGAGACGAGTTGATCGTCTCCCCGGTCATCCTCCTGGCCGAAGTGGCCGCCGCCCTGGGGCGGGGTCTCGGGGACGTCGAGCTTCCGCGTCGGGTGGTGGAGCTTCTTCGAACCCGGCAGATCATCGATCTGCTTCCTGTTTCCGAGGCTCTCGCAGCCAGGGCCGCAGAGATTGCTGCTGAGCAGAAGGTCCGCGGCTGCGATGCCATCTACCTGGCTCTGGCGGAGCAACTCGAAATGTCCCTGGTCACCCTCGACCGACAGCAACTCGAGCGTGGAGCTGAGGTCGTGGCGACGCGAACTCCGTGAATCGGTTCCTGCGAGGGATGACCGTCACCGGCCGGCGAGCGCCAGCCGTTCCACCACGCGGATGAGGACATCGGGCTCGAAAGGCTTGACCAGGTACTCGGAGACGCCCAGGCCGAAGGCCTTGTCGCGGTGTTTCATCCCGGCCCGGGAGGTGAGCATGACGATGGGGATGCCGGCGTAGGCCGGCAGTCCGCGCAGGATGGCCGTGAGCTCGAATCCGTCCATGCGCGGCATCTCGATGTCGAGCAGGATCACGTTGGGAGTCCGCTGCCGGGACTGGAGCAGCTCCAGGGCTTCGAGGCCGTCGCGGGCGGTCAGCGGCAGCCAGCCGGCGTTGGCCGCGACGTTCGAGAGCACCCGCCGGACGCTCAGCGAGTCGTCGACGATCAGCACCTCCAGGGGACCGGGGGGCGCCACGGCCGTCGCCGCCAGCGCCGATATCGCGGGCAGGCGCCGGGCCGTGCCCTCGTCCCAGCCCGGGAAGGTGTAGGGATCGAGGATCGGGACCACGCTGCCGTCGCCCAGGATGGTGGCGCCCGCGATTCCGTCCACGTGGCCCAGCAGGGGACCGAGCGGCTTGATCACCACGTCGCGGCTCTCGACCAGACGGTCCACCACCGCCACGCCGCGGTGGTCGCCCAGGTCGAGCACCAGGATCAGGGGGCGGGGCTCGGCGGGGTCCTTGCCGGGCAGGCGCAGGATGTCGCGCAGGTTGCGCACCGGGAGATCCTCGCCGTCGATCCGCACCAGCGCGGTATCGCCGCCATCGCCGCCATCGCCGCCATCGCCAGTATCGCCGCCGCCGCGGTGGATCTCCGAGGCCTCGATGCGCAGGACGCGCGAGATGGCGGCGGCGGGCACGGCGAAGAGAGCGCCTGCGGTTTCGACGAGGAGGGCCCGGGTGATGGCGAGCGACAGCGGCAGGCGGATCACGAAGCGCGCGCCCTGTCCGGCCTCCGAGCTGGCCACGATGGTGCCGCGGAGCGCCTCGACCTGCGCCCGGACGGCGTCGAGGCCCACGCCGCGGCCGGCCGCCTCGCTCAGGGCGTGGGCGGTGGTGAAGCCCGGCAGGAAGATCAGGGTGAGGGCCTCGTCGTCCGCCAGCTCGTCCGCCGGCAGGCCCAGGTCCGCGGCGGCGGTCCGCACGGCCGCAAGGTCGATCCCGGCGCCGTCGTCCGTCACTTCGAGGACCGCCTGTCCGCCCTGATAGCGGGCGGTGACGCGCACCGTCCCCTCCGCGGGCTTGCCGGCGGCGAGCCGGGCGTCCCGCGGCTCGATGCCATGGACCACGGCGTTGCGCACCAGGTGGAGCAGGGGAGAGGCGATCGCCTCCAGCGGGCTCTTGTCGAGCTCCACGGACTCGCCTTCGAACTCCAGCCGCGCCTGCCTGCCGGCGGCTTCCGCGGTGACCCGTACCGTCCGGTGCAGGCGGCCGGCGAGGGTGGAGAGCGGCACGGCCCGCAGGCGCAGAAGGTTGTCCTGAAGCTCCCGCAGCAGCCGCTTCTGCCGCTGGAGGAAGGCCTCGACGTCGGAAGTGGCGCCGGAGAGCTCGGAGCCCACGGCCTGGATGTCGCTCACGGTCTCCGCGAGCCCGCGGGTGAGGACGTGGAACTCGGTGTAGCGGTCCAGCTCCAGCTCGTCGAACTCGGTGTCCCCAATGAAGCTGCCGTCGACGGCCGGGCCGGCGCCGGTGAGCGCCAGCGCCTCGTAGCCGGTCTCCAGGCGGTCGCTCAGCCCGTGCAGCCGTTTCAGGCTCAGGCCCAGCTCTCCGGCCTGGCGGACCAGCTCGCCATGGACCCGCTCCAGGATCGAGCGCTGCACGACCAGCTCGCTGGCGGCCCGGACGACGACGTCGACGCGCTCCAGCGGGACGCGCACCTGCTCGCGGGGGACGGCGGTCGCCCGGGAAGCGGCGGGCTCGGGTTCCGGCACGTCGTCGAGAGTCTCTTCGGGACGGCCGCGGGAGGCGAGGAGGCGGGACACGAGCGGCTCGACCCGGCGCGTGGGCTCGGGGTCGTCCGGGCCATGGATGAGGTCTTCGAGCAGGTCGACCGCCTCGTGCACAAGGGGGATCTGGCCGGAACCGGCCGGCGACTCCAGGGCATCCTCCAGCGCATGGCTGAGACGTGAGATCTCGCCGAATCCGACCATGGCGGCCGTGCCCTTGAGCGTATGGATGCACCGGCGGATCTCGCGCAGCGCGGCGGGACCCGCGGCGGGATCCCGCTCCATGTCGCGCAGGGCCTGGCCCACCGCGGCCAGGTGCTCCTCGGCCTCTTCGAAAAAACCCTCCATGACCTCGCCCGCGTTGGCGTTCCGGAGCCGTGCCGGAGGTGGAGAGGAGGGGGCTGCTATCGGGGTCTCAGGCTCCGGCGTCTCCGGAGGCAGGCCGGCCTCGATCCCGGCGAGCGCCAGCTCCACGTCGTCCAGGGTCCGCGTGAGCCGGCCCTGGGCCTCGACGCCGAACGGCTGCCCGCCCTGGGAGGCGTCCTCCAGCAGCGCCTCGCCCGCGCCGGCGGTCGCGGCGAGGCTGTTGAGGCCGAGCATGGAAGCCGCCCCGCGGACGGAGTGGAGCAGGCGGTAGCCCTCCGCCAGGTCGGCGGGGCTTCCGGACCACTCGGCGAGACCTCGCAGGTTCACCAGATAGGACCGGCTCTCGGCGACGAAGCCGCGCAGGATCTCGGGCATGTAGTCGTCCGTCATGACGGCCGGTCTCCGGGGTCCTGGCGGCTCAGGCCGCCTGTCCGGGGAGCTTGAAGCGGTCCATGGACTCGCGCAGGCCGTCGGCCATCGACGCCAGGTCGCGGATCGACTGCGCCGTCTCGTGGGTCGAGGCCGCCGTGCGGTTGGTCAGATCCGAGATCCGTTCCATGGTGCGGACGACCTCGAGAGTGCCGCGGGCGTGCCGGCTGGTGGACGCCGAGATGTTCTGGATGAGCTGCGCCAGGCGGGCCGAGACCTCCTCGATCTCCTGCAGCGACCGGCCGGCGAGCTGGGCGCGGCTGGAGCCGCCGACCACCTCGCGGGTGGTGGCCTCCATGGCCGAGGACGCCTCATGGGTCTCGGTCTGGATGGTCTTGATCAGGGTCTCGATGCTCTTGGACGAGGCCGCGGCCCGCTGCGCCAGCCGCTCGACCTCCTCGGCGACCACCATGAAGCCGCGCCCCGATTCGCCGGCCGCGGCGGCCTGGATGGTGGCGTTGAGCGCCAGGATGCTGGTGCGGTCCGCGATGTCGCCGATCACCTGCACGATCTCGCCGATCTCCTGCGAGCTTTCGCCCAGGCGCTTGATCCGCTTCGAGGTCTCCTGCACCTGCGAGCGGATCGCGGCCATCCCCTCCATGGTGCGCACCACGGACTCGGAGCCCTGGTGCGCCTTCTCCAGCGCCTGCTCGGCGACCTTGGCCGCGGCCGCGGCGTTCTCGGACGCCTGGCGCATGGCCGCGGCCATCTGGCCCATCAGCGCGCTCGTCTGGTTGATCTCGGCCACCTGGCTGGCGCTCCCCTGGGCCAGGCCCTCGGCCGTGGCCTGGGCGCCGAGGGCGGCGGAGCTGACCCGCTCCGAGGTGGTCTTGGCGCGCTCGATGACCTGCCGCAGCTCGACGATCATGTAGTTGAACGCGTCGGCGATGGCGCCCGTGATGTCCGGGCCTACTTCCGCCGAGGCCCGCAGATCGCCCTCGGCCACCGTGCTCACCTCGTCGAGCAGCCGCATGATCGACGCCTGGATGCGGTCGCGCTCCTCGCGGCTCTGCATGAGGCCGCGGATGTTGTCGAGCATGGAGTTGAGGCCCTGCGCGGTCGCGCCGAGCTCGTCGGCGGAGAGCACGCCGGCCCGCGCGTCGAGGTTGCCGTCGCCCACCTGGCCCAGGGTCGAGCTGATCGTGCGCACCTGGCGGTTGACGCCGCGCGCGATCAGCAGGGTGCCGGCCAGGGCGGCGAGCGTCAGCAGGCCCGAGAGCAGGAGCCGGCCGTTGCGCTGGCGGGTGAGCTGGGCGACGCGCGCCTCGAGGAGGAGGCGCAGGCGCTCGAGCGTGAGGTCGTAGAGGGTGAACACGCGGGTGGAGGCCACGGTGCCGGCGGTGTAGACGTCGCCGGCCGAGACCCGCACGGTCTCGGCGGCGAGGAGCTGGCGGTCGGCCAGGGAGAGGAAGGCCTCGATCCCGCCGGAGGCCTCCTTCATCCGCGGGTCGAGCACGGCCGACAGGGCCGGGTTGGCGCCGCCGGCCACCTCGAAGCCGCGGCGCAGCTCGGACAGGTCGCCGCGCACCCGCTCGGCGAGCAGGCCGAGCCGCGCCCGTTCGAGCGTGGTCACGAGGCTCCGTTGCGCCACCTGCGCGCCGAAGCCGCGGAGCTCGCCGAGCGAATCGCCGATCTCGGGCAGGCGGACGACCACGGCCTCCATGAGGTAGTAGCTGTCGAGATCGGGGTCGAGGATGAGCTTCGAGGTGTCGCCGACCCTGCGGATCAACGCATAGGCCTGGCCCAGGAGAGCGGTGTGCTCGGCGTCCGAGCCCGGCGCGTCGAGGCCGCGCAGCTTCACCTGGTCGCGCAGGGCCTCCCAGCTCCGGCGCACGTCCAGCACCTGGGTCGCGGTGCCGAGGTCGGCGCCGAGCCGCTCCTCGACCGCGACGACCGCCGCGAGGTCGGCGTCGATCTGCCGGGCCTTGGCATCGCGCTCGGCCTC
>JACZDC010026983.1_pt1 | contig 10155 bp, 10 predicted proteins | sample 8641791 | NCBI WGS metagenome assembly JACZDC01 (sample SAMN15324613, study PRJNA640507) | soil metagenome | isolation source: intercropping peanut in the second line | place: China: Luxin town, Laibin City, Guangxi Province | collected 2019-07-25 | depth 10cm m
CGTTCAGCAGGTACAGCGGCGTGAACGTGACGAACACCAGCAGGAAGGCCACCAGCAGCGTCGAGATCAGGATGCACAGCAGGATGTTGCGGTCGCGCAGCATGCGCACCATCGCGCCCGGTTCAGGCTTCGCGTGCGCGGCCTCGATGGCCGGCTCGCGCACCAGCCAGGCGATGAGCAGCGCCATGATCACGCCCGGAATGGCTGAGAGGAAGAAGGCATTGCGCCAGCCGTAGTGCGTGCCCATCCACACGATGATGATGGGCCCCAGCCAGTTGGCGAGCAGGTTGGCGCCGAAGTTCTGCGTGAGGCCTTGCGCCAGGCCGCGACGCTCATGCGGCACATCGGAGGCGATCAGGGTCTGCGTGATGGGCATGATGCCGCCTTCGGCCACGCCCATCAGCAGTCGCGCGCCGAGCAGCCCGATGAAGGTTGCCGCGAAGCCGGAGACCACCGAAGCCAGCGAGAACACCAGCGTGGCGACCACGAGGATGAGCTTGCGGCGGCCGATGCGATCCACCAGTGTGCTCATGAACAGGCCGGCAATGGCCCAGGCGAAGGAGAACGCCGCGGCGATGTCGCCGATCTGCGTGTTGTTCAGCCCCAGGTCCTGCTGGATGAAGGAGGCGAGATAGCTGATGGTGTTGCGGTCGAAGAACACCACACCGAAATTGGCGCTCAGCAATGCGATCAGCGTCCACTGGTAGCGGGTCATCTTCGCCATGCACTCCCCCCGGAGATCTTGTTGTTATGAGCCGGATCGCACCGGCATCAGTGACGGATGGTACACAAAGCGCCGCCGTCCATGGTCCACGCCGCGCCGGTGACGATCCTGCGGCCTTTCGGTTCGGTCATGGCGTTGCCCCGCGGATGAGGTCGGCACCGCGCTCGGCCACGGCATTGACGGGAATATTGCTGTTGCCCGAAATCACGGTGGGGATCACCGACGCATCGATCACGCGCAGGCCGTCGATGCCCTTGACGCGCAACTGCGCGTCGACCACATCGCCGATACGACAGGTGCCGCAGGGATGATGCACCGTGACCAGCGTGCGGCGGATATGCGCCTCGATGGCGGCGCGGTCGCGCACCTCGGGTCCCGGCGATATCTCCCAGCTTCCAAGTTTCGCGAAGGATTCGGCGCCCAGGATCTGCCGCGCCACCTCGAAACCCCTGACCAGAACCTGCAAGTCGCGCGCATCGGCCAGGAAATTGAAGTCGATGACGGGCCTGGCGAAGGGATCACTGCTGGTGATGCGCACGCTGCCGCGGCTGCGCGGCCGCAGGTTCACGAAGATGATGCCGTAGCCATGGCCGCGCGGCAGCCAGTGGCCATTGGCGTTGCGATGCGCGGGCATGAAGATGATCTGCAGGTCCGGCCGGTCTGCATCGGCATGCGAGCGCATGAAGCCATTGGCCTCGAACACATTGCTGGCCAGCGGGCCGCGGCGGGCGATCAGGTATTGCGCGGCGATCCAGGCGCTGCGCGGCAGCGTGCGCCACGACAGACCGTAGGATTCGGTGTTGTGCGTGCGCATCGAAACCGACGACGCGGGATGGTCGTGCAAGTTGCGCCCTACCGCGGGCAGATCCAGAACGACCTCGATGCCATGCTCGCGCAGCAGCGCGGCATCGCCGATGCCCGAGAGCTGCAGCAGTTGCGGTGATCCATAGGCGCCGCCGCTCAGGATCACCTCGCGTCTGGCGTGAATCACCCGCCGCACACCACCTTGCTCGATTTCCACACCCGTCGCGCGTGTCGCGGCCGTGACGACGCGAGTCGCGGGTGCATCCGTGAGGATGGCGAGATTGGGCCGGTGGCGCGCAGGGTTCAGATAGGCGGTGACGCCGGACTCCCGCCGTCCGTTGCGGATGGCGCCCTGCCGCGGCCCGAATCCTTCGGGATCACCGGCGTTGAAGTCCGCGCAACGGGGCAACCCCAGTGAATCCGTGGCCGCCAGGAACCGCTTCACCAGCGGATTGGGCCGCGGAATGTCGATGACGTTGACCGGGCCACCAGGCACACGCTCCGGCGCCGGCGCCCCCTCGTAGTTCTCGAGCTTCAGGAAATACGGCTTGAGATCCTGCCAGCGCCAGCCGGGAATGTTCCACTCGTCGTATTCGCGCGCATGGCCGCGGAAATACACCATGCCATTGATGGACGAGCAGCCACCCAGCACGCGTCCACGCGGCACGGGCAGCACGCGATGGTCCACATGCACCTGCGGCGTGGAGGTGTAACCCCAGCCATTGCGCGGATTGCCGATGGCCTTGCCCACCATGGCGGGCACATGAATGGCCGGGTCATCATCCGGCCCGCCGGCTTCGAGCAGCGCGACGCTGACAGACGGATCTTCCGACAGACGCGCAGCCAGCACGCATCCGGCCGTGCCGGCACCCACGATGATGTAGTCGAAGGTATCGGCCATGGCGGGCGTCAGGTCATTGCAGCGTTGTCACTCGAAGCCGAACAGCGTGGCCACGTAGTGGCTGTCCATGTATTCGCGGATGGTGAAGATCAGGCCGTCCTTGATCTGCACCGACCAGGCATAGCGGTTGAAGTATTCGCGGCCATCCTTGAGCTTGCCCACGCCGTGCGATTCCACCATCACGAAGTCTTCGTGCGAAACGATGGTATCTACCGTGGTCTTCGGGTCGCCGGGCATGAACATGCCGCGCACCGGCGCCAGGAAATCATCGACAATGTTGTCGCGCGGACCATAGGTACCCGCTCCCGGGATATTCTCCACCATGGGCTTCCAGGTGGCATCGGGATGCAAGGTGGCGCGGATCGCCTCCAGCTCGCCGGTGCTGAGGATGCGGAAAAAATCGAGCACCAGCTGCTCCTGCGTCGTGCGCGCCTTCAACATGGCTCAGCCCTGCTTCGCCGCGTCGAGTTCGGCGAAGGCCTCGCGCGCGATGCGTGTGCTGTCGATGCCGGCCGGCACGCCGCAGTACACCGCCACCTGCAGGATGACCTCGCGGATCTCCTCGCGCGAAAGGCCATTGTTCAGCGCCGCCTTTACGTGGAGTTTGAGCTCATGCGGCCGGTTCAGCGCGCTGATCATTGCGATGTTGATCAGGCTGCGGTCGCGCAGCGCAAGGCCCGGGCGAGTCCACACATGGCCCCAGCAATATTCCGTGGAGAGCTCCTGCATGGGCATGCTGAAGCTGTCGGCGCTGGCCATGGATTTCTCCACGTACTCCGCGCCCAGTACCTGCTTGCGCAGTTTGAGCCCCTTCTCGAATTTCTCGTTCGCCATCATTCACTCCTGATTTTGCGCGCCGCGGATTTCGCAGCCCGCCCACTGTTCCACGACGCGGACCAGATCCGTGCAGTCCGCCTCCTTGCCGAAGGTCTGCTGCGTGATCGACAGCATCTGCCGCACGGCTGCGCCTACGACCATGGGCACGCCCAACCCTTCGGCTTCCTCCAGGCATAGCCGCACATCCTTGAAGGACAGCGCGTTGGCGAAGCCGAAATCGAATTTTCGGTTCAGCACATGCTTCGGAATCTTGTCCTGCGTGGCGCTGTTGCGGCCCGAGGACGCGTTCAGGATGTCGAGCATCACGGCCGGGTCGACGCCCGCCTTCACGCCCATGGCCATCGCCTCGGCCGCGATGGCCAGCGATGCGGCCGACATCAGGTTGTTGGCCAGCTTCACGGTCTGCCCGAGACCGGGCTGGTCGCCGACGAGAAAAACCTTGCCCAGCTCAGCCAGCAGCGGCTGCACGTGTTCGAGTGCCGACCGTTCGCCGGAAGCCATGATGGCGAGCTTGCCATTGGCCGCGCCTTTCACGCCGCCCGATACGGGCGCGTCGATGGCGGCGATGCCGGCGGGTCGCAGCGTGTCGGCGATAGCCTGCGCGGCCGCGGGTCCGGATGTCGAAAGATCGACGAAGATGCGCGCGCCACCGGCTTCGGCTACTGCCGCTGCGGCGGCCTTCGCATCCGCAGGGCCCGGCACGCTGGCCATGACCACGCTGGTGTGTACGGCTGCCGCTGCGATGGACGAAGCCACCTTCGCGCCACGGTCGCGAAAGGCCGCCGTGGCCAGGGCATTCGGATCGAACAGCGTCAACTCGTGGCCCGCAGCCATCAGTCGGGCAACCATGCCCGAGCCCATCCTGCCGACGCCGATGAAGGCAATCTTCTCGCCCACGCACTCCCCCTTTGTTCCGGCCTCGCGATCCTACGGAACGGGCTGCGTCGGCGGCAAATCCACGCGCACCGCATTGGCCAGGCCAGGGCCGGCTGGCGGATAACACTGCAGCACCAGCGGGTCGTGCCCGGGGATCACATGCTGCGGCGAGCTGGCCAGTGACTCGATGGTGGCAAAGGCATCCAGATACGTGGCCACATTGTCGACAATCGGAAAGGGCCGGCGCTGCTGCCAGTTGGCATAGAAATGCATGGCATCGGAAGCCAGTACCACTTGGCCACGCCGCGTGTTTACGCGCACCACCTGCAACCCGCGCGTGTGGCCGCCCACGCGATGCAGCGTGATGCCCGGCGCGAGCTGTGCGGTGCCGTCGTGATACACCACGCGGCCCGCGAACAGCTTGCCGATCATGGCCTGCACATCGCACGCCTCGTAGGTCGCACGAATGGCGGCATGGCACATGGCACTGCCCGTGCAATGCGTCATCTCATCGGTCTGCAGGTGATAGCGGGCGCGCGGAAACAGATCGTGGTTGCCGGCATGGTCATAGTGCATGTGGCTGACGATCACGTCGGTCACTGTCGCGGGATCCATACCCACTGAATGCAATCCCGCTTCAACGGGCTGCACGAGCTGGCGCCCGCGCGCGGCGCCCGTGGGCGCATCGAAACCGGTATCCAGCACGAAGTTCACGCTGTCGCCACGAATGGCCCAGACGTAATAATCCAGCGGCATGGGGCCGTCATGTTCGTCGCCGCCGATGAAATTGTGGCTGGCCGTGCGGTGCAGGTGCGCATAGCGCACGGCGCAGATTTCATAGACGGCATCCATGGCTGTATGCTCGCTGCGAACCGCTATCCGGCGCAAGGCAACCCTTTAAAACCATGTCCAGCACTGCTCCCGTCACGGCAGACATCGTCGCCGTGGGCTCCGGCCACAACGGCCTGGTCGCCGCCGCCTATCTGGCCGCCGCCGGCAAAAAGGTCATCGTGCTCGAGCGCAATGCCTGGTTCGGAGGCGGCGTGGTATCGCGCGAACTGACGCTGCCGGGATTCCGTCACGACCAGCATTCGATGAGCCACATCTTCATCCAGGGCAATCCACTGCTGGCCCATGACGAGCTGAAGCTGAAGTCGCGCTTCGGACTGGAATACCTCTTTCCCGAAGTGCCGATGATGGCGGTGTGCGAGGATGGCCAGACGCTGAAGCTGTATCGCGATCGCGAGAAGTCCGCCGCCGAGATCGCCAGATTCTCGAAAAAGGATGCCGAGACATTTTTGAAGGTGTCGAAGCAGGCCGCGGCCTGGCTGCCGATGATTGCTTCCTCGCTGTATGTGCCGCCGGCGCCGGTCGGCGCCACGCATGCCATGTTCGACCAGAGCCGCGAGGGCCGCGAATTGTGGCGCATCATCCAGATGAGCACGCACGATCATCTGTGCGATTTGTTCGAGAACGAGCGCGTGCGCATGCACTTCGCGCGCGTCGCGGGTGAGAACCTGGTTTCGCCTGATGAAAAGGCCACCGCCATCGGCGCGTATGTGTTTCTCGGCTTCCTCGAGGCCTATGGCTTCGGCGTGGCCAAGGGCGGCGCCGGCAAGCTCACCGAAGCGCTGATCGCCTGCATCAAGGCCCACGGCGGCGAAGTCATCGCCAATGCCGATGTAGCGCGCATCAAGGTGTCCAACGGCCGCGCCAGCGGCGTCGAAACCCGCGATGGCCGCGTGTTCAATGCAAAGGATGCGGTGATCGGCGCCATCCATCCGCATCTGCTGGGCTCGATGATCGATGGCATGGACGCGCGCGTGCGCGCCGATGCCGAGGCCACGCACATCACCGATGCCGCGTGCATCACCGTGCATGCCGCGCTGGACGCGCCGCTGCAGTTCCGCGCCAGTGAAAAGGTGGATGCCGTGATGGTGGAGATGCTGCCCACCAGCTACGAAGTCCTGCGCCGCGACTTCGACGAGCTGCGCTATGGGCAGTTCCTCCCCTATCCGCTGCTGGGGCTGGGTTCGCTGTCGCAGTTCGATTCCTCGCGCGTGCCGCCGGGCAAGGCCATCCTGCATCTGTGGGATTACGTGCCCTACCGCCGCCCCGATGGCAGGAGCTGGGACGACACCAAGCAGGAATACGGCCAGCGCATGCTGCAGCACCTGTCGAAGTTCGTGGCCAACATTCCCGATGTGGTGCTGCAGGCGCATGTCGACAGCCCGGTTGACATGGAGCGCACCTCGCCCAGCTTCCGCCGCGGCGACCTGCATGGCATCGCCACCACCACGTACCAGAGCGGCGCACACCGGCCCACGCCGGAACTGGGGCAATACACCGTGCCGGGACTCGACCGCTTCTATCTCGTCGGCCCCTTCCAGCATCCGGGTGGTGGCGTGTTCGGCGCGGGCCGCGCCACGGCGATGAAGATGTTCGAGGCGCTGGGCCTGAACTTCGACAAGCAGGGCCGCGTGAAATGAAGATCACTTCCGCGGATGGCAGCGAGCTGATGACGGTGCAGGGCCTGGAACGTGATGGCAACGCACTGCTGATCCGCGGCAAGGTTTTCGGCGCCATGCCCATGAATGCCCGGCCCACGCCCGATGCCGCGCGCGCGGCGCTGAAGATGCTGACGCCGCGGTTGATCTTCTTTCTGCTGACGCTGCCTTTCCGCCGCGGCTGAATCGCAGCCGCAACGCCGGGCATCTTCGTCATGAGCGCCGCGTTCGACTACATCGTCATTGGTGCAGGTACGGCCGGATGCGTGCTCGCAGCACGGCTTTCCGAAGATCCCCACACGCGCGTGTGCCTGATCGAAGCCGGCGGCCCGGCGCGGCATCCTTTCATCCACGTGCCCGCGCTGGTGGGGCCGGCCATCATGCATCCGGCACTGGGCTGGGGGCTGCTGACCGAACCGCTGGCCGCGCTCGACAATCGGCGCATACCGCTGCCGCGCGGCAAGGTGATCGGCGGCTCGGGTTCGATCAATGGCATGGCCTATCATCGCGGTCATCCGCGCGATTACGACGACTGGGCCGCCGCCGGCAATGACGGATGGAACTGGCAGAGCGTGCTGCCTTACTTCATCCGCTCGGAAAACAATGCCGACCTGCGTGATCCGTCCGTGCATGGCACGGCGGGACCAGTGCATGTCACGCACATTCCAGGACCGAATCCGCTCAATGCGGCCTTTCTCGAGGCCTTCGCGTCGCTACGCGAATTTCCTGCCTGCGACGATTTCACCGGACTTGATCCCGAAGGCTACGGCTTGCGCCAGGGCACCATCCATCGCGGGCGGCGCGATTCCACCGCGGCAGCCTATCTGAAGCCGGCCGCTTCGCGACCGAACCTCACCGTGGCGAGTCGCGCGCAGGTGCAGCGCATCCGCTTTGACGCGGGCTGTGCCCGCGCAGTGGAATTGACGGATGCCTCCGGCCAGCGTTCGCTTACCGCAGCGCGCGAAGTCATCCTCTGCGCTGGCGCGATACATTCACCACAGTTGCTGATGCTCTCGGGTGTCGGACCCGCCGATGCGCTGCGCGCACTGGATATTCCGGTGCAGGCGGCGCTCGATGGCGTGGGCGCGAATTATCACGATCATCCCGCGCTGCCCGTGACCATGGAGATGCGCGACAGCACTTCCTATGGCCTGTCGTGGCGCGCCCTGCCCCGCAATGCGTGGAGCGTGTTCGAATATCTGCTGGCGCGGCGCGGGCCGCTGGCCAGCAACGTATTCGAGTCCACGGCCTTCATCCGCAGCGTGCCCGGCCTCGACAGGCCTGACATCCAGATCGCCTTCCAGCCGGCACGGCGCAATCGCGATGCCTTTCCCCTGCCCAGGGGCCATGGCTTTGCGATGAGCGTGGTGAACCTGTATCCGCGCAGCCGCGGCCGCATCACCCTCGCCAGCGCCGATGTGCGTGTGCCGCCACGCGTGGATGCGGGTCTGTTCAGCGATCCGGCAGACATCGCTCCCATGCTGCGCGGACTGCGCCTGGCGCGGCGGCTGTGCGCCGCCGGACCCTTTGCCCGTTACCATGCGCACGAGGTCCTGCCCGGCCGCGCTGCGCAGGATGACGCTGCCTTGGTGGCCTACCTGCGCCGCGCTGCGGCCACGGCCCATCATCCGGTGGGTACCTGCCGCATGGGCATGGATGAAATGGCGGTGGTCGATCCGCAACTGCGAGTCCGGGGCGTTTCGGGCCTGCGGGTGGTGGACGCTTCCGTATTTCCTAGTATCGTCGGCGGCAATACCAACGCCCCGGTGGTCATGGTGGCCGAACGCGCCGCCGACCTGATCCGCGGGCGCAATTGAGGGGACATGGCTGCGGAACACATCCGGCACTGGAAGATCGGCGACGTCGAGATTGCGCGCATCGTCGAGGTCTACGGCTGGGAAGACGACATCACCATGCTGCTGCCCGATGCCGATCCGGCTTTCGTGCAGCAATTCGGCTGGCTGCAGCCGCATTTCGCAACGCCAGAAGGCAGGATGATCATCTCCTTCCAGTGCTTCGTGCTGCGCTCGCAGGGACGCACGGCCATGATCGACACCTGCATCGGTAACGACCGGCAGCGCGAATTCCCGGTGTTCACCAACATGCAGACCACCTTCCTCGAGGATCTCGCGACGGCGGGCTTCGCGCACGAGACCGTCACCGACGTGCTGTGCACGCACCTGCACTTCGATCACGTGGGCTGGAACACGCGGCTGGTGGATGGCAAGTGGGTACCCACCTTTCCGCGCGCGCGGTATCTTTTCGGTCGCCGCGAATACGCACACTGGAAGCATCTGCACGACACCAATGGCTACCACGACCTGCATCACATGGAGGATGCCGTGGTGCCCGTGCTGGAAGCCGGGCTGGTGGAATTCATCGATCCGGATTTCAGGCTCACTGACGAGGTCACGCTGCTGCCCACGCCCGGCCACACGCCCGGACATGTCAGCGTGCTCATCCAGTCGCAGGGCCAGAGCGCCGTGATCACCGGCGACATGATGCACAACCCCATCCAGATCGCCGTGCCGGGCCGCGAGGCGCGCTTCGACATGGACAAGGCACAGGCGGCGAAGACGCGCTCGGAATTCGTGGAACGGTTCAACAACACGGGCACGCTGGTCATCGGCAGTCATTTCGCCGAACCCACCGCCGGACACATCGTGCCCGACGGCGAAGCCTGGAAACTGAAGGTGTAATGCATGTCGAGACATCCCGACCTGTCCAGCCGCAATGTATTCATCACCGGCGCGGCGCGCGGACTGGGCCGCTCCATGGCCGAAACACTGGCCGCCTGCGGCGCCACGGTGGCCATCGTCGATCTGCACCTGGCCGATTGCGAGGCCGTGGCCGAACACATCCGCTCAACCGGCGGCAAGGCGCATGCCTTTGCCGTGGATGTGGCCGTGCGACGGCTGTTCATGGCGGGCGCTGCCACCTTTGCCGCGAAGAATGGCCGCATCGACGCCGTGATCAACAACGCCATGCTGCTGCGTTATGAACCGGTGGAACAGATCTCGGAAGAGACGCTGACTCGCATGACGGCCATCGGCATCAACGGCAGCTTGTGGGGCGCACAGGCATTGCTGGCGCATTACGATGCCGCGCGCGGCGGCGTGCTGATCAACATGGCGTCACCGGTGGCGGAGAAAGGCTTTCCGAACACGGCGGCTTACAGCCTGGTGAAGGGCGCCATCGTCACGCTCACCAAGGTGCTGGCCGCGGAACTGGGTCCGCGCAATGTGCGCGTGAATGCGCTGGCGCCTGGATCGGTGCCCACGCCGGGCGCGCTGGGGCTCAACGACAAGGCCGAGTACGAGCGCCGCACGCACACCATCCCGCTGCGGCGGCTGGGCCGCGATGAAGACAATGCCGAGGCCTGCGCCTCCCTGCCCAGCGACGCGGCGTCGTCCATCAACGGCGAGATCCTGCATGTGGACGGCGGCATCCCCCCCGCAGGCTAGAGGCGGACATGGGCAAGCAGATTCCGGAGTTCGATACCGATC
>JACZDC010018885.1_pt1 | contig 10145 bp, 8 predicted proteins | sample 8641791 | NCBI WGS metagenome assembly JACZDC01 (sample SAMN15324613, study PRJNA640507) | soil metagenome | isolation source: intercropping peanut in the second line | place: China: Luxin town, Laibin City, Guangxi Province | collected 2019-07-25 | depth 10cm m
CGGCATGCTGCCCCCCGGCCGTAGGCGGGCCGCCACCCCGCCCTCCAAGGGGGAGATGGCCAAGCTCCCCGCCCGGGCGGAGGGGCCGGCGGGCGGGTGACCCCTTTTCAAAGCCGCCCGGAGCCCTCCGGGCGGCTCCGGTATCTCAAGGTCGCGTACTGGCGCAATTCTTGAAGGAAAATTCAGAACCGCGTGATCGCGCGGTGCCCACCTGCTGCGAATCACGTGGAGGTTCTGATGGATGCTGTTTGTCCAGCCTTGAGGCGCAGGGTCACCCCTGCTGTTCCTTCCTCTTTTCCGCAGCATCGCGGGCAGCCGCCCCCGAAACCACCTTCTCCCCCACAACGACGATGACCACCGACACAGCGCGTCGGAATGAACAACACAAGGAGGTACAACATGATGCGCGCAATGGTCTACCGCGGCCCTTACCGGGTCCGCGTCGAGAAGAAAGACATCCCACCCATCGAACATCCGAACGATGCCATCGTGCGGGTCACCTGCGCGGCGATCTGCGGCTCGGATCTTCATCTCTACCATGGCCTGATGCCCGACACCCGCGTCGGGATGACATTCGGCCATGAATTCACCGGCATCGTGGAGGAGGTCGGCCCGTCCGTCCAGAACCTGAAAGTTGGGGACCGCGTCATGGTGCCGTTCAACATCGCCTGCGGATCGTGCTTCTTCTGCGCGCGGGAGCTCTACAGCAACTGTCACAACGTGAACCCCAACGCCTCCGCCGTCGGCGGCATCTACGGTTACTCGCATACCACGGGCGGTTACGACGGAGGCCAGGCGGAGTATGTGCGCGTGCCGTTCGCCGACGTCGGCCCAAGCGTGATCCCGGAGTGGATGGACGAGGAAGACGCGGTCCTGCTCACCGACGCCTGCCCCACCGGCTACTTCGGCGCCCAGCTCGGAGAGATCAAGGAGGGCGACGTCGTGGTGGTCTTCGGCGCCGGCCCGGTCGGGCTCTTCGCCGCCAAGTCTTCCTGGTTCATGGGCGCCAGCCGCGTGATCGTGGTCGATCATCTCGACTATCGGCTGGAGGTGGCGCGGAGGTTCGCGCAGGCCGAAACGATCAATTTCACCCAGCTCGAGGACATCGTGCTGCACCTCAAGAAGGAGACCGATTATCTCGGAGCGGACGTGTGCATCGACGCCGTCGGCGCCGAGGCGGACGGCAGCTTCTTCCAGACCGTGACCACGACCAAGCTCAAGCTGCAGGGCGGCTCGCCGGTGGCGCTCAACTGGGCCATCGACAGCGTGCGCAAGGCCGGCACGGTCTCCGTGGTGGGCGCTTACGGTCCGCTCTTCAGCGCGGTGAAGTTCGGCGACGCGATGAACAAGGGTTTGACGATCCGCACGAACCAGTGCAGCGTCAAACGGCACTGGCCGCGCCTGTTCGAGCACGTGAGGAACGGAGTGCTCAAGCCCAGCGAGATCGTGACGCACCGCATCCCGCTCGAAGAGATCTCCGAGGGCTATCACATGATGTCCAGCAAGCTCGACGGTTGCATCAAGCCCCTGATCTACACGCAGACCCACTGAGAAGGAGACGACCATGGCCTACACAGCCGAGAAACCTGATACCGGGCGGCCGAGCGAAGAGCTTCGCCGCACCATCCAGGGTTGGGGCGTCGACCTCGATCCGAACGACCGGCCCGCGGTTCCCAAGGAGAATTTCAATCCCGAAGGGACCGGAGCCCACTGGCATTTCCCCGAGCGGCAGCCGGAGCTCTACCCGCGCGAGATGTCTCCGGAGCACAAGTTCCTCACCCCGGTCTTCGGCACCTCCTGTCCTCCAAAGGGGCTGTCCGGAGCCATACGCCGGCATGCCTACAAATACAGTGAAGGGCAGCTCACGCACTGGCTCCTGCTCATGGCGGGAGACCGCGTGGACGTGCTCGAAAGCCGCGTGACCGGCCTGCTGCGCGGCCGGCCGGACAACCCGATCACGGAATCGGGGCTGCCGAGCGAATGGAAACGCGGCGGCCTGCGCTCACGCGTTGGCCAGCACCGGGCCGACCTGATGCATCAACCGCTCGACCTGCTGATCAACGTCGCGCCGTGGGTGATCCTGGGGACGCTCGCGTACAAGCTCCGCCAGGCGGCAACGGAGGGAAGCCGAAAGGACCTCGCCCGACGCTACCGGTAGGTCCGCCGCAGCCGTCCGGAGGAGAGCCTCCGGACGGCTGCGAAGATCTCAGCGTGAAAAGCTGCTCCTTCACTCCACCTGCCGCAGCCAGACCTCCAGGGCGATCACCTGGAGCAGGAAGAGCTTTCGTTCCGGCTTGCCGAAGCGGGCTTCGTCGAGCGCGCGCCGGAAGGCGACGGGGTCCAGGTAGCCGCGCTGGCAGACCCTGGCGTCCGGCAGCAGCCGGCTCACGGTCGGCCACTGCGCGGCGACCGCACGGAGGATCGGCTCCATGGGCCCGCGCTTGTCCGGACGTTGGGCGATCTCCGGCGGCAGAATGTTACGGAGCGCGCGGCGATGGATCGACCGGGCCTGGCCGGGGCGGACGAGCTGGTCGGGCGGAATCGCCAGGCAGAGCTCGACGAGCGGGCGGTGAAGGAACGGGAAAAGAAGCACCAGCGGCCTCTCCGGCCCGGCGTCGTAACGCCAGGCCGTGGTGCGGGCGGCAAGCTCGACCAAGGCGCTCTGGACGCGGCGCGTCGGCAGGCGGAAGCGCTCGTCGCCCACGGCAGCCATCCGGCCGCGCAGGTCCATGCGGCAGGCGAAATCGCGGTCGTACCAGTCCGGGAGCGGGAGGAGCGGCGGCGCGAGGCGCGCCCGCAGCGAGCGCGGAAGCAGAGGCGTGATCAGTCCCTGCCAGAGCAACTCGGTGTAAGGGCGGTGCTGCTCGCGGTGCCAGTGCCGGAGCGCCGCCGGGATCTCTCCGAGGCGGCCGGCGCGGGCGAGGTCGGCCAGGTCGAGAGGCATGCCGACCTGGCTGCGCAGGATCTGGTCGCCGCCGACGCCGCTCAGCAGCACCCGGGCGCCGCGCTCGCGCATGAGCCCGAGCGTCCGGCGATGGCGCGCCAGAAAACATTGCAGAACGAGAGGGACCTCGAACCACCTCTCCTCCACTCCCGCCAGGATCGGACAGTCCTCCTCGGTGAGGCGGTGGCTCGGCCGGCCGGTATGCCGCTCGACGACCTGGATGTGCGCGCTCTCGTCGGCCGTGCGGGAGACGCCGTAGACCTCCGAGATCGGGACCAGATCGGGCGTGGTCACGGCGCCGTCCCGCAGCAGGCGGTCGGCGACGCAGACGTTCGACGACGAGTCGAGCCCGCCGCTCAGCTCGGCGAAGGCGGGCTCGGTCGCGGGCAGGCGGCAGCGCACGGCTTCGACGAAAAGGTTGCGGAAGCGCTCTTCGTATTCGCCGTCGTCGCGGCAGCGCACCTCGCGCTGGGGATCGAGCTGCCAGAAGCGGCGCAGGGTCACGCCACGCCCGTTGGCAAGCAGCACGTGTCCCGGCGGGACCGCCCGCAGGTTGCGGAACGGGGTGCTCTCGACGTCCCGGACACCCACGAGATAGCCGGCGATCCACTCGTCATTCACTTCCGCGGGCAGCGACCAGGCCGCGCGCAGGGCCGTGAGGGTCGAGGCGAACAGCAGCTCGCTTCCCCGTTGAACATAAAAGAGAGGCCGGGTGCCGAACGGATCGCGGGCCAGCAGGAGAGAGCGCCGGCGCGGGTCCCAGAGGGCCAGCGCGAAGTCTCCGATCACGCGCTCCGGAAAGGTTTCTCCCCAGGTCTCCCAGGCGCGCGCGATCAGATCGAGATCGCCGCCCGTCTCTCCTCCATCGCCGAGCGCGCGGGCGAGCTCGTCACGGTTGTCGAGCCGGCCGTCCCAGGCGAGAAGAAGGCCGTCGCGTTCGATCAGCGGAGCGCCGAACCGGCCGCCGTCGAGGCTCAGGGAGCGCTGCACCAGCGCCATGCCGGGCCGGCGGCGGAGCGTCTCGCCATCGGGACCGCGGCGCGCCAGGGCGTTCGAAAGCTTCGCCAGGACCTCGGGATCCGGCTCGGGGCCGTCCGGGGTGAAAAGCCCGCCGATGGCGCCGCTCATGAGGCGCCCGGGCTCAACAACTCTCGATCACCGTGAACGACTGCGGCAGCCACGGGCGGTCGTTGATCACCCGGCCGCGCAGCTCGACCCAGGCATGAGCCTGGAACGGGACGCGGTGGACGCCGATCGCGAGCTTCGCCGGCACGCCGTAGAAACGCATCACGGCCATGGCCACGGCCGAGCGCTGCAGGCACCAGGCGCGCTTGAAGTAGAAGGCCGCGGCGCGGTCGACCACGCGGGCGAGCGCGTTGGCCAGCGCGGTCGAGTCCCGCTCGGGCTTGCGCACTGGAATGCGGCTCAGAAGCGCATGAAAGCGGTGGAAGCCGGACAGGCCGAGCACGAGGTCGGCCAGCACGAGACCGAGCCAAGCGGCGACAAGGCAGAGCGGCTCGAAGCGGACGGCCACGTCTCCCACGTCGCCGGTAGCTTCAAGCACATGAGGCTCCGGCTCCGAGACCCGCGGCGCGCCGGCAGTCCGCTCGCGGATCAGCCCCTTGGCGAGGAGCTGACCGACGAAAGCGTCCACGTCCAGGCGCAGGCGGCCGGGCGGGGCGTCGATTTCCGTCTCCAGGCGGGAGACGATGGCCTCGCGGGTCTCGCCGCGCTCGATGCCGTCCCAGATCCGCCCGGCGATGGGATTCAGGGCAATGTATTTGCCAGACCGGAGATCGAGGAGGACAGCCCCCTCCAGCCCTCCCGCCGAGCGCACATGCCCGGCGATCTCGAAGCGGCCGCCCCCCTCGACTCCAGTCATATCCTTACTCGGTCGCGAGCGGCGGCGGCGCGAAGATGTCGATGAGCTCCTCCTCGCCATCCATCGTCTCGTGATCCGTCCAGCAGCCGGAGCCACCGAAGGTCAGATCCTCGACATCCCCCAGCTCGAACATTTCGGGCGCTTCGTAAGTCATACCCCTCTCCTTTCGGATCTCAGGCTCACCTATCAAGTGGAGTGCCCGGAGCGGCCCGAAGCGAGCCGCTCCGAGGAGGCTCAGGCCGGACGGATGTTCCGGTTCGTGCGGAACACGTTCTCCGGATCCCACTTCGCCTTGACCTCGCCGAGCCGCTGGAGGTTCCTGCCGAGCGCCGCGTCGATGCGGTCGGAGCCTTCGTCCTCGGTCAGGAAGTTGATGTAGTTGCCGCCGGTCGAGAACGCCTTCATGTCGGCCCACGCCTCGCGCGCCCAGTCGACGTTCGTCCGGTCGTCGCCCGCCTGATCCCAGGCGCCGGTGATGTTGAGAACGTAGCGCGCGTCGCGGTTGCCGACGGGCGAGTGCGCCTCGTCGAAGCCGTTCAGGGCGCCGCCGACCTGGAAGAGGATCACCGCCGAGTGCGGCGAGCGGATCCGGCCCGCGTGCTCGATCATCTTGTCGCACAGGCCGGGCTCGGGACGCGCGATGTATTCGCTCTTCCAGTAGTAGCGCCGGCCTTTCGGCTGCGTCGCGTCGAGCAGCGTCTGCATCTGCGCGTACGGACGGCGGACGAGCACGTCGCCGACCGGCCGGCCGAACGCCTTGATGGGCGCGACGACCCGCTCCCCCTCTTCGACGTTCCCGCTCCAGCACGCGAGGATGGCCACGATGGGCGTTCCGTGCACCTCCTTCGGCAGCCAGGGCGCGGGCGGCGCGTTGCGCAGGAGGGTGACGAGCGTCAGCTCGGGAGGAGCCTGCTCGGCGAGGGTCCGGTACAGCTCGAGCACCCCCGCCGCCTCGCTCTGGGGCCAGGCCACGAGGCCGCCGACGACCTCCGGACCCACCGGATGGAGGACATAATCGATCCCGGTCAAAACGCCGAAGTTTCCACCGCCGCCCCGCAGTCCCCAGAAGAGGTCCGGGTTTTCGTCCTCGCTCGCCCGCACCCGGCGCGCGTCGGCGGTCACGAGGTCCATGCCGACGACGTTGTCGGTCGTCCAGCCCCAGCGCCGCGTGAGGTAGCCGAAGCCGCCGCCCAGGGTGAGCCCCGCGATGCCGGTGGCCGAGACGAAGCCGAGGACCGCGGCGAGGCCGTGCAGTTGCGTTTCGCGGTCCACGTCGCCGAGCAGGCAGCCCGCCTGCGCATGCGCGATCTTCCTCTCCGCGTCGACCCACACGCCGCGCATGAGCGACATGTCGAGCATCAGCGCGCCGTCCACCGCGGCGAGGCCCGCGATGTTGTGCCCGCCGCCTTTCAGGCTCAACAGGAGACCGTGCTCCCGCGCGAACTGCACGCAAGCGATCACGTCGGCGACGCCGAGGCAGCGCACGACGAGCGCGGGCCGGCGATCGATCATCGCGTTCCAGACGGTGCGGGACTCGTCATAACCGGCTTCGCCAGGCGCGATCACGGGCCCGCGCAGACGCGCTTTCAGGCCGCCGATCGTCTCCTGCGACAGGTCGATCTCTCCGCCGTCGATCCTCTTCACGTTCATGAATGGACCTCCCGGGCGGAAAAATATCATCCCCGAAGCCTCAGGGAATCCTCCGGATCTCCTCGAACAGCCGGTCGAGGGTGACCGGCTTGGTGAGATGGCCGGAGAAACCGGCGGCCGCGCTCTGGCGGCGGTCTTCCTCGGTGCCGTAGCCGCTGACGGCGATGCCGGTGAGCCCGTAGAGATCCTTCAGCTCGCGCATGAGGGTGAAGCCGTTGCCGTCCGGGAGCCCCAGATCGCTGATCACGAGGTCGATGCCGGAGTCGTCGGCCGCGGCCGCGAGCGCCGCCGCGACGCTGCGCGCCACGGTCACTAGGTGGCCACGCTCGCGGAGGATCTCGGCCATGGCGTCGGCCGTGTCCGGATGGTCCTCGACCAGAAGGATGTTGCGCGCCCGCTCCGTGCTCCCCTGCCCGGTTTCGGTCTGCGACGGCGGCGTCTGGTCCAGGGGCCCGTCGTAGAGCGGCACCGTCGCGATGAACGTGGCACCCTGGCCCTGGCCTTCGCTGCGGGCGGTGAGGCTGCCGCCATGCATCTCGAGGATGGTCTTGCCGATGGCGAGGCCCAATCCCAGACCGCCGAACCGCCGAGCGGTACCGAGCCCCTGCTCGAAGGCTTCGAAGATCGCCGGCAGCAGGCCGGGATCGATGCCGATGCCGGTGTCGGTGATCTCGACCACAACCCGGTCTCCGTCCAGCTCGGTGCTCACCCGGATCGCGCCTCCGGACGGGGTGAACTTGACGGCGTTGCTCAGCACGTTCCAGAACACCTGGAGCAGCCGCGGCCTGTCCACGCAGACCTGCGGCTCGCCCGCGCGGAATTCGATTTCGACGTGGAGCCGGCCCGCCGCCACGGCCTCGGCGCAGCAGATCTCGATCGCCTGGCTCAACAACGGGTGCAGGAGGGTGGCCTCGCGATGGAGCTCGATGCGGCCGCGGGCGATGCAGGTCAGGTCGAGCAGGTCGTCGATCAGGCGCGCCTCCAGCTCGACGTTCTTGCGGATCACGGCCAGGGTCCGGAGCAACTCCTCCTCGCCGACTCCCGGCGAGCGCTCCAGCTTCGAGACGAGCGCCAGGACGGGCGTGAGCGGCGTGCGCAGCTCGTGGCTCAGCGTCGCCAGGAACTGGTCCTTGGCCTGGTTGGCGGCCTCGGCAGCGCGGTAAAGACGCGCGTTGTCGATTGCCAGGGCCGCGCGCCGCGCCAGCGTTTCGGCGAGTTGGAGGTCGATCTCGTTCAGAGGCGGCCCGCTCCGCGAGCGGGCGAAGACCCAGATCCCCAGCGCCCGGTCGCGAGCCACGAGCGGCACGAGGAGAAGGGAGCCGATCTCCAGCTCCGCCATGAGCTGCCGGTGGCGCGGGTTGCGGCTGAGCGCGTCGAGATGCTCGGCCGTGACCTCGGAGAGCAGCAGGGACTGGCCGGTACGCAGGACCTCGGGCGTGCCGAAGCGGTCCCCCCGCTCCGGAGGATGAAGCTTGAGCCCTTCCACCAGGGCCTGGCGGGCCGGATCGGCATGGACGGTGACCAGCCGCTCCAGCTCGCCCTCTTCGGAAAGGAGGTCGAGCACGCACCAGTCGGCGAAGACCGGCACGGCGAGGCGGGCCACGTTCTGAAGGGTCACGTGATAGTCGAGCGCCTCCGAAAGGAGATGGCCGGCCTGCGCCAGGAGCTGGAGCGCACTCTCGGCGCGCTTGCGGTCCGTGATGTCGCGCAGGATCGAAAGGTGGCGGCCCGGCAGCACATGGCTGATCGCGTTGAAATCGACGTGGCGCACCGCGCCGTCGAGAAGCGTGAGGACGATCTCCCCCTGCTGCCTCCCCTGCTCCAGAAAGCTCCGCCAGGCCGCCTCGAAGTCGAAGCCGGGCGGCAGGAAATCCGAGATGCGGCGCCCGAGGATCTCCTCTTCCGAAAGGCCGAGCAGGGTGCAGGCGGCGGGGTTGGCGCTCAGGTACCGGCCCTCGTCGTCGGCGATCAGAAAGGCGTCGAGCGCCGACTCGTACACGGCCCGGAGTTGGCGCTCGGAGGGATACAGATCGTTCGAAGCGCGCGCGCTCATGGCTCATCGGGGCGGGATTGGAAGGAAACTTCCGTCCTTGCAATCCGGCCCGCGAAGCTACCGTGTCGAGGTGACGAACGCGTCCGGCTGGCGGGCGGGCGGATCGAACCGCGATGCCTCCAGGGTTCCAACCCAGAGCGCATGAATGAGCTTCTTCCCCACCACGAGGCCCTGATAATCCCCCAGGAAGAAACCGCGGTCGGACACCGACGCGAAGCGCACGTCGAACGAGGTCTTCGTGGTCCGCCGGGCGGCCCCGAAATGGACGCCGTCGTTCGACAGCGCGAGGTAGTGATCGACCAGCCAGCGCCGCTCGGGGTCGTTGCGCAGCGAATAGTAGGAGACCGCCACCCGGCCCGTCGGCCCGACGGCCAGGCCCGGCGTGAAGCTCGACGCACCGGTGTCCTCCGAAAGGATTTCCGGAGCGCTCCAGTTGGCGCCGCCGTCGTCCGAGCGGGCGATCAGCACGGCGTCCACGCCGGTCCCGAGGTCGTCCTGCCAGACGGTGTAGAGGCGGCCGCTGCGGGGGTCCACCGCCGCTGTCGGCAGGCCGCCGGTCCGCAGGTTCGGCACGGCCGGGCCGCGCAGGTCCGCCACCTTCACCGGGGCCGACCACGTCGAGCCGCCGTCGTCCGAGCGGGAGGTGAGGAGCGAGCACGGACAGTTGTTCCCGTCGGCATGGAACCAGACGGCGTGGACGACGCCACCCGGGCCGACCAGCGGGATGATGCCTAGGTTCGCGCCCTGGCTGTGGAGCGCAGCCGGCTGCGAGAAGGTCTGGCCGCCGTCGTCGGACCAGGCCACGCGCAGGATCTCGTTGCCGTCGTTGCGCACGCTGTCCCAGCCGACGTAGACCCGGCCGCGGAACGGGCTGTCCGTGCGGCTGTCCGCGACCACAGCCTCCTTGTCGTCGAACTCGACCGAGCCGCCGAGGTGGACGGCCACGGGCGGTCCCCACGTCTTGCCGCCGTCGGCCGAGGAGGACAGGAAGACGCCGTTGTCCGGGTTGGTCTCGTTGAAGAGAATCGACGCATAGTAGGCACGGTTCCCCGGGCCATAGGCCACCCAGGGATCGGAGGCGCGCTGGAACGAGCCGCCAGTGACCGGCGTCAGCCCCGGCATGAGGCCTTCGGTCCAGGTCTTCCCGTTGTTCTTCGAGAAGGCATAGGACAGGGTGCGGGCGCCGCCATCGGCGAAGCGTCCCTCCTGATAGCCGGCGAGGAGGTTCGTCTCCTTCTCCGGGTTCATGGCCAGGAACGGCTCTGTCTGGGTCTCGGCCTGAGCCCGACCGGAGCTGTCGGGCTCCAGGATGTCGCGGCTGATCCGCACCCAGTTGACGCGGCCCTTGGCCGGACCCGGCACCACGCTGGGCGCGATCAAAGCCTCGGGAGGCAGCGGACGCTCGGGTCCGACCTCGGCCTCCAGCATGGTGATCCTGCTGATCTCTTCCTTCCAGCGGCTGCGGGAGAAGGAAGGCTCTTCGGCACGGCCCATGCCGGCGGGCGCGAGCGCGACGCACAGCAGACCCAGGAACGTCAGACGGTGGACCCATGCGGGCATGACAAACCTCCCCGAGTTGTATGCCCTCTCTGACACGGCCCAGCCACCGGCGGACC
>JACZDC010053872.1_pt1 | contig 10144 bp, 5 predicted proteins | sample 8641791 | NCBI WGS metagenome assembly JACZDC01 (sample SAMN15324613, study PRJNA640507) | soil metagenome | isolation source: intercropping peanut in the second line | place: China: Luxin town, Laibin City, Guangxi Province | collected 2019-07-25 | depth 10cm m
CGCCGAAGAATTTCAGTATTCCCATACAGACGACACTACGGGGCCACGCCAGTCGCCGATAGCATCCAGTTCATCGACGCAGGGTAGGCGGCTTCCTACGAAGCGGCCCGGGAGAGATTTCAGTTCGCGGCGGGGGCCGCTGCCGGAGCCTTGGGTGTCACGGCTTCGAGCACTGCGATGGTGGCATCACGCGCCGCCTTGCGCGCGGCGGCGGCACGATCCCCACCTTCACCGGCCGCGGCGGCCGCGGCAGCGCCGGTGGGAGCAGGCGGTGTATGCGCGGCATCCAGCGCGGTCTTGCCCGCCGCATCGCGGATCGACGGATCCGCACCGCGATCCAGCAGATGCTTCACCACCTTGTCGGATGCGGATTCGGCCGCGGCGAACAGCGCGGTGCGACCTTCCTGATCGCGGCCCTGCACATAGGCCATGATCTTGGCCGTGTGTGTGCGGCTGTCGGCGACGCGGGCGTTGATGTCGGCGCCGGCATCGAGCAGCAGGTCGAGGCTCTTGATGATGCGTGCCTGCGGATCGCCGCCGCCCGGGCCCGGAGGGCCACCGCCGCCAACGCGGCCGGTGCCGCGCATGCCGGCGACAATCATCAGCGGCGTCATCTGCAGCACATTGTTGAGATCCACCTCGGCACCGTGCGCGAGCAGCAGCTGCATGGCGTCGTAGTCGTTGGCCAGGGCCGCAATGAACAGCGGACCGGCGCCACCGCGCATGTCGTAGTCGGCAAAGCGGCCGCGGCCTGCGCCATACGGACGCTTGCGCGTGAGCTGATGGTTCACGTCCACGCCCATGTCGATCAGGCGCCGTGCCACGTCGAGCGCGGTCACCTTGCTCGCAGCGGTGCGGTTCTCGGCCTCGCCATCAGGCGCCGGAAAGCCATTGCGGCCGCCACCGCCGAATCCACCGCCGCCACGGAAGGAATTCATGTCGATGGCCATGTAGAGGGCCGTGCGGCCGCTCATGTCCCACACATGCGGGTTGGCGCCCTTGTCGAGCAGGAACATGGCCACATCGAAGCGCTTGTTGTCGAGCGCGTTGATCAGCGGCGTGATGCCATCGGGGTTGGGCATGTTGACGCCGGCTCCGGCCTCCACCAGCGCCTGCGCGCAGCGCAGCCAGCCTGAGCGCGTGGCATAGAGCAGCGCGGTGAGGCCGCCAGTCTGGCGCGACTGATACTGCGCACGCGGCTCCGAGGTCTGCTGGCGTGGCCAGTCGTCGAATTTGGCCCGTGCGTCGATGTTCTTCGCGCCATGCGCGAGCAGCAGATCGACGATGTCCGGCTGGTTGGTGCCGGCCGCCCACATCAGCGCGTTCTGGTCGCGGAAGGTCTCCACCGCATTCACGTCTGCGCCGCGCTCGATCAGCAGCCTGGCAATGGGCAGCGAGCCGCCGCTGATCGCCAGCATCAGTGCCGTCTGGTTGTCGAGATTGGGCGAGTTCACATCGGCGCCCGCGTCCAGCAGTGTGCGTACCAGCTCGATGTCATCGAGCTTGATGGCCTCGGCCAGTGCGGTAGCGCCGTACTTGCTGGTGAAATTGGCCTTGGCGCCGGCCTTCAGCAGCGCGTGCACCAGCTCGCGGTCGGCGTTGAACGTGGCCCACATCAATGCGGTGGAACCATCCGGCGCCTTCTCGTTGACGTTCACGTCGGGCGAGGTGATCGCGGCCAGCACGGATTCGCGCTTGCCGGCGCGCACCAGGTCGCCCAGCGTGAGCTTGGGCATTTCCGCCAATGCGGCCGTGCCGAATGCCAGCAGGCCGATTGCGACAATGGCCCGGATGCCCCGGGCGTGGCTGGATGCCTTAAACAACGTTGCCCCCGAAATTCGTGTAGTGCGCCTGCAGTCCCTTCACCACGTCGTAGAGGAACTTCTCCGGATCCTGGAACTCGCGGCCGACATCCTTCAGAACGTTCTTGTCCATCATGTCCCTGGCGCTGTTGCCATGGTGATAGAGGTTCGAGGTGACGTCGTAGAGTTTGGCGATCAGATCGCGCTCGGCCTGCAGTTCGGCGCGCGTCATCACCTTGCCGTAGCAGGGGACCACCAGCGTCTGGTCATTGACCAGCTCGAGCAGGTCGTCCATGGCGTCGGCGCGCCCGCCGAGCCAGCCGCCCGCATACCAGTCGAGCACGGGGTCGCGCAGCGGTGAAACCACATCGCCCGCCACCAGCACATTGGAATCGCGGAAGAACACGTAGGCGTCGCCGCGCGTATGCGCTTCGAGCAGGTAGCCGAACTCGATGGTTTCGGTGCCAGCCTTCATCTCGCCGCGGTTGCGGAAAGTGACCTTGGGCACCGCCTCTTTCGGCGGCGCCTTCACCCAGCGGTCTTCAAAGGGCACGTAGTAGTCTGCGGCCAGCCACTGCCTGGTGATGGTCTGCGCGTGGATCTCGGCGCCGGCCTTCGCAAACAATGCGTTTCCGCCCGTCTGGTCGGCGTGATAGTGCGTATTGAACAGCGTGCGCACCTTGGCGCCGCGCAGGCTTTTCTGCACCGCTGGCGCGAGCTGCGTCGAGCCGCTGTCGACCAGCAGCAGGCCGTCGCCCGTATCGAGCACGACGACATTGCCCGGCGTGTTGCTGATGACACTGACCCGGTCGGTGACCTTGGCAGTGGCCAGCGCGCCGACTTTCGCCGGTTGCGCACCGGCCCTGGTCGTCCCGCGCGCCGGCGCGGTCTGGCAACCGGCGAGGTTGCCCAGGACCGGGGCCGCAGCGATGCCCGCCAGGCCTGCCTTCAGGAAATTTCTGCGCTCATTCATTCAATCAAACCTCGGACAACAGGCCCGTGCTGTTGCCGAAACTCGGCTGGTGGATGCCCAGCTTGTCGAGAATGGTCAGATGCAGGTTGGCCAGCGGCGTGCGCTCGGGCAGCACGAGGTTCTTGCCGCCCACATGCTTGCCGTTGGCGCCGCCGATCAGCACTTCGGGCAGCGGGTAGTTGTCGTGCGCGTTGCTGTTGCCCATGTTCGAGCCATACAGGAACAGAGAATGGTCGAGGACGGTGCCATCGCCTTCCTTCGTGTTCGCTAGCTTCTTCAGGAAGCCCGAGAAGCGCTCCATGTGATAGCGCTGGATGCGCTGCAGTTCGGTGATGCGCTCGCGCTGGTTGGCATGGTGGCTGGTCGGATGGAAGCCACCGGCCACCTTGAGGTTGGGATACGGGCGGTCGGTGCCTTCTGCGGCCATGACGAAGGTGGCGACGCGCGTGAGGTCGGCCTGGTACGCCAGCGCGATCAGGTCGAACATCATGGTGAGCTGCTTGTCGAAATCCTCCAGCTCGCCCACGGGTGCGTCGGGCACGCTCACGCCGCTCAGGTCGCGCGAGCTGGCCATGTTCACGCGACGTTCGAGCTCGCGCACCGTATCGAGGTAATCCGACAGCGAGCGCCGGTCGCCAGGTCCCAGATCATTGCTCAGGGTCTTGGCGCGGTCGTTGATCATGTCGAGGATGCTGGCGTTCTTGCGCAGCAATGCATCGCGCTCGGCGGCCGTATCGCCCTCACCCATGAGCTGGATGAACACCTTGCGCGGGTTGTATTCCATCGGCAGCGGCTTGTTGGGCGCCGCATAGGAGGTGGTGACGGAATAGAAGCCGCCATTGCCCGCCGCGATCTGCACGGTGGTTTCGGAGGCCAGTTCCAGCGAGGGCAGGGCTGTCTTCTGTCCCAGTTGCTGAGCGATGATCTGATCCAGCGTGGTGGCGAGGCTGGCGCCCTTGGCGGAGGTATCGGGACGCACGCACGAAAGCCAGGTGGCGGGGTTCAGCGTATGCACCGAGCCCAGCGCGGTGCTGTTCTCGATGTTGTCGAAAGTAGTGACGTATTTCTTGTAAGCCTCCAGCGGCGAGACCGTGGCGCCCAGCTTGAAATCGGCGCCCTTGCCGGTGGAGGACCAGGTGTCGACTTCCTTGCCGAACACGGTGTTGTTCATGATGGCGCCGTGCGGCAGGTAGAAGAAACCCGCGCGGGTTCTGGGTGCGGCCGCGGTCTGTGCCAGCGCGGTGCCGGCCGGCACCATGGCTTCGAGGAAGGGCAGTCCCAGTGCCACGCCGCTGCCTCTGAGGAAAGTGCGGCGGGAAAGATGTTTCTTGGTCAGGAAGTTCGCCATTACTGCTCTCCGCTCAAGGATGCTGTGCCACGGCGGCACCGCCGGTGACCGCCGCCACCGTTGGCTTGGGTTGTTCGGGTTTTTGTTCTTCAGGCCCCTGCCGACGGAACGCCTCGCTGTTCACCACGCCCAGCACCAGATCGGTGAAACGGTAACCGCCTGCGGCGGTGTTCTTCACGATCTGCCGGATCTGCGGCATGTCGAAGTATTCCATCTCGCGATTCAGTGCATACATCATCAGTCGGCGCGTCACCGTGGTCGGGAACTGGTCCGGACGGCTGGTGAGATAGCGCCGCAGTTCCACCGGACCATTGAGCACCATGCCGCTGGACAGCGTGGTCTGGGTTTCGATGGGTGCGCGGGCTGCGGTATCGACAGTGCGCCAGCGTCCCGTGTTGTCGAAGTTCTCCAGCGCGATGCCTGGCGGATCGATCAGGCCATGGCAGGCCTGGCAGTTCGGGTTGCGGCGATGCTCTTCCAGGCGTGCACGCACGGTGGTCGGCCGCGCGCCATCCTTTACCGCCAGATCGGTCGACACATTGGGCGGCGGCGGAGTGGGCGGCGTGCCCATGATCTTGTCGAGGATCCACGCGCCACGCAGCACCGGCGAGGTGCGATCGGCATAGGAAGTGCGCAGCAGGAAGGCGCCCTTGCCCAGCAGGCCGAAGCGGTTCTCGTTGGTGAGCTTCACGCGGCGGAACTGCGGGCCCTTCACGCCGGGCAGGTCGTACTGGCGGGCCAGCGCCTCGTTGACGAAGGTCCAGTCGGCGGTGAGCAGGTCCATCACGCTGCGGTTTTCCAGCAGCACGCGGGCGAGGAACAGACGGATTTCGGTTTCGAAGTTGCCGCGCATGGCGGCGTTGAAGCCGCCATCGGTGGGCTCGACCTTCTCCAGTTCGTCCAGGTTCAGCCAGCCCAGTGCGAAGTTCTCGACCAGCGTGTTGGCGCGCGGATCCTTCAGCATGCGCTCGACCTGCGCCTTCATCACGCCAGGATCGGACAGCTTCTTGCCGCCCGCCAGTTCGATGAGCTGATCGTCGGGGCCAGTGCCCCACAGGAAGAACGAGAGACGCGAGGCCAGTTCCAGATCGGTGAGCAGGCGGGCTTCGCCGGTCTGTGGCGACGCAATGGCCCGATACAGGAAGTCCGGGCTCGACAGCACCGCGGTAACCAGCTCGGTTACACCTGAATCGAAGCCCCCGGCGTCCTGGCGGCCGATCTCGTAGAACTTCATCAGGCGACTGACGTCCGCATCGTTGACCGGACGGCGGAAGGCTTCGGAACCCAGGTGCCGTGCGATCTTCTCGGCGCAGGGCCGCTCTTCGGCTTCGGCCTTGGGCTGGCAGATGAAGATCTTCGAACGGCTGGCGCTCATCGACAGGCCGCTGGGCGAGAACGGGCCTTCGATTTCAATGGCGGTCTGGATGATGGGAATGTCCGACACCCGGCCACCGAGATTCCCGCCAAAATTGCCACCGATGAAACCGCCGCCGGCGGTGGTGTCATTGCTCAGGCTGCGGGCGCGTTCGATGTAGGTCATGACCACTTCATGGCGGCCCGCCGGCACCGGCACGGCGCTAGCCACCTTGGCGAGGATGGCCTTGCGCCCCTCGGGACCGTCGCGGTCGGCCAGATCGATGTACTCAGGACCACCGATGTCCTTGCGGACCTTTTCCACCCCATCGATCAGGATGAGCAGCGTGGCCACGGTTTGCGCGCCGCGCGGATACAGGCCCATGTCGAGGAAGTCCTCTTCGGGCACGTTGAAGTGGTATTCACCATCGGCCGGAAAGACATGGAAGAAGCGGATGCCGCCGCGCGCGATGCCGCCGCGCGTACCCAGCGGAAAAGCCGAAGCGCCGGATTGCGTGGCCGGGATGGTCACCTTGGCCATCTTCGGCACGGGCTCGCCCACCGCCAGCCTGGCAGCGCGGCGCGCGGCCGACAGGTATTGCTCCATGAAAGACGGCGACACCGCCAGCGCGCGGGCGATGTTGCTGAAGCCTTCGACTTCCACCTCGGTGGGCAGCGCCTGCCGCGGGTCGATGTCCACGCCGATGAGGTTCCTCACCGATTCGGCGAACTCAGCGCGGTTGAGGCGCTGGATGGGCACATGGCCGACGCGATGGTTCTTGGGACTGGCGTCGAGCGATGTTTCCAGATAGCGCACCAGGGCATCGATTTCGGCCTGCTCGGGCTGTTTCTGCCCGGCTGGTGGCATCAGGCGGCCACGCAGCTTGGTGATGGCCTTTTCCCAGACTTCCGGCTCATCGCCCGCATGGCCCACATCGACAGTGTCCATCGCGAGGCTGCCGGCCCAGTCCTCGGTGTTGTGGCACTTGATGCAGTAGGTGTTGAGCATCGGGGCAAAATTCTGCTCCCCGTTGCCGGCGGACTGGCCCAGCGCCAGCGGTGCCGAGAGGGCCAGCAAGGTTCCGGGCACGCATACGCCCGCCCGCTTCAGCGCACCGTGAAAAAACGCTCGATTCATGCCCCCACCTTCGCTCGTCCAGCCGTCATCAGGCGGCCACAGGGCCGCTACCTGAGACATTGGAAGATAGAAGATCGTTCTAGTTCAGTCCATTTAACTTTCGCAGCGCAATATTCGCATCGCGAACCATCGCGAGGCGGCTGACGCGGTGCATTAGCGCGGAGGAGTTCCGCGTCGATCCTCTAATCGGGGCGCGCGGCCGGCGCTGCGGATTTTCTGGCGCTGATCGGACCCATGGCGGCCAGGAAGATCAGGCACAGCAGACCGATGAAGCCATCGGCCAGCAAGGTGATGGGATAGCCAAAGCGATCCACGGCCCAGCCCTGCCAGTTTGCCGAATAGGCAATGCCCAGATTCAGCAGCGCCATGTAGGCGGTGAATTGCGTGGCGGCGACGCGGGGGTTGGATACATCCATGAACAGCGCGGCGCGGGCGCCGTACATCAGGCCGTTCGAGAAGGAATAGAGCAGGGTGCACACCCAGAAAGTTGTGACCACGATGACGGGAATGACAAGTCCCGCGCGCTTGTCGGCCTCGACGGGATGTACCCATCCTGCCTGCCACATCGTCCATGCCAGCCACAGCGTCACCGGAGTCATGCTGAAGACGAACCATGCGAGCGAGCGGCGGCGTCCGAGACGGTCGGACATCCAGCCGCCCACGATGCATCCGGCCGCGGAGCAGATGGTCGTCCACAGATTCCACGAAGCCATATGGTCGTCGTCGAAACCCAGGTCGACCGCCAATGTCTGCGCGAACGCCAGGCCCAGCGCCATCGCACCCGCGGGCAGGATGGCGAACAGCAGGCCGACGAACGAGGCCCGCGATTCAGTGAAGGCGTCCCAGGCCTGGCGAACGAACAGCTTGATCTCCCCGCCGGCGCGCACAAGCCCGGTGCCAGCCGCGGTGACGCGCGCGACCACGGGTTCGCGCAGCGGCAGCACCACGAAGAAGGTCACTGCCAGGATGGCTGCGGCCACGAAGAAGTAGGTGTTGCTGAAGCCAATGTGCTTGATGAGGTAGAGCGCGCCGGAGCCGCCGACCACCTGGCCGAGATACGCGCCGGCGAAGGTGAGACCGCCTGCCATGCCGCGCTCGTCTTCCTTCAGCGTGCCAACGGCCAATGCATCGATGGCCACATCCTGCGTGGCGGCAAAGATGTTGTGCACGATGATCAGCGTGGTCAGCACGCCGACGCCGGCGCCCAGTCCCACGAACTGCATCAGGAAAAGCGATGCCACCATGCCGATCTGCATGCAGAAGATCCAGCTTCGCCGGCGGCCGAATCGATCGGATGACAGCACGTCGACGATGGGACCCACCGCCCACTTGAACCCCCACGGCAGATAGATGGCGGCGGTGAAGGCGCCGACTTCCGCTGCGGTGGCGCCGAGGCGACGCATCTGCGACACCATGGTCATGGCCGCGAATCCCAGCGGAATGCCTTCGGTGATGTACAGCAGGAAGAAGGCCGTCAATCGGCCTTTGCGCGTGGCCAGCAGGTCGGGAAACTTCATGACCGCATTGTGCTGCGCGTGGTGCCGGCCGCGCCAGCAACTATTTCCCCGAGCGCCAGCCAGTAATCAGCGCCGCCAGGATGGCCGGTGCCGGTTCCGCCGTTTAAGACAAGACCATTGCCGCAAACTTGACCTAGGCTCCGGGCTTCTACTTTCGGGGGATGGCATGTCATACCGCAGGAAGATCGCATGGCTTGGTGTTTTGCTGGCGGCCGTCGGTTTGCCTGCCGTCGCGTGGTGCCAGAGTGCGCATGACGAGCTGGCGCGCGACGTGGATCGCGCCGAATCGATGCGCGCCATCAAGAACCTGCAGCGCACCTACGCGCAGTATTCGCAGTACGGCCTGTGGAAGGAAATGGCGGACCTGTTCGCCAGCGACGGCTCGTTCATCTTTGACGACGAAACCGTCAAGGGACCCAGGGCCATCGGCGAATTCCTGCGCGAACGTGAAGGGCATGGTCACGAGGGGCTGAAAGCCGGCGAGATCCACGCGCAGATCCTTGATCATCCCGTGGTCAATCTTGCGGTGGATGGCGAGTCGGCGAAGGGACGCTGGTACGGCCTGGAACTGCTCAGCGATGCCGGCGGCAATGCCGGCATGCGCGGCGGCGTATTCGAGAATGAATACGTGCGCGAGAACGGCAAATGGAAGATCGCCGTGCATCGCTTCCATCCACAGTACGAAGGCCCGTATGAAACCGGGTGGATGAACTACAAGGGCCGTGATCTGGCCATCCTGCCGTATCACTTCACGCCGGATCAGGCGGGCATTCCGATTCCCCCGCCGGTGGGCAATGCCCCGGCGAGCAAGGCCACGCTGGCGCAGCTCGAAGAGCGCATCGCGGTGATGAATGACGAAGGCCTGGTGCGCAACCTGCAGGCGGCCTACGGCTACTACGTCAATCGCCGCATGTGGGATGACGTCACCGACCTGTTCGCCGCCAATGCGGTGTACGAGGTGGGAGGAGTCGGACTCTACGAGGGCAAGGGCATCCGCAAGGCGCTGGAGCGGATGGGTCCTGCGGGTCTCACACACGGTGTGCTCAATGACCGGTTGCAGTTCGACACGGTGGTGAGTCTGTCGCCCGGCCGGCGCGAGGCGCATGTGCGCGGCCTCGAAATGGGCATGCTGGGCGAGGCCGACAAGGGCGAGGCTTACTGGGAAGTCTCGGTATTCGACAACCGTTTCGTGAAGGAGGACGGCATCTGGAAGGTGCGGGAGATGCGCGTATTCCCGCTGTTTCGCGCGGAATATGGCAAGGGCTGGGGCAAGAGCCGCATCGTCGAGACGGCGCAGCCGGGCGCGCTGATGCCGGACAAGGTGCTGCCTGCCGCTGACGCTGGCGCCCAGCATCAGATCATCCCCGCTTTCGTCGCGGCACATCCGGTAACCGGCAAGGCGGTGAGCGCGCCCGCCGGCATGCGTCTGGTCGCCACGCGCGCACTGACGGGCATCATCGCGGCCCCGGCGAAGAAGCCGTCGACCGCCGACACGGCGACCCGCATGAAGGATGCCGCGCGCCGCGTGATGATGGCCACGGCCTATGACGCAGCCGAACATGTCTCCAGCGCTTATGGGTTCTTTGCGGATGATTCGCAGTGGAACTGGCTGTCGGAGTTGTTCGGCAAGGCGGGGACCAAGCAGATTCCCTTCGCCGGCTATTACAAGGGCTATGAACGCATTTCGCGCGGCCTGTTCCTGGAGTACGGCGACCCGGTGAAGCTCGATGCCACCAAGGCTGGCGTGGCATTTCACTGGCGCATACAGCCGGTGATCATCGTGGCGCCCGATGGCCGTTCGGCACGGGTGCGCACTTACCTGTTCCATCCCAACACGTCCAAGCGCAGTGGCGGCACGCTGTTTGGCGCCATGTATCCGGATGATCATCTGATTCTCGAAGATGGAATCTGGCGGCTGTGGAACCTGTCGCTGGATGAGCCGTACTTCGAGATGCCCAACTGGCAGGCGGGATGGGCGGGCGCAAAGGAGCGTGCTGCCGCGCCGCCGCGACC
>JACZDC010153269.1_pt1 | contig 10111 bp, 12 predicted proteins | sample 8641791 | NCBI WGS metagenome assembly JACZDC01 (sample SAMN15324613, study PRJNA640507) | soil metagenome | isolation source: intercropping peanut in the second line | place: China: Luxin town, Laibin City, Guangxi Province | collected 2019-07-25 | depth 10cm m
CGCACACAGATCGCCGCTGGGCTTCCTCGCCATGATCTCGGCCGCATCGGCCCGGGAGTCGGCGGTACGGGCCTGTGCGGCCTTCACGGCGGCGCTGGCGCGGGCGCTGGTGGCGTCGGCTTCCTTCTTCAGCGCGGCGATGCTGGCGTTCTGGCCGGCGATGGCGGTGTCGAGGGTGGTGACGTTGCCGCGACAAGTGGACAGGGCGGCGGCGTCTCTCAGGGCCTCCGACTGCCAGGTCTTCTTCGTCTCGGGATTGATGAGCAGCGCATGCGCGGCCTGTAGGCTTACAATCGCGTCGTACAGGTCGCCCTTGGCGTTGCGGAGGCGGGCGGTCTGAAGGCCGACGGTGGCGATGAGGAGCCCGACGAGGACGAGGCGCCAATGCTTCGACAGGAAGGCGAGGAGGGCTGTCATTGAAGCCCCGCCTCGCACAGAGCCCGCTCAGCCTGTCGCCGCTTCACGATCCCGATGCAGTTGCTGCGAGGGTCGCGGCAATCACGGCCGCCGGCGTAGACCCACCGGGACAGCTCAGCGCAGGCCCCTGGGAGGTCGCCCGCACGAGCCTTCCGAGACAGCGTCGAGTTGCAGAAGCTCCCCGTCCCGACGTTATAGGCGAAGCTGATGAAGGCCCCGTGGGTGTCGGGAGGTAGGTTCTCGGGCAAACAGGGCGCGATCTCGGCGGCGTGCGAAACCATGGCCGCCGCAGTCAGCCGAACGCATTCCTCGTCGGTGTAGGGGCGCTTCTGTACCGCGGCGCCCGTCACTCCAGCGCACGCTGTCAGGACGCGCTCGCCATGCACCGGGTCGGGATAGCCCCGGTTCACCCAGCCCTCGTGCGGGACGAGCAGCAGCGCTGCGGCGCCACACCCAGCAAAGAGCGACGCGAGACGAGCGGCCGGCGTCATGGCTTGGCCTCCGCCGCCTTCCGGGCCCTGCGGTCCTGAACGTCAGTCCAGAGCCGCCACGTCGTCTGGAGAAAGATCGCCAGCGACGCCAAGATGCCCATGACCAGGGCCATGTCGTTCAGGGTGAACAGGCCAACGGCCGTCACGCCGGGACCAACCGCCAGCTTCGCCGCCGCGCCGCTGACGTGAGGGACAACCTCATCTCTGAACGCGCTCACTGGGCCGCTCCCTGATCCGGGGTTCGACCGCAGACGCAAAAAGGGCGGTGCAGAGGTTCGCTCATGCTTGGGTACTCTCTGTGATGCAGGAAAGGGGGCGCCGGAGCGCAAAGCGTGGTGTTGGCGCTAGGCCGACTTAGGAAACAACCACCGCGTAGATTGCCGCCTCGAGGCTCGACCCCTCGGCGCTAAAGAAGGCCTCGACGCACAGGAGAGGCGCGTCACCGGGGCTGAGCGTCGCGCCCGGAATGGTGAAAACGTAGTCCTCGACCGCCCCCTTCACGAGTATCTGGCTCTCGCTGTAGAGCACCTCAGCACCACCGCCGTCTTCGGGGCTTGTAAAGACTGTGACGACGACCTGCTTTGTCGCGCCGAGTGTGCCGTCGCCCGTTGCATGAGCCTTGACGGTCAGTGTGATGTCCTCGCCCGCGACGTAGGCCTGCGGAATGTCGAGTTCCCACGCGGCCGTCGCATCGCGTGTCTGGCCGGCGCTCGCGATGCCGGAGAACAGCGCGATGGGGTTGGTCCCGTAGAAGAAGTTGTCCGTGTTGTCCTGCTCGGAGAAGGGCGCGACCACCGTACCGAAGAGGTTGCGCGCGAGCGGGAGGGGCATCCGAAAGGGCCAAAGGCCATTCGCCGCATTCGGGTTGCGCATGGCAAACCCGTTCGGGTCTATCTCAACCGTGGCGACCATTTATTCGTTCTCCGTGATCCAGAAGTCCCCGTCGGGACTGATGATGAAGTTGTCCTCGGGGTCGACGAGGAAGGCGAAGCCCTCGGGAAGCGGTGGCGGCTCGGCCCAGGGGTTGGCAGGAAATTGAGGGCCAGGCAGTCCAAGCCCGAGCCCCAGCCCGACGCGCTGCATCAGTAGAGCGCCACGATGTCGTCGGCGTCCGTCGCCGCCTTCACCTTCACGGGCGAGATTTGCAGCGTAACGCCGGCCGGGCACTCGAAGCTGACGTCGACGCCGTTGGAGTTGGTCGCCACCACCGTCCCCATGCTGCCGACATAGAGCGCGCGGACGCCCGTCAGCACGGTGTCATCGCTCGGGGTCACGGCCTCGAAGAACGACGAGGCGTTCAGGCCGGTATCGACAGCAAGGCCTCCACCAGACATGGCAGGCTCCTTTCAGGTTTTCAGTTGAAGGGGCCTCAGCCCCAGAGATCGCCGTAGCGGATGCGGCAGACGCCGCGGTTGCGGTTGAGGCTCAGCCTCAGGAACACTGTGCACTCATCGACGTAGGGAAACCGGGCGGCAAAGTCGGCGTCGAAGTTCTGCTGGAAATCGCCGTTGTTGCCAGACCACCACCAAGACAGCGTGTCTTCGTCCCAGAGGCCGATGTCGTAGAGGTTGCCGTAGTTCGGATCGAAGCCGGCCATCGAGTAGTTGACGACTTCCGGATGGCTGATTGCCGCCCCATAGGCGGCGTAGGTCAGGTCCCAGCCTTCCTCGCGATAGATGCGCGTCACCACCGGAGCGGAGCCGGGGACGAACTGATACTCGACGAGGATCCGATAGCTCGCGCTGTGCAGCGGGTTGGCGGCAGCGTAGCTGCCCTGGATGACACCGCCGACGACAGGCAAGACCATGAACGAGAACCACCGTCGCTCGTAATCCACGCTTTCGAACTCGTAGTCATGGTAGGCGAGATCGCCGTCATGCTCCTGGCAATCCAGCACGGCCCATGCGGCTTCGTCAGGATCGGATGTCGTCGTCCAAGCAGCCGTCATGTACCCGGTGACGAAGGCCGGGTGGTAGCCGAACGACAGGTCCGAGAGATCGATGTAGGTGCAGTCGAAGGCCAGATCGTTCGGATCGTTCGTCGGCGTGGGGTACTTCTGCGCCGGCATAAGCTTCGAGATGCAGACGAGCGTGTTGCTGGCTGGCTGGTAGGCGAGAATGTTGCTGTTCTGGAAGATCGACGAAGCGAAGCGATAGGCCGCCGCGTCAGTGTTGGGGCCGTCAGAAGCCGACCAGGGCGTGACGTTCGTCCAGCCGCCACCAACCACCGGCCCACCAAACGGAGCAGAAGTAGGCTGCGTGAACTTGTAGAGCTTGTAGGTCCGGGCGACGCCGATGGAGCCCGTCGAGCCAAACAGGTAAAGCGAGCCGTCGGACGAGACGGCCGAACGGAAGTTGTAGTTGTTCGTCTCGGGAAACTCGAAGCTGGCGTAGGAGAGCAGGTAGTCTGCCGCCGTTTCGTCCGAGGTGCGAACCCTCGGCAGCAGCTCGAGCGTGTAGGTGCTGGGCGTGTCTTTGCCCATGTCGCCGATGTAAACCCAGTCTTCGGTGATCCCGAGCAGCTCGAGGTGGCGATCAGCGCTCGGGACGTAGGGGCTGATCGTCTGTTTGAAGTCCTCGGAGCGCCTGAACTCGTAGATCAGACAGCTTCTGGCCCCCACCGAGATATGGTGCGACCAGACGTTGCCGGTCCTGGGGTCCACCAGCTTGGGAATCTGGATCGTGCCGTAGTCGGCCTCGACCATCCGCCGAGCCGTGCCGTTCGAACCACCGATCCCGTTAGGCACAGTCGATGTCGAGGACCAGCAGTCGTAGCGCGTGACCGTGTCGTCATCGAGCGACCGGGTCATGATCTGGAAGGACTTGTAGTTGAACGGGTCGATCACGGCGCCGTTGTTCAGGCCGCTGATGCCGCTCCACAGCCGCCAGCCGGTATCGTTCGTCCATGGCCCGTCGGCATCCGGGACATAGCAGAGCGAGTAGACGATCAGCCGGCGCTCCCGATCGACGCTAACGCCAACGTAGGTCTGCGACACCGCGATGTTGGAGACGATCGCCTCGTTCTCAATCTCGTCCTCTACGACCGCCACAAGGGCGGGGTCCAAGTTCTCCCGCGCCTCCATGACGTACTGCGTCACAGGTCGAGCGTCCCCTTGAGGGTGAAACCGAAGTCCGCGATCTGGCTGTCCGGAGAGGCTGGGCCGAAGAACTGCAGGTAGTCGACGCCGCCCTCGGCGTTGAAGCCGACATGGCCGACGGTCTCGAACGACCACACGCCACCGGTCGAGCACGTCGCCGTTCCGACAGTGACGCCCGACAGCTTGATCGTCACTGCGAAGGATGCGGCGGGGTTCGTGACCGGCGGCATGCCGAATGAGCCGGCGAGATCGGCGGGGAAGCTGACGTCGCGGACGAACGCCTCGCCGCCCAGGAACTCGCTCGGACCTGGGGGCCCGCCGGTGTACGTCAGGATCGGATCGGCCGGACGGACGGGCTCGGCGACAAACGTCTCCTTATCCCAGACCGTGTCGCCGTTTGACTTCCTGAGTATCTGTCGGTAGCGGCCGACGCCCCAGATGCTGCACTCGCCGCGAGCATCCAGAGTGATCGGGTTGTCGTTCAAGATTTCCTGCTCGTAGTCCTGCCATGAATCCTTCGGGGTCAGGCCGCCGGGTGCGTAGAGGTAGACTTTGCCGCCAACGAGCGGATCGCCGGCCTCGTCGAAGAACTGCCATCGCCCCGGGGGCAGTGGTGCTGCGGGCATGCGTAGGGCTCCCCCTCGCGGTGAGATGGTTGTTGTGGATCGTTAGAGGCCGCTGTCGCGGGCTAGTCAGGCGTCGTCGGCCGAGTCAGGGTCCACCCTTTTCAGGAGGAACCCATGATCGACCGCTACACCAAGATCGTACTGACCGTGATCGCGCTGGCGCTCACCGGCATCTGCATCGGGCAATTCACGCCCAAGGCTCATGCCCAGATGGGCAACGGATGCGGCAGCATGGGCAATCCCTGCTATGTCGCCACGCTCTCAGCTATCGCCGTCCGGGTGCAGTAGGGGCGCCCCTAGTGCAGATCGGCCGGCTGCGTCCGCGGTAGAGGGGGTACTGGCAGCGGCGGGGGTGGCGTGTCTTCGAAGGAGGGCGCGCGGGGTCCGATGTACATGGACAGAATAATCGACAGCCCGGTTAGGAGGCCAATGAGCATCCACGCCTGCCAGAGGCTCCGCCAGAGGAGAAACCTCCGGCGCTTAGGTCGCGGCGGGTAGCCATTCGGGTCGTCGCTTGACACCGGAGGTTGATAACACCGTTTTTCCGGCCACAATAGCGATCCATGGCCCAGCCACCCGCCTCCGACGCCTCATACACGGTCGTAAAGCCGGGTCATCTCCGTCGCTTCACGGTCGCACGGCTGCTGCGTATAGCCCTCGTACTCGTACTTGTGTGGGTCGCCGTCACGATGCTGGGGCTGGCAATGGCCGACAACATCGGCCTGAGTGAAAAGGGGCGCCGCGCCTACGTCATATCGGCAACCATCGTCGTCGTGCTTTGGGGCCTCTGGCGCGTCTTCCTACGGCCCCGCGTGGACGAGATTGTTGGCTCCGACAACCGGAGCCGTCCGAGACGCGGTCCCAACTAGGCTGTCAATCAGCTTGTTGCCGGTCACTCGTGCGCTCGGGTCCTTCGGCGGCGCGCCCGACGTGATCTTCCGAGCTTTCACCACTGCGCCGATGTCACGCATGAAGGTGTCGAAGGCCCTGCCCACTCCAGCGCCGACGGCAGCCCCACCTGGACCCCCGACAGAGCCCACGGCGCCGCCTGTCATGGTCCCGAGGTTCTCAAGCGCCTTGCGAGCCGCGGCAACGATATAGACCCCGCTGTTGCTGGCGTTGTCCCCACCCTTGACCGGCGTCGTTGCCCGCTGAGCGATCTCGGCGAACTGGTCGATGACCTCGCGTTCTTCGGGCGTGAACAGGGTCCGGATGATCTGCGGATGCGTCGCCTTGGCTTCGTCCCACGCTTTGAAGAAGTTCTGGCCTGAGAACTGGCGCGTGCCACCCTCAGGAGCGCCCTCGCCGGCTCTGGCGATGCGCATAAAGGCCTCGCCTCTGAGTGCGCCCCACTCGGGGCTGTCAGCGCCTAACACGTCGCGCAACCTGGTGAGGTCGCGGGTCAGGTCTTTCCTGCCGACGAAGCCCAACTTCGATCGACCGAAAATCAGGTTGGCGGCGTCCTCAGGCGCGACCTTGAGCGTCGAACTCTCACCATGCCGGACGCGCTCAGTGAGCCGGTTGATCAGGTCGCCGCCCTCGAACAGCTTGCCCATCTCGCGGCGCTTGCTGATCGCATCGCGCCACGCATCCACCAAGGCCGGATCGCCGCTGAACAGGTCTCGGGTCAAGGCGTCGTCAATGTATGCGTCGATCGCGCCGACGGCTTTGCCGGCGGCCACGGCCTCCGGACCATCGGCACTGCCCCGAAGGCTCGTCAGCTTCGCTCGCACGTCGAAGATGTCTCGCGGAGTGAAGGTCGATGACGTGGGGGATTGATCAAGACCGTCCAGGATTTTCTCGACGCGGGAGCCGCCAATCTCAACCTCGCGCACCGCCTCGCGGATGTTGGCCGTCATGACCCCGCGTTCGGCGGCGGGGAGGTAGGCGCCATCGGAGGCAGCGCGAGCGGCGGCGTAGGCGGCGTTCACCGCGTCCTTCGCCGCGTCATACTGTTGGTTCAGCTTGTCAGAAACCATCGCCGCGCCTTGGTTGGCCTCGTGCAGCGGCCCTTTCGTCATGCCCGTGGTGATAGCCTCTACGTTGCCGCGCAGCGCGGCCTGCTGCGCAGCCGCATGCTCGCGCATCACCTGAGCGGCCGCGTCGCCTTTGCCGCCGCGCAGGAGGTTATTCTCGGCCATCTGCTCAGCCGGAGACAGGCTCAGTTGGCCCGGCCTCATTGGTACCGGCACGGGGAGGCCTTGCGCCGCATCGTAAGCCTGCTCCTGGGCCGCGTACGGGACCGCGCCCGTCGTATCGACGCCGAGGAGCTTGTTCTTGACGCCGCCCAAGGCGGGGATGGCCGGGCGCAGGATGCTCCCGAAGAGCGCCCCGGTTGCCATCTGTTCCTGCATCGGAAGGTCGGTCGCGTCGGACACAAGCGCAGTCGCCGCTGCACCTTCGGCCGCCCCGGCGGTAGCGAGTGACCCTCCGCGAATGAGCAGATTGCCCCCGGCTTGGCCCGTCACGAATTCAGCCGCGGGCGCTGCGGCCGGGGCGGCCCGGGCTACCGTGCCGCCGAGCGCCCCAAGACCGCTGCCGCCGGCGACCACGAACGGTGTGCTGCCGGCTACCTGGCCCGTGAACCGCCCGAATTTCGCTGAGAGGTTATCGCCCGCGCCGGAGGCCTCGTAGATCAACCGCTGGGCCTCAGCCCGCTGGCCCCATTCGGAGTCATCAGCAAAGGGCAGAATGGTAGCCAGCGAGTTGGCAACATCTCCGCCCCCCTGCCACATGCCGCCGCCGAAACCGACAGCCATGTCCTCACCGCCGGGCATTCGCTGTAAAGTGCCGTCTGTGGCGATGAAGAACTCGCCTTTCTTGAACGAGTCCTCGGGAGCGCGTTGCACCCACGGATTGTTGGCGTGCCCCGCTGGCTGATCCGGCTGGATTGCATTCCCACCCAGCATCGTCTTGTAGGTGGCGTCCTGCGCTGGAGTGGCAGGCTTGCCCGTATCGGCGAAGATGAGGCGTCCGGCCTCGTCCAGCCCCGTCTTCGACGCTTCGTCCCCAGGCTTTGCCCCCGCGTCTTCACCCTCTGGCGCCCCCACAAGCGCTGCCATGATGTCCTTGTCGCTAGGCCCGTCAGGCTCATCGAAGATGCGCGCGACGTAGGCCTGCGTTTCGTCATAGGGCGGCACACCGCCATGCTTCTCGACCGCGCCCGGGCCGGCGTTGTAGGCCGCTGCGGCAAGCCGCCAGTCGCCGAACTTGGCGTACTGCTGAGCGAAGTAGCGGGCGCCGCCCTCGACGTTCTGCGCCGGGTCGTTCGGATCGACCCCAAGCTCTTTCGCCGTGTCGGGCATGAGTTGGGCACGGCCGATAGCGCCCTTCGGCGACACGGAGTCGTCCTTGCTCGCCTCGCCCTTCTCGAGGAGGCGGGCATATAGGCCGGAGGGGATGCTGTACTTGCGCTCAAGCTCCGAGATGTCGGGAGCGGCCGAAGTCGCTCGGGGCGCCGCCTTCGGTCGTTCGCCCGTGAGGGCCGCGATCAGATCCTCGTCGGTCATGACGTTATCTCACCGCGTCGTTCAGGTTCAGGACGCCGGCAGCGACCGCAGCGCGAACGCTGTTCAGGAAGCGCCGCTGCTCGCCTTCGTTCATGCCTTTGATCATCTTGGCGCGCTGTTCCTTCGTCATCTGGTCGACGATGAAGGCTCGGGGGTCCGTGTCCTTATTCCAGCGTGTCACGAACTCGCCGAACCTTGCCGGGCTTTGGCCGGACGCATCGAAGGCGGCAAGCTGAGCCTGCTTCATCCGCTCCAAGCCGACGGTCGCCTTTACGACATCCTGCGCGGCGAGGTTGGAAATGCTCGTGCTGGCGTTGCTGGACAGCGTGGTTGCGAGTTGGCTGTCCGTGCCCGCGCCGAACCGGCTGGCCGCAGCCAGCGCATATCCGTTCAGGTACTTCGCCGCCTCGTCGAAGTTCTTGACCTTTTCCACCTCGGACGCGGGTGCGATGCCCATCGTAACGAGGAACGAACGCCACCCCTGGAGCGTCATGCCGCCCTTGCCGGTCTGCGCCCCCTCTAGGGCCTCCCCCGCTTTCTGTAGCTGGAAGAGCCGCGCAGCTGAGGTGCTGGTGTCGTTGCGGGCGGCCGTGAGAAGTTCGGCCGAGCCTTCGGCTGCCGCTTCTTCGCCAAGCGCGGGGCCTGCAAGGATGGGCCCTCCGCCGCCTTCTTGCTGTTCTGCGAGCGCGTCGCCTTTGGTCACGATATTCTTCTGCTTCGTGACGGGGTTGTACTGCTCATAGGCAGGCGTCACCGCCTCACCGGGCGTCAGGCCGATGTCGATCCCAGGCCCAAGCTCAGCCGCTGTCCCTTGCACGCGATTGACCACCACCGGCTGAATCTCGTCGCCGACGTTGACCATCTGGGTATTGCCAAATTGCGCCTCCATGGCCGTTTCCGAGCCCGACGCGATGGCTGCCTGTCCCATGAGGGCCTTGACGTCCGCGCCCCCGATGAAGCCGGCCGCGAATTCCTTGGGATATCGCCCGGTCGCGACGCCACGGATCACCGCCGCCAGAGCCTGCGCAGGGTCGGTCGTCGAGCCGATGTCCTTGCGGATGTTGGCCGCGTAGGTCTCGGCAAGGTTGGCCTGGTTGGTGGTGTTCTGGATGTTCTGGCCTTGGCCAGACAGAGCAGCAGCCAAGGCCTCCTGCGCGTACGGTGCGACCTTGGGGTTGGCCCGGATCAGCTTGTTGACCTGTTCCCAGTTGACCTGACCCGTCGCGGGGTCGATCGACTGCTGGATCGCTGCGCCGGCGGCCTGCTTACCCAGGAAAAGCTTGTTCTGGTTCAGCGCGTTCATCGTCTCGGCCGTCTGGCCAATGCGCTGCATCATGGGCACGCGCGGAGGCGCTGACAGGGGGATCGAGGCATCGACCTGGCCGTACTCAGCCATTGGGCGGCTCCATCGGGAAGTGTTCGTCGAGCTTGGCCGCCGTCTCGCCCATGGCCAGCAACTGTCCGCCGATGGCCTTGCGGATCGAGGCCTCGTCGTCGGGGATGCCGGCGAGTTGGGCGACGAGCTGCTGCTTCGCCTCGGGCGTCGAGAACGCACCCTGAGCGATCATTTCCCCGGCGGCGTTGTAGAGGTCGCGCTTGGTCAGGGCGCCCTCAGGCTTGGCCGTCAGGCTGAGCAGCCCATCCATGACGACGCTCATGTGCGAGCGTGCGGCGGCGATCTGTTCAGGGTTCGGCATCTGGGCCTGAGGTGGTGCGGCCTGAGGTTCTGCCGTGGGGACGGGACCGCCCATGAGCATGTTTTGCATCTGTCGCGCTCCTACACCGTCGGCCCGTAGGTGCCACCGCCAGCGCCGGCGCCGAAACCAGGGCCGTACATGCCGTACATCATCCCCAGACTGCCCAGGTCGCTGATGCCGCCGCCGATGGCGTTGGCCATGCCCATAATGCCGGCCGCCTGCGCGTTGCCAGCGCCGATGTAGGCCGCGCCTGCGCCCTGTGCCGCCGCGGTGC
>JACZDC010025834.1_pt1 | contig 10088 bp, 4 predicted proteins | sample 8641791 | NCBI WGS metagenome assembly JACZDC01 (sample SAMN15324613, study PRJNA640507) | soil metagenome | isolation source: intercropping peanut in the second line | place: China: Luxin town, Laibin City, Guangxi Province | collected 2019-07-25 | depth 10cm m
CCGCCAGCAGAAGGGTGAGCAGGATCCCGGAGGAACGCGCTTTCAAGCTCATGGAGCCTTGGAGTATAGCCCGAAGCCCAACTCGCCACGGCGTGACCGTAAACCACCACTTTTGTGATAAGGTACATTCAGATCAGTGCTATCAATGTATCTCTTCCGGCGCCAGTCGGTGCCATGGGCTTATTTGAATGCTACTCTCCGAAGCTCTCTCGCAATATCCCGACGAAGATCTGGACCGCCTGGCCCGCGACAAGGTTGACGAGGTCGCGAACCTTCGCCTTCCCCGGGAGGTCCTGATTCAGGAGATCGCCGCCGCGCTTTCCTCGCAGAGCTATGTGGCCAGGGTACTGGCGCCGGCGCGGCCGCCGACATATGCGTTTCTGAAAACCCTTCTGGAGGCGCCCGGCCGCAGGGCGGCTCCGCAGGCTCTCCGCGACTCGGTGCTCGCCGAAACGGAGAGACTGGCGGAGCGCGCCGCGAGCGGCGAGGGCCTCGCGCAGGAGAAGAACTACGAGCTTTATCTGCGCATCCTCGCCGCGGCCTGGGAGGCGGAAGGCTTCATCGACCGCAGCGAGGCGCTCCTGCTCGCCGCTCTGCGCCGGGAGCTCGGTATCTGGACCCGGGAGCACCTCCTGCTCGAGCACCACCCTCGCGTCCGCCCGCTGTGGGATTCCGATCGTGCTTTCACGGATGCCCGCAATCATCTGCTCGCCACCGGCCTGGTGCTGATCAACTCGGGCGACTACCTGCTGCCCGAGGAGGTCGCGATGCAGATCCGCCGCGCCTGGGACATCGATCTCGCGGACGACGCCTACCGCCGTCTGCTCGCGTTGCTGACGGTCCAGCAGTTGCGCGGTGCCCTGGAAGCCTCGTCCCTGCCCCTGGCGGGCGCCAAGGAAGAGCGGATCGAGCGCCTCATCCACGGTCTCGTGCCGCCGGCCGAGGTGCTCGACAGCCTCCACATCAATGATGTGAAGGATCTTTGCCGCACGTGCTCCCTGCCGGTAAGCGCAGCCAAGGCGGACCTGATCGCCGGTCTGGTCGACCACTTCGACTCCGGCCGGGACCTGCGGCCCGTGGAAGAGGCCCAGGAGCAGCCGGCCCCGCCTCCTGAACCCGAACCGAAGAGCCTTGACGCGGAGGACCTCGTCCGGCTGCTGGATCAGCTCAAGATCGATCTTCTGTACGACCAGCTCGCGGCGCTCGGTCTGCGGCGCTCCGGCTCCAAGGCGGAACGGATCCATCGCCTGGTCGTCAGCCCGTGGTCGGAAAAGACGCTGCTGGCGATCCTGCGGCGGACCGATCTGTCGGAGCTTGCAAGACGTCTCGGCCTGCCGGTCTCAGGCGTCAAGGAGGAGCTGATCGATCGGCTGATCGCCTGGGCCAGAAGCTCGGCTCCGCCGCCGGTCCTGGAAGCGGCCGCCACCACATCCTCTGATACCGCGCTCCCGGAGGAGGTGCCGCCGGTTTCGGAGCTGCCTCCGACGCCGAAGGATCTTCCGCTTCCCGCCGAGCCCCGTTCCTCCCTGCCGGCCGGCCTGCCCTACATCCTCCAGCGCTTCCCGGGTCTCGCGGAAGACGAGGCGGTAGTCCTGGCGCTCCTGCACGAGGCCCGGTCGTTGACGGACCGAGAGATCGAGCGGGCCACGACGCTCCACCAGCTCGGCTGGTTCCTCGTCAAGGCGCACATGACGGAGCTGATCGGCAGGCTCCGCGAGCGGGGCGGAGGCCCGATCCGGATGCGCAGCACCGGGAGCCTCAACATCTACGAGTGGGTCGAGCCCCAGGAGGGGGCCGCGGGACTCGACCAGAACGCGGCTCGCGACGTCGTCGATGCCCTGCGGCAGGGAGTGGTCCCGGAGCGCCATCTCGACCTCCTGGCCATGGGCCAGGACACGGCCCGCCGCCATCTGAGCTCGCTCCTCACCCACGTCGCGCAGGACCGCTCCGAGTTCAAGTTCATCCGCGGCGCCTACGGCGCCGGCAAGACGTTCCTCTGCGCCTGGCTGCGCGAACAGGCGTTCAACGCCGGCTTCGCCGTGTCCACCCTCCGCATCGGCCCCGACCAGTCGCTGGCCGATCTTCCCGTCTTCTTCTCCGGCCTGATCGACGGCCTGCGCACGCCGGAGAAGCGCGACGCCAGCGCTCTCGCCGAGATCCTCGAGTCCTGGCTGCTGACGCGCCACCGCCATACCGCGCAGATGGAGGGGATACCGGCGTTCGGAAACGGTGCCGGGAAACGCCTGGCGCCTCTCGTCGAGCGCCGGATCGAGGAAGAGCTGGCCTATCTCTGCGACCTCGATCCGGGGTTCGGGCCGGCGCTGCGGGCCTTTTATCGCGCGCGGCTGACCGGCGATCACGAGACCGCCTCGACGGCCCTCTCCTGGCTGCGGGGCAGCCGGTCGGCCCCGCCGAGCGCCCTCGCGGCTCTCGGCGTCCGCGGCTACCTGGAGTCCGCGGAAGTCTTCCCGCGGACGCGGGCCCTGCTCCAGGTGATCGCGGGCGGGCGGCTTCGCGGCCTGCTGCTGGTGATCGACGAGCTCGAGCTGGCGAGGCGCTTTCCGCAGGCACGGCAGCGCGAACGGGCGTATGAGACCCTGCGTCTCCTGATCGACGAGTGCGGAGAAAACCGGCTCCCGGGCTGCCTGCTGGTCTCGACCGGCACGCACCAGCTCTTCGAGGACGAGCGTTACGGCCTGTCGAGCTACAAGGCTCTCGCGCATCGTGTCTCGACACCGTCCGGAGGCCAGGCCGGCGTGAGCCTGCGCCAGCCCATCATCAATCTGGACCCGCTCGACCGCGACCGGCTCCTGGAGATGGCCCTGCGGGTCCGGGAGATCCACGGCCAGGCCTAGGCGTGGCCGTCCCACGAGCGCGTCTCCCGGGAGGTCCTGGAACGGATCGCGGACCAGTCCACCGCGTTCGACGGGAGCCGGAGCGAACGCCTGCCTCGGCCGTTCCTGCGCGAGGTGGTCCATCTGCTCGACCTTTGCGAGGAGCAGCCCAATCTCGGCGCCGAGGCCTTCCTGATGGGACCGGCGGAGATCGGAGGCAGCGCCGAGTCCGTGCTGAGCGCGCTCGGAGAGTAGGTCACGCATCCGATGAGCGGTCCGCGGTCCTCGGAGATTCTTAAGCTCCTCCATCCGGGCATCCAGCGCCGCGTTCGCCAGGACCTCGCCTGGACGGAGCTCTCCGAGATCCAGCGTCTCGCGATTCCGGTGATTCTCGACGGCTCGGACTGCGTGATCGAGGCTCCGACGGCGGGTGGCAAGACCGAAGCCGTGCTCTTCCCCTGCCTCAGCCGCGCGGCCCTCGCGCGCGGCCAAGGGGTCCGGATCCTCTATCTCGCGCCGTTGCGGGCGCTCCTCAACAACCTTCAGGATCGAGGTGAAAAGACGGCCGAAGCCTGCGGGCTGCGGGCCTTCAAATGGCATGGCGACGTCGGTCACGACGAAAAGCTCGCCGCGCTGCAGGATCCGCCGGAGCTCCTGATGACCACGCCGGAATCTCTCGAAGCCATGCTTCTGCGGCGATCGGGCTGGCAGGATCTGTTTCGAAACCTGCTCGCGGTAGTGATCGACGAGGCGCACAACTTCGCCGCCGGCGAGCGTGGCGGGCACCTGGCGAGCCTGCTGGAACGGCTGGAGCACGCGACGGCCCGCACGCCGCAGCGGATCGCCCTGAGCGCAACGGTGGGCAATCCAGGAGATGTGTTGCGCTGGCTGGCCGGACGCCGTGAACCCGGCCGGTGGGTGCGCTCCTCCGCGGCGCCCCGAAAGGACCGCGACATCCAGGTGCTCTACTTCAGCGATGCGGACGAGACCGAGGAGACGCCCCCGGAGAAACGCGCAGCATTCCGCCGCTTCCAGGAGCTTTGCCGTCTCCTGGCGGGCCATCGGTCGCTCGTGTTCACACGCTCGCGGCGCCAGGCGGAAAACCTTGCCAAAGCCTTCGCGCAGCAAGGGTCCCACCTCCAGGTGCGCACGCATCATTCCGCCGTGAGCCGGTTCTACCGCGAAGAGGCGGAACAGTTGATCCAGGTTCCGTCGGAAGAGGGTCTGCACGCCATCCTGACGACCTCGACACTGGAGCTCGGGATCGACATCGGCCGGTTGGATCAGGTGATCCAGATGGACGCTCTCGCGAGCCCCAGCTCCTTTCTCCAGCGCCTGGGACGCACCGGCCGCAGGCCCGGCCAGCGTCAATTCTTCCGCGGCCTCGTGACCGATCTCGACGATCTGCCGGTGCTCACCGCCACCGTGAGCCTGGGACTCGAAGGCGCTTCCGAGCCGCTTCCGCTCGCCCGCCGGGCCTTCCACCTGCTGGCCCATCAACTGATCTGCCTCACTCTTCAATCATTCGGTATTGAAGCCGCCAAAGCGTGGCAGGTCCTCGAGGGCAGCTCGTGCTTTTCCGGCATCGCGGAGCCCGAAGTCGGCCGGCTCGTGGATCACATGCTGGAGACCGACTACCTTCGTCTCGTCGATGGGCGGTTGATCGTGGGGGAACGGACCGAGCGCGACTTCCTCCACTCCAACTGGCGCCGGCTGTTCGCCGTCTTCGACTCCGCGCCGCTCTACGAGGTCTTCCACCAGCGCCAGCAGGTGGGCACACTCGACGCCCGGTTCGTCGAAGCCCTGGAGCCGCCGTTCTTCTTCGTCCTCGGCGGCAAGCTCTGGCGCGCCGACGGCGTGGATGCCGCGGACCGGGCCGTACGCGCGACACCGTCGCACGACGGGGAAGCTCCCGCCTGGCAGACCTTCGGCGGGCCGGACGTTCCGTTCACGACAGCGCAGGAAGCCGGCCGCCTGCTCCACGGCACAGCGGTCCCCTCCTTTCTGAACGGAGAGGCGGCGGAGGCCTTCCGGGGGCTTCAGGCACTGTCCTCGGTCCTGCCCTGGATTCCCGGCCGCCTTCTCACCCTGGCCGGGCCCGGCGGCAAGGCCAGAATCCTGACCTATGCCGGGGACCGCATCAACCGCACTCTGGCCCGTGTGTTGACCTTCGCCGGAGCTGGGAAAGCCACCGCCAACTATCAGGAAGTTTCGATCAAGAAAGGCCCCACCGATCCTCAGGCCCTCGGGCAGATTCTCGACAAGGCCATGACCCGCGTGCGGGAAGGCGATCTGTCCGAACCCGGAACCCTCGCGTCACTCCTCGAGGATTCTCAGAAGCTTTGGCCTTTCTCTCCATTCGCAAAATGCCTGCCGCCCGACCTTTGGGCGGCCGCCCTGGTCGAGCAGTCGCACGATCCCGAGGGTCTGATCCGCTTCCTCAGGGGTTCCGGTCCACAAGTTGCTCTCGGACCCACTCCTTGATGCTCTTCTCCAGCAGGTCGAGCGGCAGTTGGCCGTGCCCCAGAACGCGGTCGTGGAAGGCGCGCACATCGAACTTCTCTCCCAGCTCCTTCTCCGCATAGGCGCGCAGCTCGCGGATCTTCAGCTCGCCGATCTTGTAGACCGGCACCGTCCCCGGTTGAACGATGATGCGGTCCACCTCGTTTTCGATCTCGCGCGGGCTCCGGGCCGTGTTGGCGGCGTAATAATCGATTGCCTGCTGGCGCGTCCAGCCGCGGGTGTGCAGGCCGGTGTCGACCACCAGGCGCAGTGCGCGCCACATCTCGTTGCTGAGCCGGCCGAAGTTCGAGTAGGGGTCGTCATAGATGCCCATCTCGCTCCCCAGGCCTTCGGCGTAGAGGGCCCAGCCTTCGGCGAAGGCGGGATAGACGTCCCACTTGCGCCACTCGGGCAGGTCTTCGAGCTCCTGCGCGATCGAATACTGGAGGTGATGGCCCGGCACGGATTCGTGCAGCGTGAGAGCCGCCATGGACCACTTGGGACGGGCCTTCAGGTCATAGGTGTTCACCAGGAACCAGCCCGGCGTGCCGGCGACGAACGATCCGTTGTTGTAATAACCCGCGGGCGCCGACTTCGCTCCCTCGCTTCCCAGAGCTTTGACACCATACGGAAGCCGGGGCAGCCGACCGAAAAAACGGATCAATTCGGGGTCGATCCGCTTCGCGATATCGCGATAGCCCGCGACCAGGTCCTCCGGCCGGTCGTAGAAGAAGCGCGGATCGGTGCGCAGAAACTCGGAGAATTCCGCGAAGCCTCCGCGGAAGCCGGTCGAGGCGATCAGCTTGTCCATCTCCCCGTGGATGCGGCTCACCTCCGAGAGTCCGAGCTGATGGATCTGCTCGGGCGTCAGGTCGGTGGTCGTGTACGTCCGGAGCTGGTAGGCGTACCACGCCTTGCCGTCGGGCAGGTCTCCCATGGCGATCGATTCGCGCGCCCGGGGAACGTAGGTTTCGGCGAGGAAATCGTGGAACCTGCGCAGGGCCGGCTCCACCTGCTCGGCGAAGATCCGCTCGGCCTCGGCTCGCAGCCGCTCCCGGTCGGCGGCAGGGATGGACTCGGGGATCCTGCGGAACGGCGCCAGCACGGGACTTTCGGTTCCGAGCAGGCTTCCGACCCGATCGGGCACGTCGCGCAGGGTCACCCGGGGCGGTGTGATCCCGAGCTCCAACCCTTTGGCAAGCAGCGCCTGGGTCTGCTCCTCTACCTTGGGAAAACCCCGCAGGCGCGCGAGCATGGCCTCGTGATCCGCGATCGTTTTGGCCGGCATGTAGTCCAGGATCTGGACCAGCTCCAGGTCGATGCCGCCCATGTGATCGATCTGCAGGTAGGACCCCATGTCGTTGAAGCGCCGTCCTTCGAGAGTCCTCTCCAGGCGCCGCCGGAGAAGGTCGTAGTCGACCTGCTCCGACGCGCTCAGGCGCGACCGGTCGATGGCGGTGAGGGCCTTCAGCTCCTTCTGGACCGACTCGTACGCACGCGCGAGGCTCTCGGATGAACGGTCGGACCAGCGTTCGTTCGGATAGCCGACGTAGGTGGCGAACTCCGGACCCTCTCGCAGTTGAGCGGCCCAGTGCTCCTCGAAGAGCTGCTTCAAACGGGCGCTCTCGGTGCCCGAAGCGGGTGACGCAGGGGCAAGCAGGAGGAGGATCAGAGCGAGCATCGGGGAGGTCATCCCTTGAGTATAGGCATGATGCTAGGATGGCGCGTCGATTTCATGACCGACCAAGGAGAGCTGGGATGAAGACCAAGATGCTGTGCTTTGCGCTCGCGTTGACGGCCGTGCTCGGGGCTCTGCCCGCGATGGCGCAGAAGACCTCCTCGGAGGCGGCGCGGTCTCTCGAAGAGGAGGCGCGCGACAAGGCCAAGGCCATGGAGGAGATCGACGTCTACTACAAGGTGATCGATCGGTTCGCCGGAAGCTGGACCGGGACGTTCAAGGTCGTGGCCCAGGGCATGCCGCCGAAGGAGCTGTCCGTGCCCGCCACCCTGGAAGCCCAGTGGGTGTTCGATCACAAGTGGGTGCAGAGCGTCATCTTCTTCGATCTGGGTAAGGACGGGTCGTTCCGCACGACGAATTTCCTCGGTTACAACCCCGGCACGCACCAGCTCAAGAGCGTGTCGTTCACGGACGGCGACCCGCGCGAGATGATGGAGATCGGCACCTGGGACGAGGCGACGAAGACGCTCGTGTTCCAGGGGACGATGATCAATTACTTCACCAAGGACAGCTTCGATCGCCGCGAGACCCTGAAGGTGCTCGAGGCGGACCGGTTCAACTACAGCCTCGACTTCATCTTCCACGACAAGACCGAGATCCGCGCGATCGACGGCGTGTTCACGCGCAAGAAGTAGCATTCAGGCCTCGATCGTTTCCAGGGCCGCGTCCCGGAGCCGGCGCAGCAGGCGCTGCGCCAGGGTCCGGACGTTCGGCTCCGCCAGCAGGTTGAGGTGGTGGCCGGGAACGGTCTCCACCTCGACCCCTCCCGCGGCGAGATCGCTCCAGCCGTAGGCGTCCGATCCGGCCGTCCCCTCCTCCGCCTTGAACAGGATCAGCGGTCCCGCGTAGGACGACAGCCGGTAGCCCTGCACGGCGAGCCCGTTCGCCCGGTAGACGTCGAGCGCGCGGCGGAGCCGGTCCCTGCCCGTGCCCTGCGGCAGGAAGTCGGCGTCGCGCAAGAGGCCGAGAACGAGGTCGAGCCGGGCCTCGGGATCGAGCGCTTCCAGCTTCTCACGCGAGGCGGTGAGGTCCGGCTTGTTCCAGAGGTTGGCGACGTAGGCCACGATGTCGAGCAGGAGCTCCACGTCGTCAGGAACCTCGCTTCCAGCGATACCAGGCGAGCTGTCGAGCATGGCGAGCAGCTCCACCTCCGCGCCGGCGGCCGTGAGCTGGCGCGCCATCTCGAAGGCGACCACGCCGCCGAGCGACCAGCCGCCGAGACGGTAGGGGCCGGCAGGCTGCACGCGCCGGATCTCGTCGACGTAGAGCGCCGCCATCTCCGGCACGGTCGAGAGCGGCGGCTCGTCGCTCGACAGGCCCCGCGACTGGAGTCCATATACGGGCTGATCCGGTCCCAGATACCGCGACAGTGCGGAGTAGCAGAGCACGTCGCCGCCTGCCGGATGGACGCAGAAGAAGGGCCGAGCCGGGCCCGAGGGCTGGATCGGGATCAGGCAGGACGCCGGACCCGCGGTCTCTTCCTGGCGCAGGCGGGCCGCCATCTCCTCGATCGTCCCCTCCTGGAACAGGATGGCGAGCGGCAGGTCGCGGCCGAAGCGTTCCTGCACCCGGGCCAGAAGCCGCACGGCCAGAAGCGAGTGGCCGCCGAGCGCGAAGAAGTTGTCCCTCACGCCGATCCGTCCGCGGGGTTGGAGCACCTCCTGCCAGAGGCGCACGAGCTCCAGCTCGATCACATCGCGCGCTTCGACCGTCTCGCTCCCGGTCTCCGCCAGGTCCAGGCGCAGCAGGGCTTTGCGGTCGATCTTGCCGGTGGGGCTCAGCGGCATGGACTCCAGGAAGAGAAGGGTGCCGGGCACCATGTAGTCGGGCAGGCGGGAGCGCAGATGCTCGCGCAGCTCCTTGACGAGATCGGCCTCGCCGCTTCTCCTCCTCGGCACCACGCAGGCGAACAGCGCCGGCTCGCCGGTCGGACTCTCGCGCACCAGCACGGCGCACTCGGCGACCGCCTCGTGACTGCCGAGCACGGCCTCGATCTCGCCGGTCTCGATGCGCAGGCCGCGGATCTTGACCTGGCCGTCCACCCGTCCCAGGAACTCCAGGTCACCTCCGGGCAACCGCCGCACCAGATCGCCGGTCCTGTAGAGGCGCGCGCCGGGCTGCGGGGCGAACGGATCGGGCACGAAGCGCTCGGCGGTCAGGCCCGGACGCGCGAGATAGCCGCGCGCCACGCCTTCGCCTCCGACATGGAGCTCGCCCGGCACGCCCACCGGAACGAGCTGTCCGTGCGGATCGAGCACGTAGGCGCGCAGGTTGGCCACCGGCTGGCCGATCGGCGGCTCACGGCGGTAGGCCCCCACGCACGGTCCTGCCACGGCGTAGATGGTGGTCTCGGTCGGGCCGTAGCAGTTGAACAGCCAGTCCAGGCCGGAGGACGGCGGCGCCCAGCGGCTTGCCACCTCCGCCGGGCAGCGATCTCCGCCCACGGCCACCACCCGCAGCGACGGCACGGCGTCGACGGCGAGCATGGAGAGCACCGACGGCGTCAGCACGGCATGGGTGATCTCCTCGCGCCGCACGAGCGCGGCCAGGGCCTCACCCGACGTGCGGTTCCCACGAGAGCCGATGCAGAGCGTGGCTCCGGTGGCGAGAGCCATCCAGGTCTCCAGCACCGACGCGTCGAAGCTGAACGAGACCGACTGGAGCACGCGGCTGCCGGGTTCCACCTGGAACTGCCGGATGGCGTGCAGGATCAGGTTCACGGCCGAGCCGTGCCGCACCATCACGCCGTTCGGACGGCCGGTCGAACCCGAGGTATAGATCACATAGGCAAGGTTTTCCGGCAGGGCTCCGGATTCGAAGGCTTCGCCGTCCTCGTCAGCACCGAGAACGATCACGCTCGTGCCCTCAGGAGCGATCGGCAGCAGGTGATCCTCCACCAGGAGAACGGCGATGCCCGCATCCTCCATCATGAAGGCGAGGCGCTCCGCCGGATGTGCCGGATCGAGCGGCAGGTAGGCGCCGCCGGCCTTGAACACGGCCACGACCGCGATCAG
>JACZDC010172899.1_pt1 | contig 10082 bp, 11 predicted proteins | sample 8641791 | NCBI WGS metagenome assembly JACZDC01 (sample SAMN15324613, study PRJNA640507) | soil metagenome | isolation source: intercropping peanut in the second line | place: China: Luxin town, Laibin City, Guangxi Province | collected 2019-07-25 | depth 10cm m
CCACGTTCGACGGCCAGTTGCTCCGGCGGTGCCTGCAGGCTGGCGGCCGCCAACATCAGCAGGGCCTGGCGGGCCCCGGCCGCGGCGGGGGGAAACTGCGGGCGGCCGCGCTGTACCGATGCGCTGGAATAGGTGCCGCCCTGGTTGGGCGAGAGATGCGTATCCAGAGGTGCAGCACGGATCTGATCCATGCCGAGGTCCAGCTCTTCGGCCGCAATCTGCAGCAGCGAACTGGTGCCCTGGCCCAGCTCCGCATAGCCCATGTACAGCGTGGCGCTGCTGTCTTCGTGGATGGCCAGCCAGGTATCGATCTGTTGCGCGGGCGGTGGTCCGGCCTGGGGATCGCGCAACGGCAGGGAAGCCGCGGAATCCCGCGTGCGGGGGCGACCGCCATCGGCCACGCAACCCGCCAGCGAGACGCCCCCGAACAGCGCGCCGCCGCCCAGCAGGAATTCCCGCCGCGCCAGCCGCCGGTGCAACGGGCCGCTCACGTCTGCGTCACCTTGCGTATGGCGCGCAGGATGCTGGGATAAGTGCCGCAGCGGCACAAGTGACCGTTGAGCGCGGCGCGGATCTGGGCCTCGCTGGCATGCGGATTGCGATCGAGCAGTTCAGCACTCTTCATGACGATGCCGTTCATGCAGTAGCCGCATTGCGGCGCCTGTTCATCGAGCAGCGCCTGCTGCACCGGATGCATGGGCGGCACGCGGCGCAGTCCGCGGCGTTGCGCGTACCACGCGGCCACACCTTCCAGCGTGGTGATGGCCTTGCCGGCGACCGCAGACAGCGGCGTGACACAGGCGCGTACCTCGTTGTCGTCGAGCAGCACCGAACAGGCGCCGCACTGCGCCAGTCCACAGCCGAAGCGCGCGCCTTTCAATCCCAGTTCGTTCTGCAGGATGTAGAGCAGCGGCGTGTCGCCGTCTGCCTCGACCTGCTGCGACTGGCCATTGACCGTGAGGTTCCAGCGTTGCTGCGCCATGGCGGGAGTGTAACGCGCTGCGCGGCAGGCGGGCCTTGCCGCTGCCGGGGCCTTACGCGTACGCTTTGTGGCTGCGGCAACGGGGGCCTCATGAACGAAGCGAGCATCGACGCGGAGCCGGAAGCACGACGCCTGTCGCGTCGGGAATTCACCAAGCGCGTCATTGCTTCGGGCGCCGTGGCTTCGTCGGCCAGCTTCGTCATGGGCGGCCTCACCGGGTGCAGTTCGCGTCCGGCCGTGGTGGCCGGTTCCGTCGAACGACTGATCTCCATCGATGTGAATGGCCAGCTGCGACGTGTGGACGTGCTGCCGCAGGAAACCCTGGCCATGACGCTGCGCTACAAGCTGGGTCTCACCGGCACCAAGCTGGGCTGCGATCGCGCCGAGTGCGGTGCCTGCACGGTGATGATCGATGGCACCACGTACTATTCCTGCTCCACGCTCACGCACAGCGTGCGCAATCGCAAGGTGGTGACGGTCGAAGGCCTGCGCGGCCCCAACGGCGAACTGCATCCGGTGCAACAGGCGTTCGTCGACGAGCTGGGTCCGCAGTGCGGGTTCTGCACGCCGGGGCAGGTGGTGGCGGCCGTGGCACTGCTGCAGAAGAACCCCAGGCCCAGCCGCGAACAGGCGCGCCATGCCATGTCGGGCAATCTGTGCCGCTGCGGCGCCTACGACAATTACCTGAACGCCATCATGCGCGCCGCGGGCAACACCGAGGAGATCCACCATGGCGCATAAGCTGCTGGGCCAGGACTTCACGCCGCACGACGTGGTGGCCAAGGTCACCGGCGAGGCCAAGTACGCCGAGGATTTCCGCGCCGAAGGCATGGTGTTCGCACGGCTGCTGTCGAGCCCTTATCCGCATGCGCGCGTGAAGCGCATCGATGCCACCGAGGCGCTGAAGATCCCCGGCGTGGTGGGCATCCTCACGCCGGATGATGTGAAGAATCCGCCCGCGCCTGAGATTCCGCTGCTGACGCTCGAGCCCGGCTACGTGGGCGCGCCCATCCTGCTGGTCGCGGCTGAAGATGAAACCACCGCGCAGGATGCCATCGACAGGATCCGCATCGACTATGAACCGCTGCCGTTTCATGTCGATCCGCTGGCCAGCCTGCATCCTGACAGGCCGGACGCACGCACGGATGGCAATGTCGGCGCGCAGGGCGTGGAGTTCCAGACGCTCAAGTGGACCAAGGCCGATTTCGACAACGCCGGCAAGGGCATGCCCATGGGCAAGCCGGCGCAGGAATGGACCTATGGCGACGTGGAAGCCGCCTTCGCCAGGGCCAAGCTCATCATCGACGAACCCTTCGTGCATGGGAGCAACTCGCACCACAGCATGGAGCCGCGCACGGCCATGGCCTACTGGCAGAACGGCAAGTGCATCGTGCATGTGTCGTCGCAGAGCCAGTCGTTCATCACGCCCGCGCTCGCGGGGCTTATCGGCATCCCGCCCACCGACCTGGTGGTGGTGGCTGAATACTGCGGTGGTGGTTTCGGCTCGAAGGGCGGTGCCTATCCGCTGCAGGCCTTGCCGGCCATCTTCTCCAGGAAGCTGAACCGGCCGGTGATGATGCGTGTGAGCCGTGCCGAGGAGTACTACCACGGTTCGGCACGGCTGGGCTTCCAGGGCCAGGTGAAGCTGGCCTTTGCCGAAGACGGCAAGCTGCTCGCCGCCGACCTGTACGTGATCCAGGAAAACGGCGCCTGCAACAGCTTCTACGACTTCCGCAATGCGCCGGATGCGTTGTCGGTGCTGTACCAGCCCGAGGCCATGCGCTGGCGCGGCATGCCGGTGTTTGCCAACTCACCCATCCGCAGCGCGCAGCGTGGACCGGGTTACAACCAGATGGCGCACATCATGGAGCCGCTGCTTGACCGCGCGGCGCGCGAACTGAAGATCGATCGCCTCGCCATCCGCCTGAAGAACGTGGGCGGCATCAATGCGCCCATTGGTCCGAAGCGGGCGCCGGCCAGCAGCTGCTATCTGAAAGAGGCGCTGGAAAAAGGCGCGCAGCAGTTCGGCTGGCAGGAGCGTCTGGCGCGCAATGGTCAGCGCAATGGCAGCAAGGTCACGGCCATCGCGGTGGGGCAGGCCTTTCATCCCGCCGGCTTCAATGGCTTCGACGGTTTGCTGCGCATCCTGCCCACGGGCAAGGTGCACATCCACACCGGCGTAGGCAACCTGGGCACGTTCTCGCATTCGAGCACCTCGCGCATTGCCGCCGAGGTGCTGAAGCTCGACTGGCAGGATGTGGTGATCGAGCGCGGCGATACGCGCCGCAACCTGCCGTGGAACATTGGCCAGTTCGGCAGCAACACCAACTTCACCATGGCGCGCACCAACTACGTGGCCGCCATGGATGCATTGACCAAGCTGCAGGAGATCGCCGCGAAGCGTTTCGGCGGATCGCCCGACCATTACGACGTGGATGGCCGACGCGTATACCGCAAGGGCAGTCCGGGCGTGAGCATGAGCTATGGCGAGGCGGCGCAACGCGCGATTGCGCTGGGTGGCAAGTATGACGGCCATGAACTGCCCAAGGACATCAATCCCATGACGCGGGCTTCGGCGGCGGCCATCGCCGGCACGGGCCTCGTGGGCGTGGCCAAGGACAACCTGCCGATGACGGGTGCGCCCGCGGCGTTCGCGGCGGCCTTCGTCGAGATCGAGCTCGATACCGAAACCGGCCAGTACACCATTGTCGATTACCTGGGCGTGGCGGACTGCGGCACGGTGATTCATCCCTCGGGCCTCGAAACACAGATCAAGAGCGGCGCCGTGCAGGGGTTCGGCATTGCTGGCATGGAGCGCATCGTCTACGACCCGCAGAACGGACTGCCCGCCAGCGTGGGCTTCTACCAGGCGAAGCCGCCCACCTACGGTGATGTGGCGCGCCGCTTCCGCACGGCCGCGGTGGATCTGCCCGATCCTTCGAGCCCGCTTGGCACCAAGGGCATTGGCGAGCCGCTGCTGGGCTGCGCGGCTTCCGCGCTGCTGTGTGCAATTTCTGAAGCCATCGGCGGGCATGTCTTCAACCGCACACCGGTGGTGCCCGACATGATCCTCAACCATCTGGCCGGCAAGCCGCAGGCGCATGGCGCGCTGCAGGTCAATTGCCAGTAGGAGCAGCCGAATGTTGCGCGACATGATGCCCAGCTTCGAGCTGTATCAGCCGGACTCGGTTGATACTGCGCTCGACCTGTCACAACGCCTGGGCGAAGACGGCTGGCTGACCGCCGGTGGCCAGGACAGCTGGGACTGGCTGAAGAACCGCACGCGGCGCACGCGCGCCGTGATCGATCTTTCCGGTATCGCCGCGCTCAAGGGCGTGCGCGAGGCCGATGGCGGCATCGAGATCGGTGCGCTCACCACATTGACCGAGGTGGAAAACGACCCGCTGGTGCGCGAGCGGTTCGCGCTGCTGGCAACAGCGGCGGGGCGCGTGGCAAGTCCCCAGATCCGCAATGCCGGCACCCTGGGCGGGAACCTGTGCCAGGACACGCGCTGCTGGTATTACCGCGGCGGCGTGGACTGCTACCGTGCCGGCGGCACCATGTGTTACGCCGATACGCCCGAAGGCCAGAACCGCGAGCATGCGATCTTCGGCGCCAGCCGCTGCGTGGCGGTCACTCCCTCCGACACCGCCAATGCACTGACCGCGCTCGAAGCCAGCATGGTGATCCGCAGCCGTTCCGGCGAGCGCGTCGTGCCCGCGGCGGAGTTCTTCATCGGGCCCGAGGTGAATATCCGTCGCATGACGGTGATCGAGCCGGGCGATATCCTCACCGCCGTGCGCATACCTGGCACCTGGGCGCGCGCTCATTTCTACTTCGAGAAAGTGGCCGATCGTGCGGCCTGGGATTTCGCGTTGCTGAGCATCTCGGCGGCGCTGAAGCTCGAAGGAGACACGGTGCGCGACGCACGCCTGGTGTGCGGCGCGGCCGCTTGCGTGCCGCTGCGGCTCAGGGCGGTGGAGCAAAGCATCGTCGGCGCGGCGCGCAATGATGAAACCATCGCGCGCGCGGCCGCGCTGGCCGTCGATGGCGCGAAGCCCCTGCACTACAACCAGTTCAAGATTCCGCTGCTGGAGAATCTGGTCCGGCGCGCCATCAGAGGTGCTGCCTCATGAACCTGCTGCGCTTCGGACACGACGCCTACGGCGAACGCGTGCTCAACGGAGTTTCCTGGGATCTTCTTCCGGTCGCGTTCTGGGCCGGGGTGGCAGTGATCGTGGGTCATCTCATCTACCGTGCGCTGCGTCGCGGCGGCAAGAGCGGGAACTGAGCCATGGCCAACGACAACCAGAAGCTGCAGCGGCATGCCGGCATCGACCGCGCATTCCACTGGGTGACCGCGGTGCTGCTGACACTGCTGCTGCTGACCAGCCTGCTGCCCGTCCTGGGTGTGCAGTTCGCCTGGTATGGCGTGCACTGGGTGAGCGGGCTGCTGCTGACCCTGGTGATCCTGCTGCACATCGTGCGGGCCCTGTTCTGGCAGAGGCCGCGGTCCATGATGATCTCCGGCGAGGATTTCTCGCGCCGCGCCGGCAAGTACACGCTGGCGCAGAAGCTGATGCACCTGGGCTGGACGCTGGCGGTGCTGGTGGCCATCGCCACGGGCCTGCTGATGCTGCGCAAGGCCGGCGTCTCGTTCATGACGCGCGATCCCTATGTCTGGTCGCGCGGCACCTGGGGCGTGATGACGCTGCTGCACGACCTGGCGGCACTGCTGTCGGTGTTCCTGGTGCTGGTGCACGTGTATTTCGGCATCCTGCCCGAGAAGCGCGCCTACCTGCGCGCCATGGTCGGCGGCTTCATCACGCGCCGCGATCTTGCGGCCGAGCATGACGTGGAACGGGTGGAACGCGGTGAGTGAAACCGTTCAGCTGGCACAGCGCATCGACGTCATCGAACGAAGCTACGAATACCTGCTGGCGTACGCCGCACAGGGACGGCAGGACGACGCGGGTACCGAGCTGCGCGACACGCTGGCGCGCATGCACGAGGCGCTCGGCAGCATGCAGGGCGCACTGCGCGCGGCGTTCGCCGCTCTGCCCGATCCCACAGGCGCCCACCACTTCACCGATGCCGTGGAGGGCGATGTGCAGGTGGCGCGCGGCGCCATCGGCGTGGTGCTGAGCCGCGAGCGCATCGGCTCGCTGCTGGTGGACAATCTCAATGCCTCGGTGCACCTGCGCGCGCTGTTGACGGACCTGTTCCTGATCGAGCAGGCGCTGAAGAGCCCCGCCCGCGCCTGAGACCGATGCGTACCATCACGAGTGAATCCGACGACGCCGTCGTCATGTCGCCGGCAACAGGCAAAGCCGACGCGGCGGTGATCTGGATGCATGGTCTCGGCGCCGATGGCTACGATTTCGTGCCCATGGTGCCGGAGCTGAACCTGCCCGAATCGGCGCGCCTGCGCTTCGTGTTTCCGCATGCCGACGTGCGTCCCGTCACCGTCAACGCCGGCTACGCGATGCGCGCCTGGTACGACATCCGCGAGCTGACGCCCGAGGGGCGCGATGACGAGGCCGGCCTTGCAGCCAGTCGCGCACGCATCGAGACCTACATCGCAGCAGAGCGCGCGGCCGGCATTCCCGCCGGTCGCATCGTGGTGGGCGGATTTTCGCAGGGCGGCGCGCTGGCCTTGCATGCCGGCCTGCGTCATGCGGAAAAGCTCTGCGGCATCGTGGCGCTGTCCTGTTATCTGCCGCTGCGCGACCGGCTTGCCGCCGAGATCCATGCGTCCAATCGGCAGACGCCCATCCTGATGTGCCATGGACGGGAAGACGTGGTGGTGTTGCAGGCCTTCGGAGAGCAGTCGCGCGACGTGATGCTGGCAGCGGGACTGCCGGTGGAATGGCGCGCTTATCCCATGGGACACAGCCTGTGCCGGCCGGAGATCTTCGACATCTGCGCCTGGCTCAAATACCACCTCGCGCTCGATTCCGCGCAGCGATAGCTGATCGCCTTCCGCAACAGGAAAAGTTGCCGCAAAAGTACGCACCAGCGCTGGCGTGCGGTGCTAATTTGCCCGCCGCATTGACACATCGACGAGGAAGACATGGCACAACAAGGCATGCGCCGCATCGCGACTGAAGAGGCGTTTTCGATTCCAGAGATCGCCGAGGCCCTGCGTGCCCTGTGCAATGGGCCCGTGGGCATGCACAACATCGACATGATGCTGGTGCGGAACATCTACGGCGGCGGCAACAGCTACCAGTCGCGATTCCTGGCGCCATTGCTCGACCTGACCGGCGAACGCCTGCGCGACATGGACGCCAATGGCGTGGACATGCAGCTGCTCTCGCTCACGGCACCCGGCGTGCAATTGTTCGATGCCGACACGGCCACCGAACTGGCCACCGTCGCCAATGACCGCCTGGCAGAAGTCATCGCGCAGCATCCGGGCCGCTTCGCGGGCCTGGCAAGCTTCGCACCGCAGTCCCCCAAACGCGCCGTGCGCGAAATGGAACGCGCCATCCAGAAGCTGAAGCTCAATGGCTTCGTGGTCAATTCGCACACCAACAATGAATATCTGGATGATCCCAAGTACTGGCCGCTGCTCGAAGCGGCCGAGGCGCTGGATCGCTGTATCTACATTCATCCGCGCGGACCTTCCGAAATGCTGTCCGGACCGATGCGCGACTACGGCATGTTCGCGGCGCTCTGGGCCTATGGCGTGGAAGTGGCCACCCATGCGGTGCGGCTGATTCTCGGCGGCGTGTTCGACCGTTATCCCAAATTGAAGATCTGCCTGGGACACATGGGCGAGGCGGTTCACTTCTGGTCGTGGCGGCTGGATTTCATGAGCGCCCGTGCGCAGCTCGCCGGAGCACCGAAGCTGCAGCTCAAGCCCAGCGAATACCTGCGGCGCAATTTCTTCATCACCACCAGCGGCCAGGAATCGCCATTGGCGCTGGAGTTCTCCATCAAACAACTGGGCATCGACAACGTGTTGTGGGCCATCGACTATCCGTATCAGCCCAGCCAGCCCGCGGTCGCGTTCATGGACTCGGTCGTGGTGTCCGACGACGACAAACACAAGCTGTATCACGGCAACGCCGAACGTGTATTCCACATTGCACCATTGCGATGAGGTCCGGCTGGTGCGGTTTGTTCATGCAACACGCTGCCGCGGCAGCGTGTTCAGGGATAAGGGGTTGACAAGCGCATAAAAGGCTTCTTTCCCCGCAGCAGCCGTGGTTAGAATATCCGCGATCGTTGGGGTCATCCGGCTTCTGTCCTGTCGTGTCAACAAGCACGCAAGCTCCAGTGGAAGGGGTCTCCGATCGGGTTACTGCATTAATACTGTTTGGAGATCTGTACTCATGGCGAAGATTTACGTTGGCAACCTCCCGTTCTCGGCGGATGAGGCTGCAGTGCGCGCGCTGTTCTCGCAGCACGGCACGGTTGATTCCGTTGCGCTGCCGACCGATCGGGAAACGGGTCGCCCGCGTGGATTCGGCTTCGTGGAAATGCCGCAGGCGGATGCCGCACGCGCGATCCAGGCGCTGAATGGCTATTCGATGGGCGGTCGTCCGCTGCGCGTGAATGAAGCGCAGGACAAGCCGCGCACCGGTGGCGGCGGTCGTCCGGGCGGCGGCGGTGGCGGTGGTGGCTACGGCCGCGGTGGCGGTGGTGGCGGCGGTGGTGGTGGTCGCTGGTAAGCGATCGGCACATCGAGCTTCGAGGCAAAGGCCCGGTATACCGGGCCTTTGCTTTTTACGGCAACGAAGAACAGCTTGAGGCAGTCATGGCAGTGAGAAACATTCTGCGCATGGGCGATCCGCGGCTGCTGCAGCGCTCAGCCGAGGTCACGCACTTCAACACCCCATGGCTCGAGGAACTGCTGCGTGACATGTTCGACACCATGCGCGCGGCCGGTGGCGTGGGATTGGCGGCCCCGCAGATCGGCGAATCGGTGCGCGTGGTCATCTTCGGATTCGAACAGAACGAGCGCTACCCGGAGGCACCGCCCGTGCCGCGCACCGTGCTCATCAATCCGGTGCTCAAGTTCCTGGGCAAGGACGAGGAAGAAGGCTGGGAAGGATGTCTGTCGGTCCCCGGCCTGCGCGGCTGCGTGCCGCGCTACAAACACCTGCACTACCAGGGACGTGACGCGCACGGCGCCCTCATCGACCGCACCGTCGAAGGCTTTCATGCCCGGGTGGTGCAGCATGAGGTGGATCACCTGGACGGCATCCTCTATCCCATGCGCATCCGTGACATGACGCGGTTCGGCTTCCAGGATGTGCTGTTTCCGGGGCAGGTGGTCGGCGACGATTGAACCTGCGTCGCATCCTGATGCGGCGCCCTGCGCTTTTCCCGCCCACTGCCGCTAGCATTGCGTCATGGAGAACTACGACGTGGTGGTGATCGGCACGGGCCCGGCGGGCGAGGGCGCGGCCATGATGCTGGCCAAGAACCACCGCAAGGTTGCCGTGGTCGAGCGTTACAGCGAGGTGGGCGGCGGCTGCACGCACTGGGGCACCATTCCCAGCAAGGCGCTGCGGCATGCGGTGAAGACCATCAGCGACATGCGCGCGAATCCGCTGCTGCGCAAGGTTTCATCCTGCCTGAACGTCACGCTGCCGCAGCTGCTGTCCAGCGCCAATGGCGTGATCGAGGCGCAGGTGCAGATGCGCCGCCGCTTCTACGAGCGCAATCGCGTGCCGGTGCTGGAAGGGATGGCGAGTTTCGTCGATGCCAATGTGCTGCAGGTTGCGCCGCGCATTGGCGATCCATACCAGGTTCGCGCCGGCCAGTTCGTCATCGCGACCGGGTCGCGGCCCTACCATCCGCCCGGACTGGATTTCTCGCATCCGCGCGTCCTGGATTCCGACAGCGTGCTGCGCTACACCGAATCGCCATTCAGCCTGACCATCTATGGCGCGGGCGTCATCGGTTGCGAGTACGCCTCGATCTTCCTGAACATGGGCATCAAGGTCACGCTGGTGAACACACAGGACCGGCTGCTGTCGTTCATGGACGAGGAGATCGCCGAGGCGCTGTCATACCACCTGCGCGACCAGGGTTGCATCATCCGCCACAACGAGCAGTTCGATCACCTGGAAGCGCGCGCCGATGA
>JACZDC010137929.1_pt1 | contig 10080 bp, 9 predicted proteins | sample 8641791 | NCBI WGS metagenome assembly JACZDC01 (sample SAMN15324613, study PRJNA640507) | soil metagenome | isolation source: intercropping peanut in the second line | place: China: Luxin town, Laibin City, Guangxi Province | collected 2019-07-25 | depth 10cm m
CAGGGGAGTCAGCTCGAAGACCTCCTCCGTGGCGTACTGGAGCCGGCCGAAGTTCTCGCCCCGATTCCTGGCGGCGAATTCCTGGGTGCGATCGCAGCCTGGAGCAAGTGTCTGACCCTTTTGAGAAGGGGAGGCGGCCGACGACCGGAGAAGTGCCTCTCAGATCTCTTGGAACACGTGAGGCGCCCTCAAAGCCAAGAAGTGTCTGACCCCTTTCCTTGCAACGGACCGGGTGGCGGGCCTGGGCTCTTCCCAGAATTCCGCCGACGATCTCGTTCAGGGCCCGCCGCCGCTGAGCGGCGGCGGGAGAGGATCTGGTCCCGCAGGGGTCAGTCTGGAATGCAGTCCACGGTCCACGGAGCCTGAGCCGGGTTGGGCGGAACGCAGTGCCCGTGGAAGGCCTCCTGCATGTTGTTGTCCTCCTTGATGCAGATCCCGATTTCGTCCAGGGACCAATCTCCTCCGCCGGTCTGACAGACGTTCTGCCAGAAGTCACAGGACTGGACCGGACACTGGTCCCAGGCTTCGGATCTGGACGCGGGCCAGAGCGCGACGGTCCCCATGACAGCAGCCAGCGACAGCAGGCGGACGATCTTCCTTTTCATGGTACCTCCTGTTGAAAGAACCTATAGCCATCTTAGCATGAGCAGGGACGGCAATCCGGGAGGTGCCTGATCAGGCGGTTTCGGGTTCCAGGCGCACCGGCACGCCGCTCAGGACGGCATTGCCGGAGAGCGGATCGCGCAGGTTCTCGTCGAGCAGCGCGTTGAGGTTGGCGCCCGGCCGTCGGGTGGCGACTTCCAGGCGAATCCCGGGAAGGTCGTGACCCCAGCCGTGCGGCAGGGAGATCACGCCCGGCATGACCTCGTCGCTGACCTTCACCTGCACCGTGACCGTGTTGCCGCTGGCACCGGTCAGGCGCGCGGAGCCGGCATCGGTCACACCGCAGCGGGTGGCGTCGGCGGGGTGGACCAGCGCCGTACAGCGCTGCGGACCCTTGGCCAGGACCGGAAGGTTGTGCATCCAACTGTTGTTCGAGCGCAGGTCGCGGCGTCCGATCACCACCAGATCGGGAGCGGGCGCGGCGAGGTCCTCCTCGGCGTGCTTCAGGTCCTCGAGCAGCAAGGCGGGCGCGAGCTCGATCTTTCCCGAGGGGGTGCGCAGGACTTCCGGCACTCGGGACGCCAGCGGGCCGAGGTCGATGCCGTGCGGCGCGGCTTTGACCTTTGCCAGCGTCAGTCCGTCCGGGCGGCGGCCGAACTGGTCGCCATAGGGGCCGCCGCGCAGCGCGAGGTCGAGCAGCCGCTCGGGTCCGCGCCACGGCGCCACGGCCTGCAACAGAGTATCTGACTGGGTAGGGGCCTGGGCGCCGGCGCGCCGGCGGAGGTCCTCGGCCACCATTTCGTCGTCCAGAGCCTGGACGTCGACCCCGGCGCCCTTGCCTTCGGCGATCGCCGCGAGCCGCAGCAGGATCTCCCATTCCGCGGGATGACCCGGCGAGGGCGTGAGCACCGGCGAGCTGTAGCGGGCGTGGTTGCGGTAGGAGAGCTGGGGGAACGCCACGTCGTAGTGCGAATCCTCGAACGGCAGCAGCCCCGGCAGGATCACGTCGGCATGGCGGGTGGTTTCGTTGACGTAGACGTCCACGCTGACCATGAATTCCAGCGTCTCCAGCGCCGCGGCCAGCCGCGGGCCGTTGGGAGCCGAGAGCACTGGATTGCCGGCTACCGTGACCAGCGCCCGGACCTGGCCTTTGCCCGGAGTTTCGATCTCCTCCGCGAGACAGGTCATGGGCAGCTCGCCGTAGACCTCCGGCGCGTTCGAGACGCGGCTCCGGCGGCGCCCGGTCTCAACGCCTTTGCCAGTGCCGGGAGAGCCCATCGTATTGGCGGCGAAGGCGGCGGCCTTGGGGAACATCGCGCCTCCGGGTACGTCGAGATGGCCCGTGAGCGCGTTGACCACGTCGACCAGCCAACTGCTGAGCGAGCCGAAGCGCTGCGTGCAGGTCCCCAGGCGCCCGTACACGGCGGCCTTTTCTGTGATCGCCAGGGTGTGGGCCAGCTCCCGGATCGTCTCCGCCGCGATGCCGCAGCGGTCCGCGACACGCTCGGGCGCGAACGAGAGCACGGCCTCGCGCACCGCCTCGACGCCGTTCACGTGATCTGTGAGAGCGCCGAGACGAACCAGTCTCTCGTCGAACAGCACGGACACCAGTCCGAGAAGGAAGAAGACGTCGCTTCCCGGGCGGATGAACAGATGCCGGTCGGCGAGCCGCGCGGTCTCCGTGCGCCGCGGATCGACCACCACCAGCTTGCCACCGCGCGCCTGGAGCGCCCTGGCCTTGCCGCGGAAGTCGGGCACCGTCCACAGGCTGCCGTTGGATGCCATGGGATTGGCGCCGAGCATCAACAGGAAATCGCAGCGCTCGATGTCGGGTACGGGAATCGAAAGCCATTGACCGAACATCAGACCGCTGGACAACTGCTTGGGCATCTGGTCGAGGGTGGAGGCGCTGAACACGTTGCGCGTGCCCAGGGCGCGGGCGAGCCGCGGCACGTACAACAGCAGTCCCATCTTGTGGGCGGCGGGGTTGCCGATCGCGAGCGCCGCCGCGTCGCGTCCCGAGCGCGCGAGGATCGGCGGGAGACGCCGATCGATCTCGGCGAAGGCCTCCTCCCAGCTCGCCGCCACGAAACGGCCGTCGCGTTTCACCAGCGGCGCGCGCAGCCGGTCCGGATCCTCATGCAGCTCCTTGAGCGCCACCCCCTTGGGACAGAGATAGCCGGCGCTGAAGACGTCCTCCCGGTCGCCGCGGATGCCGGACACGCGGCCGTCGCGCAGCTCGACCGCCAAGCCGCAGCAGGCTTCGCACAGGGGGCAGATGCGATAGGCGACGGTGGGTTCAGGCATGCTCGTCTGTCGGAATCATAGCCCACGGCGCCGAGCCATGCCGACCCGCAATCCGTCCTGAAGCCGGTAGGCGTGATGAGCGGTGACGATCGCGGCCGGGTCTTCCAGGCGGCTCCGCAGCAGGTGGAGATGCCGGGCGGCGACGTTCGTGATTTCGGCCTTGAGAGCGCCTTCGGGCGCGAGGCGCTCGCCGACGTCCTGGACCGGCAGGCCGTCGCCATTTTCCAGGCGGTCCTCGATCAGGGCGAGCCACGTCCGGCCTTCCTGGCTGGCGGACTTGAGCTGCAGGCGCCGGGGGATGATCCGGCCGCCGAGCGAGACTCCGCCGTCGGCGTCCACCCAGGCCAGGAGGTCCATCTCCTCTTCGGCCTCGCGCCGGTCCTCCTCGGTCGTACCCAGGGCGTCGCCGCTCGGCTCCAGGCGCCACGGGAAGCGCCGCTCCAGGTGGGAGCGCAGGGCGGGGATGACAACCTTTTCGAGCTCGTCCTTTTCGATCACGTCCCGCGGATCGAAGCCGGCCTCCACGAGGTCGCGGCCAAACGTGGCGCCGTAACCCCGCTTGTTCGAGAAGAAGCGGCAGACCGGCGTCCGGGATGGGAACATGCCGCGGACCGTGGCGGCCAGGTAGATCGACTCCCACCAGCGGTCCGCCGGCAGGAAGGTCAGCGTCGCGAGATGGATGTCCTGGAGCAGCAGGCCGCCGGGCCGGAGCAGGCTGGCGAGCGTGCGGCAGAAGGCGCTCGACGAGGAGAAGACCTGCGGATCGAGAGCCGAAACGCCCGGATCGGAGACGGCCGCAACGATATGGAGATCAGGCGCGGCGGCGAGCCAGCGCGCGACCGTGGCGTCCGTGTCCGGACCGGACCGTTCCAGGCAGACGATCGCGGTCTGCCGGAGCAGTCCTGGAGCCCGTTTCGCCAGGGCCTCCACAAGCAGGGTGATATGGTAGAGGTGGTCCTCGACCACAACGATCGGGCGCTTCATGGCGGTACTCTATCCTCAGCCCCCACCCGGCCGCCGGTCTCCCTGGCTTCTCTACATCGGCGTCCTCCTGTTCGTGGTGCTCGCCTGGATCGCCGGACACGCGCTGTTCCGCGAGTGGCAGGGCCGGCTCGGGCAGGAGCGCTCCGAGACCCTGTTCCAACTCGTCCAGGACAAGACGCCGCCGCGGCCGACCGAGACGCCGGGCGTTTCGGCTTGGCTCCATCTCGCTCTCAAGCGCTACGGCCGCACGGTCTCCGACCCGGAAAAGGCCCGGCTGTATAACGAGATCGTCGACTGGCAGGACCGCCGCTCGGTGCCGCCGCCGTTCGCCGTGCTCCGCGACCTGCTGGCGACCCAGGCCAATCCCGAGACTCCGGCGGCGCCTCGTCTCGTGCCTCTCTCCGACGGCGAGGAGCCCGGTGGTGTCCGCCACGCTCTCCAGTTCCGCGCCCAGCGCTTCGCCGAGCTGGACGGCCGCTGGCTCGTGGTGACCCGCCGCAAGGCGCTCGACCAGGGTGGCGCCACGGGCGAGGCTTCGGACCGCTTCCTCTCCCGCATCGGTCCCCACTTGCTGCGGCTGGCCGGCCGCCTCGGTCCCGCGCTCGCCGCCCGGCCGCTGCCGGCCGCGCCCGGTCCGCATCCGCCCCGGATCGTGCGCTTCTACGGACTGTCCGAAGATGGCACCCTGGTCTCCTTTCCGCTCGCCGAGCTGACCGGCGATCCGGAGGCGCGCAGGCGGGCGGCTCTGGCGGAGGGTCGGGAGTTCCGCAAGCTGCCGCAGCTCCCGAACTTCGTTTCGAACGAGTTCTTCTTCCAGTTCGATTTCACCTCGCCGGCGCGGCAGGTCTACTACTCGGGCCTTTATCTGGACCTCGGCGGCCAGGGTGTGGTGGCCACGATCACCGTGCCGTTCGTGGACCCGGCTTCGGGCCTGGCCGGCGTGCTCGGCACGGACATCGCCTTCGACATGGACTGGCCGGCCTTTGCCCGGCAGCTCGAAAAACCGATGATCGCCGATGTGGTCCGTCTGGGGCCGCTCCCCGAGGATCACTGGCGGCCGTGGAGCGACATCGAAGCGGCCTTGCCGGGCGACACAAAGCCGGCCCTGGTCCGCGCCGTGGCCGCGCTCGCCCGCCGCGAGCGCCGCGAAGGGCTGTACGTGGCTCCCTGGTACGTGCAGGAGGGGGTGGTCGAGGGGGAGGGCGCGGTGGCCGCGCTCCAGGCCGCGGCGGACACCTGGCTGGTCGTGCTCTTTCCGCGGACGCCTGCCAACTTCCCGGCGCTGCCGCTGGTGATGCTCGGTCTGCTCGCGGTCCTCCTGATCGGCGGCTTCGAGCTCTACCGCCGCCGCGCCGAGCAGGCCCAGGACAAGGCCGAGCGCGAGCTGGCCGAGAAGCAGAACCTCCTGAGCACCATGCAGGTGCCGCTGCTGGTGGTCGATCCGAATTCCGACGCCGTGGTCTTCGGCAACGAGGCCGCGCGGCGCCTGGGCATCGACGCGGGCGTGCGCATCGCCGACCTCGTGCCGGACGACGAGCGCGCCCGCCGCCACTACGAGCACATGCAGGTGGCCGGTCCCGACGCCCGGCGCGCCTACGGCCTGCCGCTGCGGGTGAAGGGCGAGTTCGGAGAGCCCGAGACCCGCTACGCCGTGGTCCGCTCCGTGGCCGTGACCGCTCCCATCGAGGCGCTGCGCGCCGACGAGCGCCACCGGCTCGGCGTCCTCTTCCTCCTGGAGCCGGAGACCGACCTCGCACTGCTCACCGAGAGCCTCGTCGCCGAGGCCCAGGGCGAGGAGCGGCGCAAGCTCGCCGGCCTGCTCAGTCACGGCGTCGACACCCTGGTCCGCGTCCTGGCCCACCTGCTCGCGCGTGACGCCCGTGGAAACCACCGGGAGGTTACGGAGTGGCTCGCAAGCTACGTGGACCGCCGCGTCCGCGTCACCGCCTGGGTCTTCGATCACTGGGACGCCGAGCCTCCGCTCCCTCCGGCCTGCGCCATCGAGTCCGGCCAGGCGCGCGAGACCCTCGCCGCGCTCCAGCGCGTGTTCGAGCTGGCCGCAGCCGATCCCGATCTCCGCTCCAGCCTCCACTGGGACAACGGAGCGCTGTCCCGATCCAGCGGCGAGGCGCTGGCCGTGGATCTGGACTGGCCGTCCGAGGTCTGGTTCCCGCTGCCCGTGCGCGGCGGTTTCGGTCTCTTCCTGGAAGAGGTCCTGGTCAACGCCGTCCGTCATGGCCGGCCCGGCACCACGCCGCGTCTGACCGTCTCCTACGATCCCGGCCGCGCCGAGCTGCTCTTCGAGGCCGAGAACGAAGTGGCGGAGCAGGGCCGTTCGCTCCAGGGAGAAGCCTACGGCGGCCGGAGGATCCTGGAGCGCTTGGCCCGGCTCTTCGGCTGGGAGGGGCTGGCGTTCGAGCGGACGGATGGGATCTTCCGCGCTAGCTGGCGGGTGCCCGTCAGCGAAAAAGCCGATCCCGCCAGTCCGGATTGAAGCTACGCTTTTTCGGCCGAACCGCCGCTCATCAGAACGCTCAGCGGTTTGAGCGGTCCGATGTTCTCGCAGATGATCTTGATCGTGGAGGTGATCGGGACCGCCAGGATCATCCCCCAGGCGCCCCAGAGCCAGCCCCAGAAGATCAGGGAGAGCAGCACGAGCACCGGGCTGAGGTCGAGGCTGTGGCCCACGATGCGGGGCTCGACCACGTTGCCGATCGCGAACTGCAGGACCGCGTTGAGCGCCGCGATGAGGAGTGCCCATCCGGGCGACTCGAACTGCAGGAAGATGAAGATCGTCGGCAGGCCCACCGAAAGGATCGCGCCGACGTGCGGGATGTAGTGGGCGATGAACGTGAGGAAGCCCCAGAGCGGCGCGAAATCGACCCCGAACGACGCCAGCAGGATCGTGACCAGAACGCCGTTGATCATGTTGACGAAGGTCTTGGTGACAAGATACTTGCGCACCTGGGACTGGATGTTTTCGATGACGTCGCCCACCTGCTCCGCCCGGTCCCGGAGCGCCCGCTGGAGCTTGGCGGGGAAGCTCTCGCTGCCGGAGAGGAGGAAGACCAGATAGAGAATGACGAGGAACATCTCGTTGAAGAAGAGCAGGAACGAGCCCGCGCCGGCGGCCAGCAGCCCGGTCAGGGAGGAGACCTCCACGGCCTCCTGCCAGCGGAAGTGCGCCACCGGCTCGCGCAGCGCCGGGATCAGGGTGACCAGCCGGTCCACGGAGCCCTGGATCAGCCCGCCGAGCCGCGCCTCGTACCGCGGGAGGCCCTCGCGGAACGACTCGAAGCTGGAGACGATCACCCAGGAGAAGACGAACAGCACCGCCGAGACCGCGATCAGCATCAGCAGGATCGCCACGCCGGTCGGCACCCGGTACCGGCGCAGCGCCGTCATGCCGGGCATGAAGATCTGGGCGAGGAAGACCGCCACCACGAACGGCAGCAGGATGCCCCGGAGCAGGTGTAGCACGAATCCCAGGGCCAGGAACACGAGAATCCCCAGGAACACCTCGGTCAGCCGCGAATCGCGCATGGACGTCCCCTCCGGAATCGGTTCAAGCCGCTTGGGCGAGAGCCTAGCATCTCCGGCCCGAAAGCTGCACGGAGCCATGGCGTGAACGAGCCGAAGGGTCGGCTCCAGAGCCTCTGGACGCGGACCGAGAATCTCCGGATCTTCGCGCGGACGTCTGAGAAGCCGATCCCCGGCCGGCTGCCGGTGATTCTCATCCATGGCTACGGGGTGTCGAGCCGCTACCTGGTCCCGATCGCGAAGCTCCTGGCCGCCGAACGGCCGGTCTACCTGCCGGACCTTCCCGGCCACGGCCGGAGCGAGGACCCGGGCTGGACCTTGACCGTGCCGGAGCTGGCCAGCGCCCTCTACGAATGGATGGACGCGATCGGTCTGGACCGTGTCGTCCTGCTCGGCAACTCCATGGGCTGTCAGATCGCCGTCGAGCTCGCCGTCCGCCATCCGGAGAGGATCGACCGCCTGATCCTGATCGGGCCGACCGTCGATCCCGGGGCGCGGACCTTCTGGCGGCAACTGCCCCGGTTCCTCCGGACGGCTTTCTCGGAGCGGCCCTCTCTCCTGTTCTGGGTGGCCTGGGACTACCTGCGCGCCGGACCGAGCCGGATCGTGCGGGAGATGGACGTCGCCTTCGCCGACCGGATCGAGGACAAGCTCCCGCAGGTCTCGATGCCGAGCCTGGTGCTGCGCGGCGAGCGCGACGCCATCGTGCCGCAACGCTGGGCCGAGGAGGTGGTGCGCGGACTCGATACGACCGACCTCGAGGTGATCCCGGGCGCCGGGCACGCCCTGAACTACAGCGCCGCGGACGAGCTGATGCGGAGGATCGGGCCGTTTCTTCCTTAGAATAGGTCCTCTTCCCCAAGGAGACCGTGATGAGGAACCTGCCCGCCGTCGTCGTCCCGATCCTTGCGCTTCTGGCCGGTCCCGTGGCGGCCGCCGCGCCCGATCTCGCCACCGCCGAGGTCGTGGACCTGACGCATCCCTTCGACTCGTCGACGCTCTACTGGCCGAACGCGCCGTCGAATTTCCAGCTCACGCAGTTGAGCAACGGCAAGACGGAGGCCGGCTTCTTCTACGCCGCGAACTCCTTCTGCACGCCGGAGCACGGCGGCACCCATCTCGACGCGCCGGTCCATTTCGGGGAAGGGAAGCACACGGCCGACCAGGTGCCGGTCCGGCAGCTCATCGCGCCGGCCGTGGTGATCGACGTCACGAAGCAGGCCGCGGCCGATCCCGACTACCGGCTGACCGCGGCCGACGTGACCGCCTGGGAGGCGAAGAACGGCCGCATCCCGGCGGGCGCCATCGTGCTGCTGCGCACCGGCTGGAGCGAGCGCTGGCCGGACCGCAAGCGCTACCTGGGCGACGACAAGCCCGGCGACACCACGAACCTGCACTTCCCCTCCTACGGCAAGGAAGCCGCCGAGCTGCTGGTCCGGGACCGCAAGGTCGGCGCCATCGGGGTCGATACGGCGAGCATCGACCACGGCCCGTCGAAGGACTTCATCGTCCACCAGACCGCGGCGGCCTCGGACGTGCCCGGCCTGGAAAACCTGATGAACCTGGACAAGCTGCCCGAGACCGGCGCGTGGATCCTCGCGCTGCCGATGAAGATCGGCGGCGGCTCGGGAGGTCCGCTGCGGGCGGTGGCGCTGCTCGGGCGGCGCTAAGGCTGCTAAGATCCTGCCGTGGATTACAACGACCTTCTCCGGCGAGCCCTGGCCCCCTTCCCTGAGGTGAAGCTGGCGGTTCTGTTCGGCTCGACGGCGAGAGGACAGGCCCGCCCAAAAAGCGATGTGGATGTTGGCATCCTCCTGGAGCCCTACTCTGTCGATCTCCGCTTTCGGGTCGAAGCGGAGATCGGGCGAGCCGCTGGCCGGGAGGTGGATACGGTCCTGCTCGATAACGCTCCACCGCTGCTGCGTTTTGAAATCGCCCGCGACGGGATTCTCCTCTTCGAGAGCGAAGATCAACTCTGGACGACCTTCAAGACAAGGGCAATGGTGGACTGGTGGGATTGGGCGCCGACCCATCGGATGATCGCTGCCGGCGTGGCGAGGCGTTTACGGGAGCAGGTCGGCCATGGTCAAGGTTGACCTCGCTGCCAGGAAGGTCAGCCGGGCGAAGGGGTGGCTCGATGATGCCGAGGAGATTCTTTCGCGCCCCTCCGAGGAGTTTCTGGCGGATGTGAAGAGCAGGGATCTTGCGACCTTTTATCTTTTCCTGGCCGTCCAGGAATCCATTGACCTCGCAGCGCATTGGGTGGCCGACGCTGGTTGGGAAGTCCCGGACGAGGCTGGCGCAATATTTGACCTGCTGGCCGAGCATGGAGCTTTCGATCACGACCTTGCCGTTACTCTTCGCGGCGCAGTAGGACTCCGAAACCGCATCGCTCACGGCTATGGGGCGGTGGACCACCAGCGGGTCCATCAGGAATATCGGGTCGGCGTCGAGGCGCTTCGGACGTTTCTCTCGCTCGTGATGTCCGAAGCGGGTCTGTAGGACTTATTCGACCGGCGCGAACCGGATCTCCCGCGTCGCCGCGTCCTCCTCGGCGAAGCGGAGCAGGGCGTCACCTTCCTCTTCGAGAGCCTTGACCGTCGCCTTGGTCAGCTTCGCGAAGGGCTCGACAGTCAGGATCGCAAC
>JACZDC010038289.1_pt1 | contig 10010 bp, 6 predicted proteins | sample 8641791 | NCBI WGS metagenome assembly JACZDC01 (sample SAMN15324613, study PRJNA640507) | soil metagenome | isolation source: intercropping peanut in the second line | place: China: Luxin town, Laibin City, Guangxi Province | collected 2019-07-25 | depth 10cm m
CCGCTGGAGCGTGAACCTCGTGCCTGCGAAGGACCTGCTGCCCGTCCTGCTGCAGCGGCGGCATGAAGTGCGCGCCATCGCCATGCTGGCCGACCAGTCGCCGCGCACCAGCGAGCATCAGCACTGGCTGCAGTTTCTGGGCCGCGACACTGCGTTCTATGCCGGTCCGGAACAGATGGCGCGCGCCACGAGGTATGGCGCGATGTATGTCTCGCTGCGACGCGTGCGACGCGGGTACTACCGGGCGCAATGCCTGCCGCTGGTGGAGGCGAACGAAGCACTGGCGCCCGGAGAATTCACCGCACGCTACGCGCGGCTGGTGGAGACGGACATCCTCGCCTCACCGGCCGAGTGGACATGGGGACATCGGCGCTGGAAGCTCAAGCGCGGCGTGTACGACAAGGCGTAAGCGGCAGCCCCAGCGGCAAGTCGTCAGCCGGGCGGGTCGATCTTCGAAGCCAGGTGCTTCGCCAGTTGCGCCACCGTCGGATGGTCGAACAGCTCCGTGAGATCGACCAGGTTCGGATATTCCCGGTCGATCTGCTCATGGATCTCGATGAGCTTCAGCGAGCTTGCGCCGATCTCGAAGAGATTGTCCTGCGCACTGATGGCGCGGCCCGTCAGTACGCCGTTGCAGATGGCGAGCAACCGCGATTCGATGGAGTCCGGCGAGGCCGCGGCCGCTTCGGTACCGGCACCACCAGAATGCTTCGCAACCTCGGCCAGATCGGCGGCGAACTCGCCATCGAGCAACTGCTGTTCCAGCAGATGCCGCTGAATCTTGCCGCTGGTGGTCTTGGGGATGCGTTTCACCGGCACCACTTGCGCCACTTCCAGGCCGGCCTGTTCATTGATCAGGCGCGTGATCTCGGCGGCCAGCGCCGGGAATTGCGCCGCATCGCCACGATGCAGCGCGAAGACGGTGAGCTGATCGGTTTCCGCGCCGGGTGGCCGCACGCCGGCCACCACCACCTTGCCCAGTTCCATGCCGGTGGCGCGCTGCGCGATGGCTTCGAGATCGTGCGGGTAGTAGTTCTGGCCGTTGACGAACAGGATCTCCTTGGCGCGGCCGGTGATGTAGGTTTCACCGTCGAGCACCAGTCCCAGGTCGCCGGTGCGCAGCCAGCCGTCGGTCGTGAACGTCGCGGCATTGATGGCGGGCTCTTTGAAGTAGCCGCCGGTGACGTTCTCGCCGCGGATGTGGATGTGGCCGATGGTGCCATCCGGCAGCGGAGCATCGTCATCGCTGGCGATGCGCAGCGCGGAGCGCGGGATAGGTTGTCCCACAGAGACCAACGACACGGCATCGCGGCTGCCGCTGCCCACGATACGGGCCTGTGCGCCCACGCCAAGCTGATGACGATCAAGCAGCAGCGTGCGATACAGCCTCCCCACCGGCGGAAAGGTTGCCGCAAGCGAGGCTTCGGCCAGGCCGTACACCGGATACATGGCGGTGCGCTTCAGGCCAAGTCCCGACAGCCGGGCCATGAATTCCTCGCACAACTCCACCGAGATGGGCTCGGCGCCGTTGAAGATCAGCCGCACCGACGAGAGATCGAGACTGCCGGGCGAACGATCCTCCAGCACCTTGAGGTAATGCCGGTAACCGAAGTTCGGCGAGCACAGGATGGTGGCGCGGATGTCGCTGGCTATGGAAAGCCACAGCAGCGGCCGGCGCACGAACAGTTCGGTGGGCATCAGGTGCGCGTGCACGCGCGCTGCGAACATCACCAGATGAAAGCCGATCAGGCCCATGTCATGGGTCAGTGGCATCCACGACAGGCTGACATCGTTCTCGTTGAATCCGGCCACCTGCGTTACGGCCTGGCCATGCGCGATCAGGTTGGCATGCGTGAGCACCACGCCCTTGGGATCGCTGGTCGAGCCCGAGGAAAACTGGATGAAAGCAGTGTCTTCGGGACGCGCCTCGTGTACTGCGCCGGCTCGCGACACATCGCGCAGATCCTCGGCCACGAAGGCACGCCTGCGCAGCGCGCCGAAGGTGGCGCCCAGCTCCGCATCGCCGGCCTGCTGCACGAACTGTCCAATGCGTTCCAGCGACTTGCGATCCGAGCAGATGAAGGGATCGCCCAGCTTCTTCGCGATGCGCAGCAACTTGCGGCGATGCTCGTCGCTGATGCCCACGGCCACCGGCACCGGCACGATGCCGCCGAGCACGCCGGCCCAGAAGGCATCGAGGAACTGCTCGTTGTTGTTCAGCAGCAGGATGAGGTGATCGCCCGGCTTCGCGCCCAGCTGCTGCAGATGGAACAGCAATCCCAGTGCGCGCTGGTGCAGTTCGGCGAAGGTGACGCGCCGGCTCTGTCCTTCGCCAGTGTGATGGACGATGGCGCGATCGGCGCTGTGGTTCTGCGCCATCAATTCGGTGAGTGTGCGGGCTGTCATGTCGGTTCCAGGCCTTCAGTTCCGGGTGCGGCGTTCGAGCCGCATGATGAAGGGGCGCGTGGCGCGCAGGTTGATCAGGGCTTCGAATTCCACCGGTCCCTGTTCGATGCGGCGCAGGCGGAAGCGGCGAGCAAAGCGGTTCAGGTGCACCAGCATTTCGTAGATGGCCAGCGTCTCGCCGATGCAGTGGTGCGCGCCGGCCGAAAAGGGGAGGTACGTGAGTCTGGGTCGATCCTCGTCATCGGTGCGCGCAAAGCGTTCCGGTGCGAAGGTCTCGGCATCGGTCCAGAAATCCGGATGGCGGTGCACGAAGTACGGCGAGAAGAACACATCGGTGCCAGCAGGCACGGTATATCCGGCCAGCGTGTCGGCCTCGATGGTCTTGCGTGACACCACCCACACCGGTGGATACAGCCGCATGGCTTCGCGAATCACCATGTTGGAATAGGGCAGGGCTTCCATCTGCTGCAGCGTCGGCACAGGCTCTTCTGGATTGGCGTCGATCTCGGCATGCAGCTTCGCTTCGACTTGCGGGTGCTCGCCGAGCAGGTACCAGGTCCAGTTGAGCGCGCTGGCCGTGGTCTCATGGCCGGCGATGATCAGCGTGGTGATCTCGTCGATCACCTCCTTGTCTGTCATGCCGACGCCGGTTTCCTTGTCGCGCGCGGTCAACAGCATGGACACGTAGTCCGGATGATCGCCGGCCGGGCCGCTGCCGGCAGCGCGACGTGCCGCGACCACCTTGCCGATCAATGCCGTGAGCTTGCGGAAGTTGTAGGCGAAGCGCAGGTCGCGTGCGGATTCTTCGGTGAGCACGGCGAAGGGGTTATCGCCATTGTCGTGGCGCATGGTGGCCAGGTCGTCGCCGAAGATCACGCCGAGGATGATCTCCAGCGTCATGCTGCTCATGTCTCCGGTGACGTTCACCGGTTCGCCGGCGTCGCATTTGCGTTGCCATTGCGACAGCAGGTTGTCATTGGCGCGGGCGATCAGGCGGTCGAACTGCGCGAGGATGCGGCGGTGGAACGAAGGCTGCATCATGCGCCGCTGGCGCTTCCAGAACTCTCCCTCGCTCACTATGATGCCGTTGCCCAGCAGGATCTTGATCCGGTCGAAACCCACGCCCTTGGCGTAGTTGCGATGGTTGTTGATCAGGATGCGGCGCACGTCATCGGGGTGGTTGAACACCCAGGTGTGCGAGCCGCGCCCCGGCGCGTAGATGCGATAGGCATCGCCGAGCTGGGCGTAGATCGTGCGCATGCGATCGAGCGAATCTGCCGTCGAGCCGACGTCGAAGCGCTGGTCCGATTCGGGTGGCAGGAGAGTTTCAGACGTCATGAAGCCGGAAATTCTACCCGAAGAGCGCACATCGCGGCGCCGGCTGACTCCGCTTCGCCGCGCGGCCTATGCCGTGCTCGCGCCCCTGGGTTTGCTGCTGCTTCGGGTCTGGTGGGGCAGTTGCCGCATCGTGCGCGTGGTGGGGCAGGAGCATCTGGATGCGGCGCTGGCGCGCTCGCCATCGCTGCTGCCCTGCTACTGGCATCAGCATGAGTTGTTCTGCGGACGCTACCTGCTGCTGCAGATGCCGCGCGGGCTCAAGCTGGGATTTCTCGTCAGTCCCTCCGTGGATGGCGAGGCGCCGGCCATGATTGCGCGCCGTCTCGGCGCGCAGGTGATCCGCGGTTCTTCCACGCGCACCGGGGCGCGCGCGCTGCGCGACTATTACCATTTGCTGGTGAATGAAAACGTGTCGCCGGTGATCACGCCGGATGGTCCCACGGGTCCACCCTTTGTATTCAAGTCCGGCGGCCTGCTGCTGGCGCAGATCTCTGGCCGGCCGCTGTTGCCGATGGCCTTTGCCGCCTCGCGCGCCTGGTTCTTCGGCTGGGATGGCTTCGTGCTGCCGTGGCCTTTCAGTCGCATCGCCATCGCCATCGGCGCGCCGGTGCATGTGGACAAGTCCGTGGCGTTGAACCAGCCCGAGGTGCTGGCGCACTGGCAGCAGCGCATGCAGCGCGAGTTGCACGAGTTGTTCGAGACAGCCCGCGAGGCGCTGTCGTGACGCGCGACGCGCAGCGTCATGCGCTGTGGCTGGTGCTCGGCCTGGGCCTGCTGGTGATCGCTGCCGGCATTGGACTGCGCAATCCCTGGCCAGCCGACGAGCCGGTGTATTCGCTGATTGCGCGCGACATGCTGCAATCGGGGAACCTGCTCATCCCCATGGTGGGCGGCGATTACTTCCAGGACAAGCCGCCGCTGCTGTTCTGGTTGCAGGCGATCAGTTACCGCCTCACGGGTTCCTACCTGATTGGCTTCCTGTTGCCCTCGCTGCTGGCGGGTCTCGGCACGCTGTGGCTGATCTACGACCTGGGTCGCCGCCTGTGGAATCGCGAGGCCGGCATGTATGCCGCGCTGCTGCTGCTGTTCTGCGTGCAGTTCACGCTGCAGGCGCGGCGCGCGCAGCTGGATGCATTGCTGGTGTTTTTCACCACGCTTTCACTGTACTGCCTGCTGCGCCAGCTCCTGCTCGATGGTGGGTGGCGCTGGGCCATCGGTGCCGGTGTGGCCGCGGGACTCGGCACACTGAGCAAGGTGGTGGGGTTTCTCTCCTTTCTGGTGCTGCTGCCCTGGCTGTTCGCGGTGTGGCGGGGCTGGCCGCGCGTGCGCTGGCAACGGCCATGGCCGACATGGTTGCTGGCCGCCGTGGCCTGTGTGGCCGTCATCGCAGCGTGGCTGCTGCCCGTCTGGTTGCGCGCGCGGCACGATCCCGCCGTGGCCGACTACTTCCACGAACTGGTGTTCGTGCAGACGCTGGGTCGCTATGTGGATCCCTGGCATCACTATCGTCCTGCCTGGTACTACCTGCAGGTGATGCTGACGCTGTGGCTGCCCGCGGTGCTGTTGCTGCCCTGGGCCACGCCGCGATGGCGTGAGGCCTTGCGCGAGCGCGATGCGCGCGTGCTGCTGCCGTTGGGTTTTGCCGTGCTGTATGTGGTGTTCTTCACGATCAGTCACGGCAAGCGCGATCTGTACATCCTCCCGGCACTGCCCATGCTGGTGCTGCCCATGGGCCATCTGTTGCCGGAGTTGTTCCGTCAGCGGGCGGTGCAATGGACGCTTGCGGCCTTCACCGCCTTGATCGCGCTGGTCTGCGCCGCGGGCTATGGCTATCTGGCGTACATCGACACGGCGCGCGGCGCGGAGCTGCTGCAGCAGGGCGGATTGACCGGCTTCACGCCTCTGCTGGTGCTGGCTGTGCTGGGCGCCGCAGCGTTGGCGCTGTTCCGCCTGCGCCGTGCGCATCTGGCATTGGCGGCGCTGCTGCTGTCGGCCTGGCAGGTGATGGGCTGGTGGGTGTTTCCTGCCATGGATGGCGCGCGCTCCGCCGGTGATTTCATCGCGAAGCTTGCATCCATGGCGGCGCCGCAGCGCGAACTGGGATTGCTGGCTTACCACGAACACTTTCTATGGCATCTGCGGCGCCCCTCGGTGAACTTCGGCCATCGCCGTTTCCGCGAAGGCGATGCCGAAATGTTCGACGCTGCCGCCTGGCTCAACGCCGATCCCACGCGGCAGTTGCTGGTGCCTGAACGGATGCTGGAGCCTTGTTTCGCTGGCATCCCTGATCGCAAGCTGGTGGGTGATTCCAGTCGCGGCAACTGGTATCTGGTTTCCGGCAGCCCGACGATGGATTGCGCGCAACGCGGCGATGCCACGCATGTCTTCCACTATGCCCCCTGAGGCAACGCCTGCCCGGTTCGCCGCTGGCGGTCAGTTCCTGCGCTTCCTGCTGGTGGGTGGCCTGTGCACGGCATTGCAGTACCTGGTGCTGGTCGCCGGCGTGGAGCTGGGCGGCGCCGATCCGCTCATCGCCTCGGGTGCAGGCTTCGTGCTCAGCGCGGCGCTCAACTAACTGCTCAACCGCCGCTTCACCTGGGCCAGCCAGACTGACCATCGTGTTGCCATCAGCCGCTTCGTGCTGGTTGTCGCCTCCGGTTTGTTGCTGAACCTGCTGGGCATGCGCCTGCTGCACGGTTATCTTCGCTGGCATTACGTGCCGGCGCAGGTGCTGACCACGCTGGTCACCCTGGGATGGAACTTCGCGTGGCACCGGTACTGGACCTTTGCCACGCCAGAGCGAGCGGGGAGTTGATGCGTCTTTCCATCGTCATGCCCTGCTACAACGAGGAAGCAGGTCTCACCGCGGCCGTGGGCCAGTTGCTGCCGCTGCTCGATGACCTGCAGGCACGCGGGCGGATCACGGCGGGCAACATCTGGCTGGTCGATGACGGCAGCCGCGATGGCACGTGGCAGGTCATCGAAACCCTCGCCGCCGATCCGCGTGTAGTCGGCGTGAAGCTGTCGCGCAATCGCGGCCATCAGAACGCGTTGCTGGCCGGATTGCTCAGCGCCGATGGCGACGCAGTGGTCTCTCTGGATGCCGACCTGCAGGACGACATCGCCGTCATCGAGGAAATGATCGACGCCTTCCACGCCGGCAATGAAGTGGTGTTCGGCGTGCGTCGCAGCCGCGCTGACGACACACTGTTCAAGCGCTGGTCCGCGCGTCGCTACTACGGACTGCTGCGCGTGCTGGGCGTGGACGTGGTGCCCGATCATGCCGAGTTCCGGCTGCTGGGCCGCGCCGCCCTCGATGCGCTGGCGCAATATCCCGAGACCAACCTCTTCCTGCGCGGCCTGGTGCCGCAACTCGGATTCCGCTCGGCCCGCGTGTTCTATGACCGCAAGCTGCGACTGGCCGGCGACACCAAGTACCCCCTGCGCCGCATGGTGGGCCTGGGGATCGACGGCATCACCTCCTTCAGCGCGGTGCCGCTGCGGCTGATCGCCGCGGGTGGGGCAGGGCTGTTCGTGATCTCGACTCTGGTGGCCTTGTGGGTCATCGGCGTGCGGCTGTTTACCGACCGCGCCGTACCGGGCTGGGCATCCACCACACTGCCCATCTATGCGCTGGGCGGGGTGCAGCTGCTCTGCCTGGGTGTGGTCGGGGAATATGTCGCAAAGATCTACCTGGAAGTGAAGCGCCGCCCCCGCTACATCATCGAACGGCTCACCGGGGATCGACAGGTCGTTATCGAATCGCGCCGTAAAAGTGAGCTGCAGCAATAAGTTGTATCGGATACCTGACAGAGTGTGACAAAATCCCGGCTTAAGTGAACTGTGTTGCAGGTCGTGGCTGCGTTAAGGTGATTTGCGCAACACTGGTGACCACTTAGGGGAAGTATCGGGAAATGTCCTCAACCCGGGTTTCACCGGCTGATATCGGCACCACGGATATCTTTGCCAGTCCGTTCAGTGCCGGCCGCCCGGGCTCCGGATTGGGTCTGGATGTCGAGTGCACGAAAGCTGCCGTCGACCTGCAGAACATGGCGGCGGCCACCTCCGAAGGCGTCATCCGCGCCAGCCTCGATACCCTGCGTCGTGCCACCGCTGCCGACGGCGCCTTCCTCGCGTTGCTCGATGCCAACGCAGATCGTTTCGCAAAGATCACCACCACTTCCGATGAAGGCATCCTGCCCGGACCTGCCGCGCTCGAAGGCGAAGAGCTCGCAAGCTTTCCCTTCCTGGCATCCCGCTTCGATCATCTGCGGCTGACCGAATACCGCGATACCAATCGTCCCACGCGCGAGGATCCGGCCGAAGCGGCGCGACTGGCGGCGCTGGGTTTTTCATCCGTGCTGCTGGTGGCGCTGCACATGCAGAAGCGGCCGGCGGGTGTGCTGGTCATCGTGCGCACGGCCGAACGCGGCGCCTGGGACGTCAATTATCAGCTGCTGCTGAAGCTCATCGGCACCAGTCTTTCCACCGGCATGGAGCGGCTGGCTACGGCCACGCGCATGGCGGAAGTCGACGAGCGCAATGCGCTCGTGGATGCGGCCTCCAACGACGGCCTGTGGGATTTCAACTTCGACACCAACGAGCTGTATCTGTCGCCGCGCTGGAAGGCGATGATGGGCTACGAGGACATCGGCCCCGACGAGATCGTCGACTGGCGCGGCATGGTGCATCCGGATGACCTGTCGCGCGTGCAGGATGCGATGTTCAAGCATGTGTCGGGCGCGGTGCCGCTGTTCGAAAGCGTGCACCGCATGCGCCACCGCAATGGTGACTACCGCTGGGTGATCAGCCGCGCCAAGGGCCGCATCGACAAGCAGGGGCGTTTGCAGCGCCTGCTGGGCGTGGAGCTGGACATCACCGAGCGCAAGCTCTACGAAGAGGCGCTGTTCCGCGAGAAGGAAGCGGCGCAGATCACGCTGCAGGCCATCGGCGATGGCGTGATCACCACGGATGCGGATTCGGTCATCGACTACATCAATCCCGTGGCAGAGACGCTCACGGGCTGGCGGCTCGAAGACGCCATGGGTCGCGGCATCGACGAGGTGTTCCGCGCCTTCCACGAAGAGACCTGCGAGCCGCTGGAGAATCCGCTCACCGGTTCCATCCGGCGCACGCGACCGGTGAAGTCCACACGGCCGGTGCTGATGATCCGCCGCGATGGCAATGAACTGTATGTGGAGAGCACGGCCGCGCCCATCCGCGATGGCGGCGGCAAGGTGTGCGGCGCCGTGCTGGTGTTCCACGACGTCAGCGAGAGCCGCGAACTGAACCGCAAGCTCTCGTACCACGCCAGCCATGATCCGCTCACGGGTCTCGTGAACCGCCGCGAGTTCGAGAGCCGCATAGAGCGCTGCCTGAAGAGTGCGCGTGCGCAGGAGGGCTCGTATGCGCTGTGCCATCTTGATCTGGACCAGTTCAAGATGATCAACGACTCCTGCGGCCATGCCGCGGGTGACACATTGCTGGGCCAGATCGGCGCGCTGCTGAAATCCAAGATCCGCTGGCGCGACACGCTGTCGCGGCTGGGCGGCGATGAATACGGCGTGCTGCTCGAGAGCAGCACGCTCGATGACGCGCTGCGCATTGCCGAGGTGATGCGCGAGACGGTGAAGAACTTCCGCTTCGAGTGGGAAGAACGTGTGTTCAAGCTTTCGGCCAGCGTGGGCGTGGTGCCCATCACGGCCGAGAACGATGACGTGGCTTCGATTCTCTCCGCCGCCGAAGGCGCCTGCGCGGCGGCCAAGGAACAGGGCCGCAATCGCGTGCACAGTTTCGCCGAGAACGACATCGAGCTGATGCGCCGCCGCCGCGAAACCCAGTGGGCCGCGCGCATCAGCGCCGCGCTCGATGAGGGCCGCTTCGAGCTGTACCGCATGCCCATCATGTCGCTGCAGTCCAAGGAAGAGGGCGAGCACTACGAGATCCTGGTGCGCATGCGCGACGAGGCGGGGAAGATCATCTCGCCCGATCATTTCATCGCGGCCGCCGAGCGCTACAACATCACGCCGGCCATCGACCGCTGGGTGCTCGAAAACACGCTGCGCTGGCTGGTCTCCGAGGCCGACGAGCGCGAGCGCCTGTCGATGTGCGCCATCAATCTCTCGGGCCAGAGCCTGGGCGACGACAAGTTCCTGCCCTTCGTCATCGAGCAGTTCCAGAAGAGCGGCCTGGACGCCACCAAGATCTGCTTCGAGATCACCGAGACCTCGGCGGTGGCCAGCTTCTCGCAGGCCAACCGCTTCATC
>JACZDC010009854.1_pt1 | contig 9989 bp, 9 predicted proteins | sample 8641791 | NCBI WGS metagenome assembly JACZDC01 (sample SAMN15324613, study PRJNA640507) | soil metagenome | isolation source: intercropping peanut in the second line | place: China: Luxin town, Laibin City, Guangxi Province | collected 2019-07-25 | depth 10cm m
GGCGGCTTCTTCGCCGCCTACATCCTCTTCTTCATGCTCTTCCTCGCCATCCTCATCTGGGGCCAGCAGGTCATGAACGGGGTGCTGGAGGAGAAGGGGACCCGGGTGATGGAGGTCCTGGTCTCGGCGGTGAAGCCGTTCGAGCTGATGATGGGCAAGCTGTCGGGGATCTGCCTGGTGGGCCTGACCCAGTTCGCGATCTGGCTCCTGACCCTGGTCGTGCTCTCCGCGCCCGGCGTGGTGGCTGCCCTGGGCACGCTGCCGGACGAGTTCAAGCTGCCGTCGCTCGCCCCGACGTCCGCCCTCCACTTCCTGTTCTTCTTCGTCATGGGGTTCATGGTCTACGCCAGCTTCTACGCGGCGCTGGGCGCGGCCTTCAACAATCTCCAGGAGGCGCAGCAGGTGGCGGGGACTCTGAGCATCCTCTTCGCGATCCCGGCGGTCGTCATGCCGATGGTGATCAACTCCCCCTCGTCGTCGACCTCGACGGTGATGTCGCTGATCCCGCTCTTCACACCGATCCTGATGCCGCTGCGGATCTTTGTCGAGACACCGCCCCTCTGGCAGATCGCGGTAGGGTACGTCCTGACGATCGGATTCCTGCTCCTGATGGTCTGGTTCTCCAGCCGCATCTACCGGGTCGGCATCCTGATGTACGGCAAGAAGCCGACGATCCCGGAGCTGGTGCGCTGGGTGCGGTACTCTTGATCCTGTGAACGTAAGACCCGGACGTACCATCCTCGGAGGCGGGGGAGGAGGCCTGAGCGGCCCGATCCCCCGCGACCTCCTCTTCATCGCGGCCTCGCTCCTGGTGACCGTGACCCTCGTCTCGTTCGAGGGCACCCGGTTCATCCCCGATCTCCTCACCATCACCCCGGACGTCTGGCAACGAGCCTTCCTCTGGCAGCTCGCCACCTATCCCTTCGTCGAGGCCCGGGGACCGAGTCTCGGCTTCGTGATCAACCTGGTCCTGCTGTTCCTCTGGGGGCGGGACGTCTACTGGGGGCTGGGCCGGCGCCACTTCTGGCGCCTGCTGCTGTTCGCGAGCATCGGCGCCGGCATCCTCGCCGAGCTGGTGCACGCGGGGGGCACCCTGGCAGGTTGGCAAGCGCCGAACCCGTTCTACCTGATGCAGAGCTGGACCCTCCTGTCCATCCTGCTCGCCGCCTGGGCGCGGGCTCACCGGGGGGCGACGATCCTCTTCATGTTCATCCTGCCGATCGAAGCCGGCTGGCTGATCGCACTGGAGATCCTGCTCGCCTTCATCGGCTTTCTGGTCACGAAGGACTTGCCGGGCTTCGTAGGAGTCTGCGCGGCGATCGGCATCTCCTGGTCCTACATTGCCCGCAGCGGCAAGATCGGTCTCGGCAAGCGCGAGCTGCGCGAGCTGCGCCTGCGTATGGAGCGCTGGTGGCTCCAGCGCAAGCTCGACCGCGCCAAGAGGAAGCGTGGCTTCCGCGTGGTGCAAGGCGAGAAGGGCGACGTGCGCAAGGGCCCGTGGGTGAACTGAGGGCCCGTCACGCAGCAGGTTGTTGAGAAGATCCGGCAGTTCTCAGCAGGGCGCGGCTTTGTCTCAGCGGATGCCTTGTGTTCTGCTGAGAAGCGCAACTGTTTTGCTGCGACAAGCGCGCAATCGGCTGAGAACTTCAGGCCGTCGGCTGAGAAAAATCGATGATCGGCTGAGAATCATCGCCGACTTGCTGAGAATGTGATGTTCTTTGCTGAGAATGGTGGGGAATCTCCGCCCGCGCGGGTGATCTCTGCTGAGAGTTGCCTGGTTGTCTCAGCGGAAAAGGCTGCATTTTCCGGCAGAGAACCCAGGGGGCGCCAGGACCGCCCGACGGACCCTGAGTCGCTTCAGGCCACGCCCATGCGCTCGAGCCGGCGCTTCATGCGCTCCACGTGCGTCCCGGGCCAATAGATCCGGCCGCAGGCCGGGCAGATCCGGTACTCGTCGTGGGTATGAGCGATCCAAGGTGGCACCCGGTTGCGGGCCTCCTCCGCGGCGATCGGCTCGGTCGCCACGTTGCAGCGCAGGCATCGGCCGAGCAGTCTTCCAGAATCGGGTCGGATGCCGAGCTCGTCGAGCACCTGCCGCACCTGCTCCTCGACCACCTCGGATCGGATCAGGAGATGATTGCGCGCCAGCCGGCGCTGCACCAGCCGGCGGTCGCGGGTGAGGATCAACCTGTCCTCGGCCACGGCCCGCTCGACAATCTCGGGGTCGTCCAGCGCGGCGTCGTAGACCACGTCCAGGTCGAGGATGCGCAGCCACCGGGCGAGCGCGCCCAGCATGGCGTCGGCGATGAGCTTGGGAGGGGAATCAGAAGGTTGGTAGACCAACTGCGTGGGAATTGGAAATCCGTCCTCGCCTGGCTGCGGGAGGTCGTCGCCTGGGGGGCGCTGGCTCATCTCAGCGCCCGTGACGGGCGAGGAGCTCCCGGACGGCCGGCACCAGCTCCGTGGGGATCTCCATGACCGTCTGGGTCCGGTCCTCGAAGGCGGCCTCATCCTCGGCTGCCGCCTCGGCCTCGGTCTGCTCTTCGTAATGAGCCACGACCCGGCGGACCCGATCCTCGTCCCAGCCTGGGGGGAATCTGCTCTGCTTCACTTTCGTCTCCTCCGGCGGCGGTAAGCCGCCAGCGGCCTGCCTACCAGATCATACGCCGTTATGACGAACACGCTCCCGGGAATCGGGTCTGGAACGTAGACAACCTTCAGGTGACGCCCGGCCTCGGTCTGTCCTACTGCAATCCGAGCACCGTCGTCTCCTGGGCGGTCCTCCCCCGGTTGGCGGAGGACATCCTCCGCCTCCTCCTCACTCACGTTGTGACGATAGATGTGGGGCTCCCCGATTTCCGGGTCGACGTAAAAGCGGATCTCCACCTCCCGATTCTACTGCACCGGACGAGGATACGGAGCGACTTTTGAGAGGGAAAAAAGATGGCTGGTAGCGCATACGGGATTCGAACCCGTGTTACCGGCGTGAGAGGCCGGCGTCCTGGACCCCTAGACGAATGCGCCACGGTGGGGCGGGTAGCAGTGCCACCCAACGAACGCGCGAAGGGTAGCACAGACCCAAAACGCCGTTCAACCCCGTCTTATTTCAGCCCCCGGCTTGTAGTACCGTACGGTTGTGCCCTGGAAGCTGGTCTCTGCCGATGGACAGCGTTCGGTGCCTGTTGGAGGGCGCCCGGTGGTCGTCGGCCGCTCCGTGGCCTGCGATCTGTCCATCCAGGACCCGACGGTCTCCCGCCAGCATGCCGAGGTCGAGGTCGCGACCGGCGGTGCCGGGGTGCGGGTGCGCGACCTGGCCTCGACCAACGGCACGTTCCTCAACGGTGAACGGATCTGGGACGCCGTCGCACCCTCGGGCTCCCGCATCGCCTTCGGCAAGGTGCCGTTCGAGGTCCGGGAAGAGGAGCCCACGGCCATCCTCACGCCCGGGATCGGCGAGGATACGCCGCTCGACGCCACCATCCTGCGCAAGATGCCGGTCCAGGGCAGCGCGAACATCGCGGCTCGCCTCTCGGAGGCCCCCCAGGGCACCTCGCGGCTGCGGATCGGTGGACAGTCTCCCGAGGACCGCCAGGAGAAGAAACTCGATCTCCTGATCGACATCGCCAAGGAGCTGTCGGGCCAGACCGACGTGGATCGCCTGCTCGAACGGATCGTCGACCTCACGTTCCAGGTGATGAGCGTGGACCGGGTGGCGATCCTCATGGCCGGCGACGAGCAGAACCTGATCCCCCGCATCTCCCGCCACCGCGAGGACGTGGTCGCTCCCGACGGCTGGCGGGTGCCGAGCGCCATCGCCCGCAAGACGGTGCAGGAGCGGGTCGCGGTCCTCATCGAGAACGTGCCGGTCGACCTGGCCGGCGACGGCACGATCCTCCACCATCGTGTCCAGAGCGCCCTCTGCGCTCCGCTCCTAGGCAGCCAGGGCACCCTGCTCGGCTTGATCTATCTGGACAACCTCGGCGCCACCCATTCGTTCAGTGAGGAGGACCTGGAGTTCCTCGCCGCATTCTCCGGCATGGCTGCGGTCGCCCTGGAGAACAGCCGGCTGATCGACCGGGCGCGCCGCGAAGCCGTGGTCCTTTCGAACTTCCAGCGCTACTTCGCCCCCGACCTCGCCGAGCAGATCGCCGGCGAGGAGGGCTCGGTCCGGCTCGGCGGCACGCGGCGGCAGGTCGCCGTCCTCTTCTCCGACATCCGCGGCTTCACCTCGCTCGCCGAGACCATGAGCCCGGACGACGTGGCCCGGCTCCTGACCGACTACTTCACGGTCATGGTGGAGATCGTCTTCGAGCACGGCGGCACGCTCGACAAGTTCATGGGCGACGCGCTCATGGCTCTCTGGGGAGCGCCGATCGCGAGGAGCGACGACGCCGACCGCTCCATCCGCGCCGCGATCGCCATGCAGCGCGCGCTCCGGCGACTCAACCAGGACTGGCGACGCCGCGGCCGGCCGACCCTCTCCGCCGGCATCGGCATCAGCGCGGGGGACGTATTCGCGGGCAACATCGGCAGCGACCGGCGGCTGGAGTACACGGTGATCGGCGACACCGTGAACATCGCGGCCCGGCTCTGCTCGGAGGCGGGGCCGGGCGAGATCCTGGTCTCGGGATCGCTGCGGCAGGCGCTCTCCGACCCGCCGGGCCTCGCCGCGCTGGAGCCGCTGTCGCTCAAGGGCAAGGCCCACGCCGTGCCGGTCTACCGGGTGGACTGGCTGGACAACGAGCGCACCCAGGAGCAGCAGACGCCTTCGGACCGCTAGTCAGTCCTTCTGGAGGAACAGGATGCGGACACCGTCCGGATCGTGCGTCTCGAACAGGAGGTTGCCCTCGTCGTCCTTGCGCAGACCGCCGGGAATGTTCTTGTCCCGGAAGTGGCACTCGGAGTAGGCCTGCTCAGCCGAGGCCACGGTCATCACCAGGGACATCTTGTGCTGCGGACCCTGGTACTCGAAGGTCTCGTCGAAGCCGCGGTCCTGGCCGGCCGGGCGGCCCTGGACCTCGACGATGCCGGAGCCGGCCTGGAACAGCGCGCCGCGGCCGTCCTCCCGGTCCCAGTTCTGGAGTCGCGGCAGGGCCAGCGACTCGCCGTAGAAACGGCACGTGCGGTCGAAGTTCTTCGCACGGATGACGACGCGGAACTGCCGGATCTCCATCTCAGTCTCTCCCCTTGAATCCAGAGGCAGGCAAGGCTCCTCCGGCGAGGCAAAGGATTACCACACTCGGAGAGCCTCTTTCAAAGTCCGGCGGGGTGGTATCCTCTCCCGCGTGAGAGACCGCCGTTTCCGAGGAGCCCCGGCGCTGGCCGGCCTCTTCCTCGTCGCCGTCCTGGTCACCGCTTTCCAGGCACCCACTCCGGCCCCGCCCCCTCAGGGCGGCGAGCGGATGCCGTCCGTCGTTCTGGATGGCCAGCCGCTCCAGGTGCCGGTCACGATCACCCCGGCCGGCCCCCTGTTCGGCCTCGAAGCCCTGGCGCGCAGTATCGGCGGGGGCGGGGGGGGCGGCGAGATCTCGCAGGACGACTCGGGCGAGGGGCTCACCCTGCGGATCGACCAGACCGAGGTGGTGCTCGGCGTGGGCAGCGCCATCATCACGGTCGGCGAGGCCATCGTCTCGCTTTCCCAGCCGCCGGTGCGCGGCGAGGGCGGCGTGCTCGTGCCGGCCGATTTCCTGCGCAAGACCTGGGGGGATCTCCAGGGCTACGCCTTCGACTGGCGGCCCGAGGCCTCCCGGCTGCTCATCTCCCGCCGCGGCGCCCGCGAGCTGTCGGTGGTCACCGACGTCGTCCACCAGCAGGGGATCACGACGGTGGTCCTCCAGTTCGCCGAGATGCCGCGCTACCGGATCGACCGCCAGCCGGGATCGGTGACGGTGCAGATGACCGCCGACCGCCTGGCCGTGCCTCCCCAGCAGGAGAAGGTCACGGACCCCCTGGTCCAGGATCTCGCGATCTCGCCGCAACAGATCCGTGTGCAACTCGTGGCCGGCGCCGAGGTGCAGAGCTACGTCCTCGAGAACCCGTTCCGGATCGTGTTCGACGTCCACCAGCCGTCCAGCGTCGAGACACCCACGACGACCGCTCCGTCCCCGTCCTCCCTGCCGCCGGGCATCCGGACGGTGGTGATCGACCCCGGCCACGGCGGCACCGAGACCGGCGCCATCGGCCCCAGCGGCATCCAGGAGAAGGAGTTGACGCTCGCCCTGGCCCGCGACCTCGCGGACAGCCTGTCGCGGCTCGGCCTGCGCGTGGTCCTCACCCGTACCGAGGACGTGAACGTCCCCCTGGACACCCGGACGCCGCTCGCGAACCAGAACAAGGGGGATCTCTTCATCTCCATCCACCTGAACTCGTCGCTCGGCTCCGGCGCTTACGGCACGGAGACCTACATCCTCAGCTCCGAGGCGACCGACTCCCGCGCCGCCCGCTCGGCGGCCGACGAGAACGCCGGCGCTCCCGAAGCTCCGCCTACGCCCGATCCCACGGTCGACCCGCAGGCCATGGAGGATCTCCAACTCATCCTCTGGGACCTCGCACAGACTCATCATCTCGGCGAAAGCCAGCGCTTCGCCAACATGGTCCAGGGGGAGCTGAACCAGGCGCTCCAGCTCCGCGACCGCGGCGTCAAGCAGGCGCCGTTCCGGGTGCTGATGGGCGCCAACATGCCGGCCGTGCTGGTCGAGTTGGGCTTCATCAGCAACCCGGACGAAGAGAAGAAGCTCCAGGATCCGGAGTACCGGAGCGGCCTGATCCAGGCGCTGGTCCGGTCGGTGCAGCGCTACAAGGCGATGGTCGAGAACAAGCCCGATCCGACCGCTCCGGCTCCGGCGGCCACGCCGCCCGCTACGGATACCCCGGCCCCGCAGGCGACCCCTGGAGGGACCCCGACGCCATGAGCCGGCGCGCGGCGGGGGTGGTCCTCGGCCTCGCGCTCCTCCTCCTGGTCGGCGGCCTCACCTGGTGGCTGCTGGCGGGGAAGGAGGCGGCGCCGGGCGCCGGTCCGAGCGCCGAGGGAGAGGCCGCCGGACCCGGCGAGCCGGTCGAGCTCACGCTCTACTTCCCGGCCGACGGCGGCCTGCTGCGCAGCGAGCGGCGAGAGCTCCAGGTCACCGAGTCGCCGCGGGACCGGGCACGGAAGATCGTGCAGGCGCTGCTCGCCGGTCCCAAGGCCGGTGGGCTCTACCGGCCGTTCCCGGAAGGCGTGAAGCTCGGCTCGGTCCTGCTGGCCGACGACGTTCTCTATCTGGACCTGATCTGGGACGGTCACGACGAGCCGCCCGCCTCGGGCTCGACCGAGGAGGTCCAGCGGATCTTCAGCCTTGTGGACTCGGTCTGCCTCAATGTGCCCGAGGCGCAGCGGGTCGTCCTGCTCTGGAACGGCTTCCAGCGCGACACGTTCTCGGGACACGTGGACCTGAGCCGACCGCTCCGTCCCGATCAGTCCCTGGTGGCCCGCTGATGATCGACGCGATCGGAGTCTTCGATTCGGGCGTCGGTGGCCTGACCGTGGTTACCGCCCTGAAGCGGCGCCTGCCCCGGGAGTCGATTCTCTATCTTGGGGATACCGCGCGGCTTCCCTATGGCAGCAAGTCGCCCGACACGGTGACCCGCTACACGCGGAAGAACATCGATTTCCTGACCGAGCGCGGGGTCAAGGCTGTGGTGGTGGCCTGCAACACGGCCTCGGCGCTGGCCCTGCCGAACCTCGATCCGCACGTGCCGACCTGGGGCGTGATCGAGCCGGGCGCGCGCAAGGCCGCGGAGGTCAGCCGCGGCAGGGTGGGCGTGATCGCCACCGAGGCCACGGTCCGCTCGGATGCCTATCCGGCGGCGCTCCGCCGCCTGCGGCCGGGCCTGGAGATCCTGAGCCGCCCGTGTCCGCTGTTCGTGCCGCTGGTCGAAGAGGGTTGGCACGACGATCCGGTCACCGAGGAAGTGGCGAAGCGCTACCTGGAGCCGATTCTCGAGGCCGGAGTCGACACGCTGGTCCTGGGCTGCACCCACTACCCGCTGTTGAAGCCGGTCCTGAGCCGGGTAGCCGGACCGGACGTGACCCTGGTGGATTCGGCCGAGGTGGTGGCCGAGGTGGTGGCGCAGGGGCTGGCCGAGCAGGGGATCGAGTCGGGTGAGGGGCAGGCGGTTCACCACCTCTGCGTCACCGACGCCGGCGAGAGCTTTCATCGCCTGGCGGGGAGAATCCTGGGAGATTCCACACTGCCTCTGGAGTGGGTTGAGGTGGTGTGAAAGGGGCAACCACAAGGGTTGCCCCTACAGGCCACAACGATGTAGGGGCAACCCTTGTGGTTGCCCTGACCGGCGGCCTTGGGTCCTTTCAGTTCACCGCCCCTACCCGCACCCGTCGCCCCGCTTCCGAGTCGTCCACCCAGGCCACGAACAGCCGGCCGCCCACCGTAGCCAGGCGCGGCACACCGCCGGAGCGCGAGGCGCTGGTTCTGGCGAGGGTCACCGGCGGCTCGGCTTTTCCGGCCGGGGTGACCCGGCGCAGGCGCAGGCCCGCGACGTTGTTGTCCTCCAGGGCCAGCCAGCTCACCAGGGCGTTGCCGTTGCCGTCGAGCGCCAGGTCGAGGCGGCCCAGCGGCTTTTCGCCGTCCACCAGCACCGGCTTGCCGAAGGTGGCGCCGCCGTCCTCCGAGAACGCCAGTTGGACGCGGGGGCTTGGCGGGGCTCCCGTGAACCAGGCCACGGCCACGCGCCGGCCGGCCGCGGCGATGGCCGGACCGTTCACCGGGCAGCCGGGGATCTTCCACTGGTCCGCACCGACCCGGACCGGTTGGCTCCAGCCTTTCGAGGTGCGGCGCTTCACGTAGATGTCCCGGATCTCGTCGGCCGTACGGTCGCGGTAGGCGACCACCGGACCGTCGGCGGCAACCGTGGCGTCCGTCTGGCAGCAGTCGCAGACCCGGTCGTCCAGCAACTCGCCGGGCCTGGGCTTGCCGTTCTCCAGGACCGTCGAACGCAGCGTCATAGGACCGTCCTTCGCGGTCTCCCTGCCATCGAGCCAGAAGGCGCGGAGGCCTTTGCCTTCCGGGACCCAGGAGACGAAGCCGTGCTCGGCCGCGACGCGGTCGTCGTTCAGGAGGCCGGCCGGTGTCCAGGTGGCGCCGCCGTCCGTGGAACGGGCCAGGAAGATGCCGTAGGCGTACGTGTCCGAACCGGTTTTCGCCAGCCAGTGGGCGACGAGCGAGCCGTCCGCGGCCTGGGCCACCGACGGGAAGTCCGCCCAGTTGGCGAAGAAGTCGGTGCCCGACGCCACCGTCACCGGCGCCGACCACTTGCCGTCGGAGAGGCGGGAGAACCGGAGCCGATGACCTTCCGGCTCGGCCGGCTCCAGCCATGTCAGGAAGAGGCTCGACCCGGCCGCGACCAGGCTGGGAGCCATGGACCCCGGGCCGGCCGGAGGGTCGATCGAGGTCAGCCCCCCACCCCCGGCGGCCGCCATGAGGACGGCCACCGGGAGAGACAGGAGGAGCCGTCGCAGGCTACTGGGTCGCGCCGCCACCCACCACACCGCAGGCGAGACGGTCGCCCGAGTTGCCGGTCGGCTGCGTCTTGCAGTCGTCCTCGCCGGCGTGGAGGATAATCGCCTTGCCGGTGAGCTGGTCCATCGAGAGGTTGTTGACCGTGAGCTCCAGGTGGCCCTTGCCGCCGGTCACCTCGATGTTGCCGAGGTCGCCCGCGTGGCGCGGATCGGTCGGCGGGCAGGCGTGCTCCACGCCGGCCGGGTTGAAGTGGCCGCCGGCCGTGGAGAAGGGCTTGGCGGAGTCGCCGGTGGGGTGGTGCTCGCACATCCCGTTCTCGTGGACGTGGATGCCGTGCTTGCCGTCCTTGTCCACTCCGGCGACGTCGGCGACGATGCTCACGCCGGTGCCGTTGGGGGTGACCGTCAGCGTGCCCGCGAAATCCGTGTCCTCCGGCGCACCCTGGAGGGTGACCGTGGTGCTCGCGGCCGTCGA
>JACZDC010056653.1_pt1 | contig 9976 bp, 11 predicted proteins | sample 8641791 | NCBI WGS metagenome assembly JACZDC01 (sample SAMN15324613, study PRJNA640507) | soil metagenome | isolation source: intercropping peanut in the second line | place: China: Luxin town, Laibin City, Guangxi Province | collected 2019-07-25 | depth 10cm m
CTACGAGGGTGCTGCTTCCCATTGTTCCGGGCGCTATCTTAAACGAAGGAGAGACTTTTGCGGCGCCCGGCCGCGGCCGGCGCGTGGAAGGGAATTCTTTGCTGCCAAGCGGTTGGGCAGAGTCGCACTTTTTTTCCGCGCAGCGACGAGTCGTCAGCGCGCTAGGAAGTAGCCGGCCAGCGCGAGCAGCACCAGAAGGACCACGACGCCGGCCACGAGAAGGCCGCGGCCGGGTCCCTTCTTGATCTGCTCCAGCTCCGCGAGCAGGCGCACCCTCTGCGTCTCTTCCAGCCTGCCGAGGTCGGCCAGCAGCTCCAGGGCGGTGGCGTAGCGCTCCAGCGGGTTGCGCGCCAGGCACTTGAGCACGATCACGTCGGTCTCGGGGAGGAGCTGGTTGTTCGCCGAGCTCGGCAGCGTGAACTTGCCGGCCGGCGGCTTGCCGGTGAGCATCTCGTTGAACACCGCGCCCACGGCGTAGATGTCGGCCCGGTGGTCGGCCGCCGCGGACGTCCGCTCCAACTGCTCGGGCGCCAGATAGTTGAACGCCCCGAGCGTGATCGCGCCGGTGCTGAGCGTGCTGGTCAGCCCGAGCGACTCGACGCGCGTGAAGCCGAACTCCGTCAGCTTGACCGTCGAGAGATCCGGAGAGACCAGGATCGCGTGTGGCGTGATGTGGTGGTGGAGCACGCTGCGCTGGTGGGCGTGCGCGATGCCGCGGCAGAGGCCCTTCATCACCGCCAGCGCCTCGGGCACGCTGAGCCGGCGCTCGCGCATCACGTGGGCCAGAGACCGGGCCCCGGGCACCAGCTCCGTGACCAGATACGGCCGCGAGCCGTCCGTGCCGGTGTCCAGGATGTGGAGCAGGTGCGGATGCGGGGACGCGGCCAGGGTCTGGGCCTCGCGCTCGAAGCGCTGCGCGGCCGCCGCGTTCTCCAGCAGGTGGCCGGAGAGCAGGCGGACGACCACCGGCCGGCCGGACGCGTCCTGGGCCTGGTACACGGGCGACGAGCCGCCGCGTCCGAGCAGGCCGGTGACGCGGTAGGGACCGACTTGGGTAGGGGTCTCGGCAGCCATCAGACGTGGACGATATCAGGCTCGAAGATCACGACCGTATCGCCGACCGCGATCCGGTCGAAAGGCTCCAGCACGGCGCGCGTCGCGGCGCGGCCGTTGACCTTGGTGCCGAAGCTGCTCTCCAGGTCGGTGAGCACCCAGGCGCCGTCCTCCCAGGCGATCCGCAGGTGCTCCTTGCTGGCGTTGGGCTCGGTGAGGGTGAGCGTGCAGCCGCGCGAGCGGCCCACGATCACCGGCCCGGCGCCGAGATTCAAAGACCGGCCGCGCTCGTTGCCCTCGGTCACGAACAGCCGGGCGGGCCGCGGACCGGTGGGTTGCGCGTCCTGTTGCTTCTTGCGCGGCCGCGGCGCGAGCTGGATCGAGCGGGTGGGGTAGGGGATCGCGATCCCCTCCTTGCGGAACACCTCCCAGATGCGCGCCCGCAGCTCGCTCGCGATGCGCGGCGCCTGCGCCACGTCCTCCACCCAGATCCGCACCTCGTACATGACGGCGCTCTCGTCGAACGAGAACACGTAGACCTCGGGCGAGGGCTTGTCGAGGATCCCGGCCGTGCCGGCGGCGGTCTCGGTCAGGATGCGCCGCACGCGGTACGGCGGCTCGCCGTAGGCCGCGCCGACCTTGACCCGCTCCATGTGCATGGGGTGCGGGTAGTAGTAGTTCATGACCCGCTCGTCCGCGAGCTTGCCGTTCGGAATCACCAGGTTGTCGTTGTCGCGGGTGCGCAGGTGGGTGGTGCGCCAGGTGATCGACACCACCCGGCCTTCGAACTCGCCGACCCGGATCCAGTCGTTGATCCGGAACGGCCGCTCGATGCTGATCACCAGTCCGGCGAAGAAGTTGGACAGGATCGGCTGGAGAGCGAGACCGAGGACGAGCGAGGTCACCGCGCTGGTGGCGATGAGGCCGCCAAGCTCCAGCTTCGGGAAGGTCAGGCGCAGCGTGACGAACGCCGCCACCACGTAGACCAGCGCCATCGCCACCCGCGGGAGGAGCGGCGGGAGCTGGACGCCGGTGCGGCTGCGCAGGTGGATGTCGAACAGATAGAGGCCGAGCAGCCGCAGGACCGTTACCGCGCCCAGGAACAGGAGCATCCAGGCGCGAGCCCGCTCGATCGACGCCGGGCCTGCGATCTGGAACAGGCCGAACACCTCGACCGTGGCCGCGGCCGCGGCCACGTAGAGCGGGAAGGAGAGCTGCCGCACGTGGAACGACTTGCGTTGCAGCCACGTGATGAGCACCACGAGCAGCGCGAACGCGCCGAGGCTGGCGAGCAGGGCGAGGGTCAGGGTCAAGAGTCGGTCGTCCTTGTCCGGTCCGTGTTGCGGAGAGCGATTCTATCGTTAAGATGTCCATCCGGTTCGGTTTCACCACTCTATACGGAGGAGACCTCTATGAGACGACATCTGGCGGCTGCCGCCACCCTTGCCTTCCTGGCGTTCCCCGCCTTCGCCCACGACCACCACGACGCCCCCGCCGCCAATGGCGGAGGGAGCCTGCGGGCGGCCATCCAGGCCCAGATCGACGAGGGAGAGAAGAAGCTGACCCAGTTGGCCGAGGCCATGCCAGCGGAGAAGTACGCCTGGCGTCCGGGCGAGAAGGTGCGCTCGGTGGGCGAGGTCTTCATGCACGTGGCCGGCGGCAACTACTTCCTGACCAACCTGATGGGCGCGCCGAAGGACGAGAAGGTCAACCCGCGCGAGTTCGACAAGGACGCCAACGACAAGGCGAAGACCATGGCCACGATGAAGGCCTCCTTCGACTACGTCCGCAAGTACCTCGCCACCCTGTCCGACGCCGACCTGGACAAGAAGATGAAGGTCTTCGACCACGACGGCGACGCAAGGGAGATGGCCCTCATCCTCGCCACCCACGTCCACGAGCACCTCGGCCAGTCGATCGCCTACGCCCGCATGAACGGCGTGGTTCCGCCCTGGAGCCAGTAGGAAGAGCGGCCCTCACCCCCCGGCCCCCTCTCCCGGCCCGCCCAAGCACACCCGCCCCGGGAGAGGGGGAGACTTGCTCTCGCTGGGAGCGCCGGCGTCCCGCCGGCTCAAACCAGTGGAGGGAGGGGGCGCCCTCTTCCCAACGCCTGGCCATAGGTTGCCGACCGTCCGCAATCCTTGGCGGATCCTCCGTAACCCGCTGCCGGTCCTCCGCAACGACCGCCGAGGACCGGCGGACGTCTGCCGGTCCTCGGCAACGTTCTGCCCGTCACCTGCAACGCTCAGCGGACGGTCGGCCAATGTCTACGGATCGCCGGTAACGCGCTGCCAGCCCTCCGCGCCGATCCGCGGACCATGGGAAACGTCTGCGGATCGTCGGCAACGCTCTGCCGAACACCCGCGAAGGACTGCCGACCGTCGGCAAACGAGGAGGAAGGGGAGGGGCTTGTCTCTCAGCCGAGCCGTTCGCGGTACACCACGTCCATGGCGCGGCGCAGGGCTTCGAGGCGACCCTGGGACCCGGCGTCGTCGGCCTTGACGACGACCGGCCAGTCGAAGTCGACGTTGTCGAGGACCCGGATCTGCCAGGTCTTCTTCTTCGAGTCCCACTCTCCCTTGGCGTCGGCCAGGTCCCACCCGGTCGGAAGGAAGCTGCGGATCTCGGTCTCTGTATAGGTCAGGGGCTCGTTCGTGGTTCTCATGGCGGAGCGGTATTCTGGCACACACTTTGCCTGCTTTCCAGGGCGCAAAGGAGGTGTTATGGCGACAGACACCAAGACCGAACGAACCGTGTACCACGTCGTACCAAACTCCTCGGCCGAGAAGTGGCTGGTCACGCAGGAGAACGCGTCCTTCCGCAAGGAGTTCGACACCAAGGAAGAAGCCGTCGAAGAGGCCAAGCGGCTCGGGAAGGCGGCGCCTCTCGGGCAGGTGAAGGTCCATAAGAAGGACGGCAACATGGAGTACGAGTCGACCTACGGGGAAGATCCCCCGGAGTCGCCGAGCTAGTGTTTTGCTGGGAGCGCCGCCATCCTGGCGGCTCTTAGGCCGGCTGGAAGCCGGCGCTCCCAGCCAAGAGAACCCCTTCCTTGACCCCCTCCGAGCCGGTTGCTACGATCCGGGGTCGGCCGGGGTGTGCCTCGCCCGTCCAATCTCTCCACAGATAAGGATCGTCATGCACATCGAGCTCACGGAAGAGCAGAAGCTCCTGCAAGAGAACGTCCGCCGCTTCGCCGAAGAGGTCGCCAAGCCGCGGGCCAAGGAGATCGACGAGACCGGGGAGTTCCCCCGTTCCTTCTTCGACCAGGCAGGCGAGATCGGTCTCGCCGGCGTGTCCGTACCCGAGGAGTACGGCGGCGCGGGCATGGATACCATCTCCTACTGCATCGTCATCGAGGAGATCAGCCGCGTCTGCGCCACCTCGGGCGTCATCCTCTCCGTCAACAACTCCCTGGTCTGCGACCCGCTGCTCAAGTTCGGGACCGAGGAGCAGAAGAAGGAGTTCCTGACCCCGCTGGCGGCCGGCAAGAAGCTCGGCTGCTTCGCCCTCACCGAGCCCGGCGCCGGCAGCGACCCCGCCGGCCTGCGCACCACCGCGCGCCGCGACGGCGACGACTACATCCTGAACGGCAACAAGGTGTTCATCACCAACGGCACCCACGCCGACATCGCCCTGGTCTTCGCCAGCGTCGACCTGGAGAAGAAGCACAAGGGCATCACCGCCTTCATCGTGCCGGCCGACACCCCGGGCTACCATCACGGCACGCACGAGTTCAAACTGGGCGTCAACGCCTCGGGCACCACAGAACTGTCGTTCGACAACATGCGGATCCCCGCGCGCTACCGTCTCGGCGAGGAGGGCGAGGGCTTCAAGGTCGCCATGTCCACCCTCGACGGCGGACGCATCGGCATCTCGGCGCAGGCGGTGGGCATCGCCCAGGCCGCGTTCGAGGAGGCGCTCGTCTACGCCCAGCAGCGCGAGCAGTTCAACGCCAAGATCGCGGAGTTCCAGGCCATCCAGTTCTACCTGGCCGACATGTCGACCGAGATCGACGCCGGCCGGCTGCTCACCTGGAAGGCCGCCTGGGCCAAGGAGAATCAGAAGCGCTACTCCCTGGAAGCGGCGCAGGCCAAGCTGTTCACCTCCGAGATGTCGCAGCGCGTCACCAACAAGGCGCTCCAGATCCACGGCGGGTACGGCTACACCAAGGAGTACAACGTGGAGCGCTACTTCCGCGACGCCCGCATCACCGAGATCTACGAGGGGACCAGCGAGATCCAGAAGATGGTGATCGCCGATCAGGTCCTCAAGGCCTAGCGGGAGCCCGGAGGAAGACCATGGCTGTCCTGACTGAGACGGAGACCGGCATCGACTTCGGGCTGACCGAGGATCAGGAGATGATCCGGGAACAGGTCCGCCGCTTCGCTGTGGAGCGCATCCAGCCCGGCGTGGCCGAGCGCGACCGCGAGCACCGCTTCGCGGAAGACATCTTCCAGGAGATGGGCGAGCTGGGCCTCCTGGGCATGCTGGTACCCGAGGAGTACGGCGGCGCCGGCATGGACGTCCTCTCCTACGTCCTCGCCATCGAGGAGATCTCGCGCGTCGACCCGGCGGTGGCGGTGACCATGAGCGTCACGAATTCGGTCTGCTGCTGGCCGATCGCGCGGTTCGGCAGCGAAGAGCTGAAGCGCCGCGTGCTGCCGGACCTCGCCTCGGGCGAGGCGCTCGGCGGCTTCGGCCTGACCGAGCCCGGCGCCGGCAGCGACGCCGCCAGCCTCAAGACCACCGGGCGCCGCGACGGCGACTTCTGGGTGCTCGACGGCGAGAAGGCGTGGATCACGAACGCCGGCTTCGCGAAGTATTTCGTGGTGGTGGCGCGGACGAATCCGGCGGCCGGCAAGCGCGGCCTGTCGGCCTTCGTGGTGCCTTCGGACTCGCCGGGCTTCTCGGTCGGCCAGCCCGAGGAGAAGATGGGGCTCAAGTCGTCGCGCACGGCGCAGATCTTCTTCAGCGACTGCCGGGTGCCGGCCTCGAACCTCCTGGGTCAGGAGGGGCAGGGCCTCAAGATCGCCCTCGCGACGCTCGACCACTCGCGCCTCGGCATCGCGGCGCAGGCGGTGGGCATCCATCAAAGGGCGCTGGAGCTGGCGGTGCAGTACGCGAAGGATCGGGTTCAGTTCGGCGTGCCGATCGCGAATCACCAGGCAATCCAATTCAAGATTGCCCAGATCGCGACCGAGCTCGCGGCGTCCCGGGTGCTGACCTATGCCGCCGCCGTCCAGGAGCACGGGCCGCTCGCCGGCCGTCTCTCGGCCCAGGCCAAGGTTTACGCCTCCGAAGCCGCCAACCGCGCCTGCCAGGAGAGCCTCCAGATCCACGGCGGCAACGGCTTCCACGACGACTACGAGATCTCCCGTCTCTATCGTGACGTGCGGGTCACCACGATCTACGAAGGCACCAGCGAGATGCAGCGCACGGTGATCGCGCGGAACCTGCTGCGGACGGACTAGTGCCCTGAAACCGGTTTGATCCTTCCGTGTAGGGGCACCCCTTGTGGGTGCCCCGGCCGAGGGCAGGCACAAGGCCTGCCCCTACAGTAGAGAAGCGTAGCCAAGGCGGAAGTCCAGTATACTGACCGGGTGGATTTTCCTTTCCTCCCGGTTCTGATCGCCTTCGGGCTGGGGGCGGTCGTGACCTGGCTCCTGATGCGACCGGCCGCCGCGGTGCTCCGGACGACGTTGGAGAAGGAGAGGGAGGCCGCGGCCGAGCGGCTGCGCCTCCTGGCGGATGCCCAGGCGCGGCTTTCCGACGCGTTCAAGGCGCTCTCCTCCGAGGCGCTCCAGAGCAACAACGCGAGCTTCCTCCATCTGGCGAAGTCGACGATGGAGCGGTTCCACGAGCCGCTCCGCGAGTCGCTGGACAAGGTCGACCGGAAGATCCAGGAGATCGAGACGGCCCGCGCCGTGGCCTATACCAGTCTCACCGATCAACTGAAGGGGCTGGCCTCGGCGCAGGCGAGTCTGGAGCGGGAGACGGTGAAGCTGGTCGGCGCGCTGCGGGCGCCGGCGGCGCGTGGACGCTGGGGAGAGATCCAGCTCCAGCGCGTGGTGGAGATGGCCGGCATGGTGGCCTACTGCGACTTCGCCGCGCAGGCCACCGTCGAGACGGAGGATGGCCGCCTGCGGCCGGACCTGGTGGTCCGCCTCCCGAGCCGGAAGAACGTGGTCATCGACGCCAAAGCGCCGCTCGACGCGTATCTCGACGCGCTGGAGGCCCGCGACGAGGAGAGCCGCCACGCCCGGCTGCGCGATCACGCGCGGCAGATCCGCACGCATCTCCAGAAGCTGGCGGAGAAGCGCTACTGGGCCCAGTTCGAGCCGGCGCCCGAGTTCGTGGTCCTCTTCCTACCCGGGGAGACGTTCTTCAGCGCGGCGCTGGAGCAGGACCCGGGTTTGATCGAGTTCGGAGTGGAGCAGAGGGTCATCCTGGCCACGCCCACGACCCTGATCGCGCTGCTGCGCGCCGTGGCCTACGGCTGGCGGCAGGCCCAGGTGGAGGAGAGCGCGAAGCAGATCAGCGATCTGGGCAAGAGCCTCCACGAAAGGCTGCGCACCTTCGCCGGGCACCTGGTGACGATGAAGCGCGGTCTGGATCAGAGCGTGGAGGCCTTCAATCGCGCCGTCGGCTCGCTCGAAGGCCGCGTGCTCCCCGCCGCCCGCCGCTTCCGGGATCTCGGAGCGGCCGGGGGCGAGGAGATCGAGTTGGTGGAGCAGGTGGACAAGGTCACCCGCCTGGTCGAAGGCGACCGCGGGGAGCTGGGCGAGGAGGGGGTGTCGTAGGAGAGGACCTGAAGGACCAGAAGGACTCAAAGGACTTCAAGGACCGCGAGGGTGAGCCGTCCTTTTAGTCCTATATGTCCTTCAGGTCCTTTGTCCCTTGCCTCAAATAAACATCTCCACCTTGGCCTGCTTCTTGAGCTGCTCGACGTAGGCCTGGACCTTCTGGCCGGCCTGCTGCTGCTTGAGCATCTGGGTGATGCGGCCCTTGGCCTCCTCGAAGGGGACGGCGCTGGCGGGCTGGCGCTCCAGAAGCTGGATGATGTGGTAGCCGAACTGAGTCTCCACGACCGGGCTGATCTCGTTGGGCTTGGTCAGCGCGAAGCCGGCCTTGTCGAACGCCGGCACCATCTGGCCGGGCACGACCCAGGAGAGGTCGCCGCCCTGGACCTTGGAGCCCGGGTCCTCGGAGTTCTCGGCGGCCAGCTTGGCGAAGTCCTCGCCGCCCTGGGCGCGCTTGAGGAGGTCGTCGATCTTGGCCTTGGCCTTCGCCTTGTCGTCGGCGGTGGCGTTGGGCGCGACCTTGATGAGGATGTGGCGCAGGTGGACCCGCTCGGGCCGCTGCATCTTCTCCTTGTTCTGGTCGTAGAACTGGCGGGCCGCCGCGTCGTCCACGGTCACGGTGCTGAGGACCTTGGTGGTGACGTACTTCTGGATGAGCGCCTGCTCGCGCATGTTGTCCTGGAGGGCCTTCTCGGTCATGCCCTGGGAGGCGAGCGCCTTCTGGAAGGTGGCGGCGTCGGGGAACTGCTTCTTGATCGTGTCGATCTGCGTCGCGACCTCCTGGTCGGAGACGGTGATGCCTTGCTTCTTCGCGTCCTGGAGGATGAGGGTCTGGGCCACCATGCCGTCGAGGATCTGGTGGTAGAACCCGGCGTCGAGCGGCGGCATCCCCTGGCCGCGGGTGGCCTGCATCATGCGCATGCGCATCTCGTCGCCCTGGCGGAGAAGCTCGTCCTTCTTGATTTCCACGCCGTTGACTCGGGCGACCACGGCCGGCATCTTGGCGGTGTCGACAGGCGGAGCCGGCGGCGCGGGAGGCTGGCCGGGGAGGGGAGCGGCCGTCTGGCCCGGAGTCGCCGGGGAGGCGGCCTGGCCCGGCTGCGCCGGAGAGGTGGCGGCGGCCGTATCTGTCGGAGCCGGAGTCTGCTCCTCGCCCTCGGATCCCTTGGAGCAGGCCACGAGGCCGGTCAGCAGGAAGGCGAGCGACAAGGTGAGGATCTGGGTGCGAGGGGTGCTGCTTCGAGTCATGAAAGGTTCCTTGTTCTGGGGAAAGGGTGGGACCCGCGTCGCGGGGGCCTGAGGGTCCTTCAGGGGCCGGGCTCAGGATTCGAGCGCCTTCAGCAAGGCGGCTGTAGTGTAGCAATGAACCCGTGGAACCTGAAGATCCCGATCGTTGGACCACAGGGGCAGGTCCAAGGTGCGGGCGAGAGCCAAGGCATGAGCGTCTTCCGGATCCCGTTCCGCGAGCATGGTCGTCGCCCAAGGAAGCCAGTCGGCGTAAGCCTTCTCAGGATGAATCGCGAGGGGGAGAAGATTGAGCTGCATCTCCGCGACATCTAGAGGAAGCTTGTACTTCACGGCGAGCCGGGGCAGGTACTCCTGGACTTCGAGGTAGTTGAAGTGTGTGGTGTGGACCGGGACGGTGAAGTCCCGGAAGACCCGGAGCGCCGCCTTGCCGACGGCTGCGGAGAGGAGAACGTTGGCGTCAGCGACGAGACCGGCGATGGGCACTGAAATCCTCTTGGATCTCCTTCTCGGAAATGCCCTTCTCGTCCAGAAGATCGGAGATGTGGCGCCCGATGACGCCGATCAGGTCGCGTCGCAGGTCGCCGGAAAGCGGACCGGTCTCCTCCAGCGGTACGTAGATCCCCGAGATCCTGCCGGAGCGCCGGATGAGGACAGGTTCATCTCCGAATTGACTGACTTCCGCTACTTTCATGACGATCTCCAAGTCCTCTTCTCATGGAAGTGTAGCAGAAGGGCGGTCGACTATACTTCCCGGGCCCGGGTGGAGAGACCATGGCCGACGAACCGATTTCCCGAGAGGGGCGGCAGCGCTGGGAGGCCGCCAAGGCGAAGGCCGAGGCGCAGGTGCCGCCGTGGAAGAAGGACTTCACCAC
>JACZDC010188556.1_pt1 | contig 9966 bp, 9 predicted proteins | sample 8641791 | NCBI WGS metagenome assembly JACZDC01 (sample SAMN15324613, study PRJNA640507) | soil metagenome | isolation source: intercropping peanut in the second line | place: China: Luxin town, Laibin City, Guangxi Province | collected 2019-07-25 | depth 10cm m
ACGATGCAGCAGCCTACCACCCTGACGCCACGGGACCGGGACATCCTCAAGGATGTGATCCTGACCTACATCCTCACGGCCGAGCCGGTGAGCTCGCGGTCGGTGGCGAAGCATGGCCAGCTCGGGCTGTCGGCGGCCACCATCCGCAACGTCATGGCCGACCTGGAGGAGTGGGGCTTCCTGGCGCAGCCGCACACCTCGGCCGGCCGCGTGCCGACCCGGGCCGCGTACCACCTCTTCATCCGCACCATGATGGAGACCCGCGTCATCCCGGCGCGCGAGCGGCGCTACATCGAGGAGAATCTCAAGGGAGTGCCCGCCGACGCGGACCAACTCATGGAGGTCACCTCCCACCTGCTGTCGGAGCTGACCAACCAGGTCGGCGTGGTGGTGACTCCCACCTGGGGCGACACGGTGCTCAAGGCGGTCGAGTTCGTGCCGCTCTCCGGCCGCAAGGTGCTCTGCGTCGTGGTCTCCAACACCGGCTTCGTCGAGAACAAGGTGATCGAGACCGACGAGGCGGTGCCGCGCGAGGAGCTGGTGCGGACCTCCAACTACCTGACCGAGAACTTCACCGGCCAGACCCTGCGCGAGGTCCGCGACCGGCTGCTCCGGCGCATGGCCGAGGAACGCGCCCAGATGGACCGCTGGCTCACCACCACGCTCGAGCTGGCGCGCCGCGGTTTCGATCTCGATCCCGGGCCCGGCGTGGTGGTGGACGGCACCTCGGGCCTGCTCAACCAGCCCGAGCTCTCCGACCTCGGCCGCGTCCGGCGCATGTTCGAGACCTTCGCGGACAAGGCACGGCTGGTGCAACTGCTGAATCAATGCGTCCGGGGCGGCGGCGTCCGCGTCCTCATCGGCGAGGACAGCGACCTCACCTCGGAGCTGGGCTTCAGCGTCGTGGCCGCACCCTACGGCGTCGGCGACCGGACGCTCGGCACGCTCGGCATCTTCGGACCGTCGCGGATGGAGTATCAGAAGATCATCCCGCTGGTGGACTTCCTTGGTGAGACCTTGAGCCGGGCGCTGGCGGAGAGCTTCTCCGGCCCGGAGACGAAATGACAGGAGACGGGTGATGGCAGACGACAAGAGAATTCCGGACGACGACGCGGAGGCCGTGGCGCTCGACTTGGACGGGCAGACCGAGGACCTCGACGCCGCCATGCGCGAGGCGGTGGCCGCCGTGGAAGGGGTCGAGGGCAAGAACGCCGCAGATACTGGCCGCGCCACGGATGGCGACGGCGGCAGCGAGCAGGAGACCGCGAAGCTGCGGCGCGAGATCGCCGACCTGCGCGACCGCTCCATGCGCACGCTCGCGGACTTCGACAACTTCCGCAAGCGCGCCGAGCGCGAGCGCCAGGAGAGCCGGCGCTACGCCCTGCTCGAGCCGCTGCGCGACTTCATCGAGATCGTCGACAACCTCGGGCTGGCGCTCTCGGCGTCCGGCTCCGCGGACGACCTCAAGCGCGGCGTGGAGATGATCCACCGCCAGATGCAGGAGCTCCTGCGCCGCCACGGTGTCAAGGAGGTCGAGGCCCTGAACCAGCCGTTCGACCCCGCCCTGCACGAGGCGGTGTCGCGCGAGGAGGACCCGACGGTCTCGAAGGCGACCGTGGTCGGCGAGCTGCGGCGCGGCTACATGCTCCACGACCGGCTCCTCCGGCCTTCGATGGTGCGGGTCGCCGTGCCGTCGGAGACGAAGCCGGCGGTCGAAGGCGTGTAGGCAAGTTACAATACTGCGCAGGTTTCGATTGGAGACGTGGACCGCCCTCTGTCGTGGGCGGTCTCTGTGCATTTCAGCACGGCTGGATTGGGGGCTGTCCTCGTGAGCAAGATTCTGGGCATCGATCTCGGGACCACGAACTCGTGCGCCGCCATCGTCGAGGCGACGGCCCCCCGTGTCCTGGCCAACCGCGAGGGGAGCCGCACCACGCCGTCGATCGTCGCCTTCGCCGAGGAGGGCGACCGGCTGGTCGGCCAGATCGCCAAGCGCCAGGCGATCACCAATCCCGAGAACACGGTGTTCGCGGTGAAGCGGCTCATCGGCCGCAAGTTCACGGACCCGCACGTGGCGCGCGCCCGCCAGGTGCTGCCCTATACCCTGACCGAGGCCCAGAACGGCGACATCAAGCTGGAGATCCGCGACCGCCACTACAGCCCGGAGGAGATCTCGGCGCAGGTGCTGCGCGAGATCAAGGAGTTCGTGGAGGAGGCCCTGGGCGAGCCGGTCACCGAGGCGGTGATCACGGTGCCGGCCTACTTCAACGACTCGCAGCGCCAGGCCACGAAGGACGCGGGCAAGATCGCCGGCCTGGAGGTGCTGCGGATCATCAACGAGCCCACGGCGGCGGCGCTCGCCTACGGCCTCGACCACGTGGAGCAGGGCGCCAACATCGCCGTCTACGACCTCGGCGGCGGCACGTTCGACGTCTCGGTCCTCCAGCTCTCGCAGGGGATCTTCGAGGTCCGCTCCACCGCGGGCGACACGTTCCTCGGCGGCGAGGACTTCGACCAGCGGATCATGGACTGGCTGATCCAGGACTTCCAGACGGAGACCGGCATCGACCTGCGCGGCGACCGCATGGCGCTGCAGCGCCTCAAGGAGGCCGCCGAGCGCGCCAAGTGCGAGTTGTCGACCGCGGATTCGGCGCAGATCAACCTGCCGTTCATCTCCGCCGACCGCTCCGGCCCGCGCCACCTCGCCCGCACGCTCTCGCGCGAGCAGTTCGAGGACCTGGTGCGCGAGCTGGTCGAGCGCACCGAGGGACCCTGCCTCGACGCCATGAAGCAGGCCGGCCTGCGCGCCGACCAGATCCACGAGGTGCTCCTGGTGGGCGGCCAGACGCGCACGCCCATGGTGGCCGCGACGGTGGAGCGCATCTTCGGCCGCAAGCCGAACCGGGAGATCAACCCCGACGAGGTGGTGGCCATGGGCGCCGCGGTCCAGGGCGGCATCCTGCGCGGCGACATCAAGGATCTCGTGCTGCTCGACGTGACGCCGCTGTCGCTCGGGGTCGAGACCCAGGGCGGCCTGTTCACGCGGCTCATCGACCGCAACTCGACGATCCCGACGAAGAGCACGCAGATCTTCACCACCGTGGTGGACAACCAGGACAAGGTGGAGATCCACGCGCTCCAGGGCGAGCGTCAGATCGCGGCCGAGAACAAGTCGCTCGGCCGCTTCGAGCTGGTCGGCATTCCGCCCGCGCCGCGCGGCGTGCCGCAGATCGAGGTGACGTTCGCCATCGACTCGAACGGCATCGTCAACGTCTCGGCGCGCGACATGGCCACGAACCAGACGCAGAGCATCCAGATCTCGCCGGCCGGCGGCCTGTCCGAGGACGAGGTCAAGAAGCTCGTGGACGAGGCCAGCGCGCAGTCGCAGGCCGACCAGACGAAGCGCGAGGTCCTGACGCTCAAGAACCGGCTCGAAGGCCTGATCTACAGCAACGAGCGGGTCTACGACCAGTTCAAGGACATGATCGCCGAGTCGGAATCGAAGAAGATTCACGAAACGTTGCTCAAGGCGCGGGTGGCGCTCAACGAGGACAAGAAAGCCGACCTCGAGGCCGCCATCTATGATCTGAACGGGATCTCGCGCACGCTGTCCGACGTGATGCTTTCCAAGGCGGGCGGTGATCAGAAGGGCTGAGCAGAAGGGTTAGGTACATGGCGAAACGGGACTACTACGAGGTTTTGGGCGTCGAGCGGAACGCCGGTCAGTCGGACATCAAGTCGGCGTACCGCAAGCTGGCGCAGAAGTATCACCCCGACAAGAACCCGGGGGACAAGGACGCGGAAGAGGCGTTCAAGGAGGCGGCCGAGGCCTACGCCGTGCTCTCGGACCAGGACAAGCGGGCGCGCTACGACCGCTTCGGCCATCAAGGAGTCCAAGGCGCCGCGGGCGGCGGGTTCGGGGGGATCGATCCGACGATCTTCGCCGACTTCTCGGACATCCTGGGCGACTTCTTCGGGATGGGCGGCGGCCGCGGGCGCAGCGGCGGCTCGGGCATGACCCGCGGCGCGGACCTGCGCTACGACCTGACGCTCACCTTCGAGGAGGCCGCGTTCGGCACGGAGACCACGCTGCGCGTGCCGCGGCTGGAGGTCTGCGAGACCTGCAAGGGGAGCGGCAGCGCGGGCGGCAAGGCGCCGGAGGCCTGCTCGGCCTGCGGCGGCCGCGGCCAGGTGCGCTTCACGCAGGGCTTCTTCACGGTGGCCCGCACCTGTCCGCAGTGCCGCGGCGAGGGCCGGGTGATCTCGGATCCCTGCAAGGAGTGCGACGGCGAGGGCCGGGTGGAGGTGGAGCGTTCGCTCTCCGTCAAGATCCCGGCCGGCGTGGACACCGGCGCCCGCCTGCGCCTGGTCGGCGAGGGCGAGCACGGCCGGCGCGGCGGTCCGGCGGGCGATCTCTATGTGGTGGTCCAGGTCCGGCCGCACGCGAAGTTCCGGCGCGACGGCGCCACGGTGTTCTCGAAGTTCGCCATCAGCTATCCGCAGGCGGTGCTGGGCACGACGGTCGAGGTCGACACGATCCACGGCAAGTCGCAGCTCGACATCCCGCCCGGCACGCCGCACGGCAAGGACTTCCGGCTGCGCAGCCAGGGCATCGAGCGCCTGGACGGCAGCGGCAAGGGCGACCATGTGGTCTCGGTGGAGATCGAGGTGCCGAACCCGCGCAGTCTTTCGGAAGAGGAGCAGCAGCTCCTGCGCCGCCTCGCCGAGATCGGCGGCCACGAGGTGAGGGAGGAGCGCGGGGTGTTCGACCGGGTGAAGAAGGGTTTGTTCGGGTAGGAGGTCTTCCAACGCGCCATTGTGGTACACTGGTCGTTGTCACGGACGACTGAGGGCGACCCATGGCTCAAATCATCGTAGAAGTCGGGAAACAGCAAGACGGCGCGACTTTCCAGTTGAGCCCCAGGACGAAGCTTCAGCTCCGCAATCTCGTTTCGGACGGCCTGCTCGCGTCCAGCGTGTTTCTGTCCTTCGATACTCGAAGGGCCTTCTCAGATCCTCAGGCGCCCTGGTGGGAGCAGGTGGTCTTGCTGCTCACAGGCCTGTCCTCGGAACAACTCGATCGGTTCGGAGGGTTCCGCTTCGTGGATCCTGCCGACAGCGAAGTTCTCTACGAGTATCACGCCGCCTGACCGCGGCCGCCCTCTACCGTGTCCAGGCAGAACCTCTATGTAGGGCGTGCCGGTCAACTCGCCGTCATGGCCGAATTTCTTCTGCGGGGCTGGAACGTGGCCTTGCCGGAGGTCGACCTTGGCGAGGATATCTTTGTGATCAAGGACGACAGCGGCAACCTGTCCCGGGTCCAGGTCAAAACGGCAACGGCCAAGGCCCAGCGGGACGGTTATTCCGCCCAGTTCAGCGTCTCCCTGCGCCAACTCAGGATGCCCCGCACGCCGGACCTTATCTACATCTTTGCGGTCCGGAATGGAGATGGCTGGGAGTCCTTCGTCGTGATCGACCGTTCTGCGTTGCGCGAGGAGCATGAGCTTCACGGGGTGGGAAGCTCAAACGGTGAAAGCGTCGTCTTCCGGTTCGTGTTGTCCGGCCTCAACCTCTTGTGCTCCAACCGCGACTTTCGTGCCTATCAAAACAACTGGTCCCGCTGGCCCTTCCTCTCGAACGCCGTTCATCTCTCCTGAGCCCGGAGGCCCTCTCCGAGCCCTATAATTCCGGCGCATGCCCTACCTGCGCCGCTTCTACCGCCTGCCGGCCGAGCTGGAGGATCTCGTCCTGACCGACCTCTGGGAGGCGGGCACGGTGGGTGTGCAGTCGGTGGCCGGTCCCGACGAGGAGGTGCGGCTCGAAGCCTGGTTCCCGGAGGGGAGCGACCCGCAGGTGACCCTGCGGCCCGGCGTCCGGCAGGACGGGGAGGATACCGTCGCCGACCTCGACTGGCTCGCCAGCTATCGGGCTCAGGCCACACCGTTCCCGGTGGGGCGCACCCTGTTCGTCGACCCCAGGGAACCGGAGGAGCCGGCTCTGGAGACTCCCGAGGACCGCTGCCTCCTGCGCCTACCGGCGCGGACCGCGTTCGGCATCGGCAGCCACGAGTCGACCAGTCTCGCGATCGAGATGCTGGAGGACTGCGACCTCCGTGGCCGGCGGGTGCTCGACGTGGGCACGGGCACCGGCATCCTGGCGTTCGCGTCGCTCCTGCTCGGGGCGTCGGAGGTGGTGGCGTTCGACATCGACCCGGCCTCGCCGTTCAACGCCATGGTCAACCGGCAACTCAACGATCTCCACCCCCGGCTCTTCGTCGGCACCTCGGCGGCTCTCAAAGAGGACATCCGGTTCGACCTGGAGCTGATCAACGTCATCCCCGAGGAGATCGGACCGGAGATGCCCGGCCTGGTCGAGCGGCTCTCGCCCGACGGCGAGGCGATCCTCTCCGGCATCCTGGCCGAGAAGGGGGACGAGGTGCTGGAAGCCGTCGGCCGCCTCGGCCTGGTCGAGCGCGAGCGGCGCACGGCCGGCGAATGGATCGCTTTCCGGGTTGCCCGATGGAAATAAAGGAGAGGATCACCCTGCTCGCCGCGCCGGACGAGATGGAGTCCGGCGAGGTCACGGTCGAGGGCGACGCCTACCGCCACCTCTTCCGGGCGCGGAGGGTGCCGGTCGGCGCCACCTTCCGGGTGGTCGACGGCCGCGGCCGTGCCCGCTGGGGCAAGGTGGCGCGGGTCGACCGCAGCTCGGCGCGGGTCGCGCTCGGCGAGCCGGCCCCCACCCACGAGCCGGCCTGGCGGCTCGATCTCCTGGTCCCCACGTTCCGGCCGGAGCGGGCGTCGTGGCTGGTGGAGAAGGCTACGGAGCTCGGCGTGTCGGCGATCCGGTTCCTCAACAGCGAGCGCGCGCCGCGCCACTTCGGCGAGGCCAACATCGAGCGCTTCGCGCGGCTGGCGGCGGCGGCGGTGGAGCAGTGCCACCGCTCGCGCCTCCCCGAGATCACCGGCCCCCACGACTGGCACGAGATCGGACCGCTGACCGCCGGCATCGAGTCGCGCTGGTTCCTGGACACCCGCGGCGCGCCCGGCGCCTGGGGCGAGCTCGGAGCGAGCGGCGCGCTCCTGGTCGGTCCGGAGGGCGGCTGGGCGCCCGAGGAGCGCCAGGAGGTGCTCGACGCCGGCTGGCGTCCGGTCGGCCTGGGACCGCGCATCCTCAGGATCGAATCGGCGGCCCTGGTGGGCGCCGGCATGCTCCTGTTGGGACGTGATTCGTGAAATTTGCAAATTGACCCTGGAGGGGGGTTCGGGCTAGCATCTCCTCCACGAATCGCTCCAAGGAGGCACCCTTGTCCAACCTCTTCGCCGGCGTCCGATGGATCTGGATGAATGGCAGGCTCGTCGAATTCGAGAAGGCCGCCATCCATCCGATGACTCATGCCCTGCATTACGGGTCGGGGGTGTTCGAGGGCATCCGCTGCTACGAGACCCGCCTCGGTCCGGCGGTGTTCCGCCTGCCCGAGCACATCCGGCGGCTGGAGCTGTCGGCCAAGGTCTACCGCATGGACCTTCCGGTGCCGGTAGGCGAGTTTTCCGAGGCGGTCCTGGAGACGATCCGCGCCAACGAGATGCAGTCGTGCTACATCCGGCCGCTCATCTACCGCGGCTTCGGCACCATGGGGGTCAACCCGCTGCGCTCGCCCGTGGACGCCATGATCGCGGTCTGGCCGTGGGGCAAGTACCTCGGCGACGCCGCGGAGGGCGGGGTGGACGTCTGCGTGTCGTCCTGGCGCCGGCCGGCGACCGACGCGGTGCCCTCGGTGGCCAAGGCGACGGCGAACTATCTCAACTCGCAGCTCATGAAGATCGAGGCGATCTCCAACGGCTACGTCGAGGGGATCGCGCTCGACTCGAACGGCTACGTCAGCGAGGGCTCGGGAGAGAACCTCTTCCTGGTCCGCGACGGCATGCTGGTCACGCCGCCGCTCGGCGCGGCGCTGCTCAACGGCATCACCCGCAACACGGTGATGACCCTGGCCCAGGATCTGGGCATCGAGGTGCGCGAGGAGATGATCTCCCGCGCCCAGCTCTACATCTGCGACGAGCTGTTCCTGACCGGCACGGCGGCCGAGATCACGCCGGTGCGCTCGGTCGACCGCTATACCATCGGCGACAGCGGCGGCTGCCCGGGGCCGGTGACGAGCCGCATTCTCAAGGCCTTCAACGACGCGATCACCGGCGCGACGGACGACCGTCACGGCTGGCTGACGCCCGTGGGCAGCGCCAGGGAAGCGGAGCTGAGCCCGGCCGGAGCCTCGACGTCCGCCTGAGGCGGACCGGAGTTGTGACATGAACATCAACGACCTGCTGAAGATCGCGGTCGAGCGCAAGGCGTCCGACCTTCACCTCAAGGTGGGAAGCCACCCGATCATCCGCGTCGACGGCGAGCTGACGCCGATGCCGGAGTTCAAGAAGCTCATGCAGGAGGACACCATCGCCATGGCGTTCTCCATCATGAACGCGCGCCAGAAGCAGCGCTTCAAGGAGGAGTTCGAGCTCGACATCGCCTATTCGGTGCCGGGTCTCGGGCGCTTCCGCTGCAACGTCTTCCAGCAGCGCGGCGTGGTCGGCCTGGTGCTGCGCGTCATCCCGGCGCGCATCCAGACCGTGCGCGAGCTGATGCTGCCGCCGGTCCTGGAGCGCATCTGCGAGGAGCGGCGCGGCCTGATCCTCTGCACCGGCACTACCGGCTCCGGCAAGTCGACGACGCTCGCGGCGCTGATCGACTACATCAACTCCAACCGCAGCGAGCACATCCTGACCGTCGAGGACCCGATCGAGTTCATCCACCGCGACAAGAAGTCGATCTTGAACCAGCGCGAGGTGGACGTGGACACGCGCCAGTTCTCGACCGCGCTGCGCGCCGCCCTTCGCCAGGATCCCGACGTGATCCTGGTCGGCGAGATGCGCGACTACGAGACGATCGAGACCGCGCTCCTCGCCGCGGAAACCGGCCACCTCGTGTTCTCGACCCTGCACACCCTGGACGCGACGGAGACGATCAACCGCATCATCTCGGTCTTCCCGCCGCACCACCAGAAGCAGATCCGCATCCAGCTCTCGCAGGTGCTCAAGGCCGTCATTTCTCTGCGCCTGGTGCCGCGCGCCGACGGCATCGGCCGCGTGCCGGCGGCCGAGGTGCTGATCTCGACCGCCTACATCCGCGAGTGCATCGAGAACAAGGACAAGACCAAGTACATCCGCGAGCAGATCTCGCTCGGCACCAGCCAGTACGGCATGCAGACGTTCGACCAGTCGCTCTTCCAGCTCTACAAGAGCGGCCTGATCACGCTCGACGAGGCGCTCAAGCGGGCCACCAACCCCGACGAGTTTCGCCTCAAGATCCAGGGCGTGCAGTTCACGGCCGACATCTCGCGCGAGCAGATGGAGGACGCGCTGCACCTCCAGGCCGAGGACGACCTCCTCACCGGCGGCTCGCAGTTCGAGCTGGAGCAGTTCTAGGGCCCTCACCCCCCGGCCCCCTCTCCCGGTCCCCGGGAGAGGGGGAGACTTCCATCGTGCCTTCCTGCTACGACAAGGCCGTCCAGCTCCTGGGCTCCCGCCCGCACTTCCGGCGGGAGCTCCAGGCCAAGCTGGCGCAGCGCGGGTTTCCCGAGGAGGAGATCGCGGAGGCCCTCGACCGCCTCGCCGGGCAGGGCTACCTCGACGACGCGAAGACCGCCGCCGGCTTCGTGGAGCAGCGCCTGGGCCGGAACGCCGAGGGGCGTCTGCGCCTGAAAGCCGAGCTCGAGAAGCGCGGCGCGCCGTCCGCGGCCGTCGAGTCGGCCCTGTCCGATCTGCCCGACGACGACCTGGAGCCCGCCCGGGAGGCCGCGGCGCGCTGGAGCCGCCTGCACCCTCGCGGCAAGGGTACGTCGCTCGCCCAGCATCTGGCGCGCAAGGGGTTTTCCCGTCGTGCTATCTTTGCCGTTCTGACCGAGAGACGGGA
>JACZDC010178272.1_pt1 | contig 9948 bp, 8 predicted proteins | sample 8641791 | NCBI WGS metagenome assembly JACZDC01 (sample SAMN15324613, study PRJNA640507) | soil metagenome | isolation source: intercropping peanut in the second line | place: China: Luxin town, Laibin City, Guangxi Province | collected 2019-07-25 | depth 10cm m
AGGGGCGGCCCTTGTGGCCGCCCTCCCAGGGCACCCACAAGGGGTGCCCCTACTTCTTGTAGGCCGGGTAGTGCTCGGCCAGCCAGGGGGCGAGATCCTTGTCGATGATCTCCGCCACCTTGTCCGCCCCTTCGTTGGTGAAGTGGAAGAAGTCATAGAAATAGGTCGAGTCCTTGGGCATGGCGCGGCCGAGGTCGACCACCTTGACGTTCTTCTCCTTGCCGATCTGGCGGGTGGTCTCGTTGTAGCGCTCGTCGAGCAGCTTCCAGGTGAGCGCGCCGTCGAGCTTCTCCCAGAGCTCCACCTCCATGGGTCGGGTGTCAATGCCGGTGCGGGGGTCGACGTCGCCGAGCAGGCTCGGCTGGGTGACGAGCACGGGCTCGATGCCGTTGTCGCGGTTCAGGGCCACGAGGCGTTCGAGGCGGGCGCGGAAGTCGGCGAGGCGACGGTTCTGGGCGTTCCACATGCGTTGGGCCTGCTCCGGCGGCACCGGGTTGTTCGGCCGGTCGCGCAGGGCCACGGGCTTGGGCATGGTGCCGAGGTCCTCCATGCCCCGCGTGCGGTTCCAGCGGTAGAGATTGAGCAGGGTGGCGGCGACCTCGGAGTGGCCGGCGAGGAACGCCATCGGGGTCTGCTGGAAGTTGTCGAACTCGCGCGGCGCGTCGGTGAACATGTCGTTGACGCCCATCAGGTAGACCGTCACCTTGGGATGGAGCGGCACGAGCGCCTGGTTGGTGAGCACGAGATGGCCGAAGGTGGTCTGGCCGTCGAGGCCGGCGTTCTCCACCCAGAGGTTGCGGAAGCCGGGCTCCAGGCGGGCGCCGAGGCGTTCGGGCCAGCTCTTGCCGTCGTTCAGGTAGAAGCACTCGGTGGTGCTGCCGCCCACGGCGACCACGGTCAGGTAGTTGGCGAAATCCTTCGGCGGCTCGGGACCGCGGAAGCCGAGCGAGTTCTTGGTGTGGGTGACGTCCGCCTCGAGCTGGTTGGTGCGCGAGCTGTCGTCGGCGTGGATGTGGTAGGTCTTGTTGATCGGCAGCACCAGCGTGTTGCCGCGCATGCGGAAACCCATCGGGTTGTTGATGCGCAGCGCGATCTCGGCGCCCAGCAGGGCGATCGCGGTGCTGATCAGGACGACCATGAGCTTGAGCCGTCCGCGGCGCGGCGCGGGTTCGGCACTGACGGGGGTGGACATCGTCTTCTCCCTTTCCGGAGTCGAGACGGCAGCTGCGGCGCGCGCCGGGCGCGTCGGAATGCCGAAACCTTGATCGGGTATTGCGCGACTATCTTAATACGCCGGGCGGAGAGCGCAAGCCCCCTGCCGGGTGGGATAGAATCCGCGAGCCATGTCAGCCTCGTTCACCTACACCCACGGCTGTTGCCTGCTCAAGGCGGAGAACGTCAGCGTCACCCTGGGCGGCAACCAGATCCTTCGCGACCTGAACCTGGAGATCAAGGACATCCGCCGGCCCGACGCCATCGCCGGCCAGGTGGTCGGCCTCCTCGGACCCTCGGGCGTGGGCAAGACCACGCTGTTCCGGCTTCTCGCCGGCCTCGACAAGCCGAACACCGGGACCGTGCTGATCGGCGAGGAGCTCAAGCCCGTGCAGCGCGGCATGGTCGGGGTCGTGGCCCAGAACTATCCGCTCTTCATGCACCGGACGGTGCTCGGCAACCTCGTGGTGGCCGGCACCCGCTCCGGGCTGTCGCACAAGCAGGCGGTGGAGAAGGCGCGCAGCTACCTGGACCGCTTCGGGCTTTCAGACCGCGCGGGGCTCTATCCCGCGCAGCTCTCGGGCGGCCAGCGGCAGCGGGTGGCGATCGCCCAGCAGTTCATGTGCAGCGAGAACTTCCTGCTCCTCGACGAGCCGTTCTCCGGCCTCGATCCCATGGCGATCGACCGGGTGGCCGAGCTGCTCAACGAAGTGGCCGGCATGCACGAGATGAATACGATCATCGTGGTCACCCACGACATCTCGGCGGCGCTCGAGGTGGCGGACACGATCTGGCTCATGGGGCGGGACCGGGACGCGGAAGGCAAGATCATCCCTGGCGCGCGCATCCAGGAGAGCTACAATCTCATCGACCGGGGCCTCGCCTGGCGCAACGGGATCGCGACCACCAACGAGTTCCTGGAGACGCTGCGGGAGATCCGCGCGCGGTTCCCAACCCTATGACGAAGAAGCCTCTGGACGCGAAGACGATCTGGCGCAAGAGCCTGAAGCTCGCCATCGCCTCGCCCGGCAACGTGATCTCCGGCTCGGTCGCCCTGGCGGCCTCGGCCGCGTTCGCGAACCCGCTGCCGCTCATCCTCTGGGGGCTCGGAGCGACCGGCTGGACGATCTTCGCCTCGCAGAGCAAGGCGATCCAGCAGAAGATCGAGGACGACGAGCGGCGCGAGCGCGAGGCCGAGATCGCGGCCCAGCGCGAGGCCCTGCGCCAGCGGGTCGACGCCTCGCTCAACGAGCCGCCGATCGGCGCCTGGGTCCGCCGCGGCCTGCTGCCCGACTACATGCAGGCCTACCGCCGGCTGGCCGATCTGCGCGACAAGGTCGCCCGCGTCCTCCAGGAGCGCGCGGCCGCCGAGACGTTCGCCGACGCGGGCGGCGTCCTGGAGCAGATGGATTACATGCTGACCGCCTACCTGAGCTTCGTGCGCGAGCGGCTGGTGTACGTCTACATCCTGGCGAACCTGCGGGCGAGCTCCGGGCAGGAGGATTCGTCCACCCGCATCCCCGCCGCCGGCGCGGCCAGCCCGCCGCCTCCGCCGCCGGCCGGGTTCGCGGCCAACCGCTGGGAGCGGGTGACGAAGAGCAAGCCGGCGTCGGCGAAAGCCCCGGAAGCGGCCGGGTCCGGCGGCGCGCTGCCGTCGATCGAGCAGCGGCTGCAGGAGATCGACGGCAAGATCGCGCGGCTCCGGGAGCTGGCGCAGCAGGAGCCGGCCACGGCCCGCACCCGCGAGTGGCACGCCGGCATCCTGCAGAAGCAGCGTGAGCTGCTCCTGGAGTGCCAGAAGCGGGATCAGTGCGTGGTGGCGCAACTCGGAGCCTTCCAGGACGTATTTGAGGTGATCCTCGGCCGCGTGAGCGCGTCCCAGTTCAGCGCCACCGAGATCGCGGCCTACATGGGTAGCGTCGTGAGCCAGATCGAGGAGACGGAGCGGTTTGTCGCGTCGATGAAACCCGCGATGGACGAGTTGATGATCGGGATGGATCCCGCCCTGAGCCGGCTGTCGGTGCCGGCCTCGTCTTGACGCTCCCCCACACCCCTACTAGTTAGCGTTTCCACCCGTTACGGAGGAACCCTGAAAATGAAGCTCACCCCGTTTGGGAAGCTGATCGTCGTCGTGGCGCTCCTGATCGCCGCGTTCTTCAGCATCCGGCGCTTCGCGCCGGGCCTGCTGGACAAGATCGCACCGGCGGCCAAGGGCAAGGAATCGGTGGTGCCCGAGCGCGCCGATCTGCCCAACCTGCCACAGAGCGGTACCACCTCGGAAGTGAGGAACGTCGCGATGCCGGGCGAACGCCCGGGCTGCGAGGACAAGACCGACGTCCGCTTCCTGCACTGGGCTTGGAACTCCCAGATGGGCATGATGTTCGCCAACGGCGGCAAGCGCGCCACCGACGGCAGCCTGATGTGCCAGCACGGGGTCGACCTGCAGCTCACCCGCCAGGACGACGCCGGCAAGATGCAGGAGGAGCTGGTCACCTTCGCCACCGAGCTGCAGCGCGGCAACCCGCAGCCTGAAAAGGGCGCGCACTTCGTGGCCATCATGGGCGACGGCTCGGCGACCTTCCTCAAGGGGGTCAACGACCAGCTCGAGCGCCTCGGCCCCGAGTACCGGGCCAAGGTGGTGGGCTCGGCCGGCTACTCCCGCGGCGAGGACAAGTTCATGGGCCTGCCGGAGTGGAAGCAGAACCCCGCCACCTCCCGCGGCGGCCTGGTCGCCGGCTACCTGCGCGACGGCGACTGGAACATCGCCATGAAGTGGCTGGGCGACAACGGCCTGTGCAACAACCCGGACGAGAAGACGTACGACCCCAACTGCCTCAACTGGGTGGCGGCCTCGGACTACATCGACGCCGCCGAGAAGTACGTCGCCGGCTACTGTGAGACCCGGCCGGTGGTCGACAAGGGCCAGTCCACGGGCGAGCGCCGGAAGGTCTGCGTCAACGGCGTGGTCACCTGGACCCCCGGCGACGTGACCGTGGCCGAGAAGCGCGGCGGCCTGGTCTCCATCGTCTCCACGAAGGAGTACAGCTCCCAGATGCCGAACACGATCATCGGCATCGACAAGTGGATGCGGGACAACCGCGAGACGGTCGAAGGCATGCTCTCCGCGATCTTCGAGGGCGGCGACCAGGTGCGTGCGAACCCGCAGGCGTTCGAGAAGGCCGCCGAGATCAGCGCCGACGTCTACAGCGAAGAGGGCGCCGGTCCCGACTACTGGAAGAAGTACTTCAGCGTGGTGAACGAGCGCGACAAGCAGGGTCTCAACGTGGAGCTGGGCGGCTCGGCGGTGAACAACCTGGCGGACAACATGCTGCTCTACGGCCTGGTGCCCGGCTCCTCGAACCTGTTCGGCGCCACCTACAAGGTGTTCGGCGACATCGTGGTGGCCCAGTACCCGGACCTCGTGCCGAGCTACGACCCGGTGGACCGGGTGCTCGACACGTCCTATGTCCAGGCGATCGCCGGCCGTAACGCCCCGACCCAGACCACCGTGGCCGCGGCCGCGCCGTCGTTCGAGCCGAACGCCCCGGTGAAGGATGTGGTCAGCAAACGCTCCTGGCAGATCAACTTCGACTCGGGCCGGGCCACCTTCACGCCGAGCGCCGAGCGCGACCTCCAGCAGCTCCTCAACGACCTGCTGGTGGCCGGCGGCGCCGCGGTGGAGATCCACGGCCACACCGACAACAAGGGCAATCCGCAGACGAACATGAGCCTGTCGGAGGACCGCGCCTTTGCGGTGAAGCAGTGGCTGGAGCGCCAGTCGCCGGTCAACTTCCCCGAGGGCCGCATCCGCGTCTTCGCCCACGGCCAGGAGAACCCGGTCGCCCCGAACTCGACCGAGGAAGGCCGCGCGAAGAACCGTCGCGTCGACATCGTGCTCGGCACGACGGGCCGGTAATCCGATCGGGACCGCCCGGCGCTCGCCGGGCGGTCCCGTCACCTCAAGGCCGTGGAAGCCGGAGCCGGGCGCGCGTCCCGCCGAGCGGCGAGGTCTCCAGTGTGACCGATCCGCCGTAAAGCTCGGCAAGATCGCTGACGATCGCGAGACCGAGCCCCGATCCCCGGACCCGCTCGTCGGCCCGCACTCCCCGCTGCAGCACCTGGGCGCGCAGCGCCGGATCGAGACCCGGCCCGTCGTCGTCCACCGCGATCGAGAGCTGGCCGTTGTCGATGACAGACGAGATGGCGACCCGGGAGCGTGCCCATTTGCACGCGTTGTCGATCAGATTTCCCAACATCTCGTCGAGGTCTTCCCGGCGGCCCTGAAACTCGTGTGCCGGCGAAACGTCGGCGTCGATCTGTAGCTCGCGTGCCGCGTGCAGTCGCCGCATCGTGCGTACGAGACCTTCGACGCAGGGAAGGACCGGACACCGGAGTCCCAGCGCCGCCCGCGCCGACGCGGTCGCACGGGCGCGAGCCAGGTGATAGTCGACCTGCCGCTGCATGCGCTCGACCAGTTGGCGGAGCGTCGCCGCGAGATCGTTCTGGCCCGCGGCGTCGGCCTGTTCCGCCTCCTGCGCGAGCACCGCGAGAGGGGTCTTCAACCCGTGCGCGAGATCTCCTGCCGTGGCGAGAGCCCGGGCCACCGCGCGCTCCCGATCCTCGAGCAGCCCGTTCAGCTCGTTCACGAGCGGCTGCACTTCGGTCGGATGGTCGCCTTCGACGCGCTGGCTGCGTCCCTCCCGCACCGCGGACAGGCTGGCGCGCAGGCTCCACAACGGCGCCACCGCTCTTCGCACGAGGAACAAGCCTCCCACGACGAAGGCGATGACGAAGATCCCCATCACGACGTGATACGTCGCGCCGTGCACCCCGAGCTCCGGATGATTCCGGGTGATCTTGAGCAGCAGGGCCGTGACCGTGACGAACACCGCGGTCATCCAGACGACGGCGCCGACGAACAGCCGGGTGCGGAGAGAGCCCTTCACGTCTCCGTCCCGATTCGATATCCGAGCCCGCGTACGGTCTCGATCGTCGAGGCGCCGAGCTTCCGCCGCAGGCGCGCGATGAACACTTCCACGGTGTTCGAATCGCGGTCGAACGCCTGCGCGTAGATGTGCTCGGTCAGCTCGCTCTGAGAAACGATGCGGCCGCGGTGGTGCATGAGGTAGGAGAGCACGCGCAGCTCGTGACTGGTCAGCTTTACGGGCTGCCCGTCGAGAGTGACCTGCGACGTCCTCGGGTCGAGCGCCACGGCGCCGCACCGCAGCTCGGGCGTGATCTGTCCGCTCGATCGCCGGATCAGGGCGCGCAACCGGGCCAGCAGCTCTTCCATCTGGAACGGCTTGGTGAGGTAATCGTCCGCGCCGCCGTCGATGCCGCGCACCTTCTCGCTCCAGCTTCCGCGGGCGGTGAGCACCAGGACCGGCATACCGATCCCGGCGGCGCGCCAGCGCTCCAGCAGCGTCAGCCCGTCCACTCGCGGCAAGCCGAGATCGAGGATGACCGCGTCGTAGGGCTCGGTGCTGGCGAGGAAGTCGCCGCGCTCACCGTCCCTGGCAACGTCCACCACATAGCCGCGTTCGCCGAGCGTGGCGGCGAGCCGGTCGGCCAGCAGGGACTCGTCTTCGACGATCAGGATTCTCATGCGCCGCCGTAGGATCAGCTGAACGGTCCGTTCAGCGGGCGTTCAGCAGGATCTCGCCACAATGACTGCCATTATGAAACAGAACCTCACGTTGACCGTGACCTCGCTGCTCTCGATCCTCCTCTTTTCGTTTCACCTGGCGGACGACATGGTCCGCGGGTTTGAGACGGGGAAGCTCGAAAACTATCCCGGGGTGCTCATCCTGGCCGTCTGGCTGTACGGGACGCTGGCGCTCGCCGGCCGCCGATCGGGGTACATCATCATGCTTCTCGGGTCGCTCCTGGGAGCGGGCGTCCCCATCCTCCATATGAGAGGAGCGGGAGTCGTCGGCGGCAGGATCGCCAACTCCAGCGGCATGTTCTTCTGGGTCTGGACGCTCCTCGCGATCGGGGCGACCGGGCTCGTCTCCCTCATCCTCTCGGCGCGCGGACTGTGGAGGCGTTCAGGCGCAATGCCGCAAGATATTGCGAGACATTGCGCCTGACGCCGCCAGCGCTCCTACTGCACGGTGAGGGCCGTGTCGTCGATCACGAACGAGGTCTGCGCCGAGCTGTCCTCGGCGCCCAGGAAGTAGATCCGGATCGTCTGGCCCTTGTAGGCGATCAGGTTGAAGCTCTTCTGCGTGTAGCCGGCCGCCTTGTTGAGGTTCGAGTAGGTCGCGAGGGTCGCGAGCACCGTGTTCGAAGTATTGCGCACCTGCACCTTGAGGGTGTCGAACGCAGTGGTCGTGGTGGTCTCGGCGGTGTCGATGTGGAGCCAGAAGGTGAGCGTCGCCGAGGTGGCGGTCGAGGGAATCGTCACGTCCTGGTAGAGGGTGTCCGTGTGGGTCGTGCCGTAGCCGTCGAGCCAGGCGTCCCAGGTACCCGAGTGCGGCGGCTGGCTGGCCGAGTTGCTGATGACGGACGTGGAGGCCACCCACGGCGACGCCGTGCCGGTCTCGAAGCCCGGGTTGCCGAGGAGTTGTGAGGACCCGCTGGAGACGGTGAGGGTGACCGTCGTGGTTTTGCTGGTCGCGCCGCCGGTACCGGTGACGGTGATGGTGTAGGTCCCGGTCGCCGTCGAGGACGCGACCGCCATCGTCATCGTCGAGGTGCCGGCGCCCGGCGCGGCGATCGACGAGGGGGTGAAGGAGACGGTGACGCCGGCGGGCTGGCCGGTTGCCGAGAGGGCGATCGCATTGTTGAAGCCGCCCGAGACGGCAGTCGAGATCGTCGAGCTCCCGGAGTTGCCGCGCACCACCGTCAACGACGTCGGCGAGGCCGCGATCGTGAAGCTCGGGCCGGCGGTCGGGGTCGCGGCCACGCAGTTGCTCACCTGGAAGGGGCAGGTGCGGATCCGGTAGCCATAGGTCGATCCGGAGGTCACCGCGGTGTCGGTGTAGCTCCCCGTGGCGGTCGACGCGATGCCGGCGAACGTGCCGCCGCAGCCACCGGCCGCCCGCTCCACGACATAGTTGGTCACCCCCGTCACGCCTGGCCAACTGAGCGCCACCTGGCTGGTGCCCGCGGTGGCACTGAGCGTTGCGCCGCTCGCCGGGCAGGCGTAGAGCGGCTCGGCGGTGTGGGCGATCAAGGCGATCGCCGCCTTCTCGGTCGGCCAGGAGTAGGCCTGGTCGAACATCAGCGTCGTGCTGCCCAGCGGATAGACCTGGGTGACGGTGTCGCGGCAGGTCGAGGTCTGGGACTGATCGAAGCAGGGGCAGATATCGTTATTGGTGAGATCTTCGTTCAAGTCGATCGCGGTGACGCCGACGTTCCAGAACGGGCAGTGATCGGTCTGGCACATCTTGGTCGTGTTGCGCACGATCTTCGCCGGGGCGATGATGTTGCCGTAGTCGGCGTTGGCCTGGACGAAGGCATCGCCGAAGGCGACGCAACTGGGGCAGCTCGCCGTGCTCCAGTTGTAAAGGTTCATCAGACCGTTCTTGTTGCCGTCAAAGGCGGTCTGATCCATGTTCAGCACGCGCCACATGGACGCGGCGGGGTGCATGCGGGTGTAGGCCGTCGAGCCGCACAGCCCGACTTCCTCACCGCTGACGAACAGGAATTTCACCGGGAAGCGCCAGGCATAACCCTTGAACAGGCGCATGGCCTCCAGCAGCGCGGCGCCGCCCGACATCGCATCGTCGGCGCCGGGCGCCTTGTTGGCGTCGTTGGCCGCGCTCTCCGAAATGGTGTCGTAGTGAACCACGAAGATGACCTGCTGATTCTGGGCGTAATCCACCTGGGCCGGAAGGGTGAACACCAGGTTCTGCCAGGTCTGCGAGCCCTGCCCGGTGGTGCAGCCCGAGGTAGCCGAGGTATAGCTCTCGCGCACCGCGTTCGCACCGGTGAAGCCCCAGCCGGACGCCTTCATCTCCAGATATTCGCTGGCGAACGGGTTGCCGAGCGGGTTGCCGGTGTTGTTGGGCGGAAACATGTAGTTGGAGGCGCGCGTGCGGATTCGGCAGGCGGTGCAGAAGCCAGGAATGGTGACGTCGGCGTCGCCGGACAGGTCGCGCACAAACTGGAACCAGCTCGTCTGGCTGGTGGCGTTGACGATCTGCTGCACCAGCGGCAGGGCCGCCGTGATCGAGGCCGACGACCCCGAGGCCGCCGCCGCGACGTCGGCGGCGTGCGGGCGGACCGCCGCGAGCGGGACGCGGGGCACGCCGTGGAACAGCCCGTGCAGCTTGAGGCGCGGCAGCTTCATCTCCGTTCCGGCAGGGAGGAGATAGAGGATCGCCTGGGCATTGATCCGGTAGCGCAGGCCGGGGAGGTTGGGCGGTGTGAAGAAGCGGTCATAGCTGAGGATATGGAGGTCCTCGCCGTTGTCCGGAATGCTGAACAGCGCGGAAGCCCCCTGCGCGCGCACGGCGTCAAACTGGCCGTCGGAGGGACCGGCGATGACGACGTCCTCCTCGCGGTCCCAGATGGGCACCCCGGCCTCGCGGAGAGCCGACTCCTGGTCGGCCGGGAAGACCGCGATCCACGATTCGCCCTCGGCGTCGGGCAGCACGGGGTTGGGCAGGTTGGGTGGGGCCGTGGCCGGCAGGGCCGGGGCGCGGGCGAGGCCTATGAGGGGACAGAGCGCGGTGCTTTCGGGGACACCCGTTCATAGCCCCTCCCAGGGGGGGGTAGGGGGGGCCTTAC
>JACZDC010064128.1_pt1 | contig 9945 bp, 11 predicted proteins | sample 8641791 | NCBI WGS metagenome assembly JACZDC01 (sample SAMN15324613, study PRJNA640507) | soil metagenome | isolation source: intercropping peanut in the second line | place: China: Luxin town, Laibin City, Guangxi Province | collected 2019-07-25 | depth 10cm m
ACGCTCGCTGGAAAGGAGCGCTGTTCGAAAGTAGGTAGACTTTACTGCAAGACTGCACGGCGACCGAGGCAGGTAGGCCTCATGTATGAGCTATCCCTCAAAAATACATGATCTCGCCTATTATTATTTCTGGTATTCCTGAATATGAATTGATTGAATATTCTGGTACAGAATATTCCGCAGGAGAACATTGGCATAAGGGAATGAGGGGAATGAGCGGCCATGGATTCATCTGGCCGGTATTTGGAACAGTTGGTCTACAAGAGGTGATCCATGGCAAACAGAACTGTGAGGGTTCTTGCGAGAATAACTGCGCGGCCGGACAAGATTGAAGAGGTTAAGTCCCTTTTGCTGAGCCTGGTTGTGGAGACACGCAAGGAAAATGGTTGTATCAGTTATCAGCTTCTCCAAAACAACGTCCATCCCAGTGATTTTACTTTTGTTGAAGAATGGGCAAGTGATTCCGATATCGACAGTCATTTTACAACCGTCCATGTGCAGGAGGCTTTTTCGAGGGCTGCATCGCTGCTCGCAAACGAACCTGACATACAAAGATTTTCCGTCATAGGATAGATGAATGGCTGGAACAGAGGATATGCAGAATTCCACTAAAACCGGTTCCCCCGTCAACTCGTCACGGGATGATGGGCAAAAAGCTCAACCCTTTCAAGGCTTGTTCGAAAACGAAGGCCATGTGTACTCCAATTGGGGATTGAGTCGCGGTACGCGGCCGGCTGTGTATGTTGAACCGATCAGCTATGCTGATGTGCAGGCAGTGGTACGTAATGCGGACCGTTTTCCAACGCCGGTGCACCCTGTTGGTTCCCTACTCTCGGTAACGTCCACCATTGTCAACGATGGTGGAACAATGTTGTGTACGCGCAAACTTGATGAAATCTTGGGGCTCGAACTTGATGATGCGGGGCGGCAAGTCGTTCGCGTGCAAGCCGGGTGCAGGCTTAAAAAACTCAATATGTGGCTCCAGGCACGTGGAATGGAGATACCGTTTCAGGCGGAAATTGGCGAAGCGACTGTCGGTTCGGTCGCCGTCGGCGATACCAAGGAGTCTTCTCTGGATGGGCCCGGTTATTTCTCCGCGCATGTCCTGGCTCTGACTTATGTCAACGAAGAAGGCGATCTGCGCACATTGTCTGCCCATAGGGACGGCTTGGCATTTCACGAGTTCAAGTGTTCATTCGGTCTTTCCGGCGTTGTCGTCGAGTGCCAGCTCGAGGTACGTCCGGCGACGCTCTGCAGATCCGATATATCACTCGCAGCGTACCAATCGCCGGATGATCTTGCGGCGGGTCTGATTCGTATGCGCGAGGAAAGCGATGCTCTCCTTGCGATTGTTTTTTTGCATCAGTTGGCCAGCTTTTTCGATCAGCGTTACAAGGCTGGTCCAGGCTCGGTTACACCCGTATCGTCTCAGCCTGCTTGCGACCAGTTCCGGAGCGCCAAGCGCCTGGCGATCCAGCACGGATTCGACGGTGTCGAGGTACCTCAGCCCAAGGGGATCGTTTATTCGCGTCATGACTTTGTCAACGAATATTGGCGCCCAACCGTCGACGAGCGCCGCCTTGATTTCCAATACTACGAACACGACATCGCGCAGATCCATCGCGTTATCGTCGAATCATTCAAGTTCACCAAGGCCTTCGAGGAAAAAACCGGCTTCGCGCCCAAAGGGTGGGCGACCTATTTTGTGCAACGCCAAGAGAAGAAGATGAAGCCCTTCGGGCTTTATTCAGGTGGGCCTGGTGTTTCGTTTTCGTTCGACCCATTCTGCTCGAATCCAATCGATCCTCAATGGCGACAATTCGTTCAGGAATACAACGGTGTGGCCCTTCATGTGCTTGGCGGAAACGCCTCTCCTGTTCAGACACAGTGGCTGCAGCCAGGGGACGTAAAGATTCCAGGAAAGCTGGCTCGACCGCGATTTACTACAAAATACTATGAGCAGTTTCTCGACTGATATTGTTCGTGGAAGTACAAGGAGCACATCTATGGCGCTTGGTCGGACTTTTCGAGATATCTGGAGTGTTTGAGTTAAAAACCTTCTTCCTTTTTAAAGCTACAGCGGTCGCTGAAATTGTCGATTGCTATTTGCCCTACCTCTGGTTCGGATGTGTGGAAGGCATCAGCCAACCGTGTGGGATAAAGCAGGCTCTCTCGTGGCGCTTGCCGGCATGGGTATCATAATGTTTGGCCTCGGCAGATAGACCGATAGGCTAAGCGCGATTTCCAATTTCGGGAGGCGGTGCTGGTTGATTGACGAACGCATTTGAAACCGTACAATCCCGTAAATGCCCCTAAATGGCTCATTGGAAAATTGCTTGCGAAAATGTTTACGTAACCGCTATCACTGCATCTATCAGAAAGATGGGAGTCCGTAGACGGGAATCCGCATTCTCTTAAACCTTGATGACACCTCTATAATTCATTGAACAACGATAATAGAAGAAAAATATGATTCGCCATAGGAGAAAAAAGATGGTCGTGAAAATGAACGCTGTTGTCCCGATTCTTCTGTCAGCCCTTCTTATCGGCTGTTCAGCAATTGCCACGACTCCCGAAGGAAGCTCTGTTGAGCTTGTTACGGAAAAGCCAACCGGCAATTGCAAGCCACTGGGGGATGCCGTTGGTTCGCAAGGCAACTGGTTCACCGGCGATTACACCTCGAATAAAAACCTTCTCATTGGCGCGAGAAACGATCTGCGCAACAAGGCGGCGAAAAGAGGCGGGAATACTGTTTGGGTGCAAGATAAAGCCAATACCAATGCATGGGGCGGTAAGGGCACGTCAAACACCACGGTTCTGGGTGTGGTCTATCGCTGCGAGTGACACCGGAGGAATCCCTTTCTTTATAGACGACAATGGCATGGTCCTTAAATTCCAGAGGTATAAAGCTATTCGTCAGAAAAGAGAAAAGGTTCTAAAGGAGTTGGTGATGTATAAATAGTTATTCTTGCTCTGATGGGTAAACCTGACGGGTTTCAGTAAAGGGGTGAGTACATAATTCATAAATGCACCAACCGTCTTATATCGGGCTGCTCGCGGGATCGAGCGGATTATTCCATCATTTTCAAAGGTAAGCAGTTAATCGAATATGGTGCCGGCGAGGTTAGAGAGCGAAATATTGGCGGTGTACCGGGTCTTTTCATTTACCAGATGACGAGATTCGCCGCTTTGATACTGACGGCAGCATTCACCTGGTATCCGACGGGCAATGCGGCGGCCGAGAAGCTGGTGTTAAGCGGTGCCAGCACGATTGCTCCTTTGGCTTCCGAAATTGGCAGACGCTTTGAGTTGCAACATCCGGGGGCGCGGATAGACGTGCAGAGTGGAGGATCGGCGCGCGGCATTAATGATGTCCGCAACGGAACCGCCGCGATTGGCATGGTTTCCCGCGATTTGAAACCGGAAGAGAAGGATTTGCACGCACATCTCATCGCCTGGGATGGGATCGGGATCATCCTGCATGCGAGCAACCCCATGGCTGAGCTAAGCCAGCAGCAGATCAGGGATATTTATACCGGCAAAATCGTCAACTGGAAAATGGTGGGCGGGAAGGACGCGACCATCACAGTGGTTAACAAGGCCGACGGCCGCTCCACACTCGAGTTGTTTTTGAATTATTTGAAGCTGAAGAATAGCGAAATAAAACCTCACGTAATCATCGGGGACAATTCACAAGGGATAAAAACAGTGGCAGGCAATGTGAACGCCATCGGTTATGTTTCAATAGGCGCAGCCGAATACGAAGCGAAACACGGCCTGCCCATCAAACTGCTGCCGCTTGATGGCGTCGAGGCGACGGTAAACAATGTGCGCAACGGCACTTTTCCGCTCTCGCGGCCGCTCAATCTGATAACGCGGGAATCTCCCAGCGGTTTAGCCCGAAAATTTATTGAATTTGCGCGTTCGGCTCAGGTACACGACCTTGTGGAAGCACAATATTTCGTCCCGGCCGGGGTCCGCTGATACGCTAGTACGTTGGCTGCTGCGCAGTGCAGCGGGAATTGCCGCAGCCGTAGTATTGCTCATTCTTCTATTTCTGGCCGTAGAGGCATGGCCCATCCTGCGGCATATTCCTCTTCCGCATTTTTTTACCGATGCTTCCTGGCATCCGGGCGAAGGCATGTATAACCTGGCGCCCATGCTCTCGGGCACACTCTACGCCGCGGCCGGGGCACTTTTGCTGGCCGTGCCGCTAGGTATGGCTTCGTCGCTGTTTGTACTCTACTATGCATCACCCGCCCTAGCCAATGGCTACCTCCGCCTGATCGAGCTGTTGGCAGGTATTCCTTCTGTAGTATTTGGTTTTTGGGGCCTGACCACGCTGGTGCCGCTGATTAACCGGATTCACGCACCCGGCGCCAGCCTGCTGGCTGGAATACTGATCCTGACCCTGATGATATTACCGACGGTTGCGCTTACCGCACAGGCAGCGCTGCTGGCAGTACCGCGTGAATATATGCGAGGCGCGGTCGCGCTGGGCATGTCGCGGTGGGGCATGATCTGCGGCGTTGCTCTTCCGGCGGCAAAGGCGGGTATTGCCGGAGGCGTCACGCTCGCAGCAGGCCGTGCAATCGGCGAAACCATGGCTGTGTTGATGGTTACAGGCAATGTCGTGGAGCATGCTCGCAGCCCTTTCGATCCGGTACGCACGCTTGCCGCCAATATCGCACTGGAAATGCCCTACGCACTGGGCGATCACCGGGCTGCACTATTCGTGTCGGGCTTTCTGCTGATGATATTGGTAATGATACTCTGGGGACTGGCAGCATGGCCGGGAAAGGATATTCATGGCTAAGAGTCCTCCCGCAAAATCGTCCGCCACCCGGCCTTTTCGGCCTTTTCGGGATCGCTTCGCGCAACTGGCTCTATACACCACTGCGTTTTTGATCAGTGCTTCATTTGCTTGGATCCTGTTTGATCTCGTGCGCGGCGGTATCGGACATCTTTCCATCGATTTTCTTATCGATGTGCCACGTAATGCAGGCCGCTCCGGCGGCATCAGTTCGATCCTGATTTCTACTGTCCTGATATTGCTGATTGCCCTGGGGGCGGCCTTGCCGCTAGGGTGGGCAACGGCTGCGCTGCTGGCGGAATATATGCCTGTCAACAGCAGCTTCGGCCGCTTCGTGCGCTATAGTCTGCTCGTTCTGGCGGCAGTGCCTTCCATTATTTTCGGCCTGTTCGGCAATGCCTTTTTCAGTATCCGCCTGGGCATGGGGTTTTCCATCCTGTCCGGGGGACTGACCTTGGCCTGCATGCTGCTACCTATTCTCGTCAGCACTGCCGAGGCAGGCCTGCGCGCGGCGCCGGGGAGTTATCGTTTATCCGCCGCGGCGCTGGGTATGTCTCGCACGGCAACACTGTTTCACTTGCTGTTGCCAGTTGCGGCGCCGGCTCTTGTAGCCGGTTTATTATTAGGCATTGGCCGTGCCCTTGCCGAGACCGCGGCATTACTGTTCACCAGCGGCTATGTTGACCGCATGCCCGATTCACTGCTGGATTCAGGCCGCACGCTGGCGATGCATATCTACGATCTGTCAATGAATGTACCTGGAGGCGATGCCTCTGCTTATGCATCTGCATTAATACTGATCATCGCATTGCTGCTTATCAACATCGCAGCTATTCGTCTTGCTGCCGGCTGGCGCAGCCGGACGATCACGCCGGAATGAATCTGCAAAAGCGCTTTGGTCTGGATGCACTCGAGCTTGAGCAAGCTTTCCAGGAAAACGATTGCGATATTCCCCGCCCCGTTCAGCAAGAGGAAAAATATAATGACCCACATCCCTTGATCCAGGTCGAGAATCTGTCTCTTCACTATGGTGCTCGAGCCGCACTGACGAATATTACGCTGGATATCCATCGCGGCTGTATCACCGCCTTGATTGGTCCGTCCGGTTGCGGAAAAACCAGCTTTCTATCATGCATCAACCGACTTACCGATCTGATCCCCGGCTGTCGAATCGCCGGACGCATTCTCATCGGTGGCAGTGAGATTCACGATCCCGCGTGCGACGTTCAGGCGTTGCGGCGGCGGATCGGAATGGTATTTCAAAAGCCTACGCCGTTTCCCCTGTCGATCCGTCGTAACATCGAGCTGCCCTTGCGCGAACAGGGCGTAACGCGAACCGCCGATATAGATGCCATTGTCGAGCTTGTATTACGGGAGGTCGGATTATGGGAAGAAGTCAACGACAGGCTGCATGCTTCGGCATTGACCCTGGCGGGTGGCCAGCAGCAGCGGCTTTGTATTGCCCGGGCGCTCGCGCTGGACCCGGAAATACTGCTCATGGACGAGCCGTGCAGTGCGCTTGACCCTATCGCATCGGGAGTAGTGGAGGATTTGATTACCCGTTTGCGCGGCCGCTACACCGTCGTCATAGTCACCCATAACCTGGCGCAGGCGCGCCGCATCGCCAACTTCGCAGCATTTTTATGGACAGATGGCAATGCGGGCTATCTGGTTGAATCCGGCCCTGGCCAGCAGATTTTTGCGACACCGAGGCACGAACTTACCGCAGCTTATGTCAATGGGGCGCGAGGATGACTATCAGGAATTGAAATGAATTATCTGTTCGATTCCTTGAACGTGCGCGGGAATATCGACAGGTATGTTTTATAAGCGAGATGCGGTAATAACAGGCGGATCGGCATTCGTATCCAGTGACTGCGCAGGTACAGCAATGAACGGGCTACCCGTGCCCGCCCGGAATGGCTGTCCGGATGCAAGGGGAATAACGCTTGCGGAACAAGGTGATGCATGATCCATCTTGCGAGGACGTTCGGCTTTTCATTCAGGTCATTTTCCAGATTTTCCGGAACGGGTGTTTTAAAAATTAAACGGCTGAAGTACACGCCATAAAACAGCGGACACCCCAAATTCAACTGATTTGCGCGTTCTTTCAATTTTTTCCAGAAATCCGGTTCATTTCTGCTGAAAAATAGCAATAGATCGTGAATATCGAGCAAATCACGCAAATCATCGGCAAGCTCGTTATTTTCGAATAAGTTAACGGCGCAATGAAGCACCATGTCGGCGGGACAGAGAATTCTATAGCCGGAGCTGCCGGCTGCCACAGCAGCTTCAAATAACCGTTCGGTATCTATTTCCAGTCTGCTGGTTGGCGGAGAGATGGAGTGATGAATATCAACCTCCGTTTCCCGCTCCGCGTGAACCAGTGGCGGTATTTCATGGCTCCACGCCCGGTAATAATGTTCATCATAAGCCGAAAGTTTATGGTGATTCATCCATCCCTTTTTCGTTAACGTTGTTTCAGCATCTGGCAATCGGTCTTTGGGAACCATGATGTCCAGATCAACATAAACTCGCCCCGATGATTCAGGTAACCCGGCAAGGGAATACGCTACGCCCTTCAAAGTAATGATCGGTATGTCCGTATCCTTCAGCGCCCATGAAATCCGGTTCAATTCCCAATGCGTAATTTGCTGGAGTCTTTTTGCCTGGACAAGGCTTGATTGCAGCAGATTGGCGGCTCGCGCCGGAATCTGATCCAGAAGCGCTCTATTTTGAAGGTCCGTTGCCAGGCGCGCCAGCAGCTTCACCTTTCTCGCCAGCCTCAATAACAGCTCCCATTTGGCGGCGTCGTATTCAACCAGGGATGCGGGATTGATAATGGCGTTCAATAAGAGCCAGTGATGGGCCAGGCCTTTATATGTCATCGGTCAACGCATTCATGGCGGCTATTGCGCTGTCAAAGTCTGAATAAGTCAGTTTATAGCAACGGCAGCTTTTTATGAGGTGCGCGGCAGCCTGAAAACCCGTTTCACCTAAAACCTCATAATTGAACGAATTGGTGGCCAGAAGGAGAAAAGCTTCGGCGTCGGGAAGAGGCTCCAGCTTGAGCGCGGCACCGGAAGCCCATCTGGGAAATACGATCCAGTTTGCCTTTGCGGTTTCGCTCGAACGCGCAATACTTTCTTTCGGAGGCGGCACGTGCGCAATGGTCCCTTTATGGGTATTCATTATTTCAGGCCCGAGCATCACTTCCGGCAGATAATCTCTTATGGCGTGGATAGATTCATTTTTGAGCGGCATGAGCCGCGGGATGGGAAAAAAAGTTCCGTGACGAGGGTCCATCAGTCCAAACTCATGGGAAAACAGGCGGTACCCCCGATGCACTAGGGCAGTGCATAAGGTGGTCTTGCCACTCCCGGGCCAGGCGGGAAATAGCACCACGCGACCATTTCTTTCGACTACGGCGGAATGAAACAATAACAAATGGTTGATTCGGGCTGCGATGGCGAGATTGATGCCCCACTCAAGCGCTGCAAGCGCCTGCCCTGCGGGAAAAGGCGGAAATAGCGAGCGTCCGTCGAGAAGAAAACGGGCGTGCGGGGAAAATGGTTTTTTCAGGAGGCGTGCAGGGCCAATCCGTACGTGAAATTCCGCGAGGTCACTCTCCGCCAGCTCATAATTCTCATAGAGCCTGTACAGGTGTTCCGCAAGCATTGCACAGGTCATGCTAATCTGGACATTGAAGGGGCCCATCTTGACTCTGACGCCCTGGTTTGAGAGCGACGAGAGAAATTGCCTGAATGGGATCTGTCCCACTGTCATGCCGACGTTTCCCACCCTGCCTTCTCAAGCTAAATCCGGCAACTTATCGGAAAGGTGAAGTTCAAGTGCCGAAAAAAATTATTGCGGATCACAGGCCCAAGCTTTAAAAAACGATTAACTGCCCTATCTGGATTCAATCAAGCCAAGCTCATCAAGGCGGTGAAGGGCCTTGATGATCTCCTGGGAAAAATTCTGGTCGTGCGGCAATTGAAATTGCGCAGCAAGAAATCTGCAGACATCGTCTGCTGATGCGGGAGACTGGTCAAGAGCCGAAAGAATTTGCATGCTCATCTGATTCAGAAAGTGGGTTTTTCCTGAATCAGGTTGGAATACAACGAATTCCTCGTTCCATTCCTTGATCTGGAGGAATGAGAAGCTGGCCGACCGCCAGCAAACTTTTGAGGGCACGCTTGTTGGAGAGTCCGCTATCGGACCAATGTGATTATGTAGTGATGGTTGAAATGCTGCTCAATTTTGGCTGAACAGAACCCCAGGCTGTCGCGGACACCAGGATTCCCTGGCCGGTATTGCATGCCGCAGCCTGAGCCTGGAGATCTGGGTTGCCATTTGAATCTTTTATTGGATTAATGGTGGCGGTTGGACTGGTTCCAAGATCAACAGGAATACTGCTCGCATCCCCATCTGAACTGGGATGGACACAATATAAATCCCCACTTGGATCCTTCATTGCGCTATTTATATCCTGAGTCGGGCCTACGAGATTGCTGGTACGTGCAAGGGCCGCGCCGCTGTGCAAAGTCATGATTACAGGAATGGCCATCGTACCCTTGAGCAGGCGTCTTCTGCTCGATCCAGGCGAATTGTCAGCTTGTTCCTTCAATCCGAGCGGCTCTGATTGTTGTTTATTTGATTGCTTTTCAGACATGATATTGACCTCTCGCGGTGGGTAGAATGCTTTTGCAACCGGTACTAACCGGTACCCTTATCCATCAATTTTAACGTTGACAGGTTACAGTATAGCTAATTCGAGCAAAACAATAACATATACTCGTTGAGTTAGGAATTACTGTAATCAACATCTTTTGTCAAGCTTAATTTGGCTACGGGAATTTCCGCCACACGAGGCATGCTTATTGAAAAAATATCCTGGGGTGAAACGAACAATGGAATGCATTTATTATAACCAGAGGGAGCAGATAAACGGCATAAAGAAAGGCAAGCGGTATAAAGAGCCAGGTTTCGCCGCGCTGCAGAACATTCCGTGGAGGTATACGCAAAAACCATAAAATAGTTATGGTTTTTTTAACGCAATCAGATACATATATTATGTCGAATCTCCATGGACAGAGAAATTGTAAAGCTGTATAGTTGCCGGGCCTTCGCTC
>JACZDC010033926.1_pt1 | contig 9933 bp, 9 predicted proteins | sample 8641791 | NCBI WGS metagenome assembly JACZDC01 (sample SAMN15324613, study PRJNA640507) | soil metagenome | isolation source: intercropping peanut in the second line | place: China: Luxin town, Laibin City, Guangxi Province | collected 2019-07-25 | depth 10cm m
CAGAACTTCCGGCCGGGCGTCAACTGCGCCAACTGCACGGCCTGCACCGGCGTCCGCGACGTGGACGACTTCTCGCTCGGCGGCAGCGCCACGATCGCCTCGCCGGCCCAGGTGGCGAGCAACACGGGCATCAACTGCGACCGCTACACCTGCCCGTACCTCTCGGGAGGCATCACCGCCTACCAGGGCCCGATGGGCTACGAGGGTCACTGCGAGAGCATCATCGCCAGCTCGGCCAACTGGGATCTCGCCCAGAGCCTCACTTCCTACTGGGGCACCACCACCGGCTGGAGCAAGATGGATTCGATCTGGTACAAGAGCCTGACCCCGAGCAAGAGCGCCTACCAGGTGGCCGCCGGCGGCAAGTGCAACCCGGCCGCGACGGTCAACGGCTGCGGCTCGACCAACTGGTACACCGTGTTCCTGTCCGCGGATGACAACGACGGCAACCTGACGAACGGCACGCCGAACGGCTGCCGGATCTGGGACGCCTTCAACGCCCACGGCATCGCCTGCGGTACTCGTCCGGCCTGCACGCAGTAGGCCTTTGACACCAGGGGCCGGGCTTCGTCCCGGCCCCTGCCTTCCTTCTGCTATCCTCCCCACCTCTCGTGAGTCAGAAGAGCCGATCCCGCGCCCGGCGCGACCGTCGTCCCTCCGATCTGCGCATCGCGATCGGCATCACGCTGCTCGCCTGGATCCAGCGGCTGATCTTCCTGCGCGCGAACCGCGACTACACCTGGCCCTACACGTTCTTCTACGAAGGGGACTCGGAGGTCTTCTACTCCTACGCCCGGGACCTGCTCGCCGGCCGGCTCTACGACCACGGCATCCCCTTCCATCCGCCCGGCTTCGCCTGGTTCCTGGCCTTCCTGCATTCGCTCCTCGGCGCCGGCTCGGCGTCGGCGCAGGTGCCCAATGTGGCGGTCAAGTCCGTCATGGCGCTCCTGGGCAGCCTGGCGCTCGGCCTCCTCTATCTCCTGGCGCGGCCCTACGTCGGCCGCACGGTGGCGCTCCTCGGATCGTTCCTCGGCGTCTTCCACTTCGGCCTGGATATCCTTTCGATCGCGCCGGTGACGGAGAGTTTCTATCTCGTGCTTCTTCTCCTGGCGCTCCTCGTCTGGACCCGCCGCTTCGAGCACCCGCTGGCGGTCCCTGAAGACGAGAGAAAGCCTGGGAGCCCGGGCTGGTCCGTGGTCCTGGGCCTGCTCCTCGGAGCGCTGGCGCTGACCCGCGCCGAGGCCGCGCTCGTGGCCGTCCTCCTGGTGGGGATCGGACTGGCCGGAATGGGATCACTCGGCGCGAAGTGGAATTGGATTTCCGTGCGGCCCTGGGTCCTGGTGGCGCTGGGCTGGGTCGCGATCGTCACTCCGTGGACGATCCGCAACGCCGTCCGCCTGCACGCGGTCAACGAAGAGTTCAAGGGACAGACCAGCGAGCCGCTGCCGACCTTCGTGCCGCTGACCCTCTACGGTCCGATCAACCTCGCGCTGGCGAACAACCCCATGGCCCGGGGCGGTTTCTCGCGCGACTTCATGGCCTCGCAGGCGCAGAACCCCGGGCTCGACCTCAAGGACCCGCAGCACGTGGAGTTCATCCTCCACGGCGACCGCATGGCCTGGACCTGGATCCGGGAGAACCCCGGCGATTTCGTGAGCCTGGTGGAAAAGAAATGGGCGCTCGTCTCCGAGGCCTGGGCGCTCGGCTGGACCCAGTTCGACTGGCCCGGCGGCCTCAACGGCAACCGCCGGCCCGTGGACATGCTCGTGCCCGACTCGAAGGTCGGCTATTGGATCACCGTGCCGCTCTCGCTCCTCGGCCTGATCCTCTGCCTGGTTACACCTGGGCCCTTACGACGCTGGGCCGGCGTGGCCCTGCTGGTGACCGCGTCGGTGCTGGTGGCCACGGGCCTGTTCTTCGGCTACGTCCGCCTGGGATTGATCATCTTCCTGTTCTGGCTGCCATTCCTCGGAGCCGCGCTCGCCTGGCTCGCCGACTTGAAGAGCAGTCGGAGCCCGCGCCTCCCCGCTCCGGCCGATCCGCCGCGCCGCCTCTGGCAGACACTCGCCGTACTCGCGGTCCTCCTTCTTTCCCTGGAGCTCTGGGGGGTCTCCCTCCACCGGAACTTCAAGGCCTCGGGCGTGAACGTGCCGGGCCGGACCTACCTGGACCGGGACGCGGAGATCCGCTTCGAGCTGCTGCCTTCGCGATGAGTCTGGCTCGTGTCCTGCAGGTTTTTGCAGGATGCTCGTTCTCCTCGCCTTCGCCCTGACTCTTCTCGCAGCCGTGCTGCTGTCGGCGCTGGCGCATCGGAGTGTGCTCTCCACGGCGGTGCTCTTCCTCGTGGCCGGGTTCCTGTTCGGGCCGGCGATGCTCGGGTGGGTGCCGCTGAGCGCGAAGGACCCGCGAATCATCCAGTTCCTCGAGATCGCGATGTTCGCCGTGCTGTTCGCGGACGGCATGGACGTCGACCTCCGCGACCTGCGCCGCCGGGGAGGCGATACGGCCAGGGCGCTCTTCCTCGGCATGCCGCTCTCGATTCTCGCCCTGGCGCTGCTCGCCCGGTTCGTGGTCGGCATGCCCTGGCTCGAATCGTTCCTGATCGGCGGCGCGCTCAGCCCGACCGATCCGGTCCTCGCCTCGGCCCTGGTCGGTCGCGAGGAGGCGCCGGAGCGGCTGCGCAAGCTGCTCAACCTGGAAAGCGGCCTCAACGACGGCCTGGCGCTGCCGATCGTGTTGCCTCTCCTGGCCGCGATCACCCCTGGCGAGGTGAGCGTCGTCCGGCTCCTCGGCGAGGCGGCGCTGGCCGTGGCTCTCGGCGTGGCCGTGCCCTGGCTGGTCATCCGACTCGAGGAGTCCCGCTTCTTCGCCGCGGCGGACAACTACGGATCGCTGATCGCCTTCACGATCGGCCTGCTGGTCCTGGCGCTCGCCGATCTCACCCACGCCAACAAGTTCCTGGCCGCGTTCACCGCCGGCATGATGACCGAGACGTTCGGCGAGGACGTGAGCGAGAAATTCGAGGGTCTCGGAAACGACCTGGCGGAGATTCTCAAGCTGGCGGCCTTGCTGGTCTTCGGTTCGCTGATCTCGCTCCGGCTCCTGGCCTCGATGCCGCTCGCGGGCTACGTCTTCGCGGCGCTGGCGCTGTTCCTGGCGCGTCCCCTGGCGCTGGTCCTGGCGATGATCGGGAGCGGTCTCAAAGGCAAGGAGTTGGCCGCGGCCTCCTGGTTCGGCCCCCGGGGCTTCTCCTCGGTCTTCTTCGCCCTGCTGATCGTCGGCGCCGGCGCGCCCGGCTCGGCCCGGATCTTTCAGATCATGGCCCTGGTGATCGTGGCCTCGATCATCCTCCACTCCTCCACCGACGTGCTGGTGGCGCGGTGGGTGAGCGAAGAGGACAACTCGTCGTGCTCCGGCGGTTCCTCAAAGGCCGAGATCGTCGAGTGACGACGCCCCCAAAAGCCGTCTACCAATCTCCTTGAGCTCCTCGGAATCCTGGACGCCCTCGACCCGACGGCGCATCGCCTGCGGCACGGGGCCGAATCGCTCCTCGATTTGAGAGAGAAGGAAATCCTGGCGCCCCTCGAGAAGGCCTTGCTGGCGACCTTCCTCCTTCCATTCCTGGGTCCATTCCATGACACGCTCTGCAAGCATCGTTTGGATCTCCTTCAGATTCCCGGGCTCCGCCCCGGAGACTCCTGGAAACTTCGCCGGCACCAGCACCTGCGTGAGCCAGCTCCGCACCGACCTTCGTAGACTCTCGTCGAGCCCCGGAATGTTCGTGAGGCGGCCCACCTCCAGTTTCAAGGCTTCCAGATCCCGGCTCTTCTCCAGCCGGAACAGGGCCGCTGCCAGGTTCCGCTCGGACTCCAGCTCCATCTCCGGGATCCGCGATTCGTCTAGCAGGGCGTAGCGCAGACGGGGACGATAGGGTTCGAGCCCACCTGGTACCGCCTCGATCAGGTCGGCCACGTCCGAGGCGGCTTGCCAGGGCCGCTTTCCATTGTACAGGACCAGGATGAAAACCGGCGGCAGCTTGCCAGAAGGCGTAAACGCCTTCTGCTTGAGCAGGTCCCGGTAAAGAAGGACCTGGTACTCCAGGACCCGTAAGGCCATGTGCGGGTCCACCGACGACTGGAACTCCAGCAGGATGTAGACGTACAGGAAGCGGTCCCGCCAGCGGACCTTCCACAGCATGTCGCTCTCGCGAGCTTCAAGGCTTTCGTGGACATACGAGCCCTCCACGCGCTCCAGCGTGCCGAAGTCGACCTCCTTCACCCAATCCTCCCGGACAAAGCCGCGCAGCAGGTCCGCCACCACCGCGGCATGGGAGAAAAGAAGCTTGTAGCCTGCATCGTGTCGCGCCATTCGCCCTCCCGGAACTACATTCCGCCATCCCGAGACCACGGTATCACATTATGGAATCTCGACGGGCCTCTCAACAGACAAAGAACGGCCGTTGAGGGGCCTGCCCGCCTGGGCAGACCCCTCCCGACCTTTCCGCTGCCGACCTTCTCTGCGGCAGCGTTACTCCGATTCAGTTGTCAAAGAGCCGACCGCTACAACACCCTACCTGCCTGTCTACGGACCAACCCGCTTCTCCGTCGCCCCCGAAGGCCTGGAAATCGCCAGAGAACCTTGTCTGTCGCGACTTGGGCTTGTTTGTCGCATCGAATCCTGATCAGGCGGCAAACAACCTTGAGTCACCACAAAACAAGGTTGTTTTCCCGTAAACAACCTTGATTCGTCGTCGATAACTTTACCTCGCCGTAAACAAGGTTACGTTGCCGTGGATAAGCTTGCCTCGCCGCCAGCAACGTTACCTCGTCATGGATAAGCTTGGATCGCCGCAAATCAAGGTTGTCTTGCCATGAACAACCTTACCTCGCTGCAAACAACCTTGCGACACCGCGGATAACGTTAGCTCGTCGTGGATAACATTAAGTCGCTATGGATAACGTTACGCCGTCGCAAACAACCTTACGTTGCCAGGGAAGGCCGTATCGGCCCTACTGCTCCGCCACCTCCCGGACTGCCATAGAGGTGTCCTCTCTCTATATATATGTTGCCGCTGAGCCCGATTTGATGACAAAAAAATCCAGACAATTTTCATGCCAGCTCGGGGAGGGGTGATTTTGGGATCTTTTTCCCAATTTTCAAGGGAGAGGGAATAAACCCGGGAGGCGCCGCGTAGTATCGACACGCGTTGATCGGACCGGGGCCAAAAGTCTCGGTCCGCAATACAGCTCTTTGAAAACTGAATCAGGGATGGCGGCTACCGGGTCCAAGGCCGCCGCCGTCCCGCCACGAGGACCCGCCGGCGGTCGGGAGGCGGCGGGTCTCTGCCGGAGGTGTGTGCGCTCCCCTGCTGCCGGACAGGTCCACCTTCAGAGAAACCGGCCCGCCTCGGCGAGTGTCTCAAAGGCCTCGCCGGGCCTCCCGACCGCTTTTCAGCCATGTGACGAGGCCCCATTCCAGCCAGCAGTCCAGCCGCCGGCTGGAACCAAACGGCACCGTGTCGTCGAAGTGTTCCACGGTAATGCTGCGTGCATAACCGATGCTAAGAGCAGCTATCAAGACCGGCCTGAAGGGTCGGAAGATCCAGCCCAGGGCTTCGGCCGAAGGCCGATGCCCTGGGTTATCAATACGCACCGGTTTACGCGGCCTGAAGGGTCGCGAGAGGCCATCTTGCGACCCTTCAGGCCGCAGGCATTGGGGTCTCTTCGAACCCAGGGCATCCGCCTAAGGCGTCAGCCCTGGGCTGACTCTTTCGGCCCTTCAGGCCGGTTTTGATAGAAGCTCTAGCAGTTCCGACCTATCCCTTGACGTGGAGACATATATGACAGTCTCTCTAAGCTTGGAGCAACTGCTGAAGGGATCTAGAATAGACCCTAAGGTATGACGACGATAATGCTTGCGGCCGACCCGCGGTGTTGGGGACCATCAAGAAGGCCTGTCAGAAATGCTACGGCGTCGCCCACTCCTCTGTGCGAGCGTTCGGCGCCAGGGAGGGCGTAGCTCTAGTAGAAGGAGGTGCCCAGATGAAAGAAGTGCGAATAAGAAAGGGTGCGAAGCTAAAGTATGGCGAGATATTCTCCTATTTCATGGACATCAGTAAATCTCTAGTTAGCCTGCTAATAGCCGTGGCATCCACTGCTGCGTCCACTGCTGCATTAGTAAAGATTGAATTGAAGGGAGGTCAAGGAGCCTTCGTAATCGGCATCATGGCAGGTTTGGCAATCACTCTCTTTATCTTTATGCTTCGTTTAATCTTTGGCTGGCTATCCCATAAGCATACGTTCTACGAACGGCTATTTTCCTCTGTTATTCTGAAAAAAAGGGACGACGCGGTCCCAACTGCTGCAACTACAGCGATCACAGCCCTCGCCCGCCGTAAGACAGGCCAACGGCGAGCCGCTACGATTGCTCTTCTGGTGTCCCTGGCAGTCTACGCGGTCTCTAGGCTGCAGTTGGAACTTCCTCTATCCTTTGCTGTCGTCGCCACCTTGGTTGGCGCCTGCCTAATGCTTCAGCTAGCAGATGCATCTCTAGACTATCGCATCCGACATGGCCTCTATGGAACCAACGAGTATGAAGCGCGGCAAATAATTTCCTTTGCGTTAAATCATGCAGAAGGAACAGACCTTGGTGGTGGCCTAGGGGCTGCGGACATACAGATTGACGCAGCGACAGAAAAACTCATACACGAGAACTGGGGAGTGGTGGCATCATGAGCAGATCTGCCGATCTTGTCACCGCCTTTCTGAGTCGTGCCGGCGACATTCTATTTGTACAAAACCCGAAAGGAACCAGTGTTGGCGCCTTTAGCGGAGTCGCCCTAGAAGGCATGCTGAAATTCTTTTCTCCGGCACTCGGGCGATTGAAAGATTGGATTGCACCGGAAAGATTGCACACGCTTTACTTTGTTGCCGCCGGAATATTTATCTTCAATCTACCAACTCTATTAAGAAGGCGTCAGTTACCCAACTCGGTAGAGGATGCATTTGAGGTCATCCGGCGCATGAAGCGAGAGGGTGCCTCGTCGGCACAGATTAAGATGCAGTTGCTCGCACTATGCAGTTCAGTCGTTGAGCAGGTAAAAGTAGATTTTGAGAAGGCAGGAGGAAAGTTGAGCGCCGATAGAATACGAGAGAGATTCTAGTGTTCTTAAGGACGTCTAAAGAGGAATGGCGCCGAAACCCCGCGGCTCCAGCCGACGGCTGGCGCCGCGCGCTGAGCCGCCGCAACGTTACGTGTCTACCGAGGAGGCTACAATGACTTCAAGTGGAGAGATGAGATGAGATCCCAGCCGACTCTTGTCCTGCTGTCGTTCCTGATGGTTCTTGGAACTGAGCCGATCCAGTCGCTGGACCAAAACTTCCCGAATCGCAAGGCGCTTGTGGTAAACACTTGCCCATACGTTGAGCTATCAGGCTTCTCCTTCCAGAATCGGTTCGATGATCGCCGCACTCGCTTCGAGCAGAACTTATCCTGGAAAAACGTCGGAACGCAGCCTCTCGTAGCGTTCGAAGTTGTAATTCTCAAGTACGACCCGTTCAATCGGCGGCAGATTGGCTCACGCTGGGTCATTACTGGTCATGATAGTGCTAATTGGACCCCACTTGGTCTAGGAGAATCCGGCTCTGACGGAACTATTGGCTTGAGTGAGGAAGAGGTGCTCACTGCGATTGCCTACGTCCGTGCCGCAAGGCTTGCAGATGACACTGTCTGGGAAGTAGACGATCGGAAGCTCTTGGATGAGCTTAAGAAAGTGGTTCCGGAGTTCAAGGAGTTCGGAGACGTGAAACCTGACCCTAAAGCGACCAAACAAGATTGAATACGACGCGTAACACCGAGATGCACTGGACGGCTGGGCTCGCGCCCATCCACCCGTGTTCTTCGGAGGCGTTGGCCGCCAAGTCATCGAGTGTTGCGATCGTAATCAGCCATGTAACCGCATACGGCAGCAGCAAGGCATCAGGAGGGGAAAGCGTGACCGAGCAGGCGCCTATCTCACAGAACAATTCAAGCGTTCCCACGACTCCGCCCGGCCCCGCGCCAAGCGAAGAGAAGAAGCGCACTCCCAAGCAGATCGTCGAGGAGAACTTGGTCGTGTTCTTCCTCTCGACACTGTTAGCTGGTTTCCTAGCGGGATTGGCTGTGACCGACTGGCTTGGCCGCGAACCGAAATGGCAATCACTTCCCGATCAGTCACCCCAGGCGCACACTCTGAGGATCACCAGAGTTGAACGCGCCGGGGACTCTCTCTCCGACGGCTACCGGTTGACGCTCTACGTCAACGATCAGCCCTACAGCTACCCGGCCAGAACTCTCTGGGGAACCTTTGGTGGTACTCCGGAAGCCATAAGCTTCCTGCTGCCCACAGCCGATTCGTACAAGGTCCATATGGCCGCCTGGATTAAGACAGGCGCTGACATAGAGTCGGTCACAACCTCAGAAATCAAGGACCTGAGGCTGCCCAACTCAAACGAGGCGATTACCGACATCTATAGCCTCGATCCACTGGAGATAAAATACCAAGTTAGGTAAGCCATGCCGCGAGCGATCTCATGGCCCAGAGCCCTTGCTCTTCTTGGCACTCTCGTGCTTCAACGGCCCACCGCAGCCGGAGCGCCACAGCCACAGTGCCCAGCGCTAACCGAGAAGGCCGACGCTCTGAGCGTCCTTCGCTCGGGGGGCTTGGTGGTTGTCATAAGGCATGCCATGGCCTCCACCAACGAATGCACTCCTTGCCAGGGAAATCAGCATCCGTTGACTCAAGATGGCAAGGCTCAGGCCACGGCGATCGGCTCGGCCATTCGACGCCTCCAGATCCCGGTCGCCCAGGTGCGATATAGCCGTACTTGTCGAACTGTGGAGACTGCTAGGCTCATTTTTCCTGACACGGCCCGAACCGAAGACGTTCGATTGGAGATGTGCCATGACTCCCCCGCGATCAATATGGCCATTCGGGAAAACCCGCCCGGAAGCGGCAACACCTTTCTCATCACCCACGGCACGGTCATGAACTGGATCGAGATTCAAGGCCAGCAGGCTGTTGAGGCGTATGGCCAAGGCAAATCTGCCTACGCTGCAGTTTTTGACCCCAGAAAGGGAGATCATCCGCTTCTGGGCTGCCTGAAGGTTGGAGACTGGAAGTCTCTTCAATCCGCTTCCGGAAACCTCAACCCACGCCGGAAGTCAGACTCAGTACCTTGAGTGCCGGAATACGTGGCATGCAAAGGGGGGGGCGGCCAACCCAAGCGGCTTCAGCGGACGGCTGACGCCGCGCGCTGAGCCGCCGTAGCGTTCACCATGGATCCATTCTCCCTTACCACCGCCGACGAAATATTCGCCGCTTTTCCGGAGTGGCAAGCGTTCGCTCGCGAGGAGCCAGCAGACGACGGGAGCTTCTTTCTCCTCATCCAGATCACGCCTCCCTCGGAATCAAATGTCGAGCATGGCCTCTTCATTGACACCCAGAACCAAGAGGTGACTGTCGGGTTCGATTACTACCACTCGCACTTTGATCAATGGATCGGCGATGGCGATCACTTCGGTATAGAGGCTGCTCTTGAGTTTGTCAGACAAATCCTCAACGAAGAGGTTGCGATCGTATCCTGGTGGGAAGATGAAACGTGGCGTGGCTCGGCACAGTTGGAGGCAGGCGCTTCGCCGCCACAACCTTCGTGGCAAACGAGCTTCAACCGCATTCGCATCCGGTCCTGGAAGGGCACGCTCAATGTAGACTTCAGCGCCTCCGTAGGCTGAAACGTTCTGGAGGATGGTGACACTCCAGGGTGAGAGGGTTGAAGGAAGGCGGAGTCGGCATGAAGGTCAAGAATCAATTCCTGTTTGCGGTTTCGATGGTTCTGCTTGTGGCTTTCTGCTGGTCCGTGGTCAGCCAGATCCTGTTTCTGGCCCGTGCCGAGC
>JACZDC010014728.1_pt1 | contig 9917 bp, 6 predicted proteins | sample 8641791 | NCBI WGS metagenome assembly JACZDC01 (sample SAMN15324613, study PRJNA640507) | soil metagenome | isolation source: intercropping peanut in the second line | place: China: Luxin town, Laibin City, Guangxi Province | collected 2019-07-25 | depth 10cm m
CAGCAGCAGCACCACGGCGCCATAGACGATGGCCAGTCGGGAGGTTGAACTGCGAAAGGGTTTCTCAGGACTCATCGCGCAGCACGTAGCCGGCACCGCGCACGGTGTGGATCAGGGGGCGTGGAAAATCCCGATCCACTGCATTGCGCAGCCGGCTCATGTGCACGTCGATCACATTGGTCTGCGGGTCGAAATGCAGATCCCACACGCCTTCGAGCAGCATGGTGCGCGTGACCACCTGGCCCTGGCGACGCGCCAGGAATTCGAGCAGCTGGAACTCCTTGGTGGTCAGCTCGATGCGGCGGCCGGCGCGCACCACGGTGCGTCCCAGCAGGTCGATCTCCAGATCGCCGACCTTGAGCCTGGTGGCGGTAGCCGCGCCCTGCCCGCGACGCAGCAGCGCCTCGATGCGCGCCAGCAGTTCGCCGAAGGCGAAAGGCTTGGTGAGGTAGTCATCGCCGCCGGCGCGCAGCCCTTCGATGCGATCATCCACCGAACCCAGTGCCGAGAGAATCAGCACCGGTACTTTGTTTTCCTGCTTGCGCAGCATCTGCACGATGGTCAGGCCGTCGATGTGCGGCAGCTGCCGGTCGGCGATGATGAGGTCGTATTGCTCTTCGGTGGCCTGGAACAGGCCGTCGCGACCGTCCGCCGCCAGATCGACGGTGTAGCCGCTTTCGCGCAATCCCTTGGCCAGATACTTTGCGGCCTCGGCGTCGTCTTCGATCAGTAGCAGATGCATTTCCGTTGCTAGCCTGCGCTGTGTGCTGAAAGGATTCAAGTTGGTGGCCATGTCATTTACGTGCGGTGGATTGTCCGGACAGGATGCGTTCGACGATGGGATCGCCATCGCCGCCAAGGTGGTGCCCGCGGCCGATCTGCGCCACGGTGGCGCGCGGCAGGCCGTGGCAGATGCTGGATTCCTCATCGGCGCCCTGCAGGCAGAGCAGCGGCGGCTGCAGTTTCGCCAGCTCCGGCGCTGTTGGCAGCCCGGGAGTCACCACACCCGGCAGCCAGTTCGAAACGTGGATCTCGAATGTGGCCGATGACGAGGGCACCACCAGCGTCAGCGTCGCAATGCTGGCCGCGAGTTGCGGCGGCAAGCGGTTGACCACGAAGGGCAGCACGTCGGCGCCGAATGAGTAGCCGAGCAGATCGATCTGCTGGCAGTGCCAGGCCGCGGCGTAGTGCGTGATGACGGCGGCCACGTCGCGCGCAGTCTCCTCGGGCGTGCGCTGGTGCCAGAAATAGCGCAGCGAATCGATGCCTACCACGGGAATGCCGTGTTGCTGGAAGCTGGCTGCGATCCTGCGATCCAGACCCGCCCATCCTCCATCACCCGAGAGCATCACCGCCATTCGCCGCGGTGGCGCGGAGCCCGCGGGCAGCGGCAATTCCACCAGCGGCAGATCGGCCAGCGACGCGCCCACCGATGTGGCGATGGGGTGCAGCGAAGCCGGTGGCGCGGGCTGCAATTTCAATGAAGCCTCGCGCAGCTGCGGCAGCCAGTTCCGCTCCACGCCGAATCCATGACCCACGGTGGCAAGCTGCACGACTTCGGCATGCGGCACGCGCGCCGCGAACGCATCGACCGCTGCCGGACTGCAGACCTGATCGCGCTGGCCCTGCAACGCAATCCACGCATCCTGCAATTTGCCCGCAGGCTCGAGCACATAGTCGCCACGTCGATTGACCGTGTAGTGCAGGTGCAGGCCCGGACACAGCCGCGCGGAGCGAAAGTCCTGGTCGGCGCAGAAACCCAGGCTGATGGCGCCAGTGAATGTGCCGGCCGGCGCCTGCGCCAGCGCCGCATACACAATGGTGGCGCCGGAGGAATAGCCGGCGAGTTGCGGCGTCAGGTAGGACGGCAACTGCAACTGCTTCTGCACATCGTGGCTGAGCAGCTCGAAATCGGCAGCCAGCGAAACGCAGCGATCACCGGCTTGCCCGAGCGCGGCCAGATAGTGCCGCACGTCGATGCCCACCACGAGCGCGCCGTCATCGGACAGATGCCGTGCCATGCCCGTGACTCCCAGATGCCAGCCGCCATCACCGGAGACGAACAGCACCACGCTGCGTGCGGCGCCGTGCGGCCTGTAGATGGCCACATCGCCGAAGCGGCCGCCCACATGCAGATGCGTCACGCCGGCCTGCTCCGCCGCGACAGCGTCGGCAGGCTGCGCCGCATGGGAAAATGCAGGTAACAGAATGCAGCTCAGCAGCGCCAGTATCCTCATGTGAGGATGCTGGCGCCCCCGCCACTACGCGCGGTTCACCTGCGGATTAAGAAAATGTCATCGCTCAGCGCATCACGATGCGGCGCGAGCTGCCGGCAATCAGGGTGGTCAGGTCCATGATCACGCGCGGCAGCGTGCTGCGGCCCGGTGTGGCCAGGTAGCGCGGCCGCCACACAGGGTGGAACTTTTCCTTGTAGTCGCGCAGGCCCTCGAAATTGTAGAAATGCTCGCCGTGCCGGTAAACGAAGGCGCCCACTCGATTCCACATCGGCGAGAAGTCACGGTCCACCAGGCCTGAAAGCGGCGCCATGCCGAGATTGAACCAGGCATGGCCCTGCTGCCTGCCCCACAACATCAACTCGATCAGCAGGTAGTCCATCACGCCCTTGGGCGCGTGATCGTCGTAGCGCATCAGGTCCACGGACAGTTCCTGTCCGTCACCGCTGGTCCAGATGTTGGCGAAAGCAACGATGCGGCCCGCCACTTTCACCACCGCGCAGGGGAATCGCGCCAGGTAACGTTCATCGAAACGCCCAAGGGAAAAGCCTTTCTCCGCAACCGACTTGGCGGTCAGCCATTGATCCGAGATCGCACGCAGCGCGGGCATCTGCTCGACCACCTGCTGCGGATCCAGCACCGCGCTGCTGGCGCCGTCGCGCTGTGCGCGCCGATGGATCTGCCGCAGCTCCGCCCAGCGCGAACCTTCCAGACCGAAGTGCGCCAGGTCGACGCGCGCCTCCTCGCCGATCTTCGAAAGCGTCAGTCCGGCGTCCAGGTAATTGGGCAGATCGTCGACGCCGATCTGGTAGAACACTGGCCGCGCGGCATAGCGATCGCAGGCTTCGCGAAACTGCCACACAAGCTGCGCGCGCACCGCCGGCGGACCCACCGGATCGCCCATGGCGATCCAGCTTCGCCCCACCGGCCGGAACATCACGAAGCCGCGCCCATCTGCGGAGAACAACAGGTTCTTGTCGCCGAGCAGTGCCAGATTGGCGGCGGTGTCGGCGGATCCCGTGATGGCTGATCGCGCACGTTCGAGATCGGCTTCCGAGGGAAGATCAGGATCGTGCGGCGAAGGGCGCAACAGCATCCAGGCGCCGGCGCCGCCGGCGATGACGATGGTGAGCACGGCGGCTCGCATGGTCCGCGGCGCGTCCGCGTGCAGCGCGAACTGCCACCACAGGTCATGCGAATAGTCGAGGTGACGATAGGACAGCCAGGCCAGGCACAGCGAGGCGAACAAGGCGATGCCCGCGGCCAGCACCCAGGCCGGCGAGAAGCGCTGATCCAGCAGCGAGGCCTTGCGATGAAAGCGGTCGCGCGCCGCGATCAGCATGATGGCCATCACGGCCAGCACGATGGCCTCTTCATAGTCGAACCCCTTCGCCAGCGAGGCGGCGGCGCCGACGACGAGCAGCACCAGCGTCACATGCCATGCGGCGTCGAGCCGCCGCTGCACGCTCTGCGCCAGCAGCAGCAGCGCCATGCCAGCGGCACTGCCCAGCAGATGCGAGGCCTCGAGCAGCGGCAGCGGCACGATGTGCCGCAGCAGATGCATGCGCTCATCCATCATGGGCGTGGCGCCGGAGAACAGCAGTACCACGCCACCCGCGAACACCGCAGCGCTGATGACATGCGGAGTAACCACGCGCAGCCAGGCGCGCCCCCAGGCCAGCCAGCGCGCCAGCAGCGTGCGCTGCAGCCAGACCTCGTGACTCAACATCACCAGCAACGCCACGAGAAATGGCAGCACGTAGTAGATGACGCGATAGGCCAGCACCGCGGCGAGCTTGGCGTCGGCCGGCCCCTCGGGCGTGAGCAGCAGCAGCACGGTCTCGAATACGCCCAGGCCTCCGGGCACGCTGCTCACCAGGCCCGCCGCGGCGGCGAGCAGGTAGATGCCCAGGAAGCCGATGAACGAACCGGTGGAACCTTCTGGCATCAGCACATAGAGCACGCCGGTGGCCAGGCACAGATCCAGGCAGGCCGCGCCCACCTGCAGCAGCGACATGCCCACGCCCGGCAGTTTCACGGGCGCGCCACGCACCATGATGGGCTTGCGGCGGATCGCGCCCGTGGCCACATAGGTGACTACCAGCAGCATCATCACCGAGCCCACGACTCGCGCCACATCCGGGCTGACGTGCATGACCCGGCCCGCCTGCACGGACTGCAGCATCATCGACAGTCCGCCGAGCAGCACGGAACCCAGCGCGAAGGTCAGCGTGCAGAAGGCGATGACCTGCGCGATCTGCATGCCGGTCAGGCCGGCAGCCGAATAGATGCGGTAACGCACGGAGCCGCCGGACACAGCGGAAAGACCGACGTTGTGCGCGACGGCGTAGGCCGTGAAGGAAGCCGTGGCCACGGTGCGCCAGCGCAGACGCGCGCCCGCATTGCGCACACCGAGCACGTCGTAGAGCGTCAGGACCAGGTAGCTGCATACGGTCAGCACCAGGGCCTCCAGCAGTGCGCGCGGTGAGGTGGCGTACACATGCTCCGCCACTTCGCTCCACTGATACTTGCCGAGCACGCGGTCGACGAGCACCACCGCGATCAGGAAAACTGCAATGGCGATCCACATCGACCAGCGGTGTTTCTTCCTCGGCGCGGTGCTCAAGACAGGCTCGAAATCAGCTTCCTGGCAGCGATGGACTTCGGGCAAGCCGCCATACCAGCGCCGCCCAGGCGAGAATCATCAGCACTCCGCCGATCGGCGTGATGAAGCCCAGCGGTCGCGGCGCGCCGGCGGGCATCACGTAGATGCCGCCACTGAAGAACACGATGCCCAGCACCAGCATCCATGCGATGCGCGGCAGCCACGCATCGGCACGCGTCTGCGCCAGCATGCCGATCACCAGCACGCCCAGTGCGTTGAAGAGCTGGTATTGCACGGCGGTATCCAGCGCATGCAGTTGCGAGGCGGTGAGCACACCTTGCAGCGGATGACTGCCCGATGCGCCGACGAGGATGCCTGTGACGATGAGCAGCGCGGCAACGAGCATTGCGCGCCGCATGTTCAACGCGGGCCCCGCGGCGTCTTCTTCTGCGGTGAACGCACCGAGCGCGGCACGCGCGGCAAGCCAGTGTGCTGCGTGCGCATGGGCCGGCCCGGCGCGCGGCGCTGCCCCTCGGCGGCATCGCCGGTTCCACGCGGCTGATACGCGGGGATCAGGTGATTCGGGCCACTGCCGATCAGCCGTGCCTTGCCCATGCGACGCAAGGCTTCGCGCAGCATGGGCCAGTTGTTCGGATCGTGGTAACGCAGGAAGGCCTTGTGCAGCCGACGCTGCCGCAGGCCCTTGGCCACCGGCACATCCTCGCTGCCGCGGGTCACGCGGCGCAGCGGATTCTTGCCACTGTGGTACATGGCCGTGGCCGATGCCATGGGCGACGGCAGGAAGGCCTGCACCTGGTCGGCGCGAAAGCCATTCTTCTTCAGCCAGATCGCCAGCTCGAGCATGTCCTCATCCGTGGTGCCCGGATGCGCGGCGATGAAGTACGGGATGAGGTATTGCTCCTTGCCCGCCTCCTTCGAGTATTTGTCGAACAGCTCCTTGAAGCGGTAGTAGGTACCCACTCCCGGCTTCATCATCTTCGACAGCGGCCCCTCGCGCACATGCTCCGGTGCGATCTTCAGATAGCCGCCCACATGGTGCTGCGCCAGTTCCTTCACATACTCGGGCGATTCGATGGCCAGGTCATAGCGCACGCCCGAACCGATCAGGATCTTCTTCACGCCCGGCAGCGCGCGCGCCTTGCGATACAGCTCGATCAATGGCGTGTGGTCGGTGTTCAGGTTCTCGCACACCTTGGGATAAACGCACGAGGGCAGACGGCAATTCGCCTCGATCTCGCGGCTCTTGCAGGCGATGCGGTACATGTTGGCGGTGGGGCCGCCCAGATCCGAGATCACGCCGGTGAATCCCGGCACCGTGTCGCGGATGGTCTCGATCTCGCGCAGCACCGAACTCTCGGAACGATTCTGGATGATGCGCCCTTCGTGCTCGGTGATCGAACAGAAGCTGCAGCCGCCGAAGCAGCCGCGCTGTATCGCGATCGAGAAGCGGATCATCTTGTAGGCGGGAATCTCCGCCTTGCCATAGGCCGGATGCGGCCGCCGCTGATACGGCAGCTCGTACAGCCCATCCATCTCCTGCGTGGTGAGCGGAATGGGCGGCGGATTGAGCCACAGGTCGACGTCGCCATGCCGCTGTACCAGCGCGCGCGCGTTATGCGGATTGGCCTCCAGATGCAGGATGCGCGAGGCGTGCGCATAGAGCACCGGATCATTGGCCACCTGTTCGTAGTCCGGCATGCGGATCACGCTGCGCTCGCGATCGGCATTCTTCACGCGCCGTCGAAAGCGTACGACCGTCTCGCCCGGCATCGTCGCGCTGGCGTTGGCTGCGCTTTCGCATGAAGGAGCCGCAGTGTCGGCGGGACGCGCCGCCGCAGGTTCCATCGCATAAGGATCCACCGGCGGATTCAGCGCACCGGGGGCATCCAGATGCCGCGAATCGATCTCGATGTAATCCGCCGCGTGGCCATGCCGCACGAAAGCAGTGCCGCGCAGATCGCGGATATCGCCCAGTGCTTCACCCGCCGCCATGCGCTGCGCCAGTTCCACGATCTGCCGCTCGGCATTGCCATAGACCAGCAGATCGGCCTTGGCATCGAACAGCACCGAACGGCGCACCTTCTCGGACCAGTAGTCATAGTGCGCGATGCGTCGCAACGAGGCCTCGATGCCGCCGACCACGATGGGCACATCGCGCCAGGCTTCGCGCAGCCGCTGCGAATAGACGATCACCGAACGGTCAGGACGCAATCCGGCGGCGCCACCCGGCGTGTAGGCATCGTCGCTGCGGATGCGCTTGTCCGAGGTGTAGCGGTTGACCATCGAATCCATGTTGCCGGCGGTGACGCCGAAGAACAGGCGCGGCCGGCCCAGCGCACGGAATGCGTCGGGGCTGTGCCAGTCGGGCTGCGCGATGATGCCCACCTTCAGCCCCTGCGCCTCGAGCAGCCTGCCGATGATGGCCATGCCGAAGCTGGGGTGATCCACATAGGCATCGCCGGTCACGACGATCACATCGCATTGCTCCCAGCCCAGCGCCTGCATTTCGGCGCGCGACATCGGCAGAAACGGTGCGGCCGCACGATCCGGACCGGATAGCGAAGCGGAAAACAGGCTGGTGGGACTGGCCAGGGGCATCAGGCGGGCGCTGCAGCGCGGGGGGTATTGGCGTTACAGTTTACCCTCTGGCCGGCCTGCCCGCCCGGGGCACGAAGGAGCAACATGCGCACTACCACCCGTTTTCTGTCCAATAGCGTGGCTGCAGCGGTCTGCAGCATTCTGATGGCCGGTTGCTCGCCCAAGCCGCCCGCGCCGACGGCCGCGGATGCCCAGGCCTTCGTGAAGCAGCTCAATGAAGAGCTCACCAGGCTGGCCATCGAGGACAGCGCCGCCGGCTGGGTGCAGGACACCTACATCACCGACGACACGCAACTGCTGTCGGCGCGCGCCAGCGAACGCATGCTGGCCTACTTCAGCAAGGCCTTCAAGGAAGCCTCACGTTACAAAGATGTAACGGCCGACGCGGCGACCATGCGCTCGATCAAGCTGCTGTTGCAGCCCTCCGACCAGTTCAGCGCGCCGGCGCCGGATGATCCGGTCAAGCGCAATGAACTCACCACCATCATGGCGCGCATGGAAGGCGAGTATGGCGCGGGCAAGTACTGCAAGACCGTCAACGGCAAGGAGAACTGTCGCAACATCGACGAGCTCTCCGAGACCATCGCGAAGAGCCGCAACTACGACGAACTGACCGATGTCTGGGCCGGCTGGCACAGCATCGGCAGGCAGATGCGGCAGGATTACGCGCGCTTCGTGGAGCTGGCCAATGAAGGCTCGCGCGAGATCGGATTTGCCGACCTGGGTGAATTATGGCGCGCGCCCTATGACATGACGCCCGCCGAGTTCGATGCTGAGGTGGAGCGGCTGTGGGGACAGGTGAAGCCGCTGTACGAGCAGATGCACTGCTATGCGCGCGGACAGCTCGCGAAGAAATACGGCGAATCGAAGGTGCCCGCCGGCAAGCCCATCCCCGCGCAGCTCTTCGGCAACCTCTGGGCGCAGCAGTGGAACAACATCTACGAGGACATCCTCAAGCCCTACCCTGCCGTGAAGGCCGAGAGCGTGAATGCGGCACTGGAGCGCCAGCATTACTCTGCCGAGCAGATCGTGAAGCAGGCCGAATCCTTCTACACCTCGCTGGGCATGCGCTCGCTGCCGAAGAGCTTCTGGGAGCGCTCGATGTTCGTGCGGCCGCGCGATCGCGACGTGGTGTGCCACGCCAGCGCCTGGCACATGGACTTCAAGGAAGATGTGCGCATCAAGGAATGCATCAAGCCCACGCAGGAAGATCTGGAGACCACGTATCACGAACTGGGCCATGTGTATTACTACCTGGCTTACAAGGACCTGCCCTATCTGTTCGAGAACGGCGCCAATGACGGCTTCCATGAAGCCATCGGTGACACCGTGGTGCTGTCGATGACGCCGGGCTATCTGTCGAAGGTGGGCCTGATCAAACAGGCGCAGCCCTCGCAGGAAGCCGTCATCAATCACCAGATGAAGATCGCGGCCGACAAGATCGCCTTCCTGCCCTTCGGCAAGCTGATCGATCAATGGCGCTGGGGCGTGTTCTCGGGAAAGATCAAGCCCGCGGACTACAACAAGGCCTGGTGGGAGCTGCGCACCAAATACCAGGGCATTGCCGCGCCCGTGCCGCGCAGCGAAGAGGATTTCGATCCGGGTGCGAAATATCACGTGCCCGGCAACACGCCCTACACGCGCTACTTCCTCTCATTCATCCTGCAGTTCCAGTTCCATCGCGCGCTGTGCCAGGCCGCGGGATACAAGGGGCCGCTGCATGAGTGCTCGATCTTCGGCAGCAAGGAGGCGGGAGAAAAATTCCAGGCCATGCTGGCCGCGGGCGCCAGCCGTCCCTGGGCCGAGACGCTGGAAAAGCTCACCGGCTCGAAGCAGATCGACGCCAGCGCCATAATTGAATACTTCCAGCCGCTGATGGGCTGGTTGAAAGAGAAGAATGCGGGTCAGGCCTGCACCTGGGAAGGAGAAGCCTGACCCGCGCGACTCGCGATCCGGAGACTGGGGTTCGGGGATTCCGTCCCCACTGATGGGGAAGCGGCGCGGCTGATCGAAGCAGCCGCCCACCGTATACTGTATGAATATACAGCCCCCTTCCCGTAAAATTCCGCGATGTCCAAACAGCCCATTCCCGCCATCCGCATTGTCGGCGCCCACCAGCACAACCTGCGCAACCTCAGCGTCGACCTGCCGCTGGGCGAGCTGATCGTCGTCACCGGCGTCTCGGGTTCGGGCAAGTCCTCGCTGGCCTTCGATACGCTGTATGCCGAGGGCCAGCGCCGCTACATCGAGACCTTCTCGCCCTATGCGCGGCAATTCCTCGACCGCATGGACCGGCCGCGGGTCGGGCGCATCGAAGGCATTCCGCCGGCCATCGCCATCGACCAGACCAATCCCGTGCGCACCTCGCGCTCCACCGTGGGCACGATGACGGAGATCAACGACCACCTGAAGCTGCTGTACGCGCGCGCGGCGCGGCTGCACTGCCGCAACTGCGGCCG
>JACZDC010079394.1_pt1 | contig 9916 bp, 9 predicted proteins | sample 8641791 | NCBI WGS metagenome assembly JACZDC01 (sample SAMN15324613, study PRJNA640507) | soil metagenome | isolation source: intercropping peanut in the second line | place: China: Luxin town, Laibin City, Guangxi Province | collected 2019-07-25 | depth 10cm m
CGGACGAAATCGTGCTCCTGCAGCTCGGGATTCGTAGGATTTTCCAGGAACAGGAAGGCAGGGCGGTCCCCCAGCTTCGGCAGGAATTCGATCATGCGGTCCACCAGCGTAACGTCCTCGTCCTCGGCAGTCCGCACCGTCAAGGGGACCTGCTCGATCAGGCCCTCCCGCTTCAGGATCTCGCCGATCAGTTGGACCGAGCCGCCATAGGCGTTCTTGGCGTAGAGCATGTGGACGGGCTCAGCGGCGAGCACCTCGGCCGTCGCGCTGAACACGGCGGCCTCGGCCGCCAGACCTGTACAGAAATAGGCGGTGGCGCGGATCTCCGGAAAAAGGTTGCGCAGCAGCTCATCACAACGAGCCGTGTCGACCGCTGGAGGGAGCGCCGGCACCGGCAGACCGACGAGGCGCAGCAGCTCGGTTTTGGTATTGGCGGCGAGCAGGGCGGCCACCGTGCGCTTGCGAATCAATTGGATCCTTACCGGATCGATTTCCGCGGCCTGCTGGATCAGCAGAACCCCGCCCTCGTCGACGGGACAGCCGACGGCGTCGGCCTGGATCGTTGCCAGCGCCAGATCCTCCGGCCTCTCCTCGCTGACGAAGACGGTCAGGATGCCGGGCACCCGATCGGGCAGCGGGCCTGTCCAGCTCTCGTGAATCTCGACCTGCTGCCCGCGCAGCGCAGCCCGCCTGGCTTCCGAAAGAGGCAGGTGCCCCGTCGCATAGAGCCTGGCCGGCCCCGGCGTCGACCGCGCTTCGATCGGAGCCAGAAAGGCCTTGGTCCGCGAAGCGAAGGAGACGACGCGCTGCGCTCCCGTCAGAACCCGCAGGTACAGCTCGTAGACCGTCGAGAGGGGATGACCCAGGCGGGCATAGTCGTAGGGGTGATCGCACGCCGCCAGCAGACCCCGCAGGCGCAGCGGGTCGTGGATGTCCTCGGCCAGGATCCGCTGCCCGGCGCGCTCAAAGAGGTCCAGGAATCGGGCTTCGGACTCCAGGAAATCGCTGTTGGAATGAAGGCGGGGCAGATCGTAGGTGGTCGCCTCCGCCTCCCAGTCTTCCGGAAGGATGCGGTCCTGCAGAATCCGCCTCAGGACCTCTTTGAGCTGGTCTGCGGAAAGGGAGACAGCCTGTGTTTGACGCATGGGATCGCGAGTATATCGTCGCCGGACTACAATGACCCCATGCCCTCCGACTCCTGGTCCGAAGCCTTCGCCTGCCACGGCTCCGCCGTGGCCTCGTTCGCGTCCGCGGCCGAAGCGGTCGCGCCCTCGGCCTGGAATGTCCCTCGCGCCGAAGGCAAGTGGTCGCCGGCCCTGATCACCGGCCACCTGATCCGCACCTATGACGTGCTGATCGCCGAGGTCGAAGGCGGCGCCGGCATGAAGGTCCGCCTCCCGGCCTGGAAGCGGCTGTTCCTGCGGCTCACGCTCATGCCCAGGCTGCTGCGCGGCGGTGCCTTCCCGCGCGCGGTCCCGGCGCCTCCGGAGATCCTGCCCACCGAGGCGCCTCCCGACCCGGCGAACGGCGCGGCGCTGTTCCGGCAGCGGGCCCGGGAGCTCGAGGCCGCGGTCCGGAACGCCCGCACGCGCAAGCCGCCCGCGCGGATCACCCATGCCTACTTTGGCGCCGCGCCGCTGCCGACGGCCGTGCTCTTCTGCGCCCGGCACATCGAGCACCACCGGGCGCAGCTCGGGCGCCAGCCATAGTCCGGCCTCACGCCCCCGCAGCCACCTCCACGACGGCGCCGGCCTCGGCGAGCGAGAGGAGCGCGGCTGCGCCCACCGGCCGCTCCGCCTGCCAAGCGACGACCGCCGTCCGCCGGGCGAGCGCGGTGCGGACTTCGTCGAGATAGGCCCGCTCGTGACGGCCGCGGGCCCGCAGGCCCGCATCCGCGGTCGGGGTCGCGGCGAAGCTCTGGTTCACCACCCAGGCGAACGGCTCGATGCCCGCCCGCCGGAGATCGCTCTGCAGGGCGGCGGCCTCGTGGACGGGCGTGGCCTCGGGCAGGGTGACGAGGAGGATGCGGGTGAATTCAGGGTCCCGGAGACGCGGCAGCAGCTCGCGGACGTCGTCCGGCACGTCGCCCCGGGTGCGCTCGACCTGGCGGTGATAGGCCTGCGCCGCGTCGAGCAGGAGAAGGGTGTGCCCGGTCGGCGCAGTGTCGATGACCACGAAGCCGCTCCTGGCTTCGCCCACGGCGCGGGCGAAGGCGCGGAAGACGGCGATCTCCTCGGTGCAGGGCGACCGCAGGTCCTCGGCGAGCAGCTCGCGCCCGCGCTCGTCCAGACCGGCTCCGGAGACCGCCATCACCTCAGCCGAATAGGCCTCGGTCTCGGCCGCCGGATCGATGCGCGTCACGCGCACCCCCAACCCCGAACGGCCGACCGTGGCGAGCACGTGCGCCGCCGGGTCGGTGGTGGTGAGATGAACCCGGTGTCCGCGGCGGCCGAGCTCGACCGCAATGGCAGCCGCGATTGTCGTCTTGCCGACTCCGCCCTTCCCCATGGTCATGATGACGCCGCGGCCGGCCGCTTCGCAGGCGTCGATGAGCCGGCTCAAGGGCTCGGCCGGCACCCTGCCGCCGGTCTCCGTGGGCGCGGACGCGGCCTCCCCGGGAGGAGAGGTTTCGAACATCGCCCGCAGACGATCGATGCCGAGCGGCGCCCAGGTCCGCAGCGGAACCTCGTAGCGCGGGAGCCGCGACAGGCCCTCCGGCATGTCCGCCAGCGCCTCGCCGGTGCGGCGCTCGAGCGCCAGGGCGACCGGGTCGCGGCGGTTCTCCGCCGTGAACACGCCGTTGATGAACAGCCGCTGGCTGGCGATGCCGATCGCGGCCAGCTCCGCCCGGGTGCGCTCCGCCTCCGCCAGTGCCGCGGCGTCCGGGCGGGCCACGAGGGCGACCGTGGTCGTGGCGCCGTCGGCCAGCGCCGCGAGGCTCGCCTGATAGGTCGAACGCTGCGCCTGCAGGCCGGAGAGCGGCCCCAGGCACGAGGTGCCGGAGGTGTTCGTGGCCAGGAAGCCCTCCCACGCCGCCGGCAGCTTGAGCAGGCGCAGGGTGTGGCCCGTGGGCGCGGTGTCGAAGATCACATGATCGAAGGAGGCGGTGGCCGCGAGGTCGCCGAGCAGCCGGGTGAACTCGTCGAACGCGGCGATCTCGGTCGTGCAGGCGCCGGACAGTTGCTCTTCGATGGCGGCGACGACCGCGGGCGGCATGGTCTCCCGGAGCGGACCGGCGATCCGCTCCCGGTAGGCGCCGGCGGCGGCCTCGGGGTTGATGTTCAGCCCGGAAAGGCCGGGCGCGGCCGGGATTTCCCGCGGCGCGCCGCCGAGCGCCACGCCCAGCACCTCGTCCAGGTTGGACGCCGGGTCGGTCGAGACCAGCAGCACGCGGCGGCCGCGGTCGGCGAGCGCGATCGCCATGGCGCAGGCGAGGGAGGTCTTGCCGACGCCCCCCTTGCCGGTGAAGAAGACGATCCGCGTCGGCGCGAACGGTAGGGCGGTCATGAGCAGCAGCCGGAGCCCGGCTCGCACTTGGGCCGGATGACGTTCAGCCGCGCTCGCGGTTCGGACGTGGCGGCGGCTTCGGGAGCCTCGGCCGGCAGGCCGGCGGCGGTCGCGAGCGCCTCGCGCGACGGATAGAGCCCGGTCGTGAGGACCGTGCCCTCACAGATCACCAGCGGCAGCGCCGCGACGCCGGTCCTGCCGAGCAGAGCGGCGACCTGGGCGTTCGCGGCGAAGGCCTGGGGCTGTTGCGCCAGATTGAAGCGCTCGACGCGCACGCCACGGCCGGAAAGCCAGTCGAGATCGGAGCTGAACCGCACGAGCTCCGGATCGACGCTCGGCCCGCAGATGCCCGTCGGACAGCAGAGAGGAGGATCGAAGACCTCTACATGCATGAGCCTCTCCTTTCATTCCGGACTGTAGATCCGGCAGCAACGCGGACGGCCACCCGGAAAGGCAGCTCCGGCAGCGGCGAGAGGTGGGGCTCAGCGCCTGAGCTTTGCCGTGTAGGTGACGACGGCCGATTCGGTGCCGGGGTTGAAGTCGAACACTCCGCCGTTCGACAGGTGGTAGAAGCTGATGCCGATGCGGCCGTCCCAAGGCAGCCGGTAGGAGAGCTCGACGTTGGAACGGAACTCCAGCGCCCCGCCGAGGTTCTTGCCGTAGGCGCGGTAGTACAGACCCACGGCGGCCCCCGAGCCGAGCACCCAGCGGTCGCCGAGCGGGACCTCGAAGCGGCACCCGGTATAGGGATAGATCACGCCGCGGGAGGTCGCCATCACTCCTGCCGTGGGCATCAGGTCCGGTGCCCAATGCGGCAGGAACCGGAACCGCCGCGGCGCGTAGCGCAGCTCCCAGCCCATCTCGTAGGCGCTCACGCTGTCCAGCACCTCGAAGGTGCCGGCGTTCGCGGCCACGGCCACGGGCGCTCCCGGCCGCCAGAGCTGGGCAGACAAGGGTCCGGCCATCGTGAGGAAAAAGAACAGCACGACCTGCCGGCAAGCATGTCTCATGCGGACACGTACGTTCTGAAGTCAGGTTCGGATGTTCAAGGTGCCCCGTCCCGGCCCCAGACCGCGAGCGTGTCGTCCCGGTACGGCTGGGTCAGCTCGGCGCGTTCCACGTCCGGAGGGATGTACTTCAGGTCCTGAACTACTTTACCCCGAGGGTTGCGCCGAATCCAGAGGGATTCCGAGCCGGTCTTGATCTCCTGGAACGGGCGCTTGAGGCGGCCGAGGAAGTGGAGCTGGCCATGATAGTCCCCGACCCAGGCGATGGGCCGGCCCTGGTCCTCGGCGCTCTTGAGATAGCGCGCCACCGGCTCCAGGTCGTAGGCGGTCCGCGCCACCTCCGAGAACCCGAGATGAAGCCCGAGCACCAGGGCGACCGCGAGCAGGGTCGGTCCCGCCACCCGTCGCGCAAAGACCCGGTCGAAGAACACCCAGGAGAGCACGGCCAGGACGAGCAGCGCCACGCCGGTACCCGGAGAGAGCTGGTCGACCCAGGCCGGGATCTTCCGGCTCTGTCCCTTCAGCAACGGTGCTGCCGCCAGGACTCCGCCGAGCAGGACGACTCCAGCCAGGACCGGCAGGATGTGCCAGCGCCGGACCGTCACTCCGGGCTCCGACAGCACCCGCGAGGCGAGCAGCGCGAAGGCCGGCAGCAGGGGGAGCATGTAGTGCGGCTGCTTGCCGCTGATCAGCGAGAACGCGACCAGTCCGGGGATCAGCCACGCCAGGCAGAAACGAATCCCCCGGTCCGGAGACGACCCCGCCGGCCGGCGGCGAAACGCGGCCGACCACAGAGGCGGCCAGGCCGAATACGGATAGAGCAGGCCCGGCAGCAACGCCAGGTACCACCACCATGGCCGGTTGTGAGCGAACGCGTGGATCATCCGCTCCTTGGTCTGGGACACGAGGATGGCGTCAGCATAAGCCGGACCGCCGCTGGACGCGGCCGGGAGCGCCCAGGCCAGACCGATGGCCGCGGCGATCAACACGGCGCCGAGCAGCCCGCCCCACCAGCGAGCGCGTGGACGTCCTCCGCTCCACCAGGGGGCGAGCACCGCCACCAGCAGCGGGAGGAGAAAGACGACCGGGCCCTTGGCGAGAATCCCGAGCCCGAGAGCGCCGCCCACCTGCAGCCAGGGACGGACGCCGCCGTTCCGCCGCGCCTCTTCGATGCCGAGAAGAGCGGCCAGCACGCAGAAGGCGACCAGCATGTCGAACATCACCATGGTGGTGAAGATCGTCCACAGCAGGAGCCCGAGCAGCACCGCCGGAGCGTTGCGGGCCACCTCCGGACGGTCCGGCCACAGGCGCCGGGCCAGGCGCGCCGTCAGGGCGAGGTTCGCCAGGGCGAACAGGGCCGGGACCATGCGCGGCCACCAGTCGTTGACGCCGAAGAACCACCAGCCCAGGTGGAAGAGCCAGAACAGGAGCGGCGGCTTGTCGCTGTAGGGCAGACCGTTCAGATGCGGCACCAGGAAGTCGCCGCGCACCCACATCTCCCAGGCGACCGAGACGTAGCGGGTCTCGTCGACCGGCAGGATCGGGCGCAACGAGACCGCCGCGGCCACCAGGAGCATCCAGGCGGCGGCCAGCAGCACCGGCCGCGGCGGCATCCAGAATGCGACGCCGTCGGCCCGACGGGCCTCGTAGGGTTGCGTGATGTCCATGCTGTCGGGTCAGGGGAAACGGCGGAAACCCACCCACCCACTCCGTTCGGCACTATCTTATCCGCCTCGAATGCCACGGGTCGATGGCCGCTCGATTAAGATACCCCGCATGCGTGCGTCAGGCGAGCCGGAGATCTCGATCGTCATCCCGGTGTACAACGAGGAAGAGAACCTTCCGGTCCTCGCGGAGGAGATCCGCGCGGCCCTGGAACCGGTGGAGACGTCCGGCCGGCCCTACGAGGTCGTCCTGGTGGACGACGGCAGCACCGACACGAGCCCGGCGGTCATGGCCCGGCTGGCGCGGGACGACCGGCACATCCGGATCCTGCGCCAGCGCCGCAACAGCGGCCAGTCGGCGGCGCTCGACGCGGGGGTCCGCCACGCCCGCGGCGAGATCGTGGTCACGCTCGACGCCGACCTCCAGAACGACCCGGCGGACATCCCCAGGCTCCTAGAGAGGATGGACGGCTTCGACGTCGTGAGCGGCGTGCGCGCCAAGCGGCGGGACACCTGGGTCCGGCGGGTCTCGTCGAAGATCGCCAACGGCATCCGCAACCGGGTCACCCACGAGTCGGTGACGGACGTCGGCTGCACCCTGCGCGCGATGCGCATCGAATACCTGCGGCGGATCCCGGTGTTCAACGGGATGCACCGCTTCCTGCCGACCCTTCTCCGCATGGAAGGCGCGCGGGTGACCGAAGTCCCGGTGAACCACCGGCCGCGGCTGCACGGGCAGCCCAAATACAACATCCGCAACCGTATCTTCCGGGCCCTTGCGGACCTCTTCGGCGTGCGCTGGATGCAGACGCGCTGGGTGGACCGCAATCTGGCCGAGGAGGTCGACGTTTGGAACACAACCCCGTCTGGCTCGCCATCGGGTTCTTCGGACAGGCCCTCTTCTTCGGACGCTTCTTCGTCCAGTGGCTCGCCTCCGAGCGCAAGAAGGAAAGCGTAATCCCGCGAGCGTTCTGGTTCCTGAGCATCGGCGGCGGCCTCGTGCTGCTCGCCTATGCGATCCACCGCAACGACCCGGTCTTCATCGTCGGACAGGCCACGGGCATCTTCATCTACGTCCGCAACCTGTGGTTCATCTACCGGCCTCCCGCGCGGGTCGCGGTCCCTGCGCCTCCCGTGGACCCCGAGTAGCCCCAGCCGTGAATACTCGCCGCGGCCTCGCTCTCCTGGCCCTGCTCGGCGCGCTCCTCTTCCTGCCCGGCCTCGGCTGGCGCGACCTCTGGAACCCGGACGAGGCCCGCTACGCCGAGGTCGCGCGCGAGATGCAGCTCTCCGGGAGCTGGTCCGTGCCGCAACTGAACGGCGAGGTCTATACCCAGAAGCCGCCGCTCCTCTTCTGGCTGATCATCGCCTCGTCGTGGCTGACCGGCGGTGTGAACGAGGTCTCGGCCCGCATCCCGTCCGCCCTGGCGGCGATCGGCACGCTGATCCTGGTCTTCCGGATCGGAGAGCGCCTGTTCAACCGCCGCGCCGCCTGGCTCGCGGCACTCGCGATCGCCACCTGCTTCAAGGTCCTCTGGCAAGGCCGGTTCGGGCAGATCGACATGCTCCTGACCTTCCTGGTCACGCTGGGGGTCTGGTTCTGGGTGCGCGGCTACACCGAAGGGAAGCCCGGCCTCTACCCGCTCTTCTTCGTCTCCACCGGCCTCGCGACGCTGGCCAAGGGTCCGGCCGGCTTCCTGCCGCCGCTCCTCGCGATCCTGGCCTTCCTCCTCTCTACGAAGGACCGGGATGAGATCCGGCGCTTCCGGATCGGCCGCGGCTTCCTGATCTGGGCCGCGGTGGTGCTCGCCTGGCTGGTCCCGGCCGGGATCTCCGGCGGCCGTGAGTATCTGGACCAGATCGTCTTCCGCCAGAACGTGACCCGCTACGCGGACCCGTGGCACCACTTCCAGCCCTGGTACTACTACCTGACGATCATCCCGGCCGAGTTCTTCCCGTGGTCCTTCTTCCTGCCCGGCGCGATCGTCCTCGGCTGGAAGAAGATGGAAGGGAAGGATCGCAAGGGCTTTCTCTTCGCCCTGGCCTGGATGGTGGTGACCGTGGTCTTCTTCAGCATCTCGCCCGCCAAGCGGTCGGTCTACATCCTGACCATGTACCCGGCCATGGCGCTGCTCGTCGGCGCCTTCCTCGACTGGGTCGCCCCCCACTGGCCGCAGGGGAGACGCTGGATCGTCTGGCCTGCCGGCCTGATCGCGCTGCTGGCGCTGCTGATCGAGATCGCGCTGCCCGTAGCCGGCCGGGGTCGCGAGGAAGCGCTGGCATTGGGAGGCGACCGCTTCGTCTGGCACGTAACCCTCTGCTTCCTGCCGCTCCTGGCGGGAGCGCTCTACGCCGCGTGGCAGGCGGGACGCGGCCGGGTCCCGAGAGCCGCCACCGGCATCGCGGCCGGCATGGCAGCCGCGGCTCTCCTGGCCTTCCTGACCGTGATCCCGATCTTCGACGTGGTCAAGTCGGCCCGCGGGATGTCGAAGGTGCTCCTCGCCCGCATGCAGCCCGGCGACACCTACGGCACCTATCCCCGGATCGACTCCACCTTCCTCTTCTATACGAGGCGCTACACCGTCGAGCTCGACAGCGAAGCCAGGCTCCAGGAGTACGCCCGCCGCCCCGGCCGCATCTGGATCCTGGTCCAGCGCGACGATCTGAAGAAGCTCAAGACCCCGCTGCCGCTGGTGCCGGTGGCGCAGGATCAGGACGTGCTGGAGGGTTACATCCTGCTGGGCAAGCCGGGGAACGGCTAGGAGGACGACGTCGGGTCTGGTTGCTCAACCCCCGCGGCACAGCGAGGGCAGAGACAGGACTGGTTGGCCAGCTCGGGCGGAACGCGGGCCAGGGCCTCGGGGCTGATGGCGGCGGTGCTACACCAACACTCCACGTCGAAGCTGCCGGTCATGGCCGGGGCACATTGGTTGTTGCCGCCGCAGAGTGGGCAGATGAGGTTGGGCAGTGGAGTCATCGGTGGCTCCTGCTCCACGATGGAGCGTCAACCGCGGCGCGCCGCCTCGATCGCGGCGACGTCGATCTTGGTCATCTCCATCATTGCATCGAACGCGCGCTTGGCGGCAGCGGGATCGGGATCGGTGATCGCCTGCGTCAGGACGATCGGCGTGATCTGCCAGGACAAGCCCCATTTGTCCTTGCACCAGCCGCACGCGCTCTCCTGGCCGCCGTTGCCGACGATCGCGTTCCAGTAGCGATCCGTCTCTTCCTGGTCGACGGTCGCGACCTGGAACGAGAACGCTTCGTTGTGCTTGAACTCGGGTCCGCCGTTGAGCCCGAGGCACGGAATGCCCATCACGGTGAACTCGACGGTCAACACGTCCCCCTGCTTCCCGGACGGAAAGTCGCCCGGCGCGCGGTGCACCGCGTTGACGGCCGAATCAGGAAAGGTCTCGGCGTAGAAGCGCGCCGCTTCCTCGGCGTCCTTGTCGTACCAAAGGCAGATCGTGTTCTTTGCGGGCTTCATCATGTCGCTTCTCCTTTGGGATGAGCTGTTCAGGCCGTCGTGTCCGGCACCAGCAGGCGCTCGATCGTCCGCGCCTTGCCCGTGGTCTCGTCGACGTCGATGACCGCGCCGGCGAGGCGAACGTCGTGCTTGGCGACTTCGAAGGGAGCGGGGGTCTGGAGGCGGAAGCGCTTCACGACCTTGTCGATGCGAACGCCGATGATCGACTCGTAGGGACCGGTCATGCCGGCATCGGTCTGGAAGGCGGTGCC
>JACZDC010035374.1_pt1 | contig 9909 bp, 7 predicted proteins | sample 8641791 | NCBI WGS metagenome assembly JACZDC01 (sample SAMN15324613, study PRJNA640507) | soil metagenome | isolation source: intercropping peanut in the second line | place: China: Luxin town, Laibin City, Guangxi Province | collected 2019-07-25 | depth 10cm m
CGCATCCTGCACATGGCGCCGCGTCCGGGTGACAACGCCGAGATGGCGCTGATGCAGCTGGTGGACGGCCCGCAGGCGGCGCCCACGGCGGAGGCTCAGAGCAAGGGCGGCAAGAAGGCCAAAGGCAAGGCAGCTCCGAAGGCCAAGGCCGCCCCGAAGAAGAAAAAGGCAGCGGCGGCCTGACAGGCGTCAGCGCTGGTTGATGTAAAGCCCCGGTTCGCCGGGGCTTTTCTTTTGTGCGGCCGAAAGCCGCCGCCATGCGACAGGTGCGACCACGTCACCTGCTCAGCGGGGCTTTTCGCCGGCCAGCGTGGTGCGATACATCTCGCGCCGATGGCCCTGGTAGTCGTTGAAGGCCTGGTGCACGCACAGGCGGTTGTCCCACAGCACCAGCATGTTCACTTCCCAGCGCAGCCGGCAGGTGAACGCGGGCTGCGTGAGATGCTCGCCGAGAAATTTCAGCAGCGGCGCCGCCTCTTCCGGGCGCATGCCTTCGAAGCCCACCGCGTACGAAGTGTCGATGTACAGCGACTGCTCGCCGGAGCGGGCGTGCGTGCGGATCAGGGGATGGAAATTGCCGCGCACCTTGCGCTGAATGCCCTCGGGCAGCGTGGCCGCACCGCGTGTGGCCGCCAGCTTGCCGATGGGGCTGTCGCGCGCTTCCGCGTTTTCCTGCGCGGAGAGCAGTACATCGCGCATGGAGAAGTGCACGCGCAGATCCCTGATCATGGCGCGCATGGCATCGCTCAGCGTCGCCAGCGCCAGCGCGCCATTGGCCCACATCGTGTCGCCACCGTAAGGCGGGATCTGCACCGAGCGCAGCATGGTGATGGAAGGCGGTTCATCCAGAAAGGGCGAGTCCGTATGCCAGCCTTCGCCGAAGACATGCGCCGAGCGGTCGTCGGCTTCCTTGATCAGCGGCTGCACTTCGACGAAACCGGGCACGCCTTGCGTATAGGCGTCCTCGGCAAAGGGGCCGAAGCGGCGGCTGAAGGCGTGCTGCTCGGCGTGACCCATGCGCTGGTCGCGAAAAAAGATCATCTTGTGACGGAACAGCGCATCCTCGATCTCGGCGAACTGCGCATCAGTCTCGCGGCCAATCGTGACGCCGCGGATTTCGGCGCCCATGGCGGCGGCCAGGGGCCGCGCCTCGATGTGCCGGTAAGCACGTGCGCTGTTGTCGAACTTGCCGCTTGGATGCAGATACATGAAATCCCCCCGGGGGCGCCGCGCCTTGCCGGGCGACTTGCTGCCTGGCGGGATGTTGACATAGGCTGATTCACACGGGGAATACACCCGCCCCGATAAATCGCTGCAAAAGCAAGGGAGCCCGAGATGAGCCTCGCATCGGAATTCAAAGAATTCGCCATGAAGGGCAATGTGGTGGACATGGCCCTCGGCGTGATCATCGGCGCCGCCTTCGGCAAGATCCTGTCCGCGCTGGTGGAAAACGTGATCATCCCGCCGCTGGGCATGCTGCTCTCCGGCGTGAACTTCAAGGACCTGGGCACTGTCATCGGCCATGGGTCCGATGGCAAGGATGTGGTGCTGACCTACGGTGCCTTCATCCAGACCATCTTCGACTTCATCATCATCGCCTTCGTGCTGTTCATCGCGCTGAAGGGCATCAACAGGCTCAAGAAGCCCGCGCCGCCGACCGTGAATGCTCCGCCGCCACCACCACCGCGGCAGGAAGTGCTGCTGGAAGAGATCCGCGACCTGCTCAAGAAGTAAGGTCAGGCCCGCGCCGTGCTGCAGGCACGGCCGGGGATCGCGCACGCGCGGTGCGCCCGGGCTGCTGGCTCGTTACTGGTTCGCCGCCAGGCTGGCAGAGGCCGCGCGCGTGAGGTTCTCGCCGGCCGTTGCGCCCACCACGACATCGTCCTCGACGCGGATGCCACCGAAAGGACGCAGCGCGTCGATCTGCTTCCAGTTCACGCGGCCCGCATGCGGGCCGGCGCGCAGCGCATCGAGCAGGCTGTCGATGAAATACAGCCCGGGCTCGACCGTCACCACCATGCCCGGCTCAAGACGCCGCGTCAGCCGCAATGCGGGATGACCGGCGGGTCGCGGAATGATTTCGCCATCCACCTGTGATCGGAACGCGCCCACGTCGTGCACCTGCAAGCCGAGCAGATGACCCAGTCCGTGCGGCAGGAAGGTGCAGGAAACGCCCAGCTCCACGGCTTCAGCCGCTGGCATTTGCAGCACGCCGGCTTCGCCGAGCAGTTGCGCCACCAGGTGATGCGCGCGCAGATGCAGCTCGCGCCAATCCACGCCAGCACGGACTTCGCTGCACAGCTGCTGCTGCAGTCGTTCCATGCCCTCTATCAGGGCAGCGAAGTCGCCGGGCGCTGCGGCCCAGGTGCGCGTGATGTCGCTGGCATAGCCGGCTGACGTGGCGCCGGCATCGATCAGCAACGAGCGATGCTGCGCCGGCGGCGCGGTGTCGCGCAGCTGGTAGTGCAGCGTTGCGGCATGCTCATTGAGCGCGACGATGTTGTCGTAGGGCAGTTCGGCTTCGTTCTGGCGCGTGGCGGCCAGAAAAGCCAGGTGGATGTCGAATTCACTGCCGCCTTCCCGAAAGATGCTCTCGGCAGCGATATGTCCGCGTGCCCCACGCAGACTCGCGGCGCGCATGCACTGCAGTTCGTAGCCCGTCTTGCAGCTGCGGGCCAGCTCGAGCCGCGTGATCAGTCGCTGCGGGTTCGCCGGCCAGTCTGGCCGCGGTGACGCAGACTCGCCCAGCCAGGCCGTCTTGCCCTGGAAGGCAGTGGCCCTCTGCAGCGCCGCGGCCGCATCAGGCAGCGGCACCACATGCACGTGGCGCGTCCATGCCGCGGTGGGCAATTGTGGCGGTGCATGCCAATAGTCCTGTGGCAGAACCAGCAGCAGTTCCGGCAACTCGTTGTTCCTCACCAGGACCAGGCTGCCCGGCGCCGCCGGAGCAGCCGCGGGCCACCGATACCAGGGATTGGCGCGGAAGGGATACGCCTGATCGTCCTGGAAGGCCATGCGCAACCGGCCGGCTTCGATGACCAGGGCATCGAGTCCCGCCTCGGCCATCGCGACATGCAGCGCGCTCATGACGTATTGCAAATGCGCCGGGTACAGCGAGTCCGTGCTGGGAGTAGTCATGCTGAGGCGGATATTGCCACCAGTGTGTGGCATCAAGACAGGTGAAACTGTCGTGAATCTGCGACGAATCGGAGTATTGGTAACACGCCGTCGCATGCACGCGAATTTGAATCGCGTCGCAAAAGCGCTAGAATTTTGCGCAGCGATGTAAGGTCGTCAGGGCTTCCGCCCTTGTTACGTTTCAAGGTCTCTGCTCATCCATTTTCTATCCTGGGGTAATTGTTCGATGAAAACCAAACTTGCTCTGAGCGCTGCTGTCGTTGCTCTGGCCCTGGTCGCCTGCGCGAAGAAGGACGAAGCCGCGGCGCCTGCCGAGGCTGCTCCTGCCGCCGAGGCTGCTCCGGCTCCCGCTGAAGCCGCTCCCGCTCCCGCTGCCGAGGCTGCTCCCGCCGAAGCGGCTCCTGCCGAGGCTGCGCCGGCTCCTGCCGAACCTGCCAAGTAAGCAGTGCTGCGTGAGTTCGTCCGACTGAGAAGTCCGGACGAGCCCAGAGCCCGGCCAGGTGCATATCCTGTCCGGGCTTTGCTTTTTACGGGTATCCCCATGACGGTCACAGTGCGAGAAGCGCGGTCAAACGTCCCCGATCGACAATGGATCGAGGGTGTGTACCGTGATTACCTGGATGATCTGGGCCTGCTGAACACGGGCATCTTTCCGGCGCTCGGCGAGGTGGGACATCGCGAGCCGGACCAGCTGCAGCGCTGGTTCATGGACAGCTCAGTCACGCTGCTCACCATTCTGGACGACGGCCAACCCGCCGGCTTCGCGCTGGTGGCACGCGACACGCGCGCCTCGCGTCAGAGCGACTACCGCATGGCGGAATTCTTCGTGGCCAAGCCGCATCGCCGTCGCGGGGTGGGGCGCAGCGCCGTGCGGTTGATCCTGAACCGTTTCGCGGGCCGCTGGGAGATCATCGAGTACTCCCGCAACCCGAACGCCGTGAAGTTCTGGCGCAGCGTGGTCTCGGTTTATACGCACGGGGACTTTCGCGAGGTCAACGCCAACGGCGAAGTGCGGCAGTACTTCACCTCCACGCGCCATCCGGCGAGCTGAGCAGGGTTCAGCGCTGGCGCAGCAACGGCGCCAGGAATTTCCCCGTGTGTGATTCCGCGCAGCGGGCGATATCGGTTGGCCTGCCGGCGCACAGGATATTGCCGCCCTGCGCTCCGCCGTTGGGGCCCAGGTCGATGACCCAGTCCGCGGTCTTCACCACATCGAGGTTGTGCTCGATCACCACCACGGTGTTGCCCTCGTCGCGCAGCCGGTGCAGCACGACAAGCAACTGCGCGACATCGTGGAAGTGCAATCCGGTGGTGGGCTCATCGAGGATGTAGAGCGTGCGTCCGGTGGCGCGCTTGGCCAGTTCACGGGCCAGCTTCACGCGCTGCGCCTCGCCGCCCGACAGCGTGGTGGCGTTCTGGCCCAGCTGGATGTAACTCAGTCCCACATCCAGCAGCGTCTGCAGTTTCGAGGCGATCATCGGCACCGGCGCGAAGAAGGCCAGCGCATCCTCGATGGTCATCTGCAGCACGTCGTGGATGGTCTTGCCACGGTAGCGGATTTCCAGCGTCTCGCGGTTGTAGCGCCGTCCCTGGCACACGTCGCAGGGCACGTACACATCCGGCAGGAAGTGCATTTCCACGCGGATCACGCCATCGCCCTGGCAGGCCTCGCAGCGGCCGCCTTTCACGTTGAAGCTGAAGCGTCCGGCGTCATAGCCGCGGGCGCGCGCCTCGGGCACCTGCGCGAACAAATCGCGCAGCGGCGCGAACAGGCCGGTGTAAGTGGCGGGATTGGAGCGCGGCGTGCGGCCGATGGGACTCTGGTCGATGTCGATCACGCGATCGATGTGCTCCAGTCCCTCGATGCTTTGCGCGCGCGGCGCATCCAGACCGGTGAGCCCCAGATGACGCGCCACACCGGCATACAGCGTGTCGTTCACCAAGGTGGACTTGCCCGAGCCGGAGACTCCCGTCACGCAGGTGAAAAGGCCGATGGGAAACGCCGCGGAAACCCCGCGCAGGTTGTTCGCCGTGGCGCCGACGATGCGGATCTCGCGCTCCGGATCGCGCGCAAACAGACGTTCCGGCACCGCGATGGCCCTGCGGCCGCTGAGGTAGTCACCGGTGAGCGAGTCGCGGCTGTCGCGCACCTGTGCCGGCGTGCCCTCGGCCACGACGGCGCCGCCATGCACGCCCGCGCCGGGCCCCAGATCGAGCACGTGATCGGCGCTGAGGATGGCTTCCTCATCGTGTTCCACCACGATGACGGTATTGCCGAGATCGCGCAGCCGCTTCAGCGTGGTCAGCAGCCGCTGGTTGTCGCGCTGGTGCAAACCGATCGACGGCTCATCGAGGATGTACAGCACGCCGGTGAGGCCTGATCCCACCTGGCTGGCCAGACGGATGCGCTGTGCCTCGCCGCCGGACAGCGTTTCGGCGCTGCGGTCGAGCGTGAGGTAATCCAGCCCCACGTCCACCAGGAAGCGCAGCCGGTCGGCCACTTCCTTGACGATGCGCGCGGCGATTTCACCGCGCCAGCCCGGAAGTGTCAGGCTGTTGTACAGCTGCATGGCGTCCGAGACGGACAGCGCCGCGACATCCGGCAGGCGCCGGTCGCCCACGTACACATTGCGTGCCGCCACGTTCAGCCGCGCGCCATCGCAGTCCGGACAGCGCCGCGTGCCGCGGTACTTGCCCAGCTCCTCGCGCACCGTCACCGATTCGGTTTCGCGGTAGCGCCGTTCCAGATTCGGCAGGATGCCCTCGAAGGGATGCGCGCGTTTTGCAGCGCGGCCGCGCGCATCCGTGTAGCGGAATTCAATGTCGGTATCGCCACTGCCGTGCAGCACCGCATCGCGCACCTTGGCCGGCAGCGTCGACCAGGGCGCTTCGATGTCGAAGCGATAGTGCGCGGCCAGCGCGCGGATCATCTGGAAATAATAGGCATTGCGCCGGTCCCAGCCGCGGATCGCGCCGCCGGCCAGCGACAGGTTGGGATGCATCACCACGCGCTCGGGATCGAAGAACTCCTGATAGCCCAGGCCATCGCAACTCGGGCATGCGCCAGCCGGATTGTTGAACGAGAACACCTTCGGCTCGAGCGCGGGCACGCTGTAGCCGCACACCGGACAGGCGTGGCGGCTGGAAAACACGGTTTCCTCGCCCTTGCCCGTTGCCGGCGCCAGCTTGGCCACGCCACTGCCCAGACGCAGCGCGGTCTCGAAGGATTCGGCCAGGCGCTGCGCCAGATCCGGCCGCACCTTGAAGCGGTCCACCACGGCTTCGATGTCATGCTTGCGCCTGGGATCGAGCTTCGGCGCCGCATCGATCTCGGTGACCGTGCCATTGATGCGCACGCGCACGAAGCCTTGCGAGGCCAGATCGGCCAGCAATTCCTGGTGCTCGCCCTTGCGTGCGGCCACCAGCGGCGCCAGCAGCAGGCAGCTCTCGCCCTCGGGCAGTTTGAGCACCTGGTCCACCATCTGGCTGACCGTCTGCGCGGTGAGGTCGATGCCATGATCCGGGCAGCGCGGAATGCCGGCGCGCGCATAGAGCAATCGCAGGTAGTCGTAGATCTCGGTGACCGTGCCCACCGTGGAGCGCGGGTTGTGCGAGGTGGCCTTCTGCTCGATGGCGATGGCTGGCGACAGGCCCTCGATGCGGTCCACATCGGGCTTGTCCATCATCGACAGGAACTGCCGCGCATAGGCGGACAGCGATTCCACGTAGCGGCGCTGCCCTTCGGCATACAGCGTGTCGAAGGCCAGCGAGGATTTGCCGGAGCCGGAAAGTCCGGTGATGACGATCAGGCGGTCGCGTGGCAGATCGACGTCGATGTTGCGCAGGTTGTGCGTGCGGGCGCCGCGGACGCTGATGGAATCCATAGGGCAGGGCGTGAAGGAAAACGATTACTATAGCCCCCGGAACAGGCCCGGCGCGCCTATCTGGATACTCGCGACAGTTTGGCCGCGGGACCTGCGGCGCACACAGCATCTAGGCTTGCATCATCAGGATTTACTCAGGGGTCAGTCATGGCGCGCGGCATCAACAAGGTCATTCTCATCGGCAACCTGGGGCAGGATCCGGAATCCCGCACCACGCCCAACGGCACCACGGTCACCAACATCCGCATCGCCACCTCCGAGAGCTGGCGCGACAAGCAGTCCGGCGAGATGAAGGAAAACACCGAGTGGCACGGCGTGGTCCTGTGGAACAAGCTCGGTGAAATTGCCGCCGAATACCTGCGCAAAGGTTCGCAGGTCTACATCGAAGGCCGCCTGCAGACCCGCAAGTGGCAGGACAAGCAGGGCAACGACCGCTACACCACCGAGATCGTGGCCAGCGAAATGCAGATGCTGGGCGGCCGCGGCGGCGGTGGTGGCGGCGCGGCGCAGGAAACCCGCGATCGCCGTGATCCGGGCGCAGAGGCCTTTGCGTCGGCACCGGCCGCCGGCGGCGCAGCGGGTGCTGGCGCCGATTTCGACGACGACATCCCCTTCTGAGGCGTTTCAGAGGCCGGCCCAGGCGGATGCTCCGCTCGGGCGGCCCCCCGCCCGGATGGCGAGTCCCCGGGGGCTCCATCGGACACACATTGTGCGTCGCACAATAGGTAGAATCCGGGGTCCGATTCGCTGCCCTGTGGCCCATGTCCGGACGCTATTTCATCAAGACTTTCGGCTGCCAGATGAACGAGTACGACACCTCCAGGATGGGGGACGTACTGGCCGCTGAGGCGGGCCTGACGCCCTCGGCTGACGAACAGTCTGCCGATGTGCTGCTGATGAACACCTGTTCCATCCGTGACAAGGCCGAGGACAAGGTCTTCTCGCTGCTGGGTCACTGGCGCGCGCTGAAGAACGAGCGCCCCGGCGTCATCATCGGTGTGGGCGGCTGCGTGGCCAGCCAGGAAGGCGCGGCCATCTTCACGCGGGCCCCCTATGTCGATCTGGTGTTCGGTCCGCAGACCATCCACCGGCTGCCGCAGATGCTCGATGAAATCCGCCGCAGCGGCCGGCGGCAGGTGGACGTGAGCTTCCCGGAGATCGAGAAGTTCGACAAATTGCCCGCGCCGCGCGCACAGGGCGCCACGGCCTTCGTGTCCATCATGGAAGGCTGCAGCAAGTTCTGCAGCTATTGCGTCGTGCCTTATACACGCGGCGAGGAAGTCAGTCGGCCGGCGGCGTCGGTGCTCGAGGAAGTGCGCGGCCTGGTGGCGCAGGGCGTGGGTGAGATCACGCTGCTGGGCCAGAATGTGAATGCCTACGAGGGGCCGCGGCCGGGCGCCGAACCCATGGATCTGGGCACGCTCATCCTCGCGGTGGGTGCGATGCCCGGCGTCGAGCGCATCCGCTTCACCACTTCGCATCCGCTGAATTTCAGCGACACGCTGATCGATGCGTTCGCGCGCACGCGCAAGCTGGCCAATCACATGCACCTGCCGGTGCAGAGCGGCTCCGACCGCATCCTGGCGCTGATGCGCCGTGGCTATACCACGCTCGAATTCAAGCAGAAGATGAAGCGGTTGCGAGCGGTGCGCCCCGACATCACCCTTTCCACCGACCTGATCGTCGGCTTCCCCGGCGAGACCGAGCGTGACTTCGAACAGACGATGGCGCTGACCGAAGAGGTGGGCTTCGATCAGTCCTTCAGCTTCATATACAGCCGCAGGCCCGGAACGCCAGCCGCGTCGCTGCCCGACGATGTGCCCGAGGAAGTGAAGGCGCAGCGCCTGGCGCGCCTGCAGGCGCTGCTCGATGCGCAGGGCCGCGCCATCAGCCGCGGCATGGTGGGCAGCGTGCAGCGCGTGCTGGTCGAAAGACCCTCGCGGCGCGATCCCGCCCAGCTCGCCGGTCGCACCGAGAACAACCGCTGGGTGAATTTCGACGGCCATCCCCGGCTGCTGAATCACTTCGTCGATGTGGAAATCACCGAAGCCATGAACAATTCGCTGCGGGGCCGCTGCGTGGCCGGGCAGGAGGAACGCCGGGCGTGAAACGCGCACGCGAGAGCGCGCTGGCCCAACCGGTCGAGTTCGAACTGCTGCCCGAGGACAACGCGCGGCTGGCGGCTCTCTGCGGCCCACTGGAACAGAACCTGCGGCTGGTGGAACAGCGGCTGGGCGTGGAAGTGCGCCGGCGCGGCAACCAGTTCCGCGTGCAGGGCGAACGCGCCACGGATGCGGCGCAGGTGCTGCACGAACTTTTCGAGATGACCGATGGCGGCCAGACGGTGGACCTGCCCGATGTGCATCTGGCGCTGCGCGAACACGAGATTCCCGATGGCGAGAACAGCGTGCGCGCCGCGCCGGTGATTCCGCTGCCGGGCGATGACGCCGCGCGCGTGCCGCGCGGCTTGATCCGCGCCCGCGGCGGTCACCAGAAAGGTTACCTCGCCCACATTCACGGCCACGACCTGACCTTCGGCATCGGTCCGGCAGGCACGGGCAAGACTTACCTCGCCGTGGCCTGTGCGGTGGAGGCGCTGCACAGCGAGCGCGTGCGCCGCATCGTGCTGGTGCGGCCTGCCGTCGAAGCGGGCGAGCGCCTGGGGTTCCTGCCCGGCGATCTGACGCAGAAGGTCGATCCCTACCTGCGCCCCATGTATGACGCGCTGTACGAGATGATGGGATTCGACCGCGTGGCGCGCTTCATCGAGCGCAACATCATCGAGGTTGCGCCGCTGGCCTTCATGCGCGGCCGCTCGCTGAATGAATCCTTCATCATCCTCGACGAGGCGCAGAACACCACGCCCGAGCAGATGAAGATGTTCCTC
>JACZDC010063088.1_pt1 | contig 9877 bp, 19 predicted proteins | sample 8641791 | NCBI WGS metagenome assembly JACZDC01 (sample SAMN15324613, study PRJNA640507) | soil metagenome | isolation source: intercropping peanut in the second line | place: China: Luxin town, Laibin City, Guangxi Province | collected 2019-07-25 | depth 10cm m
ATGCGCGCGACACCGTCCGTGTCCGGGATGTCGAGCACGAGCTGCTGCGCGTACGGACGCGAGATGAAACCGCTCGCGATCCACTCCTGCACCATCGCCATCTTGCCCGCGGGCGTGGATGGCAGCTGTGCCGTGGGCCAGCACGTGAGGCGGTACTGGTTCTCAGGGAGCTTCGTGGCGCTCCACTTGACTTGCTTGAGCAGCGATTGCCGGCCGCGCTGGGTGGCGGCCATGATCGAATACGAGGAGTTGCGCGCGGTCGCCCGCTCGTTGTGCTCCTCGAGCTTCTCGACCAGGCTCATGTACGCGTCTTGGAGCTGGATGGCCTGCACCTGATGGCGCTGGGCCGTGTTGTCCATGTACTCGCGCTGAGCGGCGCCACTGTCCAGGCCAGCCGGCTTCTTGCCCTCGGACTGCAGCGTGTTGAGGCCGAGCTCCGCGAAGAACTGCTCGCGGACGATCTGCACTTCCTCCTCGATCTGCACCGGCTTCGGGTTGAAGCTCTGGATGGTCGGGGGGTTGGCCGTGCCATCGTAGTGCAGTTTGATCAGAGGCTCGTTCGTGACCTTCTCGGTGCGGACCTTGGCGTTGCGGTCGAGTACCACCCACGCGTTTCCGCCCAGGTCGAGGATGCGCTCGCCACGCTGGATCATCTTCAGGATGCGCGCCTGCGGATCGCGACCGGCCTCAGCAATGCCGCTGCTGTAGTAGCCGATCTGACGCTTCTTCCATGGCACCTGGACGAACGGCAGCGACCACTCCCACGGCATGTCCGCCAGCGTCCCCGCAGACGTGCACACGACCAGGCGGCCATCCTTGGCGTTCTTGGTCGATGGGCGGCGATAGGCGAACACCACCATCGCGTCGTCCACGGTGCTGTCCTGCTGCAGCCAGACGTCGGTGCGGTCGTTCCCGTCTGGACCGCTGGCGGTTTCGATTATGTGGTCTGGCGCGTCCTTGTACGTGGCCCGCAGCGCGTCCTTGGACACGGGGATGCGGTAGTAGATCATGTAGGGCTCGCCGCTGATGCCGTCGCGCGGGTCTACCCACACCGTCCCCGGCAGCGTTCGCTTGCAGTCGGGCTCGCCAGTGTCGGGGTCGAGGAACACGAACACGTGGCCATCGCCGTCCACGCACGCGTCGCGAAACGCCTCCTGCATCTTGGCGTACGCCTTCAGGTCGCGTAGCTGGCCCTCAAGCACGCGTGTGCGAAGCCGAGCCTGCTGCATCAGCGTGAAGTTCCCCTCGCTGACCAGGTACATCGGCTTTGGCTTCTGCGTGCCGATGGTGGCTACCGCAGTGTCCACTGCCTGCGCGATGATGTTGAACCGCACGCGCTCTTTGATCGCGCTCGTGGTGCCGTTGCCAGCCACGTTCTGGTTGCTGTAGAGCTCCATGTGGTGGCGCGAGAAGCGGATGCGGTGCTGGCTCATCGCGCGGATGTGCTGGACCGTCGCCCACACGTCGCCGTGGGCCTCGTCCTTCGGCTCCTTCCACCAACGCTTGGCGACGCCGTTCTTGCCGCCCCTTCGCGCGATGGGGGCAGAGCGTGGCACGGACTTACTCACGCGTTACCGAGCTCCTCAGCCATGGCCAATCTCTCCTCGAGTTCGTTGAGTCGTTCGCGCTCGGCCTTGACCAAGCGTTGATGCGTTGATGCGGGCTTCTCGTCGGGCTGCGGCTCGATGAGAGGCGTCGCAAATGTCGCCTGTGCCAATGCGCCGTCTGGGTGGAACGATGCGCTCACAGCGCCCATGGCACGGAGCTTGGCGATCATGTCGAGCGCGGAGTCGTTCTTCATGCATCCCACCATTCCCTGCCGTGGTTGTTCTCTTCGGCGATCTCGTTGCCCAGGTACTCCTCGGAGTCGGGCAAGAGGTGTGTCTTGGGCGTTTCCTTCGCAGGCTTCTTCTCGTTGAAGAACGAACGCAGGCGCCTCCAGCTGTAGAGGTTCGAGTCGGGCTTGTGATTCGGGTACGCGGGGTGCTCTTTCTCCCGCTTCTCGTTGGCCCACGGCAAAATCTCGAGCTCACTAGTCAGGCTCTTGCAGCCGTCCTGGCAGAACTTGTGCCGACCGGTGCGCAGCTCATCGTTGAACATCTCGATGTGGGCCACCTTCTCGGTCTTTTCCGCGACCACCATCGGCAACTTCACATCCTTGGCGTACCGCGCGTTCCACTCGTTGATCAGCGCGCTACCGCCGCCACCCGGGTCACCGTCCAGCGTGTCGGGCTTCCAGCGCTCGACCACCTCAGCAACGGTCTTGGCCATGTCGCCAACAAGCGTGTCCTCGGTCTGCCCAGACTCGAACGTGTAGGACTCCTTCTCGTCTCTGCGCGCCCCCGTGACCGAGTAGGCGAAGTTCTTGCGGGTGCCGAAGTCGACAGCCATCGCGAAAATCCAGTTCGCGTAGTCGATCGTCTTGGTGCCGTGCACATACAGCGACTCGGGGAAACCCTGATGGTCGTTGCGGCTCGGCAGGTACCTGTACACGCTCGCAGAGTCGTCAGCGCACCAGCGCCCGAAGTACTCCTGCTGAACAGTGGCGTTGTCCTCGGTCCATCCCTTGCGCCGCATGACGCGGTCCAGGAACCTGCGCGGCTCCCGCATGTGCGGGTTGTCGAACATCGTCCAGTGGTGGATCTCCCACTTGTCCGCTTCGACTTCCTCCCCGTCCTCGTCGACGGGAGCGTCCTGGTTGGTCGATACCCGCCACCAGAACCCGGCCATCACCTTGCCAGGCGTGCCTACGAACCAAATCTCACCGTCAAGATCAGCACACGCGGGCTCGAGAATCTCGTCGTAGAGCTGCTCGAGCACCGATGCGTACGTTGCGGGCTCGTCGCCTACGAACAGGCGGATCTTCAGGCCGCGCAGCTTCTCGATCTCGGCCGGCTTGTCCATGCCGACCAGCAGGATGTACCCGCCTTTGCCGTTCGTGACGGTGAGGTCAGTCTCGCTGAACGTCCAGTCGTCCCGGCCAGTGTCCCGGGCGATCTTGTGGAGCTTCGCCCAGATGAGGCGCCGCGCGATTGCTCGCGTGCGCGCTGCGTAGATGATGGCCTCGTCGAAGTCGGCCTCGTTCAGCGCATCAGCCAGCTTCGCGCCGGCTGTGACCGTCTTACCCGAGCGTCGACCGCACAGGATGGCCTTGCGTCGCGCTTTGGATAGGACGGCTTTGCGTTGCTGCTTGAAGAGGTCGGCGAGCCATGGGCGCTGCGCGTAGACCTTGTTTACCAGGGCGGCGAACGGGTTCGTCTCGGGGCCCACGTCAGACCTTCTTGGCTTCCTCCAGCAGTGCCAAGGCTTCGTCGTCGCCAGCGTCGGCGAGCTCTCGCACGCGCTGCATCATCTCGACCGGGCTCAGGGCTTGGGCGGGGACGGCTTGGACCTGGAGCGGCTTCCCCTCGGGGCCTGACACCTCGTGCTTCTGCGCCAAGTCGCCGAACAGCTTCCTGTACCGGTTCCCAAGCTTCCACTTGTGCCAGTTCGCCCATGCGGACGAGCCTTGCTCAGTGCATCCGATGTCGGACTCGGCCTTACGAAGCGCTTCACGTGCCTGATCAAGCAGAGCAGGGACAACCTCCGCCTGGAAAGCCAGGCAACCCTCGCTGTCCTCGTCATCGAGCCAGCGGTAGTAGGTCTTCTCGTGAATCCCGCATGCGCGGGCGGCCTCTTCCTGGAACCCGTTCTCACGCAGTACCGCGGCAGCCTTCTTGCCGAGCTCCCGCATCTCCTCGACAGAGCGCGCGCGCGCGTGACTGGCTTTTGTCACTTGGACACCAGCCACTGGTCAATCTCCACCAGCTTCTTCGCCCGAGCCTTCGCCTTCTTGTCCCTCAGCACAGCGACAGGGGACGCCTTCGACTCCTGTGCCCTGATGACCGCGTTCACCGTCCGCAGGCTCAACCCGAGCTCTCGCCCGATCTTCACGCGAGAGTGCCCGCGGTCGTGCATGTCCGAAATGGCCGTGCGTTTGGTAAGACTCAGCACAGCGCTTCCTTGACGGAGTCCTGCTGAACAATCATAAGTCCAGAGGGGTCGCGCGCCGGTTCTCTGACTGCTCGTCTCGAACTGCATCGCTTCAACCGCCCCTGCCACATCATCAGGCTCATCACCGCCCGGTACCTGACCGGTGCCATGTCCCAGGCCGCGTGCGCATCTGCCATGTTGCCCGCTGCTGCGTTGAGCGCGATCGCCTTGTGGATCAGCTGCACGCGTCGAGGTTGCGGCTTCGCTTTCACAGCCCACCCACGCTTCGAATGACGCCCATCCCGCCCGTGTCGATCACGGTGATGTCCACGAGCTGCGCCAGGTGCGCACTCTGCGCGTGCTCGCAAATGCCTTCCTCGAGCAACCGTTGCCGATACCCGCGCTTCCATCGGCGCTTGAGCAGGTCGCGAATGCTCTGCCTGTTCTTGACCGCCTCGCTCAGACTGGCGCGCACGATCACTTCTGGCAGATCGAACGGCATGCTGCCCACGACGGTCCACTCGATGCGCGGCTCCTTGTACGGGTCGCCTGGCAACGGGAACGTGCGGTGCTCGTCCACGCACACTTGAGCGCGTGGCTCGTACGCCGGTGCCTTGTCGGCTCCGGATAGCTCGCGCCTACGCAGCTCGTCACGCTGGGCTAGGAGCTGCTTGGCCCCCTTGCGCACAAGGTCGTTGAGGTCGACACCTAAGCCGGGCTTTTTGCGCGGCATGGCTCAGCTCTTCTTCGCCGTCTGCGCAGGCTCTGTCTTGACCGGCTCCCCTTCGACCACACCGGTCCATGGGATCTCGCGAGTACGGCCAGACGTCAGGCACGTGATGGTGACCACCTGGCCATCCCTCACGATGCTGCGCTTCTGGACCAGCTTCCCGCCGCCTGTCGAGACGGGCTCGTGGCTGGTGAACTGCACGGACTTGCCGTTGGTCTGGGATACGCTGCACGGGTCGCTAGTCTTGTCGCGCAGCTTGATTCGGCTGTACTCGGTTGCCATGTCGGTGCCTTTGCTTGGAACCCTTTACAGGGCCCTGGTTGGTGCGTGTCGATAGCCGCGCTCGATCCACTGGTCGGTGAACGGCGGGCGAAAATGCGTAAACTCGCGACGTCCGCGAGGCTCCATCGCGTCGATGAGCGCGCCTCGGATATCCAGCGAACGGAAGGCCGGCTTGACGTGGGACCAATGCACCACGAACGCGCTTGGCGTCTGCTCGGCCACAAGGTAGCCCATAATGCCCTCCGGCCAGTCCAGGGGGCGCGCTACGAGCACGGTCGATCTGGACAGCAGCCGGTCAATCGTCGGGCGCTGTAGAGCCTCGTACTCGTCGTCAGCCAACTTCGAAGCGCTGGGGCTCGTCCGGTACCCGCGCAGCCACGAGTCGATCACGAAAGACGCGTCGTGGTCTCGGTAGCGGTCGATGCGAAATGGCTGCATTGGCGTCGTCGGCTCCTTTCGGAGCCTTCAAAGCCTTATGTGGATCTCGCGTGCGCTCGTTTCACGCGATGCCGCCCGATTCGTTTATTTCGCTCAATCCTCGTGCATGACGTCAGCGATCTCGGGATAGGCGCGCTCGAGTTCGCCCATCGTGGTCACGTAGTCGCGACCTCGCTTTTTCAGGATGCCGAGCCCCTTGAGCGCGTACCTCGTGCGGTCGACGCTCCACCCGATACTCTTGGCGATGTCCGCGACCTTCAGAATCTTAGGCAGCTTTTGCATGGCCTGCGTACTCCTTGCCGGCGAGCTCGTACAGGTCGCGAGCCTTCACCAGCGCTTGCTTGATCATCTTCCGCCGCACCCCGTCGCCCCCGTTGATCCTGTCCACCACCAGCGCGTTGAACAACCTCTCGGCGTCGCTCATCTCAAGCCCCGCGCTGCCAGCAATGGCCCGCTCCCGCTCGATCAGCGCCTGCCCGGCTGGCACCAGGTGGAACAGCGCCGCCATGCGCCCGTGGTCTGCTCTCGCGAACCGGTCCCCGCGGTCCCCATGAGCGGCTTGGAGGGCGGCTTGCGCCCTGGCCGAGCACTGCATCAGCCTCCGCGAGATCTCCCCGTAGCGGACCAGCAGGCGGTGTTCCGGCTCGACACCGCCATGCCCCCTGTCCTCCGCCGTGATGCGTACGTCCACCGGCTTGAACACCTCGCGCCAGTCCACGAAGTACATCTCCGCCCGCTCGAGCATGGCCCCCATCGTAGACCGCTCGAACGCCGCCACACCCTCGGTGAAGAACCACGACAACGCAGCTACATCTCGATTGGACAGCATACAACCTCCTACTTCAACGTCTCGACCACCTGCGCGAACTCGTGAATCTCCCGCTTGAACCGCGCCACCAGCTCGGCCCCCGTCTTGTGCAGCTCTGCCTGTGACGCGCGTCTCCGCTTGAGCTCGTCATGCGCCTCGGCCTCGCTCTTTTGAGAACTGGCCAGGGCCTGGTTGATGACCCTGTTCTCGCTCTTGAGCTTCTCTAGCTCCTGCTCACGCTCGGCCAGCTTGACCGCAAGTCGCACGCTCATTCCTTGCTTCATGGCTCCTCCATCCCTGCATCATCGCATCCGCCATCAGTGCCAGCGTCGGATTCGCACCCGGCGTCAGGCTCCTCGCCCCACTCGATGTCGGGCGTTAGATTGGTCAGGTCGCGCTTGTCGATCCCCTCGATCGCGTCCTCGATGTTGTCGCCGCACGCGCTGAAGTGGCACTGTGCCATCGTGCACATGGCGAGCATGAAAAACACGCGGGCGGCGGCTTGGCGGTCGGTCATGGCTCCTCCGGCACAAGCCCATCAAACTCCAGCCACAGTTTCACTCCGAACCGTGACCGAGTTCGGTTCCACAGGCGTTGCCAACGCGACTCGTTGACGGTGATGAATCCTGCGCCCGAGTAGCGCACGGTGGTGACCGTGTGCTGCTTGCCTGCCAGCATCAGATCCATACCAACCTCGACGGCTCGAACAGCCTCCTGACCCACCATGTACTGCCCTTGTTCAGCGAATACCAATGGCAGCCTGAAGTGCTTCGGCATCATGCCGCGGTGAATCGCAACGGCTTGCTCAATCTCGTCGCGCAGTACGGACTCGAAGCAACCACTCGACACCGCGGAGTGCGCCACTAACACGTGGTAGTACCATTTGTACTCGCGCATCTTCAGTCGAATCTCGTATGCGTCCACGAGGGCGCTCCTAAGCGCCGCGGACCCGTCCGCGCGCACCAGCACGAGATTCGACCCGCTTAGAACATCTTCCGCCACAGCGCTCACCGTTTGCTCGATCGTCATCTCACCGCCTCCTCAATCTCCGTCAGCTCCTCGACCAACTGCTTGAGCCATATCCCACGCACCCCTCTGGGCGTCCTCTGCTCCATCCTCACGAGCGCCTTGCGGTACTCGCGGACTCGGAATGCGTCCTTGGCAGCTTCGGACGTGGTCGGCGTGGTGAGGTCGGTCATCTCACCCACGGTCGTACTCCCGCAGCGCCTCAAGCAGCGCCTTCGCCTCGGCCACGCCAGCGCTGACCTTGTCGCGCATGTCGCCCGACACGTTCCACTCGTCGAGGTCGAACTGCTCTTCCTTGACGAACGTCTCGAGGGCGCGCCGCAGGAGTGGATTCGCCACCACCTTCTCCGCCCGCTCAAGCCGCTCCAGCAGGTAGGCGATGTCCGCTGGCGCGTTGGCGATGAGCGACTCGTCTTCTTCGCGCGCGCAGAGGCTGCCAACATAGGCGGCCCCTCCTTCGCCGTACAACGCGTCAGCGTCGTCAGTAGGAGCCGACCAAGGCCCCCGCGTCGCAGCCGCCAACCTCGCCCGTATCTCCTCGACTCGCTTTTCTCTCACATCTCCCACAGCTTCCACTCCCGGCTAGGGTCGTACTCGCGCATTAGTTTTGTCGCGTCCTCCTCGCGTCCGTACTCGCCTGTGTACTTGAACAGCGTGTGTATGACCTTCTCGGCCCTGTCGAGCTCAGCGAGCAGCGCCAGCGCATCCAGCACGCTCACCTGCGGACACTTGCCCTCGTAGTACACGATCTCGCCTGGCACGAGCGGGCCGACTGCTCCCCTATCGACCACTACCACGCAGCCCTTGAGGCGCTCGCGTATCTCCTCGACTCGCTTGCTCATCTCACCCTCCTCGCAAGCGCTGCCTCAGTCCGACGTCGCCTGCGGTTCTTGAGCGGACTCGGCGCGCCCTCGTAGGCAGCCTCCTTGGGAGCGCCGTCGACAGGCGCCCACGTCGCCTCGTCCACGTGAATCGTGTACGTGCCCGTCGCGGTGCGCTTGACCGGATCGCTGACCAGCGACCGGCCCCACCAACGTCGAGCCTTCGACGTGCGGCTCCCTCTCGGCCACTGCACCTCTGCGTACGGCATCTCACGCGCGCGCCGGTGGATGTCCGCGAACAGGTCCCTGCCATCGGGCCCATGCGTAGCGCGCACGAGCTGCTCTACGGTTGGCCCCCAAAACGGATCCGCGCGCTCAAGGACTGGCACGCCGTCGACAAGCCGCCCATGCAGCGCTCCAGCGCCGTACGTGTACAGATCGATAAACGCAGCGCGCACAGCGGTCTCATCGCTCGGCACCCTGGGCGCTTGGAACTTCTTCTTTCTCATCCAACAACCTCCAGCGCTGCCCACACCTCTGGCCGTTCGTTCTGCAACGCGATCATGCGCAGAGCCTTTTTCCAGGCCCTATGTGCCATCGCTTTGTTCACGCCGAACAGGCTGCCGACTTCTTCGAACTGTGCGCCATGACGAACAGCCATTGCGACGCGGACACAGTCGATGTCGTCCAGTCTCCGGACGCGAGACCCGCGCTCTACAGCATCGTTCGTATTGTCCATGTCAGAACCTGGTTCAAGATGCGCCGGGTTCACGCACGCACGCACATCGCACTTATGGCGAAGCAGCCTGGCACCGTCGACAGACCCGCCATGTGCCACGTACGACTCGCGATGGGCCAGCGCGCACCTGCCGGCAACCTTCAAGCGGCCGTATCCCTCGCTGTCGATGTGCCCAGTCCAAAGCCAGCACCCAGTGTTCGGCTCAGGCGCAACCTTGCTCACGATACGATCGATGATCGGTGTCCCAGGCGGCAGGCGTTTCATCCGACAATCTCCAGCACGTCGTATATTTCTGGATGCTCGTTTTGAAGAGCTAGCAACCTAAGCTTGAAATCGCGCGTGGCCACTCCCTTCACCTCTACGAACCTCCACGTCCCATCGCGCAGGAACACCAGGAAGTCGATTGTCAGCTTGCCAATGCTGAGTCGCACGGGTACCTGCTCGAGCCAGTACGCAACGTCTCCGTTGATGGCGCGCTTCCTGTTCTCGAGGTCGTGCGCGTACTCGGCTTCGCGCTTTGACGCGTACCCGTTTGTGCGTTTGGCCCCGTACTTGTTGCGTGTCTTGAACGGTCTCATCCGCACAACCCTCCTGCCGCCACCGCCACCACCCACCCAACAACTCGCCCCACCGCGCCGAATGGCTCGAGCGCGCGGATGAACAGCAACGCGAGCAGGGAGAGGATGTTGCGGGTCATTCCTCATCCTCGCAGTCGCAACAGCACGGGCAGCAGTCGCACTCGTCGCCGTCAACGCTCGGGTCGTACGGCGGCGGCACGTAGTTGCGCGCGGCTTCCTCCATTCGCGCTATCTCCTCCGGCGTGGACGGCCGATACATCTGCGCCGCAATCTCGCGCCGCATGTCAATGTCGGCTTGGGCCATGACCGAGCGAGCGCTGGTTAGATTGGAGTGGTCGCGGCGGAGGTCGAACTTGACTTCGCTGCCTGGCGATGGGCACCACGCGGCAAGACCCGGAAAATCCAGCAGCGTCAACGCATCCGCCTTGCTGATCAGCGCCGGCAACGCATTCCCCTCGTCGTCGACCGGGTTGAGCAGGCTCG
>JACZDC010056812.1_pt1 | contig 9864 bp, 9 predicted proteins | sample 8641791 | NCBI WGS metagenome assembly JACZDC01 (sample SAMN15324613, study PRJNA640507) | soil metagenome | isolation source: intercropping peanut in the second line | place: China: Luxin town, Laibin City, Guangxi Province | collected 2019-07-25 | depth 10cm m
GCGCCGTGCTGGCCGGGCTCGCGGCCGCCGCGGCCGCCGGCTGGCTGCTCGGCGAGCTGCGCCTCTGGGCGATCGCCGCGCCGGGCGTGGTATCCGAGCCCGCGATCGCTCCCCGGGTCGACACCCTGCTGATCGCGGCCGGGCTCGTGGCCCTGCTGCTGCGGCGCTGGTGGGGAGGCAACTGGCCGTTGTCCCTGGAGGGCCTGAACCGCTGGGAACGCGGGCTCCTGGCCACGGGCGTCCTCTGCTTCCTGCTCTCCTTCCCGCAGGTCTACATCCCGCTGCGCGGAATCGTGCCGGGCCTCGGCGGCATGCGGGTGCCGGCGCGCTTCCACGCTTTCGTGTCCTTCGCGCTCGCCTGTTTCGCGGCTTCTACGCTCGACCGTCTCCTGCCCCGGTTCGACGAGCGGCGGCGGAGAGTCGCGGTCGCCGCCTGCGCCGCCTTCCTTCTTCTGGAGGTCGCGCCGAAGCCGGTCCCCTGGGCCTCTCTGCCGAAGGAGGAGGATCTTCCACCCGTCTACGGCTGGCTTGCCGATCGGAAGGACATCGCGGCGATCCTCGAGCTTCCCCTGGGCGAGCCCGAGACCGAGGTCCTCGCCATGTACCGCGGCACGCGCCATTGGAAGCCGCTGGTCAACGGCTACAGCGGCTACCTGCCGAACCGTTACGTGGCGCTGCGGCAGGTCTGCTGCGAGGTCGCGCCGACGCCGGCCGCCCTGGAGCAGCTCCGTCTGCTGGGCGTGAGCCATCTCCTGGTGGACTGGAAGGGACTGATGCCGCGCTGGAAGAGGATGTCCTTTCATCGCCTGGTGGATGCGGGAGAGATGGAGTTGGAGGCGACGGTGGGCCGTCACCGGGTCTACCGCATCCTCCCGGGCGGTTCTGGATAGAGAGATCGTCCGCATGACGCTTTGCCGTTAGGATATCTTGAACGTCATGGAACCGACCTCTTCTTCCAACCCCTTCGACCTGACCGGGCAGGTCGCGGTGGTGACCGGCGCCTCCCGGGGGATCGGCGAAGCCGTGGCCGGCGCGCTGGCGAAGGCCGGAGCCCGGGTGGTGGTGGTGAGCCGCAAGATCGAAGGCGTGCGCGCCGTGGCCGAGCGCATCCGCGCCGCCGGCGGCGAGGCGCTGGAGGTGGCGTGCCACACCGGCCGCCGCCAGGACGCCCAGGCGCTCGCCGACCAGGTCCGCGAGGCCTGGGGCCGCGTCGACGTCCTGGTGAACAACGCCGCCACCAGTCCGCATTTCGGCCCGCTTCTCGACGCCGACGACGGCGCCTGGGACAAGACGATCGAGGTGAACGTCAAGGGCTACATGAACATGATCCAGGTCTGCGTCCCGTTCATGCGCGAGCAGGGCGGCGGCCGGATCGTGAACGTGGCCTCGGTCGCCGGCATGTACCCGCACTCCGGCCTGGGCGTGTACGGCGTGACCAAGGCGGCGGTGATCATGCTGACCAAGACCCTGGCCGTGGAGCTGGCGAAGGAGAACATCCGCGTCAACGCGCTCGCCCCGGGCCTGATCCGCACCCGCTTCAGCGAGGTCCTCTGGTCCTCGCCCGAGGCGAGCAAGAAAGCTCTGAGATCCATCCCCCAAGGCCGCCTCGGCGAGGTCGAGGACCTCACCGGCGCCGTCCTCTACATGGCGAGCCAGGCCTCCGGCTTCACGACCGGCGCCGTGATGGTGGTGGACGGGGGACAGACGCTCAGCCTCGCCTACTAGCCCTACAACGCCGCCAACAGCTCGTCCAGGGTCTCCTGGAGCTTCATGTTCCCGTCCTGCTCGTAGCTGGCGAGCCGCCCTTCGCAGGCCGGGATGGCGTCCAGGAAGCGATGGACGACCACGGGATCGGCGAGCGACTCGGCGTAGCGGCCATAGCCGAGACGTTCCAGCCAGCGGGCGTTGAGCACCTGCTCGAACTGGCCGCCGACCGGCACCGAGAGCATCGGCTTCCTCAGATAGACGGCTTCTCCCATCACCGTGAAGCTGCCGCCGGCGATCGCCGCGCGGGCCGAGGCGAGGTCGGCGATGAAGGCGGCCTCGTCGAAGGGGCGGTAGCGCAGGTTGCCTTCCACCTGCTCTTCCTGAATACCGCGGCGCATGCCGTAGATCCGGCATTCCATGCCGGTATCCGCCAGAGTCCGGACCAGGCCGGTGTTGCCCTCGGCGGTCTGGTAGACGAGGAGATGGTCGCCCGGGGTGGATCTCGCGGCTAGGATCTCGGGCCGGAGGATCGGCGGCACCAGGGTCGTGCGCGGCTTGCAGGTGTCCGGATGGAAGAAGGTCGTGATCACGTAGTGATGGCAGAAGGGGAGCTTGCTCCGTGCGAAGAGCCGCGCCAGGCGGAAGTCGAGGAGAGGCTTCGTCACCTCGGGGGGGTGGCGACAGCGGCTCAGCATCTGGTTGTTGTCGACCGAGATCACCGGCAGGTCGTGGAGCTTGCCGTAGAGATAGGTCCACGACTCGAAGTCGCTGATCACGACGTGCGGGTCGAACTGCTCGACCAGCTCGAAGTAGGCCTTCATGTTGACGGGCAGGTTCGCGGCCGTGGCGCGCAGGTTGGAACGCACCGTGGCGGCGAGCTTCATCCGGTTCTCTTCGTAGACGATGTGGAAGCCGTGGATGCGCCGCACGCCGCGGAACCGCGCCGCCAGGAAGTCGGCCCCCCGGCTCGACGCCATGATCTCGATCTCGTGGCCGCGCGACAGCAGGTACTCCAGGACCACGCGCGACCGCATCGCGTGGCCCATGCCCTCGCCCACCACCCCGTAAAGGATCTTCACGCCTCCTCCCCGTGCGGGCTCATCTTCAGAGCCAGCGCCTCGACCTCCTCGAAGAACGCTTCTCCCTGGCCGCCGAGCCAGTCGGTCTCCAGGTCGTCGTACAGCCGGTCGCGTCGGACACGGTTGAGTCTCGCCAGGGTGAGAATCCCGGGCTCCTGGGCCCGGCGGCGCTCGGCTCTGAGGCGCGTCTCGTCGGCGCCGGCAAGCTGGATCTCCAGCAGCCGCCGGGCGCGCTCGAGCGCGGCTTTCTCCAGCAGCTCGGCAAGCTCCTTCTCCAGGACATGGGCGTCGTGGAGCTCGCCGAGCGTCTCCTGGAGTCCTTTCATGTGCTTGACCACCGACGCGGCCTCGGGCAGCTCCTCGGCGAACGGCTCCAGGAGGTAGCGCAGGCGCTTGGCACTGATCCGCGCTTCGTGCGCCGGCTCCACGTCGCCGGGACCCTCGACGTGGGAGAGATTCGAGCGCACCTCCGACGCCTGGGTCCTGAGGATGGCTGCCGTAGCCTCCGACAGCGTGGGACGGGCGGCGCCGGCGTCCAGGTGGATCTCGGTCGTGTAGGTGGACAGCTTGGCGCGGAGCGCCTCTTCGAATCGCGGAAACTCGTGCGGGATGTGATCGGCCATCTCCTCGACCGCCTCCCGCATCCGCTCCTCCAGCCGGGCCAGGAGCCAGGCGAGGCCGGCGCGGTGGCTCGAGCCGAGGTGGCGCGAGCGTCCGCGCAGCCACTCGATCTGGACCTCCGTGTCCCGGCCCGGCCCGGTGGCCGCGGCCAGATCCTTGAGCCGGCGGCGGAGCTTTTTGGGCAGGCTCCCGTCGAGCCACGGCCCGTAGGACCGCAGACAGCTCCGCAGCCGCCGCAGGGCGACGCGGAAATCGTGCAGCGCCTCGGAATCGGCCGGGTCTTGGAGGCGGGGGAAGGCGGCGGCGGCCTGGTCGAGATGGCGCAGCGCGAGCAGGCGCGCTCCCTCCTCGGGCGGACGCTCGCGGAGGGGACGGAAGGGCTCCATGATCAGTCGGCGAGCCTTCGGAGCTGGGCCGGCGTGAGCGCCCAGGCCAGCGTGGCGGTTCCGCCGGCCGGCTCGCCGGAGAATTCGAGCAGACAGGCGCCGCCTTTTCGGAAGGCGAACAGCTTGCGGTCGGTCCCGGTCAGGAGCCAGCCGAGGATCTGGCTGAGGCTCGGCTCGTGGCCGACGGCGGCGACGGTGTCCACCTTCTGCTTGCGCAGCCAGCGGAGGAAATCCTCCGGCGTGGTCTCGGGGGACAGCTCGTCGATCTCCACCTCGTCGAGACCGCTGTAGACGGAATCGACGATCGCGGCGGTCTGGGCGGCGCGGGTCAGGGGGCTCGTGGCGAGCAGGTCGATGGCCGGCACCAGCGTGCGGAGGCCGCGGGCGGCCTGCTTCATCTTCTTGCGCCCTTCGTCGGTGAGGGGGCGCAGGTTGTCGTCCTTGCCGGTGCGCTCGAAGTCTTCGCGTTCGACGGCGATGGCGTGGCGGATGAGGAGTAGTCTCATGCGGTATCTCTCTCCAGGAGTAGAGATACCGCATCCGTGGGACGGTTGGCAAAGGGGCGGGTGTCGAAGTTGTTACACCTCAATCCTCTTCGTCGTCGCCAGGCTTCAGGAGATCCTTGAGGGCCTCGTACTTGGCGAGCTGCGCGGGGGTCAGAATGGCGGAGAAGGCGGTATCGAAGTCCTCGCGGGCGTCGCGGATCTTGTCCCGCAGGCCGTCGATCTTGACCACGGTCGCGCCGACCGTGCAGGCGTCGGGGTTGGCGGCGTCGAGCTGGCTGCGGCGCTGGGCCTCCAGCGGCTCGATCTGGTCGTAGAGCGGCTTGGTGGTGGCGTGCAGGTCGTCCAGGAGATCCTTCGTGGTCGCGATCTGCTCCGGCGTCAGCTTCAGGTATCGGGCCAGGGCCCGCGCGTTGTGCAGGATGTCGGCCGGATTCTGCGGCGCCTTGGCGGCGGCAGCTAGGAAGGGGACCGCCAGGAGGGCGATCAGGGCGGTGGCGGCGATCAGTCTGCGGTTCGTCATGCTTCTCTCCTTTCGACCCTGGAACCCGCGGCCCGCGGATTTCCTGCGGCTCCTGTGTGATAGCGTTCCAACGGCTGCCGGGACCCTATCGGGAGGATACCAACTTGAAGCGTACTCCGCTCTATGAATGCCATGTCGAGGCAGGCGCCCGCCTCGTGGATTTTGCCGGCTGGGAGATGCCGGTGCAGTATCAAGGGGTCATCGAGGAGCACCGCGCCGTGCGCACCGCGGCCGGCATGTTCGACGTCTCCCACATGGGCGAGGTCCGGGTCCAGGGGCCGCAGGCCGAGGCCTTCCTCCAGCGCCTGACCCCGAACGACGTCTCCAAGCTGGCGCCGGGCCGCGCCCACTACAGCGGCCTGCTCACCGACCAGGGGACCTACGTCGACGACCTTCTGATCTACCGCCTCGGCGCCGAGGAGTTCCTGGTGGTCGTCAACGCCTCGAACGCCGACCGCGACTTCGAGTGGATCGCGTCACGTTCCGGCGACGGCGTGCAGGTCACCAACGAGAGCGACCGGTGGGCGCTGATCGCGTTCCAGGGTCCGAAGGCGGTGGAGATCCTGAAGCCGATCATGACCCCGGGCGCCGTCGACCTCAAGTACTACGGCTTCCTCCAGGGCGAGGTGGACGGCAGGCCCGCGATCCTGTCGCGCACCGGCTATACCGGAGAGGACGGCTTCGAGCTGTATCTGAGGCCCGAGGACGCGCCGGCCGTCTGGCGCCGGCTGCTCTCCCTGGGAGCCGTCCCGGCCGGGCTCGGCGCCCGCGACACGCTCCGGCTGGAGGCCTGCATGGCGCTCTACGGCCACGAGATCGACGAGACCACGACGCCGTTCGACGCCGGGCTCGCCTGGGTGGTGAAGATGAACAAGGGCGACTTCCAGGGCCGCGAGGCTCTCGCCGCGCAGCAGGCCGAAGGGCCGCGCCGCAAGCTGGTGGGGTTCGAGGTGCAGGGGCGCGGAATCGCCCGCCAGGGACACGAGGTAAAGAAGGACGGGAGCACCGTCGGCGCCGTCACCAGCGGCACCTGGAGCCCGAGCTTCGAGAAGGCCGTGGGCATGGCCTACGTGCCGGTCGATCTCGCCGCGCCGGGCACCGCGCTGGAGATCGACGTGCGCGGTCGGGCGCTGCCCGCAGTTGTCGTCGAAATGCCGTTTTACCGCCGGCCGAAGGTGGTATAAACAAGGGAAGAATCCAGGCATCTGCTTTCCGGGTCCGAACGGCGCGGGGCGCGAATAAACCGGGCCGGCACCGGGTTGGACCTGCAAGATTGGAGGGGATTGAGGATGTATCCGACTGAGTACCTCTATTCCAAGGAGCACGAGTGGGTCCGCGTCCAGGACGACGTCTGCATGCTCGGCATCACCGAGTTCGCGCAGCAGGAGCTGGGCGAGGTCGTGTACGTCGAGCTGCCGGAGGTCGGACAGGTGTTCGACGCGAACGACGAGATCGGCACCATCGAGTCCGTCAAGGCCGTGGCCGAGGTCTACACCCCGGTGGCCGGCGAGATCATCGAGGTCAACGATGCGGTCGTGGACGACCCCGAGCTGCTCAACGAAGACCCGCACAGCGACGGCTGGCTGATCAAGATCCGCTTTTCGTCGGCGGCTGACCTCAAGTCGCTCATGAACGCCGAGCAGTACGAGGAGTTTGTCAAGAGTGGCGAAGCATAACGGGCTTGAAATCGCCTCCGGGCTTCCTGCCGCTCTGCAGCCGACGGACACGTTCGTCCGCCGCCACCTCGGCTCGCCCGAGGCCGAGATCCGCCAGATGCTGGACACGATCGGCGCCGACTCGCTCGACACGCTGGTCGGGGAGACGGTGCCGGAGTCGATCCGGCTGAGCGAGCGGTTCGCGCTCTCCTGGCTGCCGGACGACCGGCCGCCCGGCGAGCGCGAGACGCTCGAGCTGCTGCGCGGCATCGCCGGGAAGAACCGGGTCTTCCGGTCCTTCCTCGGCATGGGCTACTACGGTTGCCTCGTGCCCGGCGTCATCCAGCGCAACATCCTGGAGAACCCCGGCTGGTACACCCAGTACACCCCGTACCAGGCCGAGATCTCCCAGGGCCGCCTGGAGGCGCTGCTCAACTACCAGACCATGGTGGCGGACCTCACCGGTCTGCCGATGTCGAACGCCTCGCTGCTCGACGAGGGCACGGCCGCGGCCGAGGCCATGCACATGTGCGCGGGATCTTCCGGGGTCGCCGACGGCTCGGTCTTCCTGGTCGCCGACGACTGCCACCCGCAGACGATCGAGGTGGTGAAGACCCGCGCCAGCGCCCTCGGCGTCGAGGTGCGCGTCGGCGATCCCGAAGGCTTCGACTTCAAGGATGCCTTCGGCGTCCTGGTCCAGTACCCGTCCACCGACGGCCGCATCCGCGACTGGTCCAAGCTGGTCGAGCGCGCCCACGAGGCCAAGGCGCTGGTGGTGATGGCAACCGACCTGCTGGCGCTCACCATGCTCCGGTCGCCGGGCGAGATCGGGGCCGACATCGCGGTGGGCTCGGCGCAGCGCTTCGGCGTGCCCATGGGCTACGGCGGTCCGCACGCGGCCTTCCTGTCCACGCGCGACGAGCACAAGCGGCAGCTTCCCGGCCGCGTCATCGGCGTCTCCCGCGACCGCCACGGCCACCAGGCCTACCGCATGTCGCTCCAGACCCGCGAGCAGCACATCCGGCGCGAGAAGGCGACGAGCAACATCTGCACGGCGCAGGTGCTGCTGGCGATCATGGCCGGCATGTATGGCGTCTATCACGGCCCCGAGGGGCTGCGCGCCATCGCCCGCCGCGTCCATGCGCTGACCTCGGTGCTGGCGGAAGCCCTGCGCCGGCTGGGTTATGAGACCGGCAGCGAGCCGTTCTTCGACACTCTGAGGGTGGAGCTGAACGGGCGCACCGCGGACGACCTGCTGCGCGCCGCCGAGGAGCGCGGGATCAACCTGCGCAAGCTCGGCGGGCACACGGTGGGGATCTCGCTCGACGAGGCCACCACCGTGGCCGACGTGGACGAGCTGATCTCGATCTTCGACGGTGGAGAAAGCCGGGGCTTTTCCTTGGAAGAGCTCGCCGGTGCCTCCGAGCTCCCGGCGCCGCATGCGCGGACGTCGGACTTCATGACCCACCCGGTCTTCAACCGCTACCACACGGAGCACGAGATGCTCCGCTACATCAAGCGGCTGGAGTCGCGCGACCTGTCCATGGCCACCTCGATGATCTCGCTCGGCTCGTGCACCATGAAGCTCAACGCCACGAGCGAGATGGTGCCGGTGACCTGGCCGGAGATCGGTGGGCTCCATCCGTTCGCCCCGGCCAGTCAGACCGAGGGCTACCACACGCTGTTCCGCACCCTGGAGCGCTGGCTCTGTGAGATCACCGGTTTCGCGGCCTGCTCGCTGCAGCCGAACGCCGGCTCGCAGGGCGAATACACCGGCCTGATGGTCATCCGGGCGTACCACCATGCCCATGGGAACCAGGATCGCGACGTCTGCCTGATCCCTCTCTCGGCGCATGGCACGAACCCGGCGTCGGCGGTGATGGCGGGCCTGAAGGTGGTGACGGTGAACACCGACGCCAACGGCAACGTGGACATCGAGGACCTGCGGAAGAAGGCCGGGCAGCACGGCGACCGGCTGGCCGCGCTCATGGTGACCTACCCCTCGACCCACGGCGTGTTCGAGTCCGGAATCAAGGAGATCTGCCGCATCGTGCACGAGCACGGCGGCCAGGTCTACCTGGACGGCGCGAACATGAACGCCCAGGTCGGGCTCTGCCGTCCGGGCGACTACGGCGCGGATGTCTGCCATCTCAACCTGCACAAGACCTTCTGCATCCCGCACGGCGGCGGCGGTCCGGGCATGGGGCCGATCTGCGTGGCCTCGCACCTGGAGCCGTTCCTGCCTGGCCACCCGGTGGTCCACGTCGGCGGCGGCGAGGCGATCGGGCCGGTCTCGGCGGCTCCCTGGGGGAGCGCGAGCATCCTGCCGATCCCCTGGATGTACATCGCCATGATGGGGGCGGACGGCCTCAAGACCGCAACCGAGGTGGCGATCCTCAACGCCAACTACATGATGGCGCGGCTCAAGGATCACTACCCGGTGCTCTACCGCGGCGAGAAGGGGCGGGTGGCGCACGAGTTCATCCTGGACCTGCGGCCATTCAAGGCGACCGCCGGGGTGGAGGCCGAGGACATGGCCAAGCGCCTGATGGACTTCAGCTTCCACGCGCCGACCATGTCCTTCCCGGTGCCCGGCACGCTGATGATCGAACCCACGGAGAGCGAATCGAAGGCGGAGCTGGACCGCTTCTGCGACGCCATGATCGCCATCCGCGAGGAGATCCGGGCGATCGAGGACGGGCGGATCGACCGCAACGACAACGCGCTCAAGAACGCGCCGCACACGGCCGAGGACGTGACGTCGTCGGACTGGTCGCACCCGTACACGCGGGAGCAGGCGGCGTTCCCGGCGCCGTGGGTCAAGGAGCGCAAGTTCTGGCCGTACGTCGGGCGGATCGACAACGCCTGGGGCGACCGGAACCTGATGTGTCTGTGCCCGCCGGTCGAGAGCTACGAGTCGTAGGTCGTGAAGAGATACGAGCAGGTTCTCCTGGGGTTGTTCCTGGCCTGCTGGCTGGTGTACCTGCTCGCCGTGTTCCGGGCCGTGAAGCCGGAAGGTACCTGGAACCCGGGCTTCTATCCGTACGACACCCTGGCCGCGGCGGTGGGCTGGGGTGCCGGCAACCTCTACGTCTACCGCACGCGAGACCTGGACGAGAAAGCCCGGCGCCGCTTCCTGCCGGGCTACTTCCTGGCCCCGCTCGGCCTCATCCTGCTCGGCAAGGTCATGATGCCGCTCGCCTTCCAGCGGGCGGCGCCGTTCGTGGGGGTCTGGGCCTTCGGGGTGTTCAGCATCTTCTTCGCGGTGGCCACCAAGCTGCGGATCTGGGGCCGGAGGGGTGGAGTAGGATGAGCGCCATGGACCTCGCTTCCCGCATCGAAGCCCTGGTGGCCGACCTCGCCGGCCGCGGCTCGGTGCTCGTCGCCTAC
>JACZDC010100735.1_pt1 | contig 9854 bp, 1 predicted proteins | sample 8641791 | NCBI WGS metagenome assembly JACZDC01 (sample SAMN15324613, study PRJNA640507) | soil metagenome | isolation source: intercropping peanut in the second line | place: China: Luxin town, Laibin City, Guangxi Province | collected 2019-07-25 | depth 10cm m
CCCCTCCCCCCCCGCCCCCGCTGGGGGGGGGGGGGGGGGGGGCGGGGTTGGGGCGGGAGTGGCCGGGAGGGCAGAAGAAGCCCTCGGAGGGGTCCCCCCTCCCCCCCGGGGAGAGGGGGCTAGGGGGTGAGGTCTCGCAGCGCTTCACTCCCGATCCCACCGTCCCCCTGTTCGAGATCGTCACGAACGACCTCGAAGCCGAAGCCGAGCAGCTCCAGCACGGCCTCGACCTCGCCGGCGGCCCGCTCTTCACCGCGGCGCTTTTCCGGCGTCCTGACGGCGACCGCCTCCTCCTGACGGCTCATCACCTGATCGTGGACGGCGTCTCCTGGCGCATCCTGCTGGAAGACCTGGAGGCCGCCTACCGCGGCGAGCCTCTGCCCCCCAAGACCACCTCCTGGAAGCGCTGGGCCGAAAGCCTCACCGCCTTCGCCGCGGAGGTCGTCGACGAATTGCCTTACTGGCAGTCCCTGGAGTCCTTGCTGTCCCTGCCGTCCCTTCCTCCTGACTCCGAAGCCGCACCATTCGAGCTGAGTCCCGGGGCGACGCGCGCGCTCCTCAAGGAAGCGCCCGAGGCGTACCACACCCAGGTCAATGACCTGCTGCTCGCCGCGCTGGCCCGCGCCGCCCAGGCCCTGACCGGCCAGGACACGCTCCTGGTGGACCTCGAAGGCCACGGCCGCGAGGAAATCTTTCCGGGCGTGGACCTGTCGCGCACGGTCGGCTGGTTCACGACCACGTTCCCGGTGGCGCTCACGCTGTCGCCCTCCGCCGGCCCGCGCGAGTCGATCCTGGCCGTCAAGGAGACGCTCCGCGCGGTGCCGCGCCGCGGCCTGGGTTATGGACTTCTGCGCTACACGTCTGGGCTTCTCGCGGGACTGCCCGAGCCGCAGGTCTCGTTCAACTACCTCGGCCAGCTCGACGCCGCGGCGGGGAAGGGGAGACTCTTCGGCTTCGCATCCGAAGTACCGGCCAACGCCCAGGACGCGGTGGTCACCGACCGGCCGCGCCTCGCCGTGGACTGCATGGTCGTGAACGGCCGCCTGCGCGTGATCTGCGCCTCGCAGAAGCTGGCCCGTTCCTTCCTCGCCGAGGTCGAGACCCTGGTCGCGCACTGCCTCTCACCGGAAGCGGGAGGCTGGTCGCCGTCCGATTTTCCCCTGGCGCGCGTGGACCAGGCTGCGCTCGACCGCCTGCTCGGCGCGGACCGGAACGTCGAGGATCTCTATCCGCTGGCGCCGCTCCAGGAAGGCATCCTGTTCCACAGTGCGCGTACCGCAGCCCCGGACCCTTACTTCCTGCAGCTCGTCGCCGAAGTGGAGGGCCCGCTCGACGTCGCCCGTTTCGCCGACGCCTGGCAGCGCGTGCTCGACCGCCACCCCGCGTTGCGTACCGCTTTCCTGTGGCGGCACACGGAGCGGCCTCTGCAACTCGTGCGGAAGCGCGCGGATCTGCCGTGGACCCTGGAGGAGCCGGACCGGCCCTGGGAGGAGCGGCTCGAAGCGGACCGCGCCCGCGGCTTCGATCTCGAACAGGCGCCGCTGATGCGCGTCACGCTCGTACGGACCGGTCCATCGGCCCATCGGCTGGTGTGGAGCTCGCACCACCTCATCTCGGACGGCTGGTGTGTGCCGATCCTCCTGTCCGAGGCCTTCGCGCTCTACCAGGGCCAGCCGCTGCCGCCGCCTCCACGGCCGTACCACGATTACATCGCGTGGCTCGCGGAGCGCGACGAGGCCGGGGAGGAGGCGTTCTGGCGCGAGTGGCTCCATGGTTTCACCGAGCCGACACCTCTGCCGTTCGACCGCCGCCCGGCGGGGCCGGGCGAGATGACCGGGGGAGATTCCTTCAAGGTGTCCGTCTCGCTGCCGATCGCACCCCTGGGCGCGCTGGCGCAGCGGCTCCAGTTGACGCTCAACACCCTGGTACAGGGCGCGTGGGCGCTGCTGCTGTCGCGCTACGCTGGAGTCGGGGACGTGCTCTTCGGCGCCGTGGTCTCAGGCCGGCCGGCCGAGCTGCCGGGTGTCGAGTCCATGATCGGCCTGTTCATCAACACGCTGCCGGTGCGGATCGCGATCTCGGAGGAACAGCCGGCCGAGGAATGGCTGGCAGGCATCCAGGAGGCGCAGCTCGGCCTCGCCCAGCACCAGTGGACGCCGCTCGCGCGCATCCGGTCGCTCGCGGACCTCGGCCCCGGCGAGCCGCTCTTCGAGAGTCTGTTCGTGTTCGAGAACTTCCCCATCGCGCGGGCCGCATCGGAGGGCCTGGAAGGGTTGCGGTTGACTCACGCCACGCTCGACGAGCGCACGAACTATCCCCTCTCCCTGGTCGTCGCGCCGGGAGAGGACCTGACCCTGCGCCTGGTCGCGGACCGCCGCTTCGAGCCGGCCACGGCCCGGCGCATGCTCGCTCACCTGGAACGTCTGTTGGAGGGGCTCGCCGCTGATCCTGAGAGTCCGCCGGCCTCGCTGCCGCTTCTGACCGACGAGGAGGTCCGGCAGATCCAGGCCTGGAACGACACCGCCGCGCCGTTCGACCGGGAGGCCACGATCCACGGCCGGTTCCGGGAGCAGGCGGCGCGCACTCCGGACGCCGTGGCGGTCGAGATGGGGGAGGAGCGACTCACCTATGCCGAGCTGCGGGACCGGGCGGAGCGCATCGCCCGCGGCCTCCTGGCGCAGGGGCTGCGGCCCGAGACGCGCGTCGCGGTGGTGGCCGAACGGTCTCCGGGCCTGATCGCGACGCTCCTCGGCATCCTCCAGGCTGGCGGCGCCTACCTGCCTCTCGATCCCACCTACCCGGCCGAGCGCCTGGAATGGATGGTGCGCGACGCGGGCGCGGTCCGGCTCGCGTTCGACGGCTCCGGGGACGGCCCGCTGCCCCCGTCGTGGAACATTCCGCCCGAGGCGCTCGCGCACGTCCTCTACACCTCGGGCTCGACCGGCATGCCGAAAGGCGTGGCCGTCAGCCACCGCAGCGTCGTCCGCCTGGCCACTCTCGTGGCCGACGAGACCGGTGGACCGGACCAGGCCTGGCTCCAGTACGGCCCGCTCGCCTTCGACGCCTCGACCCTGGAGATCTGGACGCCGCTCCTCTCCGGCGGCCGCGTCGTGCTCTTCCCGGGCCGCATGGGCTCGCTGGACGAGCTGGCGCGGGTGATCGAACACCACCGCGTCACCGCGGTCTGGCTCACCGCCGGCCTGTTCCACGAGATGGCGGACGGCCGCCCGGACGCGTTCCGGCCGCTGCGCCACCTGCTGACCGGCGGCGACGTGGTCTCGCCCGAGCACGCCCGCCGCGCGCTGGAGGCCCACCCGGGGCTCGTCCTGATCGACGGCTACGGCCCGACCGAGAACACCGTCTTCACCTCCTGGCACCGGGTGACCGGGCCGGAGGAGGTGACGGACCCGCTGCCGATCGGCCGGCCGGTCGCCAACACCCGCGTCCAGGTGCTCGGCGACGATCTTCAGCCCGTGCCCGCCGGCATCTGGGGCGAGCTGTGCGCGGGCGGCGAGGGGCTCGCCCGCGGCTATCTCGGACGGCCGGACCTGACCGCGGAGCGCTTCGTGCCGGACCCGTCCGGATCGCCCGGCGAGCGCCTCTACCGCACGGGTGACAGGACGCGCTGGCGCGCGGATGGAGTCTTGGAGTTCCAGGGCCGCATGGACTTCCAGGTCAAGATCCGCGGCTTCCGCGTGGAGCCCGGCGAAGCCGAGGCTGCGCTCCTCGCCACGCCTGGTGTGCGGCGCGGCGCCGTGGTCGTCGTCGACAAGACCCTGCGCGCCTTCTGGGTCGGAGATACGCCCGAGGTCACCGCGGACGAGTTGCGCGCCAGCCTGCGCGGCCGTCTCCCCGAAGCCCTGGTGCCGTCCGTCTTCGTCCCGCTCCCGGACCTCCCCCTCACTCCCAATGGGAAGGTGGACCGGCGCGCCCTGGCGGCTCTGGAGACGGTTGCCGTAAGACCTGTCGAGAGAGTCGCACCGCGCACGCCGCTGGAGGAGACGCTCGTGGCGGCCGCGGCCGAGGTGCTGGCGCGCCGGCCCGAGGAGGTCGGCGTGCTCGACAACTTCTTCGAGCTGGGCGGCCACTCCCTGCTCGCGACCCGGTTCGTGTCGCTGCTCGGCGTGCGGCACGGGATCGAAATGCCGCTCCAGCTCGTTTTCGAGACTGCCAGCCTGGCCGAGCTGGCCGACCGGATCATGGAGCGTGAGCTGGGCGAGGCCGACGACGAGATGCTGGCGAGCCTGCTTGCCGATCTTGAGCAGGACAATGGAGAGTAGAGATGAGTGAAGCACCCCAGGACCGCCTCGCCGGTCTCACGCGCGAGCAGCGGGCGGCCCTGTTCGAGCAGCTCCGCAAGCGCAAGGAGCAGCAGCCGGCCGGCCCCACGCCGGAGCGCATCCCGCGCCGGCCGCAGGCGGATGGCGCGGCTGTCCCGGCTTCCTTTGCCCAGGAGCGCCTGTGGTTCCTCGACCGCCTCGCCCCTGGCAAGACGGTCTTCAACATGCCGCTCATGCTGCGCATCTCCGGCAACCTCGCGCCGGCCCATCTGGAGCGCGTCCTGGGCGAGCTGATCCGCCGCCACGACACCCTGCGCACCACCTTCGGCGAGCGCGACGGCCAGCCGGTCCAGATCGTGTCGCCGCCCGGCCCGTGGAGCCTGCCGGTGGTCGACCTCTCCGGCCTCCCGGCTCCGGACGCGGAGATGCGCCGCCTCGCGCAGGCCGAGGTGGAGACGCCGTTCAACCTGGAGACCGGACCGCTGCTGCGTGCCGCGCTCCTGCGCTTCGACCCGACAGAGCACGCGCTGCTGCTCGTCATGCACCACATCGTCTCCGACGGCTGGTCGCTGGGCGTGCTGGTGCGCGACATCACCGCGCTCTATGGCGGCGCGCCGCTGGATGCCCTGCCGATTCAGTACGCGGACTTCGCCGTCTGGCAGCGCGGCTGGCTGAAGGGCGACGTCCTGGAGAAGCAGATCGCCTGGTGGCGCGAGGCGCTCGAAGGGGCGCCGGCCTCGCTCGACCTGCCCACGGACCGGCCGCGTCCGGCGAGCCAGACCTACCTGGGCACGCGCTTCCAGGTGCCGTTCGACCCCGGCTTCAGCCGCGACGTGGCGACGTTCGCGCGGCGGCACGAGGCTACGCCGTACATGGTCTTCCTCGCGGCCTTCCAGGCGCTCCTCGGCCGCCTGAGCGGTCAGGACGACCTGACCGTGGGCTCGCCGATCGCCAACCGCCACCGCGCCGAGGTCGAGCCGCTGATCGGCTTCTTCGTGAACACCCTGGTGATGCGCGGCGACCTGCGGGGAGATCCACCGTTCCAGGAGCTGCTCGCCCGCACGCGGCGCTCGACGCTCGGCGCCTTCGCCCATCAGGACCTGCCGTTCGAGCGTCTGGTCATCGAGCTGAGGCCGGAGCGCCACCTCTCCGTGACGCCGCTCTTCCAGGCCGTCTGCGCCATGCAGAACGCGCCGGTCGGCAGCGTGGAGCTGCCCGGCATCACCCTCGACCGCATCCCCTTCGAGGTCACCACCTCGCAGTTCGACCTCGAGCTGCACCTCTGGGAGATCGGCGACGCCTACATCGGAGACCTCTCCTACAGCACCGAGCTGTTCGACGAAACCACGGTCCGCCGCCTCGTGACCCACCTGGAGACGCTCCTCCGGGCGGTGATCGCGAATCCAGGTCTCCACCTCTCCGAGCTACCCCTGCTCCCCGAATCCGAGCGCCACCAGCTCATCGTCGAGTGGAACGACACGACTCCCCCCTCTCCCGGGGAGGGGGGAGGGGAGGCGGGAGAGGGGGGCCGGGGGGGTGAGGGCCCCGACCTCCTCTCCATGGTCCTGGCCAACGCGCCGAAGCCTCTCCTCGACCGCGCCGCCCGTATCGCGGGAGAGCTGCGGAGCCTGGGAGTCGGGCCGGACGTGCCGGTCGGTCTCTGCGTCCCCCGTTCGCCGGAGCTGGTGACCGGCGCGCTCGCCGTTCTGATCGCCGGCGGCGCTTATCTGCCCATGGACCCGGACTGGCCCGAGGACCGCATGGCCTTCGTCATCCAGGAGAGCCGCATGCCGGCCCTCCTCGTCAGCGGCGAAGCTCCCATCCCGACCGAGATCCCTGTGATCGACGTCGACCGCCCGTCTCAGGCCGAGCCCGTCCAGCCGCTGCCGCCGGACCCCGACCGGCTCGCCTACGTCATCTACACCTCGGGATCGACCGGCCGACCGAAAGGTGTCCAGGTCCCGCACCGCGGTCTGCTCAGCCTCGTGCGCTGGCATCTCAGGGCCTACGGAGTCACGTTGGGCGACCGCGCCACCCTGATCGCCTCGCCGGCCTTCGACGCCTCGGTCTGGGAGATCTGGCCCTATCTCGCGGCCGGCGCGAGCCTCCACGTGCCGGACGACGATCTTCGCCTCCAACCCGAACGGCTCCTGGCGTGGATGGCGGAGCAGGGGATCACCCTCTCGTTCCTTCCGACGCCGCTCGCCGAGCAGGTGCTGGACGTCCAACCGCCCGCGGACCTCCGCCTGCGCGCCCTGCTCACCGGCGGCGACCGCCTCCAGCAAGCACCGCACGAGGCGCTGCCGTTCGCGCTCGTCAACCACTACGGGCCCACCGAGAGCAGCGTCGTTGCCACCTGCGCGGAGATCGGGCCCGGTTCCGATCGGTCTCCGGTCATCGGAAGGCCGATCGACGGCACCCGCGCCTACGTCGTGGACGCGCTCCTGCAACCCGCGCCGATCGGCACCCCCGGAGAGCTGGTCCTGGCCGGCGCGAGCCTCGCGCGAGGCTATCTCGGCCGACCGGACCTCACCGCGGACCGGTTCATCCCCGACCCGTTCTCAACCGAGCCCGGAGGCCGCCTCTACCGTACCGGCGACCTCGTGCGCCTGCTGGCCGACGGCAGCCTCGACTTCCTCGGCCGCGTGGACACCCAGGTCAAGCTCCGCGGCTTCCGCATCGAGCTGGGCGAGATCGAGAGCGTCCTCCTGCACCACCCCGAGGTGCGCGAGGCCGTCGTCACCCTTCACAACGGCACCCTGGCCGCCTACGTCGTCAGCCGGCCTGAAGCCCATGGCGAGGATGAGGAGCACGTCTCCGAGTGGCAGACCCTCTACGACGAGACCTACGCCCGCAGCGATCACCGGGATCGGCAGGATGCGACGTTCGACATCCAGGGCTGGAACAGCAGCTACACCGGCCAGCCGATCCCGGCCGACGAGATGCGCGAGTGGGTCGAACGCACCGTGGATCGCATTCTGGCCCTCCGTCCGCGCCGCGTCGTGGAGGTCGGCTGCGGCACCGGCCTCCTCCTGTTCCGCGTGGCGCCGCACACCGAGAGCTATCTGGGCATCGACTTCTCGCGCGTGGCCCTCGAAGGCATCCGCCGCCAGCTCGACGGCCTGCCGCAGGTCACCCTCCGTCAGGCCAAGGCCGACGACTGGAGCGGCATCGCGCCAGGAGAGGCGGACCTCGTCGTCATCAACTCGGTCATCCAGTACTTCCCGGGCATCGACTACCTGGTGCGCGTCCTCGAAGGGGCCGTCAAGGCCGTGAGACCGGGCGGCGCCGTGTTCGTGGGCGACGTCCGCAGCCTGCCGCTCCTCGCAGACTTCGCCGAGTCGGTCGAGCGCTTCCAGGCCCCTCCGGACCGCTCCGAGGAAGAGATCCAACGCCGCATCCGCCGCCGCGTGGCCGACGAGGAAGAGCTGGTGATCGACCCCGCCTTCTTCCAGGCCCTGGCGGAACGCCTCGGTCTGGCCGGCGTCGACCTGCTCGACAAGCGCGACGGCCGTGCGGACAACGAGCTCACCCGCTACCGCTACGACGCGGTCCTGCACGTCGGGAGCGCCCCCTCGCCGCTTCATCCGGGTCTCTCCTGGAGCGCCTTCGCCAACGATCCGCTCCGCACCCGTCTGGCGCGCCGACTCGTGCCCGACCTGCGCCGGCATCTCCAATCCGAGCTGCCGGACTACATGGTCCCGTCCTCCTTCGTCCTCCTCGACAGCCTGCCGGTCACGGCAAACGGCAAGGTGGACCGCGCCGCCCTGCCCGAGCCCGAGGCCGCCAGGGGAGCGGAGGAGGGGACCCCGCCGGAGACGGAGAACGAGAAGACCATGGCCGCCCTCTGGCAGGAGATCCTCGGCGTGGACGAGGTCCACCTGGAGGACAACTTCTTTGAGCTGGGAGGCCATTCGCTTCTCGCGACCCAGCTCATCTCGCGCATCCGGACCGCCTTCGGCGTCGACCTGCCGCTGCGCCGCCTGTTCGAGCGCCCCGTCCTCGGCGACCTCGCGGCGGCCGTCGAAAGCGCCGCTCCTGCCATGCCTCTCGCCGCACCCCGGGAGCCGAGGACCGAGGCGCCGCTCATGCTCGCCCAGGAGCGCTACTGGGCCTTCAGCCGCAAAGGCAGCACGTCCTACAACTTGGCCTACGCCCTGCGCCTGCGAGGCCAGGTCGACGCCCGCGCCCTGGAGGGAGCCCTGCGCGAGATCCGGCGCCGCCAGGCCACTCTGCGCACCCGCTTCGTCGAGCGCGCCGACGGCCCCGTGCAGGTGATCGACCCACCCGGAGACTGGTGGCTGCCGCGAATCGATCTGCGATCCCTGCCTGAACCGGCCCGGGAGGCCGAGGTCCGGCGCCTGGCCCAGGAGGATGCCGTCCGCCCGTTCGACATCGCCCGCGGGCCGATCCTGCGCACCTCCCTCATCGAGCTGGGGACGGACGAACGCATCCTGCTGCTGAACGTCTACCACATCGTCTTCGACGGCTGGTCCATGGGCCTGCTGATGAGCGAGCTGACGGAGCTCTACGGCGCCTTCGCCGACGGCCGGCCGCCGCGGCTGCCGGAGCTGATCGTCCAGTACGCCGATCTGGCCGCCTCGCAGAAGGAGAGGCTGTCCGGTGGAGTCCTGGAGGCCCGGCTCGACTGGTGGAAGAAGAGCCTGGAAGGAGCGCCGCCCCTCTGGTCGTTCCCTACGGACCGGCCGCGGCCGGAAGTCCTCACCACCAGAGGCGACCAGGTCCAGCGCCCCCTCCCGCTCGGCCTCCGGAACCAGCTCCAGGAGCTGGGAACCGCCGAGGGGGCCTCGTTCTTCATGGTGATCCTGGCCGCGGTGGTCCTGGTGATCCACCGCTGGAGCGGCCAGGACGACATCGTTATCGGAGGTCCCATCTCCGGGCGTGAGCAACCGGGAGCCGAGAGGCTGATCGGCCCTTTCCTGAGCCTTCTGCCGTTCCGGGTGAAGCTCTCCGGCGGCCTGTCCTTCCGCGAGCTGCTCCACCGCGCGCGCCGGACCACCATGGACGCCTTCGCGCAACAGGAGGTCTCCCTGGAGAGGCTCCTGGAAACCGTCGGAGTGAAGCGGGGGACCTCGTACTACCCGCTCTTCCAGTTCATGCTGAACCTGCTCATCTTTCCGCCCCTGGGCGCCGAGCTGCCGGGCGGGATCGACGTGGAACCGATCCTGTCAGGCGGAGCCGCCGCCAAGTACGACATGGCCCTCTACATCCGGGATCTCGGGGGCGACCTGCTGCTGGACCTCATCTATTCCACGGACCTCTTCGACCGGTCGCGGATGGAAGCGCTGCTGGACCAACTGCTCGGCGTCCTCGAGCTGGCGGTGGAGCATCCGGACACGCCCATCGACCGATTTCCAGCCGTCGCCCCGGATGTGGTAGCCTAGTCACGTTCGACACCGGGGTCTCTTGATCCCGTTCCGCCCGGCGCCTCTCCCAAGGAGAGACACCGGGCGGAGATTCGAGCAAACCCACCAAGGTCCCCATCGTCTAGAGGCCTAGGACACTGCCCTTTCAAGGCGGCGACGCGGGTTCGAATCCCGCTGGGGATACCAA
>JACZDC010061927.1_pt1 | contig 9813 bp, 11 predicted proteins | sample 8641791 | NCBI WGS metagenome assembly JACZDC01 (sample SAMN15324613, study PRJNA640507) | soil metagenome | isolation source: intercropping peanut in the second line | place: China: Luxin town, Laibin City, Guangxi Province | collected 2019-07-25 | depth 10cm m
TCAGCGGTGCCGTTCGAGGATGCCGTAGAACAGGGTCGAGAGCGCGTGCAGGGCCGAGGTGGCGATCGCCGTCCGCCGCGTCTCGATGCCGCCGGTGAGCGAGCGGATCATGCCGCCGCCGCGCCGCGTCCCCGGAATGGCGAACGGCACCTGGGCGCTGTCCAGCCCTTCGATCAGGCGGTCCGGGAGCTGCACCGAGCCGCTCGATCCCCACGCCTCGCCGAGCGGGCTGCGCACCACCGTCCAGTTGCGCACGAACCAGCAGGTTTTGCCGTCCACCTCCAGCGAGTGCATGCCGCCCTCGTTCGCCATGTAGAACTGATAGGAGCCGCCGAGCCGGCTCTCCAGGTCGGTGACGCAGGAGCGGGCGCGCTGGACCGTCTCCTCGTCGGAGACCGGCAGGCCGATGGGCGGCGCACTGTCGACGTTCTGCGGCACCACCACCACCGACACCATCCTGTCGAGCCCGTCGTGAAAGAATCGCAGGAACGCGTCGCGGATGCCGAGGAGCGTCTCCGAGTTGTTCCCCGCCACCGCGACCTCGACGCCGCCTTGGAGCTTTTGCCAGAACTGGTTGATATCGGTGCCTGTGTTCATATGATTACGAGCCGCCAGAATTCGAGGTTGAAGGATATTCGCCGCCTGCGGCGAAGTAAAGGCGACCATGCCCTGCTGGAAGGTCCCCACCTGGTGGCCGAGGCGGTCGCCGCGGGCCTCGGGCTGGAGACGGTCCTGGCCACCCCCGCCTGGCTGGAGACTCCCGAGGGCCGCGACCTGTCCCCGAAGCTGCCCTGCCTGGAAGTCGCCCCCGAGCTGCTCGACGAGATGACCGACGCGGATTCGCCCCGCGGAGTCCTCGCCGTGGCCCGCCTCCCCCGCGCCGGTGCCGACCAGCTCCCGGTCCGCGCCGGCGCAGTCTATCTCTACTTGGACGGTCTGCAGGACCCCGGCAACCTCGGCGCGCTCGCCCGTGTCGCCGAAGCCGCCGGCGCCGCCGCGCTCGCGCTGTCGCCCGGCACCGTCCATCCGAACCACCCGCGCGCCCTGCGCGCCTCCGCCGGCAGTCTGCTGCGCCTGCCCGTCGCGGTCGCCGCCACGCCTGAAGAGGTCGATCTCCGCTTCGAAACAGTCTCTCCGCGATGGATGGCGCTCGACCCGCGCGACGGCACCGATCTATGGCAGGCCGGCCTGGACGACACGCTCGTGCTCGCGGTCGGTGCCGAGGGTCCCGGCCTTTCGCCGGGCCTGCGGGAGCGCGCCGACCTGCGGCTGACCATCTCCATGCAGCCGCCGGTCGAGTCGCTCAACGCCACCGTCGCCGCGGCGCTCGTGCTGTTCGAGATCCGCAGGCGGCGTGTGGTTTAATACCCCGCCATGAAGATCGGCATCGGGTCGGACCACGCGGGCTACCGCTACAAGGAAGAGATCAGGAGGTTCCTCGCGGAGGCCGGCCACGAGGTGCGGGACTTCGGCACCGGCTCCGAGGAGTCGGTCGACTACCCGGTCTACATCCGGCCCGTGGCCGAGGCCGTGGCGGGCGGTGAGGTCGAGCGTGGCATCGTCCTTGGCGGCTCCGGCAACGGCGAGGCCATGGTCGCCAACCGCGTGCGCGGCGTGCGCTGCGCCCTGTGCTGGAACGCCGACTCGGCCCGGCTCGGCCGCCAGCACAACGACGCCAACATGATCTCCCTCGGCGAGCGCATGATGACGCTCGACACCGCCCTGGAGATCGTCCGGATCTGGCTCGACACGCCGTTCGAAGGCGGGCGGCACGTCAAGCGCATCCGCATGATCGACGAAGCGTGAGTCTGCCCCCCCTGATAGACAAGCTCGGTCCGGACCGGGTCCGCCGGGACGAGATCCTCGCGCCCTACACCACGTTCAGGATCGGCGGCCCGGCCGACCTCTTCTACGAGCCGCAGACGGCCGGCGAGCTGGCGAACGCCGTCCAGGCGGCCCGCGATGCGGGGATCCCCTGGTTCCTGCTCGGCACCGGCGCCAACATCCTGGTCGGCGACCGCGGGTTCCGCGGCCTGGTGATCCGGAACCGGGCGCGCCACATGGAGGTCCGCGGCAGCCAGGTGTGGGCCGAGAGCGGCGCGATCGTCTTTCCCGACCTCATCGAGCTGGCGGTCTCGCACGGCCTCTCCGGCCTGGAGCACTACGTCGGCATCCCGTCGACCGTGGGCGGAGCGCTCTGGCAGAACCTCCACTTCCTCGCTCCGGCCCCGGCGCGCGAGCGCACCATGTTCATCGCCGAGGTCACCCACTCCGCCGAGATCCTGACCGTCGAGGGCGAGCGCCGCACCGTCGGCGTCGACTACTTCCAGTTCGGCTACGACGACTCCATCCTCCACCACCGCCGCGACGTGGTGCTCGCCGCCACCTTCCAGCTCGAACCGGGCGACCCTCAGCGTCTGCGCCGCGTCATGGAGGAGAACCTCCAGTGGCGGCGCGAGCGCCACCCGCCGCTCGACACCGAACCCAGCGCCGGCTCCATCTTCAAGAAGATCGAAGGCATCGGCGCCGGCCGGCTGATCGACGAGTGCGGCCTGAAAGGGACTTGGATCGGCGGCGCGCTCGTCACCCCGCGCCACGCCAACATCCTCATCAACGCCGGCGGCGCGACCGCGGCCGACGTCCGCGCCCTGATCGCCCACATCCAGGAAGTCGTCGAGCAGCGCACCGGCTACCGGCTGGAGCCCGAGATCGGCTTCGTCGGCGACTTCTGAGCTGCCTACCCCGCCGTCCGACCCGCCCTACCTTTTCGTAGGTGGTGGCCGGCCCTCCACGGAAGCTACAAAGGAGGTGCGGTACCTTCCGGGAGGATGGATGCCATGGAATTGATCACCGAAGACCCGGCTCTCGACGAGCCGTTCGTTCAAGCCGTGACCCGCCCCGCGGGCCAGCCAGCCGCTGCCGATACCCCCTGGCGCGACCGCTTCGCGCTGCGCACGCGCACCATGACCAGCTCGGCCATCCGCGAGCTGCTCAAGCTGACCGCCAATCCCGAGATCATCTCCTTCGCCGGCGGCCTGCCCGCCCCGGAGGTCTTCCCGCTCCGCGAGATCGAAGCCGCGTCCGACCGCATCCTGGAGGAGCACGGGACCTCGGCTCTCCAGTACAGCACCACCGAAGGCTACCTCCCCCTGCGCGAGATGCTCGTCCGGCACATGGGTCGCTACGGCATCCATGTCACCCCGGCCAACATCCTGATCACCACCGGCGCCCAGCAGGCGCTCGATCTGATCGGCAAGCTGTTCATCAACTCGGGCGACCGCGTCCTGACCGAGGAGCCCACCTACCTCGGCGCCATCCAGGCGTTCAATGCCTATCAGGCCCAGTACCTCTCCGTGCCCATCGACGACGACGGCATGGACATCGACAAGCTGGAAGAGTCCCTGCGGGCCGGGCCGAAGTTCCTCTACGTCCTGCCCAACTTCCAGAACCCGGCCGGCGTGACCTTGAGCCTGGAGCGCCGCTGGCGCCTGATCGAGCTCGCCGCCCACTATGGCATCCCGATCGTCGAGGACGACCCCTACGGCCAGCTCCGCTACGAGGGCGACCACCTGCCGCCGCTCGTCCAGATCGACGCCGAGCACCACGGCTCCAACGGCGGCGGCGTGATCTACCTGGGCACGCTGTCCAAGACCCTGGCTCCCGGTCTCCGCATCGGCTGGGTCGTCGCGCCCGAGGAGGTCATGGAGAAGCTCGTCCAGATGAAACAGGGCGCCGACCTCCATACCAGCACCTTCAACCAGATGGTGGCCCACGAGGTGGCCCGCGGCGGCTTCCTCGATCGCCACGTCAAGCTCATCCGCCAGGTCTACCGCGAGCGCCGCGACGCCATGGTCTCGGCCCTGGAGCGCTATGCGCCGCCCGGCGTGGTCTGGACCCGCCCGCAAGGCGGCCTCTTCCTCTGGCTCACCCTGCCTGCCGGCTTCGATGCCAAGGAGCTGTTCCCCGCGGCTCTCCAAGAAAAGGTCGCCTACGTGCCCGGCGCCGCCTTCTACCCCAACGGCGGCGGCCAGCGCAGCATGCGCCTTAACTTCTCCTACTGCACGCCGGAGATGATCGAAGAAGGCGTCCGGCGCCTCTGCAAGATCATCGCCTGATTTTTTCGGGACCAGGAACGGAAGTGCTTGACTTCCGTTCCCTCCTCCCCTACTCTTGGTGGCGTAAACCCGGCGCAAGAGCGCCGATCCAACAAAAACGGCCCGAACGAGAGTACAACTCGCCCGGGCCCAGCCACGCAGGAGAGTCATTCCATGCGCAGCCAACTGAATGGTAGCACCGCCGCCCAAGCCAACGCGTTCACCGAGGACTACCTGGCCCTGTTGAACGAGCGGGACGAGCCGATCACCGCGACCGAGGCGGACTACGCCGGGCCGTGGAGCGTCGACGATCTGCCGCAGGGCGGCCACACCGTGTACCGCGCCGGCGCCGCCCGGCCCTACGCGGTGTTCTCGCGGGTGGAGATGGCGCAGGTCGCGGCCGCGGTCCTCCCCGGGACCGGCCGCGAGAAGCGCTACAAGCTGGGCCGCGACCCGGAGCCGGGCCGCGGTTATCCGATCCAGCGCTCGGGCGAGACGGTCGGCTACGTCGAGCTGTTCGACGAGGATCTCGTCGCGTCGCTCAACGTGATCGACTCCTTGCTCGCCTCGCCCAACGACTTCGCCTGGCTTCTGGAGGCGGCCGGCGGTCTGGCCCTCCAGCACGTGGGCCGGATCTCCATGGCCCGCGCCACCGCCAGCCGCTGACCCAGCCTTTTCGGGCAGGCCGCCGTCCCACCCGCGGACGGCGGCCCGCCGTCCTTCAGCGCGTGGCACCTCTTCCCTCCTGGCCCAAGAATCGCCTTGAGAGGAGAGGAACCTCATGATCGAAACCACCGCCGCGGAAAGACCCAAGCCGTTCGTCTTCCCCGAATACTGCAAGGGCTGCGGGCGATGTATCGAGTCCTGCCCGAAGCACTGCATCACCCACGGCACCGAGATCAACCCGGCCACCGGGCTGATCCCGATCATCCTGGACCTGGAGGCTTGCAACGGCTGCGGCCTCTGCATCACGGCCTGCCCCGAGCCCTACGGCCTCCAGCCGCAGACCCCGCAGGACACGGAATGGGAGTTTGACGATCCAAAGCACCGCCTTGGACCGCGCCACACCACGGCCCCGATCCCTGTCGACATTCCTGATACAACCGTCGCCCTGCCGCGGGTCGAGCCGCTGGTGCTCAAAGGCAACTACGCGGCCGCGGTCGGCGCGCTTCTCGCCGGATGCCGCCACTTCTTCGGCTATCCGATCACCCCCTCGACCGAGGGCGCCGAGCTGATGGCGAAGCTCCTGCCGAAGCTCGACGGCGTCTTCATGCAGGCGGTCAGCGAGGTGGCCACGGTCAACCACATGTACGGCTGCGGCGGCGCCGGCCTGCGCTGCATGACCTTCACCTCCTCCCCCGGCTTCAGCCTCATGCTCGAAGGCATCTCCTACATGATCGGCGCCGAGCTGCCCGGCGTGTTCATCGACGTCATGCGTGGCGGCCCGGGCCTCGGCAACATCGCGCCCGAGCAGTCCGACATCAAGCTCGCCTGCCACGGCCTCGGCCACGGCAACACCCAGGCGATCGTCCTCGCGCCGTCGACGCCGCAGGAGATGCTCGACCTGACGAGGCTCGCCTTCGACCTGAGCTTCAAGTACCGCAACCCGGTGGTCCTCCTGGGCGACGGCTACCTCGGCCAGATGACCGGCAAGGTCCAGCTTCCCGCCTCCCTGCTCCAACCCGGCCTGCCGGCCTGGGCGGTGTGGGGCGACCGCGACCACCGGCGCAACCTGATCTGCTCCATCCACCTGAGCGAGGCCGAGCTGGAGGCGCACAACCACCACCTGCTCGACAAGTACCAGCGCATGACCGACGCCGAGCAGCGCGCCGACCTCTTCTACATGGACGACGCCGAGACCGTGGTCGTGGCCTGCAACACCCCGGCACGGATGGCCAAGGGCGCCGTCGAGGCCCTGCGGGCCGAAGGCGGCAAGGTCGGGCTGTTCCGGCCGATCACCCTGTGGCCGTTCCCGATCGACCTGCTTCAGCCGCATCTGGGCCACATCGACCGCTTCGTCGTGGTGGAGGCGAGCGACGGCCAGCTCGAGGACGAGTTGCGGCTCGCCCTGAGCTACGCCGGAGTCCACTGCCCGCCGAGCATCGATCGGGTACGGCGCTACGGCGGCGTGCTGCCGTCCCACAACGAGATCGTCTCCGGCATCCTCGACCTGCAGGAGGTTCGGGTATGAGCACCACCGTCTTCTACGACCGCTTCGAGCGTCACGCGCACGGCGAGGGCCTCAAGGGCCAGTCCACCCACTACTGCCCGGGCTGCGGCCACGGCCTGGCGCACAAGTTCCTGGCCGAGACCATCGACGAGCTGGACATCCAGGACCGCACGGTCGCGGTGTCGCCGGTGGGCTGCTCGGTCTTCCTCTACTACTACTTCGACGTCGGCAACACCCAGGCCGCGCACGGCCGGGCGCCGGCGGTAGCGATCGGCCACAAGCTCGCCAACCCCGACTCGATCGTGGTCAGCTACCAGGGCGACGGCGATCTGGCCTCCATCGGCCTGGCCGAGATCGTGAGCACGGCCCAGATGGGCATCCCGATCTCGGTGATCTTCGTGAACAACGCGATCTACGGCATGACCGGCGGCCAGATGGCGCCGACCACGCTGATGGGCCAGAAGACCTCGACCTCGCCGACCGGCCGCATCCCCTGGATGGGGCAGCCGCTCAAGATGGCCGAGCTGATCGCGCAGCTCGACGGCCCGGTCTATGTGGAACGGGTGGCGCTCTACGACGCCAAGCAGAGGACGCGGGCCAAGAAGGCGATCAAGAAGGCCCTTCAGCTCCAGGTCGAGAACAAGGGCTTCGCCTTCGTGGAGGTGCTCGCCGAGTGCCCGACCCACCTCGGCGCGACACCCGAGGACGCGGAGCGCTGGGTCAAGGAGCAGATGGTCCCGGTCTTCCCGCTCGGCGTGAAGAAAGACCTGACCGTCGAGCCGCTGCCCAGGTTCGAGAGGCCGACCTTCGACCCGCAGCGCGTCGTCGAGACGATCGGCGGCTCGGCCGAATCGATCCCCCGCTTCACCAAGAGCTTCCCGACGAAGCTGGCCCCGAAGGACATTGCCCTGAAGCTAGCCGGAGCCGGAGGCGACGGAGCGCAGACCGCGGCCATGCTGATCACGAGGGCGGCGATCAACGAAGGCTTCGACGCCACGCACATCCCGAGCTACGGTCCGGAGTCGCGCGGCGGCACCTCCTACGCGGACGTGCACGTGGCGGACGAGGAGGTCCTCTCCCCCGCCTCGCCGTCTCCGCACGTGCTGGTGGCCTTCAACGCGCCAAGCCTGGCGAAGTTCGGCCCCACGGTGCCAAAGGGCGGCACGATCGTCTACGACAGCTCGGTGATCAAGGAGGTCCCGCCCCTGCGCGAAGGCGTGAAGGTCGTGGGAGCCCCGTTCACCGAGATCGCGGCCGACCTGGGCAAGACGGTGGTGAAGAACGTCGTGGCCCTCGGAGCGCTCCAGGCCGCCACCGACCTCTTCCCGGAAGAGACCTTCCTGACCGCCATCCGCCAGGCGCTCAAGGACAAGTGCGCCATGATCCCGCTGAACGAAGAGGCGTTCCGCTGGGGCATGCGGGCGGTGCGGGGGAACTGACCATGCCGTAAAATGACCGCATGAGCGAAACGGCGGCGCCCGAGATCACCGTGCCGGAGCACCTTCCGTTCCTGGAGAGCCTCTCCTGGTTCGACCGGCGCTACCGGGACCTGCCGCCGATCGACATGCTGAGGCGCTATGAGTCCGGCTGGCGCCACGTCGGGGTGCTCGCCGCGCCGACGCAGGAGGAGTGGGACTTCATCCGCACCCTGATCACCAGGTTCGGAAGCCATCTCCGTGTTTGAGCGGCCACAGCACCGGACCGTGCTCGCGGTGCTCGAGGGCTTCCGGGCCGATGTCCTTTCTGAGAGCCGCTTCCTGTTCGGGGGAGGTACTCGGATCGTCCTCGACCTCGACGAGTACCGGGTCTCCCAGGATGTCGACTTCCTCTGCTCGGACGCCGAGGGATACGGCAACCTTCGGTTCGAGGCCACGAGGAACGGTCCGGCTGCCCTGTTCACGTCCCAGGGACTGAACCGGCTGCGCTTCCCGCGGGAGATGCGCGTGGATCAGTATGGGATCCGCTTCACCGTGCTGCACGGAGACGAGCCCCTGAAGGTCGAATTGATCCGGGAGGCCCGGATCGAGCTGGATCCCGGCGTCCGTCCAGCCTGGTCGCCGGTCGACTGCCTGTCGGTCGAAGATTGCTTTGCGGAAAAGCTCCTGGCCAACTCGGACCGTTGGGCGGACCGACAGGTCCTCTCCCGCGACCTGATCGACCTGGCCGCCCTGAGGTCGCGCATCGGCCCGATCCCGGAGCCTTCCTGGGACAAAGTCCGCGCCGCGTACAAGGGCGCTCCTGCGGAGGACCTGCGCAAGGCTCTCGCTGAGCTTGCAAGGGACTCCGAAAGGCGGCGGAATTGTTTCGAGGGACTCGACGCTCGCGGGAAGGAGGAAATTCTCCTGGAAGGAATGGAGCTTCTCCGGCAGGATCTCGGCTGAATATTGCAACAAGGAGCGTTGCAATGAGTCCGAGAAGGTGAGATTGCAACAGAGAAGTTGACAACGGCTTGGAGAAGCCTACATCGGCACAGGGAGCGTTGCAACGCGCAGGAGAACGCTACGACGCGCCCCGGAAGCCTGTATGGGCCCGGAGAACGCTGCACGGGCTGGGAGAATCTGACAACGCGCCGGAGGAAGCTCCCTGGCGGCAGCGAGCCTTACTTTGCAACAGGGAAGGCGATATTGCAACGGAGAAGGCTACTTTGCTACAGAAGAGCCACTGTTGCCACAGGGAACGCTCGCCGCCCTACTGGAACGCTCCGCCCCTCCCCTTCCCCTTTTTGAACGCCTTGGCGCCCGCCGCGGGCTCGCCGGAGCGGATCACCTCGGCGCCGAGGCGCGCCTCGATCTTTAATCCTTTCTCCAGCCTGTTTCCGAGACCTTCATAGACCGCCTGCCGATCGCTCTTCATGCAGACTTGCGGGAAGGCCGCGATCTGTTGGGCGACTTCCAGAGCCCGCCGCAGCGCCTGGCCGGGCGGCACGAGCTCGTTGATCAGCCCCATGGCTCGCGCCTCCTCCGCCGGGACCGGACGGCCGGTCAGGATGATGTCGAGGGCGCGGCCGAGCCCTACAATCCGCGGAAGCCGCTGGGTGCCGCCGTCGATAAGCGGCACGCCGAAGCGCCGCTCGAAGCAGCCGAAGACCGCGGTCGTGTCCGCGATCCGGATGTCGCACCAGCAGGCTAGCTCCAGGCCGCCGCCGACACAGTAGCCGGCCACGGCGGCAAGCGTGGGCTTCGACACTGCCAGCCGGCTGAATCCGAGAGGCCCGTTGTCGCCCTCTGCCTCGGCCGCGAGAGCCTCCATGTCCGCGAGGTCCGCGCCCGCGCAGAAGACCTCGTCTCCTCCGGTGAGGATGCCGACCTTCGCCTCGGGGTCCTTGTCGAACGCGAGCCACGCCTCCCGCAGCGCTTTCGCGAGCTTCGAGTCCACCGCGTTCCGGACCTCGGGCCGCTGGATGCGGAGGACGCGGACCGGACCTTCGTTCATCACGACGAGACCGTCGGGCATCGGCGGATTCTAACCCGCCCTCTCCCCTCACGCCGTGAGGGGGCTTTACAAGCTCTCCGATCTCCGCGTACGCTTCCCTCACAATGTTAGGGGAGA
>JACZDC010038105.1_pt1 | contig 9802 bp, 6 predicted proteins | sample 8641791 | NCBI WGS metagenome assembly JACZDC01 (sample SAMN15324613, study PRJNA640507) | soil metagenome | isolation source: intercropping peanut in the second line | place: China: Luxin town, Laibin City, Guangxi Province | collected 2019-07-25 | depth 10cm m
AAGAACGCCCGCGCCCGCGCCATGCGGTCGAGGAACGAGCGCGCGTCGCTCAGACCGCTCTCCTGCGCCGCGCCCTCGGGCACCGAGCGGAACACCTTCTGGCAGGAGTCGAACAGCCGGAAGAAGGCGCGCACGTCCTCGGGGTCGGCCTCCGGCACGCTCGGGCCGGGAGGCCGGGAGGTGAACGGATAGCGGCCGGAGAGGCGCTGGTTGAAGTAGCGCGCCGCCTCGCGGTAGAAGTCGAGCGCGCTGGAGCTCGCCTGCTTGTAGCAGCGCTGCGCGAGCTGGCGCGACAGGCTGAGCAGGTTGTTGGCGAACTGGCTGTCGCCGGTCTGGGCGGCCAGACCCGCGACCACCGCGGCCTGGCAGTTGCGGGCGTCCACCTTCGGCATCTGGTTGAGGATGTAGTCCTCGATCGCGGCCACGGGGTTGCCGGGCTTCTTGGCCTCGTAGCCCCGGATGTCGTCGAGCAGACCCTGCCACTTGTCGGTCAGGGAGCGCACGTCGTGCGGCAGGTCGTTGGTCCGCGTCAGCCAGACGAGGAGCGGCTGCGCGTAGACCTGCGCGAGGTCGGCGATGCGGCGGCGGGTCTTCTCCAGGTAGATCTGGACGCCGGTCTCGTCGTCGGCGTCCCAGGCCGCGGGCGAGGGCGGCGTGGTCCCATCCCACCAGGAGAAGCCGTGCAGGCGCGGCTCGTACGCCTTCTGCTCGTCGAGCAGGCGGTCGACCGAGCGCAGCAGGCGGCTGGCCTCGGAGCTGACGGACGACTCCAGGTCGCGTCGCGGCTCCTCCAGGCGGATGCTGCCGAGGGCGTTCATCAGCTCGCTCACCGGCCGGCGCGAGGCCTCGAAGGTGGTGATGCCGGCCTTGAGCTCGTCCTCGGCGAGCGTCTGGCTCACCGCCGGCTGGATAGGCTCGAAGTGCTGGGCGCGCGCCACCAGGTCGACCACCTGCGCCTGGGTGCGTTCGAGGGCCACGGAGTTGAAGGTCGGCCGCAGCTCCTCGGGGAGCTGGTCCAGACCCTTGGCGCGGAAGCTCTCGAACGCCAGCGTGACCGCCGTCGCCTGGTCGAGCAGCATGGCGTCCCAGGTCAGGCGCGTGCCCGGCGGCAGCTCGGTGCGGATCGGACCGTTGGAGGCGGGCGTGGCCACGAAGCCCTGGCCCAGGAACCTCTTCAGGGTGCCCTGGAGCAGGAGGGTGCCCTCCGAGAGCTTCATCTCCGGCCGGCCGTCGCGAACGGAAAGGATCGTGCCGGTGATCGGCGAGCTCTCCGTGGCCAGGTAGCTCTGGAAGGAGGAGAAGCCGGAGCGCCCCGCCTCCTCGATGCGGTGCGCCGAGGCGGGATCGAAGAAGGCCGAGGTCGCCATCGTCTTCAGGACGGCGGCGACGCCGGGGCCGAGGTTGAACTGGCGCTGGAAGGCCCACACGAGCTCGGTCCCGGCGAGCGCGGACTGGACGTCGGACATGCGGTCCACGAGCTTCTGGAAGCGCTCCGTCTCGCTCATCTCCGACCGCTGCGACGCCGCCCCCTGGAGGTCCTGGGCGAGCTGTTGCAGGCGAGCCCCGAACGGGTTGCGCCGGAACAGGGCGGCGAGGAAGCTCTCGGCGAGCTTCTCGGCCTGCCACGAGGCGTCGGAGCGGAAGCGGGCGGGATCGAAGGCGGGATAGTCGGCCTCGCGCAGCGCCGCGACGTAGATCCTGGAGCTCGTGTAGAAGCTCTCCGGCAGTCGCTGGTGGAACGCGAAGCTCACCAGCTCGCCGAGCGGATGGAGATCGCGCGACTCCGACAGGCGGTTGAACACGCTCCCCTTGGCCTCGACCTCCTGCAGGCTCTCCACGTAGTCCTGGAGGGCGCGGAACTCGGGCATGTGCTCGATGTTCTGGAGCGGAGATTCGGCCGTGGCCATCACCACCGGTGCCGCTTCCTGCAGGGCCGCGGCGTCGATGCGGGTGCGCGCCTCCTCCTCCAGCTCGTTGCCGATCGCCTCCAGGATGATCTCCTGGAAGGAGCGGGTGAGCGCGTGCCGCAGGTGGTCGTGGAACGGGCTGAACCAGGAGGTCGGGATGAAGGCGGAGCCGAAGTAGCCGAAGTCCAGGCGCGCCATGCCGCCGAGCAGGTCGATGGTCCACTCCTCGAGCTGGGCGTCGGCGATCTCCTGCGGCCCCACCTGGCGCATCTGGCGCAGGTGCGTCAGCGTGTCGCCGAGCACGTCCTGGACGACCTCCGCGTCGCGGCCGAGGCTGTAGGAGGCCCACCCCAGGCCGCCGCCGAGGAGGAGCGCGACGGCGACGGTCGCGGCCTGGGCCAGGCGGACGGCGCGGTTGCGGGCGAGGACGGTCTGGGTCACCGGCAGCGCCAGCGCCGCCTCCCGGAACGCCTTTTCGTTGAGGAGGTCCTTGACGAAGAACGCGCGGCGGGAGCGCTCCGGGTCCACGCCCGACTCCTCCTCCCGGCCGCAGAGATAGATCCCACGCAGCATCAGCGACTCGTGGTAGGCGCTCTGCTTGAAGAGCTGATCGAGGAAGCCGCGCACCGGCGCGTTGAGCGCGCGCACGGCGCCGGGCAGCAGGAAGAGCGACTCGGCCGCCGCGGGCGTGTCCGCGAAGACCTCCATCTGCAGGTCGTCCACGCGCCGGCCGAGCGCGGTAAAGGCGTCGTCCACCCAGCCGCTGCGGTAGGCGGCGTCGGGTCCGTACGGGCTTGACCAGCCGAGCATCTCCTCGCGCAGCTTCGGCGGCACCAGGGCGCCGAGGCTGCCGAAGCCGGACAGCCTCTCGCAGCCGGTGACCAGCAGGTAGACCGGCAGGCGGAAGCCGAGCCGCTGCTGCATCTGCCAGAGCTTGCGGTACACCCGGGCGGCGCGCGCGGCGAGCTCCTCCAGCGCCGCCTCGCTGCGCTGCGCCTCGATCAGCTCGCGGCACGCGACGGCCAGCACGACGCCGTCCACCGGCCGCTTGGGGCGGAGCTTCTGCAGCAGGTGGAGGATCGACTTCCAGCCCCTCTCGTCGGAGCTGCGCCCGTCGGCCGCGAGCACCGCGTCGCCGGCGAGGTCGAGGACGACGCCGCGGTCCAGGAACCAGAAGCCGCGGCCCTGGCCCAGGTCCGTGCCCGCTTCGGCCGGGCCGCCGAACGGCAGCTCCAGGCCGGCATTGGCGAGCAGGTCGGAATCGCGCGAGCCGTCGGCGCCGAGCAGCAGGAAGAACGGCACCCGGTGGCGGTCGCCGGCCGAGGCGCCGTCGAACTTCCGCCCGGCGCGGCTGAAGGCGAGGCGCGTAGCGAGCGGCGCCTTGCCCTTCCCCTTCTCCTCCGGGGCCGGAGCGGCGGGCTCCGCTTTCTCCGGCGCCGGCTCCGGCTTCGAATCCTTGAAGCGGGAGATGCGCGCCGCGCGCCGCAGGAGCAGCAGCAGCAGGGTCAGGACAGCCAGCGCCAGGATCACGACGCCGCCGAGTGCGAAGGGCCAGATGCGCACGAGGTCGATCACCGCGCCTGCCCTCCTTTCGCCGGGGCGGCTTCGGTCGTCCCGGTCGCGGCGCCGGACGGCGGCGGCGTCTCATCGGCCTTCCCCTTCTCCACCCCCAGCACCTCGGTAACGAGCGGCTGGAGATCGGCGAGCTTCGAGCGCCAGAGCAGATGACCGCCGCCGATCCACAGCACGACCAGGGCGGCCAGCGCCCAGAGCCACGGCTTGAGATGCGGCAGCGTCGTGCCGCCGCCCTCGTCGAGCGTGGAGCCGTAGGCTTCAGGCATCAGCCGCTCGTCGCCGCGCAGGACCTGGGGATCGCGCCCGAAGACGAAGCGGAACAGCCGGCGGCGATAGCTCTCCAGCTCGCGTTCGGCCTCCGGATGGCCGCGGAACTTGCCCTGGAAGCCGAGCGCGAGGATCGCCAGATAGACCCGGCCCAGCTCGCCGTAGACGTTGTCGCGGTCGCGGAGCAGCTCCTCGATGCGCTCGAACAGCTCCTCGCCGGCGCGGTGCGAGCCGAACAGCCGGGCCTCCAGCAGGTTCGACCGCCAGGCATCGCGGCCGGGCCAGTCGAGGTGGAGGAACACTTCGTCGGCCAGGCCGGCCATGGCGTACTGCGCGCGGCGGTAGACCTCCAGAGCAAAGTCGCCGCCGCTGCGGCTCGCTTCGAGCGCCTGCCGCTCCAGCAAGGCGAAGAGCGTGCGCCACACGGCCGTGGGCGAGAGGTCCTCCGCCACCCCGTTGGCGCCTCCGGCGGTCTGCCGGGCCGGGCCGGGCTGCGCGTCGAAGACCCAGCTCCCCTGACCCAGGCTCTGCTTGAGCCGGAGCACCTCGCGGTAGAAATCCTGAAAGCGGTCGAGAAGAAACATCGTGCCTCCGGAGCTACGTCCTGTGCCTGACGTAAAGGACCACCTCGTCCGGCCGTCCCTTGCCGTCGCGGTCGTCGAGATTGCGGATCTCCAGCTCATCGCCGGCCACCACGAACTCGGGGTCGGTCGTCAGGGAGTAGAGGTTGACGCCGCGGATCGGGACCATGTCGGTCTCCGCCTCGATTCGCCGGCGCTTCGCCCCCGCCATCCGCCGATCCCACAGGGCGGGGATCCGGGACCTGGAGGCGATGAGGCTCGCCGCCACCCATGAGTCCATGCCGGACTCGGGCACGCCGAGCGGCGCCTTGACGCCGAGGATCAGCGGCCGGCTCAGCCACTCGTCGGCGAACCGCAGGCGGAAGGCGCCGTCCTCCCAGACGAACGGGTAGGCCGAGAAGCCTTCGTGGGTGCCTTCGTCGAGCGCCTGGAACACGGCCACCCGGATCTGGTCGAACGTGGCGTACAGGTCGTTGTGGTCGTACGGCTCGAGCAGCGGCGGCATCAGCGAGCGGCCGAGGCCGGCGACGTGGCCGAGCAGCGTGCAGAGCGCGAGATACAGCGGGAACGGATGCGAGCCGCCGCAGCGCAGGGCCGCCTCGAACGCCGGCAGCCCGCCGACCATGGCGTGGACCATCGCCCGGGTCTCCAGGAGCTGCGGCCCGCGCATCGAGGACATCGACGAGCGCGCCTGCTCGGCGAGGAACGCGGCCTTCTCGCGCAGCCGCGCCGCGATGCCCTGGCAGAGCTCGTAAAGCGCCGAGCCGGGAGCGACCCGCAGCCAGGGCGGCTCGTAGGTCGCCTGTGCGAAGACCTCGTTGCGGTAGATCACCCGCGCCAGCGGGAAGGTCACGTACTTGGGCGGCGGATCGTCGTCGAGCAGCAGGCGGAGCCGGGGCTTGAGCACCGGCACCGGGATCTCGCCCTCGCCGGTGTTCTCGTCGATCGCCGGCCCGCCCTCCTCGAAGGCGAAGCGGTCGGCCAGCGCCAGGCCGCGCCCGCGCGCCGCGACCGCGAGCTGCACCGTCATCGGCGCCTGTCGCATCTCGTCGGCGCGCTCGGTGAGGTCGACCGTCAGGTCGGGCGTGTCGTCCGGCCGGTGCGAAACGACGAGGCCGTCGGGCAGCACCGCCTCCAGCTCCAGCACCCGCAGCGTGCCGTCGACGAGCAGCACGGGATCGATCCGCAGGTGCCGCACCCCCCAGTGAAAAGGCGAGATGGCGGCGGCGTGGTAGTGCAGCAGCGCCTCCTGGCGCTGCGCCATCCACTGGAAGTGTTGCGGAGCGAGGAGCATGCCCTCGTGCCACTGGATCGCGGGCGGCACGTTCGTGGCGGTCGCGGTCGCGGCCATGCGGCCCTTGCGCCGGGCCGGCGCCACGGGAGGCGAAGCGGTCGCGACGGTCATCGCAGCACCTCCACCTTGAGCTCCGACGTGCCGAGGACGAGCCGGAACGGCTGCTGCGGATCGAGCGTGGCGCGGTGGTCGCCGGGCACGAGGTAGTCGGCGAAGAGCACCACCCGCTTGGCGCCGATGCCATAGGAGACCTGGAGCGGCGCCACCTCCTGGCCCGGAGCCCACTCCCACTTCCAGGACTGGATCTCTTCCGGATGGTCGCGGCGGAACTGGTCGCGGGTGTCGAACCACTTCCGCGCCGGCATCTTGAGCAGCTCGTCGACGATCTTCTCGTCATAGGCGACGATCAGCTCGACGGCGAGCGCGCTGTCCTCGTTGGCATCCGGCGAGATGCTGACCTGGATCGGCAGCTCGCCGCCGAACATGGACCGCACGCGGTTCGCCAGCCCGCAGGACGCGGTGGAGAGCATCAGGATTCCCAGGATCGTCAGTCGGAAGACAGACCGGCCCTCAGCCTTGGCGCGCACGGCTCGTACCTCCAAATCCCTGTCGGTATTGGCTTTTTCCTCACGGCTTGTGAGGGGCTCTATTCCTGAGGTGGAGCGAGAGCGCGGGGAATTGCAGGGCGGACAACGTCAGTCAGGTCGTGAAGTCCGGCCGAAGATATTTCGTGGTAAGATGTCCTCGGCTTGAGTTGGCGCGCCCCTGGAGAACTAATGACCGATCAGGAACTGAAAGAGCTGGTGGCTTCCCTGGCCGTTTCCCAGAAGGAGACGGATCGGCAGTTGAAGGAAACGGATCGGCAGTTGAAGGAGCTGGGCAAGCAGATCGGCGGCCTCGGCGACAAGTTCGGCAGCTTCACCGAGGGGCTGGCGCTGCCTTCCATGACGAAGATCCTGGGGGAACGCTTCGGCATGGACGTGATCCTCCCCAGCGCCCGGGCCCGCTCCAACGGCAGTTCCATGGAGGTCGACGTCCTCGCCAGCTCGAAGAAACGGGACGACGTCTTCGTGGTCGAGGTCAAGAGCCACCTGCGGGAGGACTCGATCCACCAGATGAGGCGCATCCTGCGGGAATTTCACGACTTCTTCCCCGGGTACGAAGGCAAGAAGCTCTACGGCGTTCTTGCCGCTGTCGACGCTCCGGAAGAGATCCGGAGCAAGGTCCTCCGCGAAGGCATCTATCTCGCCAGGGTTCACGACGGCCACTTCGAGCTTCAGGTCCCCGAAGGTTTCCAGCCCCGCGCGTTCTGAATAGACGAGCTTCCCGTCCAACTGGACGAGCCTCTCGTCCAACCAGACGCATCTCCCGTCCAACTGGACGCGGCTCTCGTCCGACCGGACGAGCCATCCGGCCAACTGGATGCGCCTCGCGCCACCTGGACGCGCCTCCCATCCAACTGGACGGGCCGTCCATCAACTGGACGCGCCGTCCGCCCACATGGATGCGCCTCCCATCCAACTGGACGCGCCGTCCGTCCAACTGGATGCGTCTCCCGTCCAACTGGACGGACCGTCCATCCACATGGATGAGCCTGCCGTCCAACTGGATGGAAGGCCCGGACTCAAGGCTCCGCGGGAAAACTCACTCGTAGCGCAGCGCTTCGACCGGGTCGAGCCGCGCGGCGCGGCGGGCGGGACCGTAGCCGGCGAGGATGCCGGTCAGGCAGGAGACCGCGAGGCCCGCGATGACCACGGGGAGAGGCGGCACGGCCGGGAAGGCGGGTGCGACGAGGGACAGCAGGAAGCCGAGCGTGCCCGCGATCAGGGTGCCGAGCGCGCCGCCCGCTCCGGATAGGATGGCCGACTCCATGAGGAACTGCTGCAGCACCTCGCCGCGCCGGGCGCCCACCGCGCGCCGCACGCCGATCTCCCGCGTGCGCTCGGTCACCGCGATGATCATCACGTTCGCGATGCCGATGCCGCCGATCAGCAGGCTCATCCCGGCCAGGGCGACGGTGACCAGGCCGATCGCCGCCGACAGGCGGTCGAACTGCGCGATGATCTGGTCGGCCGTCGACAGGCTGAAGTCGTTCTCCTGCGCGGGCCCGAGATGCCGCAGGCGGCGGAGGATGGCCTCCGACTGGATCCGTGCCTCGTCCAGGTGCCCGGGCTCGGCGCGAATGTAGAGGACCACGTTCTTCGCGTCCGGAAAGAGACGCCACGCCGTCCCCGCCGGGATCGCCACCACGTTGTCCTGCCGGTTCTCGCCGAAGAACGCGCCTTTGCGCGGCGCGGCCTCGCCGACCACCAGGAAGGCCGTGCCGCCGACGGTCAGCGTCTTGCCGACCGCCTGCCCGCGGCCCCAGAGCGCCTGCGAGATGTTCGCGCCCACGATCGCCACCCGCACCGCCGCCCGGTCCTCCAGGTCCGTGAACGGCCGGCCCGCGGCCAGCTCGCCGCTGGTGATCTCCAAGAAGTTCGAGGAGACCCCCTCGACCCGCGCGGTGTCCGACTCGTTGCCGCCGGCCCGGGCCAGGAGGGCGCGGCCGTTGATCACCGACGGCACCAGCACCTGCACGCCGACGTCGCGGATGTCGCTGCCCAGACTCTCGAGATCGCGCGCCCAGGCCGGATCGAGCGGCTTGCGCTGCGCCTCGGCCTCGGACGCCGGCGAGTAGGGGTCGCCGGTCAGATGGAAGGCGAAGATGTTGTCCGTGCCGAACTCGCGGAACAGGAGCGCCACCTGGTTGCGGAGCCCGGCGAGCACGGCGGTCACCAGGACCACGGAGACGATGCCGATGACCACGCCGACGATCGCCAGCCCCGAGCGCACCGGCTGGGAACGGATCGAGCCGATCGCCAGGGTCGCCGATTCCAGGGCGATGTCGGACCAGCGGCGCTGCCGGATCTTCAATCCTGCCTCAGCGCGGCGACGACCTGGATGCGCGCCGCGCGCCGCGCCGGGTACCAGCCGGCGAGCAGGCCGGCGAGCGCGGATGCACCCAGGGCCAGGAGCACGGTGCGGGGCCGCACCGCGAGGTCGAGATCGAGAGGACCAGACAGAATCGCGACCAGTCCGATCGAAGCGAGGACGCCCGCCACGCCGCCGGTCAGCGTCACCAGCGCGGCCTCGGCCAGGACCTCGCGCACGATCCGGCCGCGCGTGGCCCCCACCGCGCGGCGGACGCCGATGTCGAACGTCCGCTGAGCCACCGAGACCAGGGTCGTATTGGCGACCACCACGATCGCGGCCAGCAGCGCCATGGCGCCGAGGAGCGGCGCGGCGGCGCCGATGCGGCGGGCGAGGCCGAGGACGAAGCTGCGGGAGGCCTCGGGCGTGAGGACGTCGAAGTTGTCCTCCTCCCCCGGCCGCAGGCCGTGGCGGGCGCGCATGCTGGCGCGCGCCCGGTCCTCCGCCAGCTCGAAGGTCGAGGTCTCGTCCGGCGGTCGGGCCGAGACCTGGAGCGTGGCCGGGATGCCGTAGGCGCGCTCCCAGGCCGGGAGCGGAATCCACACGTACCGGTCCAGGGAGACGCCGCCCGAGGTGCCGAGCCGCTCCTGGAGGCCGATCACCATGAAGCCCCGGCCCGCCAGGCGCAGAGATCGGCCGAGAGGATCGGAGCCCGGGAACAGGCGTTCCGCGACGTCGTAGCCGATCACCGCCACCTGCGCTCCGCGGACCTCCTCGTCGAGGAGGAAGAAGCGGCCGCGCTCGATGCCCAGGTCCCGGATCTCGGGCAGGTGCGAGCCCGTGCCGGTGACCGCGGCATTCTCATACCTGCGACCGCCGGACGTGACGTCGGCCGTGAGCTGGGCGCTCGCGGCGTAGACCACCCGGTCGCCCGCCAGGCTCTCCAGGTAGCGCACGTCGGCCCGCCGGATCGGCGGGTTGCGGCGCAGCTTGCGCTCCAGCTCGCGGCGCGGCGTGCGGCCCGGCGAGCCGATCTGGGCGATCACGAAGCGTCGCCAGGCGCCCGGTGTTCCAGTCGTTCGTCACGGCGTCGGGAGAGATCGTGGCCGGCCGCTACGCCGACATCGGGTCGAGCGTGATGGGCCGGCTCGTGGACCTTCAGGTGGCCGAGGGCGAGCGCGTGCGCCGCGGCCAGGCCCTGGCGCGGATCGACCCGGTGCAGGCCCAGGCCGACGCCGAAGCGGTCGCCGCCCAGCTCCGCGCCC
>JACZDC010031801.1_pt1 | contig 9792 bp, 9 predicted proteins | sample 8641791 | NCBI WGS metagenome assembly JACZDC01 (sample SAMN15324613, study PRJNA640507) | soil metagenome | isolation source: intercropping peanut in the second line | place: China: Luxin town, Laibin City, Guangxi Province | collected 2019-07-25 | depth 10cm m
GGAACCGACTGGTCGGTCCACACCGTGACGTGCGCCAGGACGGCGGTCGCCGAAGCGTTGTTGATCGAGAACAGGGTGTTGATCCCGTTCGCGTTGGCGATGTCGACCTCGAAATACGGGACCAGCAGGGTCGCGGCCGGAACGGCGTCGATCGTGCCGATCACCGCGAACGCCTGGCCGCCCAGACCCAGCAGGGCCATGAGAGCGAGGCAAAGGCAAAGCTTTTTCATTTCAGACAATCTCCTTGAGTAACCGTTGACGTTTCAAACTGCAAGCTGTACTGCCAGACTCCACTCTCCGAGTTGATGCCATCACCTCCTGATTAAAGAGTCGAAACTCGGCAAGAGCCGTCGCTCTTCAGGACCCCTCACGGCCCCAAGGCGACTGCGCTCGTTGATTCCCTTCGGATTCAAGCGGCCCGTCCCTTCAGGCTCTCAGGCGACTTCCGCTTCAAATTATGCTTCTGCACTATAGGCAGCTCCCGGCGGCTTTGTCAACACCTTGCGGGCAATTCACTTCCCCTTCTTCTGGGTGGGCTTCTGGGCGGCCTTGGGAGTGGCCTTCCAGGCCCCCATGCCGCCCTCGCTCAGGCACTGCGTCGGCGCGAACATCGCCGAGGGCTCGCCCGCGAACTCCGCCACCAGCTCGTCGGCCGGGTCGGAGTCCAGGTTCTCGAGCTTCACGTCGTACCCCCGGCACCCCGGCTTGACCGGGATCTCCGGCGACTTCTCCTGCTCGAAGGACCCGTCCCCCTTCCCCAGGAGGATCCAGACCTCGCCCTCGCCCGTGGTCGCCGCCAGGTCGAGCTTCCCGTCACCGTCGAGATCGCCGCTGTCGAGGGCCGTCAGCCACGGACGCCCCTCCACCACCGCCGCCCCCTTGCGGTCCCAGCCACCGTCGGCGCGGCCCAGGAACACGTCGATGCCCGTGCGCCATACCCCCGCTTCCCGCGAAAGGTAGCCCACCGCCAGGTCCTGCCTCCCGTCGCCGTTGAAGTCCGCCACGTCGACAGCACCGACGTAGGAGCTGGGCCTCAGTCCCGGGAGGACGGCCTTGGTGCCGACCGCGTCGGTCCCGCCGATCCTCAAGATATCTGTCTCTCCGAATACGCTCGATCCTAGAATCATATCCAATCGACCGTCGTTCGTGAAGTCCGCAACGGCAAGATCCTCGCCGAACAGCTTCGAGGTGTTGCTCAGCTCGTCCTTGCGCACCCAGGAACCGTCCCCCTGGTTGAGGTAGACCAGGGCGCCGTAGGCCTGGCCGGCCGCGACGCGGCCGCCGGCACCGGGACTGAGGTTGCCGGCCATGCGCGGCCCCTCGCCGATCGAGACCAGGTCCGGGCGGCCGTCGCCGTTCCAGTCCGCGGCCTCCAGGGTGCGCGACGAGAAGCCGCCGGCGTCGCCGCCCTGGCCCGGCACCTCGAAATCCAGCCCCTTGCCCCACTCCGCGAAGCCGCCGTTGCCGTCGGACACCAGCGCGATGACGCCGCGCAGGTGGACGGCCAGGGCGAGGTCGAGGCGGCCGTCGCCGTTGAAATCCGCCACGGCCACGTCGCCGTAGTCGTAGGCCAGCGGCGGGAAGCGGACGCCGCTCCAGCGCTTCCAGTTGCCCTTGCCGTCGCCCAGGAAGATCACCGGGCCGCCGAGGCTCTTGCGGGCGGGGCCGTGGACGATGTCCGGGTGGCCGTCGCCGTTCATGTCGGCGATCTTGAAGCCGTTGCGCCACTGCCCGCGGTCCGGAAGCCCGTTGCCGAACGGCACCAGGGTCAGGCGGTCGACGGTGCCGGTGGCGTTGCGGTAGGTGGCCGCGACCGTCTCCAGCTCCTGCTTGCTGGGCGCCGAGGGCGCCGGCGGCGCCGCGGCCGCGGCGTCCACCTTGTAGACCTTCACCTGGAAGCTGTCCTCGTCGTAGCTCGCGACGTCGAAGATCATGCCGTACTGGACCTGGACCTTGGTCTTCTCGTCGTTGAGCCAGCGGTACCAGCCCTCGGCCTTCGGGATCTCGTCCAGGTAGTACTGGCGGCCCTGCTCGTCGACCAGCCACTTGCCGTCGGGCGGCTCGAGGACGGCGCCCGCCGACGCCGCGGGCGTCTGGACATCGATCTCAGAGGGCTCGTCGGGCGCGGCGGCCGACGCCTCGGCGGCCTGCGCGGGCGCGGGTCCGGAGGCCGGCCTGGGCTGCTGCGCGCAGGCACAGAGGACGGCGATCCCGCAGGCGGCCAGAAGCCGGCCCACGGTCTTGGCGACAGGGACGGGAGACAGACCTTCGGTCATGGGCGTGAGCATTCCTTCTCTACCTTCTCTATAGGGCTCTATAGGGGACCAACGGGCGGGAGCCTTCAGATCTCATCGGCGAAGGCTCTCTTCAGGCGGCGGAACAGCCAGAAGCCGAGGGATAGTAGCACGGCGGCGACCACGGCGAGCCCCACCGTCCCCGGAACCGGCACCGGGCTGCCGCCCAGGAAGGCCTGGCGGTACAGGCCGACCAGCGGCGTCAGGGGGTTGAGCTCCAGCCAGGTGCGGAAGCGGCCGGGCACCAGCGCCAGGGGATAGACCACGGGGGTCAGATAGAACCAGGCGTTGAACACCATGCCGAGGATCTGGGACGTGTCGCGGAAGAAGACGTGCATCGCGGCGACCATCAGCCCCAGCCCCAGGGTCAGTCCGACCTGGAGCGGCACGGCGACCAGCAGCAGCGGCAGCCCGCCCCAGGAGAGCTCGCCCAGCACGCCCAGCACCACCAGGAAGATCGACGCCGCGATCGCCTCGTGCAGCAGCGCGGCGAGCACCACGGCCAGGACCAGGATCTCGGAGGGAAAGCGCAGCTTCTTGACCAGGCTGGCGTTCTCGGTGATCGCCGTCGACGACCGCAGCACGCCCTCGTGGATGGCCAGCCAGGGGAGCAGGCCGCCGAACAGGAAGATCGCGAAGTGGTTCGTCCGGAGCTGTCCCGCCACCGGGCTGACCTTCATCACCGTCGAGAACACGAAGGTGAACAGCAGGAGCATCCAGAGAGGCTGCACCAGCGACCAGACGAACCCGAGAAGCGAGCCCGCATATCGTCCCTGGAAGTCCCTCCGCACCAGCTCTCGCAACAGGAAGATATGGCCTCGCACGATCCTCCGGGAGTCGGGTCTGAAAATGGGATTGGCCCCTAGTTGACAGCGTCGAGGCGCGGCCGTACCATCAGCTCAGCAGCGCACTGTATGGCAGTCTGACATAAACTCGACGCAGAGCAAACCCCCTATGTCCTCGACCAACAAAGTCCGCCAGATCCAGCTCGTCGGACAGAAGATCCGTCAGCTCCGCAAGGAACACAAGCTGACCCAGGTCGAGCTGTCCCAGCGCCTGGGCATCCAGCAGTCGGACCTGTCGCGGATGGAGCAGGGGGAGTACCGCGTCAGTCTCGACACCCTCTTCCGCATTCTCGCCGAGTTCAAGATGAGCATGGGCGAGTTCTTCGAAGACGTGACCCAGGAGTCGATCACCCCCCGCGACGTCCATCTCGTGCAGCGCTTCAACACGCTGCCCGCCGACGCCCAGCGCGAGGTCGAGGACTTCATCGCGTTCAAGCAGTCTCAATCCCAGGGCAGGCGCAGCGGCGGGCCGGACCGGTCCGACGAAGGCGACGCGTAGGAACGCGTAGGAAGGGAGAGCATGAGGGAGTCCACCCCCACCTCGGATACGACCGCGCATCCCGAGCTCGAAAACCTCAAGCAGCAGTGGCATCAGTCCGTCGAGGCCGGCCGCCTCGACGAGGCCCTGGCGCTCCTCGACCGCGCCGCGACCCTGGCCGCCGAGCTCGACGACCCGCGGCTGGTCGACCTGGTGACCTGCGACCGCGCCGCCGTGGCGATCGAGCTCGGCAACGGCGCCAAGGAGATCCCGCGGCTGCGCGAGATCCTCCTGCGCAACGCCGATCCGGCCAACTGCCGCATCGCGGCCTACAACATCGCGCGCCACTACGAGCTGAGCCGCGACTACAAGAAGGCGCTGTTCTACGCCCGCATCGCCCGCGACCGCTCCGACCTCCTGGGCCGGCGTGACTGGCTGGCGTCGAGCTGCAACCTGATGGGCAACACGCTCCTGGCGGACTACCTGGTCGAGCAGGCGAACGAGCAGTACGAGCTCGCCCTCGAGCTGACTCCGGACGGGCCGAGCGTGGCCCGCGGCATGGTGCTCGACAACCTCGGCTACTGCCGCGTGCTCCAGGGCAAGTACGACGAGGCCTACAGCCTCCTCTATCAGAGCCTGCGCATGTTCCGCCGCGTCGGCCACAAGGCCTACCAGATCCCGCCGCGGCTCGACCTCTGCTTCCTGCACATCGAGACCGGCCGCTACGAGCACGCGTTGCGCCACGGCCTCCGGGCCCTCGAGCTGGCCGCGTCCCTCGGGCAGTCCGATTTCGTGAAGAACGCTCTCTACCTCGTCGGCGAGGTCGAGAACCTGCGCGGCAACGTCGATACCGCGCGCGACCATTTCCGGCGGCTGCAGCAGGAGTTCTTCCCGGAGGCCTCGTACCTCCCGGGCTTCCTGCTCGCTGTCGACGTCCGCAAACTCGTCAATCTGCATGCCTGAGGCCGGAGCCATGTACGGGATTCGTCGTTTTGTCTTGACCGCCCTCGGGCTCCTCGTCCTGTCCGCGCCGCTCCTGGCGCAGGGTGAGACGGTGTTCGGCTCGGACGGCGAGGTCTATACCGCCAAAGCCGACGCCTTCGGCAAGCTCTTCCCGGGCAAAGGCGGGGTCGATCCCTACCACAAGGTGCTCGCGCTGGAGGTCCAGTATCCGGGCCGGCCGGCCGAGCGCTTCCTGGTACCGGACACCGACGGCAGCGAGTCGGAGAACGCGCCCACCCTCCTGTTCGAGGAGGCGTCGCACACCCTGTTCATCGCCTGGGAGGCCTGGGACGCCTTCCCGGTCCTCAAGCTCGCCGGCTTCGACGGCAAGACCTGGGGCCAGCCGGTGACCGTGATCGGCAACCCCTGGGCGCTCAAGACCTCGCCCCAGCTCTCGATCACCCGCGACTCCTTCCAGGTCCCCGGAGAGGCGGCGCCGCAGGCCCGCACCATCCTCCACCTCCTGTGGGAGGAGCAGAACGGCTCCGACATCTTCGAGACCTACTACTCGCCGGTGCTGTTCGAGAACGGCGCCTTCTCCGGCAGCCAGCCGCCGGTGTTCTACCTCGGCAGCTTCGAGGCTTCGGACACCCCCGCGGCCGGCAAGATGCCCTCGATCATCCCGGTCCCGCGGCTCGTGCAGGGCCGGCACAGCCAGGATCTGATCGTGGCCTTCGCCTCCGCGGAGACCAACCGCTTCGTCAACGTCGAGATCGAGATCCTCCCCGAGCAGCTCGGCCGCCTGAGCGACGACGCCCGGATGCACATCATCGACCTCGGCGCCAAGTTCTCCTATCCGAACGGCTACCGGCAGATCGCCGACGACGCCCGGATGCACATCATCGACCTCGGCGCCAAGGGCTTCCAGCCCGAGGTCGCCCTGGCCATGGCGCAGCGGGTCGAGGACCTGATCCTGGAGGACAAGGGAGCCACTCCACTCAAGGTCCTCGCGGACAAGGCGCGGATGCACATCATCGACCTCGGCGCCAAGCTCTCCGACCGTGGCCTGCGGCTGAACGCCGCCGCCTCGCAGTCGCAGGTTCAGCAGGTCCCCGGCCAGCTCTCGCTGTCCCAGGGCACGTCGTCGCCCCACCTGCTGAACTTCCACGTGACCGCGTCCTGGCCCGCTCCCGAGACCGGCAACGGCGTCGTGCGCTTCTTCCCGGCCAAGAGCGGCAACGCCCTCGTGGTCGCCTGGGAGGAGGACGGCAAGGTCAAGTACCGCGAGACCCAGGGTGCCGACTGGAGCGCGACCCGCGAGATCGCCCTCTCCGCCCCGGTGGACGCCAACCGCGCCTTCAGGATCCTCGAAGAGAGGATGAGCCAGCACTAACCGATTGAGACCGACAGGGCCTCGCCCGTCGGTCTCGCGGCCAGCGCCGTCCCTCCCAGCTCCTCCAGCCCCTCGGCCACGGCGCTCCGCCGGTCCGGGGGGCACAGGAACGCCAGGCAGCCCCCGCCTCCAGCGCCGCAAGCCTTGCCGCCCCAGGCGCCGAGCGCCAGGGCTTTCGCGATCAGGCTCTCCAGCAGCGGCGTGGACACGCCCTCGGCCAGCCGCCGACGGTAGCTCCACTCCTCGCTCATCAGCTCGCCCACGCGCGGCAGATCGCCAGCCTCCAGGGCCGGCGCCAACGCGGCCGCGGCCGCGGCAATCCCCCGGAACAGCCCGGTCACCTCCGCTTCGCCGTCGAGACGGCGCCGCACGATCGACCAGTTGTTGCCGGCCGAGAAGTGGCTGGCGCCCGAGTAAACCACCAGCAGGCTCTCGCCGAGCCGGCCGAGGTCCACATCCAGGCGCCGGACCTTCTCACCGCCGGGCTCCTGGAGGATCTCCAGCGCTCCTCCGAAGAGACCTGGATAGTGGTCCTGCATCCCGGTCGGCAGACTCATGAGCCGGGCTTCGAGATCGCGAGCCAGCCGCGCCCGCTCATTCGGCCGCGACCGCGGCAGGCCGAGCTCCTCCTCCGCCGCGGCGATCAGCGCGATGGTCAACGCCGAGCTGCCGCCCAGGCCGCCGCCGCGCGGCGAGTCGCTGCGCAGCTCCACCTCGACCGGCGGCAGACTGAAGGCCTCGGCCACCACGGCGACCAGCGCACCCTCGGGATGCGCGGCCAGCTCCGCGATCGAGCCGGCTCGGACCTCGCTCGCTCCCTGGCGGACGACATAGTCGGCCGTGCCGCGCTGGAGGCGGACCGTGGCCGCCAGATCGATTGCGACGTTGACCGTGCGGGCCCCGGGGTGGAAGAGACCCAGGGGCCAGATGTCCAGGGTGCCGCCGGCCAGATCGACGCGGCACCAGCTCCGAACCGTAATCACCTGGCGCCCCCGGAACAATCGATCAGCGGGCGACCGACCCGGCCGAAGCTGGGGAGTCGATCTCCTGCACCGCGAGCCGCGTCTCCGGGCCGGCTCCGCCCGGCATGTGGAAGCCGTTCGGCAGCTTGCCTGTCCGCAGACCCGTGAGCACCCCGTTCCGCCAGGTGCGGAACGCGGCGAGCTGGGTCGTCGGGATCGGCTCGTCGCGGACGCCCTTGAGCGTCAGCGGGTCGATCCACTGGCCGTTGTGCTGCACCCGGTAGTCCAGGTGCGGCCCGGAGGCCAGGCCGGTCGCGCCGGTGTAGGCGACGATGTCGCCCTGCCGCACGCGGGCTCCCGGACGGATGCCGGAGGCGAACTTCGACAGGTGGAGGTACGCCGTGACGTAGCCGCCCGCGTGCCGCACCTTCACCACGTTGCCACCGCCCCGGTCCCAACCCGCGGACACGACCACGCCGTTGGCCGTAACCTGGACCGGAGTGCCCACGGGCGCACCGTAGTCCACACCCCAGTGCGGCCGGTAGGCCTTGAGCACAGGGTGGAAGCGGCGGGTGGTGAAGACCGAGGTGATCCGGGAGTAGCGCAGGGGTGAGCGCAGGAACATCTTCCGGAGCGGCCGGCCCTCGCCGTCGTAGTAGGTGCCGGAGTCGCCAAAGCGATAGGCCTCGTGGCGGCGATCCTGGTTCTCGTAGACCAGCGCGTAGACGGTGCCTACGGAGTGCGGCTGGCCTTCGAGGAGGACCTCTTCATAGAGAAGCTCGAAGCGGTCGCCCCGCTTGAGGTCGCGGGTGAAGTCGAGGTCCCACTGTAGGACGTCGGCCATGCGATAGGCGAGCCCGGTGGGGCCGCCGGCACGGCGGATCGACGTATCGAGGGAACCGTCCAGCGTGCCGCGGATCGCCCGCATGCGGATGGTGCGCTCGAAGGGCTGCCAGTCCACGTTCCAGCCGCGGTCGGGAGTATTACCGGCATTGGCGGCATTGCGGCTCATCTCGATCCGGCCGCTGCCGTCCAGGGTGAGCTCGAAGGAAGAGAGGCTGGAATCGGAATTGAAGAAGGCCGAGTACTGATTGCCGGCCTTGAGCTTGCGGAGATTGATGCGTTCAGAGAGGGCGTTGGTCGCTTCGCGAGCCGCGGTGCCCTGGAGTCCGAGCTTCTCGAAGACCTGCGTCACCGTCTCCCCGCGCATCAGCCGGAACTCGACCGGGATCCGCGCCTGATCGATCAGGCCGGTGGCTTCGGTCGGCAGAGTGGCCCGTTGGTGGAACCGCGGCGTGGGAGGGAGGGGGTAGGGCGACTGGTTGAAGGCTTCGAGGTCCTGGGTGGTGAGGGAGAGACCCACTCCTGCCAGGATCAGCCCGAGCGGTAGCACGAGGCGGAAAAAATGCGGAGCAAGCTTGACCCTCTTCCACTGCATCCGTACAGACCTCCCTGGTTTCGCAAAGGGTGGCTCGGGCTCTCAGGACTATCGGGCGTAGAACGCGCGGGTTGGATACTTACACAGCTTCCGGACCATTGCAACCCATGCATGACCCCGGATTTCGAGGATTTTTGACGCAGAGAAGCGGAAACAGGGCGGGAAAAACGACCGATCAGCCGAGCACTTCGACGATCACCCGGTCGGGGTCTCCGGGCAGCTTGCCCTTGTAGACCACCTTGCCGTCCTTGATGATCAGGAGGCCGGGCAGGTTGGTCAGGGCATACTTCTTCGAGAAGGCGCCGTCCGTGTCCAGGAAGACGGTGGTGCCGAGCTGCTTGCCGGCGAGAAACCCTTCCACGGCCTGGCGGTTGTCCTGGAAGTTGAGCGTCACCACCCGGGCCTTGCCGCTCCACCGCTGGACGAGCGGGTTCACCCGCTCCACGATGTCGCGGCAGTGCGGCGACCACGACGTCCAGACGACGAAGATCGTGGCCCCCTGCGCCAGATCGGCCTCGGCGAGCTGCTCCCCTCCGAGCCCACGCAGGAGCACGCCCTGGGCGTTGGCCGGTACTGCGGCCGCCAACAGGGCAAAGGCCGCGCAAAGGGCGGCCAGGAGACGGAGGGGGGTCTTCATGTCAGTGGGTCTCGGTTTCGCCGTAGCGATGGGGCATGCTGGTCAGGATGCGGATCCTGAGACCGTCGGGCGCGGTGCAGCGCAGGCACTTCTCGCGCACCACGAGGAGCAGCTTGCGGGTGTAATCCATGCGCCGGGCGCAATCGCCGCAGAGTGCTACATGATCTCGGAAAGGGGTCAGCAACGCCTCTTCCATCTCGTTGTCGAAGAACAGGAACAGCACCGAGCTGACCTCTTTGCAATCCATCACCAGCCTCCGAGATTCCTAGCCGCTCTCTTCATGATACAGCCTCCTTGCAACCGTCTAGATCAACTCCGGGGCCGGCCCGGATATTTCCAGGATGCGAGGAGGCTTTCCCCTACTTCGAGCTCGCGCTACGGCTACGCATTTTAGCGGGTTCCCCCTCCCGCAGGTAGCCATGATCGCGCGCGAACTCCAGCATGGCGGTCTCCATCAGGCGGCGGCCGCGGTAGAGGCGGCTCATGACGGTCCCCACCGGGACCTCCAGGATCTCGGCGATCTCCTTGTACGAGAAGCCTTCCAGGTCGGCCAGCAGCACCACCATCCGGTAGTCGGGCGGCAGCTTGTCCAGGGCCGCCTGGACGTCCTCGTCGAGCACGTTCTCGAGCAGCTCGTCCTCGGGATTTCGGGTCTGGCGGACCGCGTCCTCGCTGACCTGGTTCTCGAACGACTCCTCGATCTCCGCGAAATCGCTAAGGGCGGGGGCCTGCTGCTTCTTGCGGTAGTTGTTGATGAAGGTGTTCTTCATGATCTTGAACAACCACGCCTTGAAGTTGGTCCC
>JACZDC010032204.1_pt1 | contig 9745 bp, 6 predicted proteins | sample 8641791 | NCBI WGS metagenome assembly JACZDC01 (sample SAMN15324613, study PRJNA640507) | soil metagenome | isolation source: intercropping peanut in the second line | place: China: Luxin town, Laibin City, Guangxi Province | collected 2019-07-25 | depth 10cm m
GCGCTGGGTCTGGCGCTCAATCGTCTGGCCGAGACCGCCGAGGCCCAGTTCGCGGCGGTGCGCAACGAGCGCGACCATCTCAAAGCCATTCTCTCCAGCATGTCCGAGGGGGTCCTGGTGGTTGGCGCCGACGGCCGCGCCCTGCTGCTCAATCCCGCGTTCCGTGTTCTCTTCGATCTGCCCGACGAGGAAGAGATCACCGGCCGGCGGGTCCTGGAGCTGATCCGCCACCCCGGTCTGAGCCGCCTGGTGGACGACACGCTGCGGCTCGGCGAGGGCCAGAGCGGTCAGATCGAGCTGGTCTCGCCGGAACGCCGGACGCTCCTCCTGGCCAGCGCCGCGCTGGCCGGCGGCGAGCGCGGCGCCGTGGTGGTGGCGCGCGACACCACGGAGATGACGCGCGTGGCCGACATGCGGCGCGATTTCGTAGCGAACGTCTCGCACGAGCTCAAGACGCCGCTCGCGGCCATCCGCGGTTATGCCGAGACCCTGCGCGACGGTGCGCTCGACGAGCCTCCCACGGCCCGCCGCTTCACCGACCGCATCCTCCTTCAGTGCCGGCGTCTCCAGGCTCTGCTCGACGACCTGCTGACCCTCTCGCGCCTGGAGAGCGTGGCGAGCGCCGCCGTGGAGAAGGAGCCGGTGGATCTGAAGGCGATCCTCGTCCGCGCCGCCGAGCTGCTCGCCGCTCCCGCCCGCGAACGAAAGGTAAAGATCGAGGTCGATGCCCCGGACGGCATTCCGCCCGTGCCGGGCGATCCCGACGGCCTGGAGCGGCTGGTGCTGAACCTCGCGGACAACGCGATCAAGTACAACCATCCGGACGGCTGCGTGAAGCTCCGGCTCTCCCAATTGGATGGCCATGCGGTGATCGAGGTGACCGACTCCGGCATCGGCATCCCGCAGGACGCGCTGGCGCGCATCTTCGAGCGCTTCTACCGGGTCGACAAGGGCCGCTCCCGCGAGGAAGGCGGCACCGGCCTCGGCCTCGCGATCGTCAAGCACGTAGCCCAGGCCCACGCCGGCCAGGTCGAGGTCGAAAGCCGCATCGGCAAGGGCTCGACGTTCCGGGTGAAGCTGCCGCAGTAAAGACAAAGGACCTCAGGGACTGCAAGGACCAATGACTACGGGTCCTTGAGGTCCTTGCAGTCCTTCTGGTCTCTTGTTTCAAAGCCGTAACATCAAACCCACCCGAACCCGGGTAAACTGGAAGTCTATGGAAAGACATTTGGATCAGGAGCTGGACCGCGCGCGCCAGATGCTGCTGCGGATGGGCGGGATGGTGGAAGGCATGGTTGCGCGGGCGACCCAGTCTCTTCTGGAACGCAAGTCGGAGCTGAGCGCCCAGGTCATTCAGGAAGACAACGAGGTCGATCACCTGGAGATCGAAATCGACGAGGTCTGCCACAGCATCCTCGTGCGCCGGGCGCCCACGGCGGTCGATCTCCGCTTCGTCGTGGCGGTTATGAAGATCAACAGCGACCTCGAGCGCATCGGCGACTCGGCGGTGAACATCGCGCAGTCGGTCGAGCAGCTCAACGAACAGCCGCCGCTCAAGCCCTACATCGACCTGCCGCATCTCTCGCAGCTCTGCCAGGCCATGGTGCGCAAGAGCCTCGACGCCTTCGTCAACCGCGACGCGGCGCTCGCCCAGGACGTGTGCAACTCGGACGACGACGTGGACGGCCTCTACAAGCAGATCTTCCGCGAGCTGCTGACCTACATGATCGAAGACCCCAAGACGGTGAGCCGCGCTCTGCACCTGCTGCTCATCTCGCGCAACCTCGAGCGCATCGCGGACCATGCCACGAACATCGCCGAGGACGTGATCTATTACGTCGAAGGCCGCGACGTCCGCCACGCCGGCCAGCAGCCCTACCTGTCCAAGACCCAGTGACATGAGCAGCCCGCGTCCGCTCGAGGTGCTGATCCTCTGCACCGGCAATTCGGCGCGCAGCATCCTCGCGGAATACCTTCTCAGAACGATCGGCGGCCGGCGTTTCGAATCCTTCAGCGCCGGCTCCGATCCCAAGGGACAGGTCCATCCGCTGGCGCTCCGGGTGCTGCGGGAGACCTATGGCATCGATCCATCCGGTGCCCGCAGCAAGTCCTGGGAAGAGTACCGGGAGAGGGACTTCGACTTCGTGATCACGGTCTGCGACAACGCCCGCGACAGTTGTCCGCTCTGGCCTGGAAAGACGATCGTCCTGCATTGGGGCATGGACGATCCGGCGGCGGTCGAAGGGACGGACGAAGAAAAGCTTCAGGCTTTCGAAGAGGCGGCCCGCATCCTCCACGATCGCCTCCTCGCGTGGACGGCTGGCCAATAAAAAGAGGGAGCCGCCTTCGCGGCTCCCTGCGCAGAGGCAAGGCGAGAGTACGCCTCTTAGAAGTTGTAGATCGTGAAGATGCCGATCTCCTGATACTTGCCCTTGTCGGTCGCCTTCGTCGAGCCGATCGTGCCGTTGCCTGTGCCGAGCGTGCCGCCCTCGACCTCGGCCTGCTTGAGGGCCAGCGAAGCCTGGAAGGCCTTGTTCAGCGTCCACTGCAGGCCGGCGTTGTAGTAGGTGAACTGGAGATCGGGCTTGAGGTCCTTGCTCGGGTCGGACTGGTCGTAGCGGCCGAAGACCATCCACTTCGGATTGATCACGAACTGAGCCCAGCCCGAGAAGCCGTCGGACTTGTCGGTCGAGGCGGAGGTGGTGGTGTTCCAGTTCTTCGCCTGGAAGAACTCGCCGCCGATCCGAAAGCGGTCGGTGTTGTAGGCGATCAGGGCGTCGCCACGGGTGGCCGTGTGCTTGGCCGGGGTCGCGTCGGTGTCGTTGCCGCGCTTGCCGCTGTAGCCGCCGACCGCGAGGTTCAGACCCTTGACCGGCGTGAAGGAGACGCGGCCTTCGAAGTCCACCGACTTGGTGCGGGTGGGGTTGCTGTAGGTCTTGCCGTTGATCACCGAGAACTGGTAGCCCCAGACCGGGTTCGCACCGAGGATGTGGAAGCCCCAGTCGGCCGAGGTGCCGAAGCTCAGGTGGTCGGTGATCGTCTGCTCCAGGTAGCGCATGCCGTAGACGCCCTCGACGTAGGGGATCCAGGGCGTGTCGGCGGAGCCGAGACGAAAGGTGGCCATCGGGTTGAGCTTGGCTTCGATGAACGCCTTCTTCACGAACACGTCGTAGCGGCGGGCGCCCTGGTCGCCGATGTCGGACTGGAACTGGGCCGACCAGATCGCGTCGAAGCTGTGGGTGAAGGTGAAGTAGGTGCGCTTGATGTCCACGCCGACGCCGCTGTCGGAGCTCTCGACGCCCGTGGCCTCATCCTTGTTCTGCTTGCTGCTCGCGTCGGCAAAGATGCGGATGCCGAACTTGCTGGCCGGGAAGGCCGCGGGCGCCGCCGGCTTCGGAGTCGGCCGGTCATAGGCGTCCAGGTTGTGGCGGAACATGTAGAGGTCGATCGCGGTCTCGTTCTCGCCGACGATCGTCTCGCCGTTCGCGCCGGCGCCAGGCAGCGTCACCGACTGCCCCATGTCGCCCGACTGCTCCCACATCTTGTAGCGCTCCGGGGTGTTGAAGACGTAGATCCGGCCGTCCTTCTCGGCTTCCTTGTAATAGAGGCCCGTCACCTGGGCGAAGGCAGGAACGGCGGCCAGCGCGATGACAAACAACAAAAGGCCAGCCACAAAGCGAGCTGATCTGGGCATTTCCTATGCTCTCCTTTTCAATGGACTTGGATGGAACAAGCTCGGCGGAAAGATTAGGAGGCACCCCGGACGACGACGCGACGGCCTTGTGACAGCCCTGCGACAGGCCGAACGGACGTTCCCTTTGTCACTTCGCTGTCACACGGACGCGGGCCCGCTGACAAACCCCTTTGCGATCCTCTGCTCGATGGCCGGTGTCTGCCGGCATTCGACCCCCAAAAGGAGAGATCTCGATGACTCAGAACCTCAAGGTGGCTCCCCTGGCCCTTTTGTTGGCCATCGGCGGGAGTGCCCTGTCGGCGCAGCCGGTCCAGGTCGACTCGGCGATCAAGGGCTACGCCAAGACGAGCGGCGTGTCCGGCAACATGAATTCGGTCGGGTCGGACACCCTGAACAACCTGATGACCCTGTGGGCCGAGGGCTTCCGCAAGCAATACCCGAACGTCCGCATCCAGATCGAAGGCAAGGGCTCCTCGACGGCGCCGCCGGCCCTGATCGCCGGCACCTCGCAGCTCGGTCCGATGAGCCGCGTCATGAAGTCGGACGAGATCGACAACTTCGAGAAGAAATACGGCTACAAGCCGACCCCGATCAAGGTCGCGATCGACGCGCTCGCGGTCTACGTCAACAAGGACAACCCGCTGCAGCAGCTCACGCTCCAGGACGTGGACGCGATCTTCTCCAAGGGCCGCGCCTGCGGCGGCAAGGCGATCGCCAACTGGGGCCAGACCGGCGTCACGGGTCCGTGGGCCAGCCAGCCGATCAGCCTCTACGGCCGCAACTCGGCCTCCGGCACCTACGGCTTCTTCAAGGAGCACGCGCTCTGCAAGGGCGACTTCAAGGACACGGTCAAGGAGCAGCCCGGCTCGGCCTCGGTCGTCCAGGGTGTGACCGAGGACCGCTACGGCATCGGCTACAGCGGCATCGGCTATCGCACCTCCGGCGTCCGCCCGCTCAAGCTTGCCGCCAAGAAGGGCGCCCCCTACTACAGCACCGACGCCTCCGAGGTCTACTCGGGCAACTACCCCCTGTCGCGCTTCCTCTATGTGTACGTGAACAAGGCTCCCAACAAGCCGCTCGACCCGATGGTGCGCGAGTTCCTGAAGTTCGTCCTCTCGCAGGACGGCCAGCAGACCGTGGTCAAGGACGGCTTCCTGCCGGTGACCGCGAAGACGGCGCAGGAAGAGCTCGCGAAGCTCAACTAAGGTCGGTCAGATGCGCGGCCCGGCTGGTCTTTCCCCGCCGGGCCGCCTTTGTCTTTTCATCAAGCTGAGGACCCTTCGATCGTGAGCAGCCTCGAAACTCCCCGACGGCGCCTGATCGCCGACCGAGCCGCCCGCTGGATCGTCTCCGCGGGCGGCCTTGCCATCATCGTGAGCATCCTCGGCATCCTCGCCTTCATTCTCGTCGAGGTCTGGCCCCTGATGCTTGGCGCCCGCGTGCGCACCACGCGCCTGGTGCCGCTGCCCGGACCCGCGGTCGGCTCCATGATCTCCGACGAGCACCGCACCCACATCGCCGCGCTCGCCGCCGACGGCCACGTGCGCGTGGTCGACGTTGTGAACGGCAAGCTCGTGCTCGATCAGGACCTCGGCACGGGAGAGATCACCTCCATGACGCTCCCGCCCGGCGGCCAGGCGCTCGCGGGCGCCACCCGCGACGGCCGCGTCGTCCTCGCGCCGGTCTCCTTCGCCGTCACGTTCGAAGGTGAGAAGCAGGTCGTGACGCCGACCGTCGGCTCGCCCGTCCTCCTCGACCTCGATCCCGGCCGCGCGCTCGGCGCCTTCGCGGCCCAGGTGAACGGCGAAGGCGGCGCGACCGCGGCGGCCCAGATCGCAGGCGGCACGCTCGTGGTCGTGCGCCGCTCCAGCGAAGAAAACGAGATGACCGGCGAGACCACCGAGTCGCTCGAACGCTTCGAGACTCCGGCGCCGGCAAGGCTTACGACGCTGGTCCTGGACGCGGACCAGAAAAACCTTTATGGCGGCACGGCCAAGGGCGAGATCCTCTGGTGGTCGCTCGCCGAGGGCCAGCCCGCGGGGCTCCGGCTCGTCTCCGCGGGTCCCTCGCCAATCACCGCACTCGACCTGCTTATCGGCGGCCGCTCGCTGATCGTGGGCCAGGAGAACGGCGCGCTCAGCGTCTGGCTCCAGGTGCGCGAGCACGCGGGCTCGGACGTCTTCCGCTTGACCCGCGTCCGCGACTTCCCGCGCCACCCGTCGGCGATCCGCGAGATCACGCCCTCCCAACGTGGAAAAGGTTTTCTTGCCCTGAGTGAGCAGGGCCAACTCGGCCTCTACTACTCCACCTCGCACCGCACACTGTGGACCGGCCGCGCGCCGGTAGCGCATGGCACCGGGCTGTTCTACACGCCCAAGGCCGACGGCGCGTTCCTCGCGGGGGAAGGGAAGCTGGCGACGATCGACATCTCCAACCCGCACCCCGAGGTGACCTGGAAGACCCTGTTCGGAAAGGTGTGGTACGAGGGTTACGATCATCCGGACTACGTCTGGCAGTCGAGCAGCGGCAGCGACGATTTCGAGCCCAAGCTCTCGCTCACGCCGCTCCTGGTGGGCACGCTCAAGGGCACGTTCTACTCGCTGCTCCTGGCGATCCCGTTCGGCGTGCTCGGCGCCATGTACACCTCCCAGTTCATGCACCCTTCGTACAAGAGGGTCCTCAAGCCGCTGGTCGAGATCATGGCGTCGCTGCCGAGCGTGGTGCTGGGCTTCCTGGCCGGCCTGTGGCTGGCGCCGCGCATCGAAAAGGCCGTGCCGGCGCTCGCCTTGATGGCGTTCGTGCTGCCGGCGCTGGTGCTCCTCGCCGGCTTCGCCTGGCGCTCCATCCCGCGCGCCCTCCGCGGCCGGTTCCGCACCGGCTCCGAGGTGTTCCTCTTCGTGGTCGTGCTCGCGTTCGGCGTCTGGCTCTGCTTCCGCCTGTCGGAGCCTTTCGAGGCGATGGCTTTCGGCGGCAGCTTCCAGACCTGGCTGCGTGACACCACCGGCCTCGCCTACGATCAGCGCAACGCCGTGGTGGTCGGCCTCGCGATGGGTTTCGCGGTGATCCCGATCATCTTCGCCATCGCCGAAGACGCGTTCTCCAACGTACCGACCAACCTCGTGGCGGGATCGCTCGCGCTGGGCGCCAACCGCTGGCAGACCGTGACCCGCGTGGTGCTGCCGACCGCGTCGCCGGGCATCTTCTCGGCGATCATGATCGGTTTCGGCCGCGCCGTGGGCGAGACCATGATCGTGCTCATGGCCACCGGCAACACGCCGATCATGGAGTGGAACCCGTTCAACGGCTTCCGCACGCTCTCGGCCAACATCGCCGTCGAGATCGCGGAGGCGCCGCACGGCGGGACGCTCTATCGCACCCTTTTCCTGGCGGCCCTGCTGCTCTACATCGTCACGTTCCTGATCAACACCGTCGCGGAGCTGGTGCGCCAGCGCCTGCGGCAGAGATACTCTCAGCTCTGATGCCGCCGATGCCGGAGAACGATCCCATGAACCCTCCCCTGACCCAGTCCTCCGTGGCGGACACGGCGGGACGTCTGCCCGCACGCCCCGCGCGGTCCGCGCAAAACACCGCTCGCGAATCCGGCCGCACCGGTTGGCTCTTCTTCGATCACCGGCGCCGCTCCGAAATCATCGGCCAGTCGCTGACCTGGCTCTGCGGCGGCGCCCTGGCGTTCAACATCCTGCTCGTCCTCGGGATCCTTTCCCTCCTTGCCGTCAACGGCCTGAGCTACTTCTGGCAGAAGGACCTGATCGAGCTGACGCTCAAGAACGGCAGCAAGGTCCTCGGTGAGATCTGGGAGGTCGAGCAGACCGAGGCCACGGCCGACCAGCCGGCACAGGACCGCCTCCGCATGAAGATCGGCAACCGCGACATCGGCGGTCTCGACTTCGCCTGGATCGACTCCGCGGACGTGGCCTCCCGCCGCAAGCCGGCCGACGCCGTGCTCCTCGAGCGCCTGGAGTGGGGCAACTTCCACGGCTTCATGGAAGAGCTGCGGGACGGCGACAAGGTGCTCGCCAGCGGTCCCGATGCGGCCTGGAAGGCTTTTCCCGCGCTCCACGAAACGAAAGCCGGCCAGCGCGAGGCCGTGGAAGCGCTCGAAAAGGGTCCGATCGGCGACGTGAACTATGAGCTCGAGAAACTCCGCCTGGAACGCAAGGAGCTCGACTTCGAGCCCATCTCCGCCGCCGAGAAACAGAAGAGGATCGAGGACATCGACCGCCGCATCGCCGAGCACGAGGCGGAATATCAGAAGCTCGCCGACCGGCTCTTCAAGATGCGCGACGAGCTCCAGCGCGGCACCCTGGTGATGCGCGCCGTCGACGGTCAGACCAAGGAGATGCCGGTCGCGAACGTCGTGCGCGCCCTGCAGCCCGACGCTCTCGGCGTCGCCGGCAAGCTGCGGCTCTACTTCTCGCGCGGCTGGGAGTTCATCTCCGCCGACCCGCGCGAATCGAACACGGAAGGTGGCATCTTCCCGGCCATCTTCGGCACGGTGATGATGGTCTTTCTCATGTCCTTCGCCGTGGCGCCGCTCGGCGTGCTCGCGGCGCTCTACCTGCGCGAGTATGCCAAGCAGGGGCCGCTGGTGCGGATGGTGCGCATCGCGGTCAACAACCTCGCGGGCGTGCCGTCGATCGTCTTCGGCGTCTTCGGCCTGGGCTTCTTCGTCTACCTGATCGGCGGCTCGATCGATCAGATCTTCTACCCCGAGTCGCTGCCCACGCCGACCTTCGGCACCGGCGGCATCCTCTGGGCGGCTTTGACCCTGGCGCTCCTGACCGTGCCGGTGGTGATCGTAGCCGCCGAGGAAGGCCTGGCCGCGGTGCCGCGCATCGTGCGCGAAGGCTCGCTCGCGCTGGGGGCCACGAAATTCGAAACGATCCGGCGCGTGGTGATCCCCGCCGCGGCACCGGGCATCCTGACCGGCATGATTCTCGCGATGGCCCGCGCGGCCGGCGAGGTGGCGCCGCTGATGATCGTGGGCATGGTCAAGCTCGCGCCCGCGCTGCCGATCGACGGCCGCGCGCCGTTCGTCCACTTCGAGCGCAAGTTCATGCACCTCGGCTTCCACATCTTCGACGTCGGCTTCCAGAGCCCGAACATCGAGGCCACCACGCCGCTCGTCTTCGCCACCGCCTTCCTGCTGATCGTGGTGGTGACCCTGATGAACCTCGTCGCGATCGCCCTGCGCAACCATCTCCGGCGGAAATATGCCGGAAGCGCCGTCTGAAGGAAAACCATGATCGAAACCATTCCGCAGAACGATCCCGCGCTCGACCCTGGCATCCAGGACCCGATCCTCCGGGTCGAGTCGCTGTCTCTCTTCTACGGCGAGAAGCAGGCGCTCAAGAACATCTCGCTCAACATCCCCGAGAAGAAGATCACCGCCTTCATCGGCCCATCCGGCTGCGGCAAGTCGACGCTGCTGCGCTGCATCAACCGGCTGAACGACCTGATCGACGGCGTGCGGATCGAGGGCGACATCAAGTTCCAGGAGCGCAGCATCTTCGACCCGCGGATCGAGATCAACGCGCTGCGCAAGCGGATCGGGATGGTGTTCCAGAAGTCGAACCCCTTCCCGAAGTCGATCTACGAGAACGTGGCCTACGGCCCCCGCATCCAGGGCACCAACCGCAAGCGCGACCTGGACGACATCGTGGAAAAGAGCCTGCGCGGCGCCGCGCTCTGGGACGAGGTCAAGGACCGCCTGGAAGACAGCGCCCTCGGCATGTCCGGCGGCCAACAGCAGCGCCTCTGCATCGCGAGAGCCATCGCCGTCGAACCCGAGGTCATCCTCCTGGACGAGCCCTGCTCCGCCCTCGACCCCATCGCCACCGCGCGCATCGAGGAGCTGATGCAGGATCTCAAGACCCAGTACACCCAGGTCATCGTGACCCACAACATGCAGCAGGCCTCGCGCGTCTCGGACTACACCGCCTTCCTCTACCTGGGCGAGCTGATCGAGTACGGCAACACCGAGAAGATCTTCATCAACCCGATCAAGAAGCAGACCGAGGACTACATCAC
>JACZDC010019726.1_pt1 | contig 9735 bp, 10 predicted proteins | sample 8641791 | NCBI WGS metagenome assembly JACZDC01 (sample SAMN15324613, study PRJNA640507) | soil metagenome | isolation source: intercropping peanut in the second line | place: China: Luxin town, Laibin City, Guangxi Province | collected 2019-07-25 | depth 10cm m
AGCTACTTCATGTATTATTCCGCGACGCCCGACGTCTGCCACTACCATGAGCGCGGGCATGCGCTAGCGGTGGCGACGTCGGATTCCCCCGCCGGCCCGTTCGTCGACATGGGGATGCCGCTGCTGCTCGGCGCCGGTTTCGAATATATCGATCCGATGGCCTACGACGATCCGGTCACGGGCAAGCATCTGCTCTATTGGGGATCGGGCTTCCAGCCGATCAAGGTGCAGGAACTGAATGCCGATCGCCTCTCCTTTGCCCCCGAAAGCAAGCCTGTCGACCTCGTCTGGCCCAATCCGGTAAAGGACGCGTTCCCGAGACTGGTGGAGGCCGCGTGGGTCATCCGCCATGACGAGCATTATTATCTCTTCTACTCGGGCGACAATTGCTGCGGACCGGATGCCGAATATGGAGTGATGGTCGCCCGGTCGGACGATGCCATGGGACCGTTCCAGACGCTCGAGGACGCAAAAGGCGTTCCCCACAGCCTAATCCTCCACAAGAACCACTTCTGGCTCGCGCCCGGTCATAATTGCATCGCGGCGGACAAGGACGGGCAATTATGGATCCTTTATCACGCGATCGATCCGAACCGGCCCCGCCAGAGGCAGGACGACGAGATCAACAGCCGGAGAGTCATGCTCATAGACCGGATCGAATGGGAGGACGGCTGGCCGTGGGTAGGCACGCCCTCGCACGGGCCAAAGCCAATCCCGGCAGCTTAGTGCCGCTGGGGTCCCGCCACTCTCAGCCGCCTGGGATCCGCCTGCTCGGCTTTCTGAGCTTCGAAGATCGCGCGTTGCCGCTGAAGCTCCCGGTGGAGGGGTTCATAGACGTCCCGCTTCCCGTCGGCGCCGATGGTGGACAGCAGACCGACTTCCGCGTGGCGTGAATTGTCCCAGCCCGGGTAAGCTGTGATCGGGTAGAGGCAGATGCCCTCGACGCTGACACCATGTTCCTGCGCCGCCCGGACCTCGTCGCAGACATAGTGAAGCCACGCCGGCCGTCCGGAGCCTTCAGCGCCGGTTTCCGAGATGAAGAGGGGCTTTCCGTAACGATCCGCGACCTCGGCCAGAATGTCGGCAAGCGCCCGATATTCGTGGTGGCCCATCGGAATCGTCGGCCCGTCCAGATACCATTGATTGTGCGGGTAGAAATTCAGGCCGACGACGTCGATGAATTCCGGCTTCCCGCCGAGCTCGGGCTCGGCGCGTCCCATGAGCCAGTCATAAGCCTGGAACTGTCCCTGGCGCGCGCACTCGGCGGCCTTGATCTGCTTGCGGCTACGATCCTTCGGCGCAATGTGGATAAGCGGGTCGGCCCAGACGAAGGCGGCGTCGGGCCAGCGCTCCCGGATCGCCGTGCAGGCCGCGACCGCGGTCCTCACGAGGTGACGCTTCAGCCAGCCGATCTGCGTGGGCCCGATGCGCGGGAAATAGCCCACCTCCGACGCCCAGCAGATGAAGGAGATTTCGTTGAGCGGGCAGACGAGCGGTCTGGTGCCGGCGACCGACTCCCGGACCTCGAGCGCTGCCATTGCGAATTCGGCAAATCGCTTCGGGAAATCCGGGCCGGCCTGATCGACATGATCAGGGGAGCCATAATGAAACAGATCCCAGATCACTTGCATTCCGGCCTGCTCGGCCGCTTCCAGCATGGGTATCCAGCTGGACCAGTCATAGCGGCCCGGCGCTTTCTCGATCAGATGCCAGCGCAGACCGTCGCGAAGGGTTCGAAAACCGAGCGCGGCGCATTGGCGATAATCCCCGAGCACGTGCCGGTCGTGCGAGGTGGCGCCGACCAGATCCAGCCGGACTCCGTCCGTGCGGCGATGCGACGAACATTCGAATCCTGCCTGGAAAAAGCTGTCGAAGATTCCGGGCATCCGTTCCCTTGATTCCCGTGAGCGCCCTGTCGGCCTCTTAACGACAGGTTTGCCGTAACCGTTCCGGCGGTACCGGCGCTACCGTTCAGGCGAGCGCTCGATAAACTCCGTAGAGGCTCGTGATTGTCAGGACGCATCCGACGAGGACGAGGAGCACCCTCGCCCGCGAACGTCGTGCGACGGCCGCTGCGATAGGCGCGGCGGCTACGCCTCCGATCAACAGGCCCAGTGTCGCCGCGGAAAAGGCCTGGAGTCCAAGCGACAGGATAAAGGTGATGGAGGCGCTTATCGTCACCAGGAACTCGGCGGTATTCACCGTTCCGATCGTTCGCCGCGGCTCGGTCCCCTGAACGAGCAGGTTGCCGGTGACCACCGGACCCCATCCCCCGCCTCCGGCCGCGTCAAGAAATCCGCCAGCGAGGCCGAGAGGTTCGACGATCCGCGGCGGCTTGTGGTGCGGCGGATACCGAACTCCGCGCCAGATCAGGTAGAGGCCGATGGCCGCCAGATAGGCGAGGATGAACGGCTTGACGGTCGCGGCGTCGATCTGCGTCAAGACATAGGCACCCATGATCGCCCCGATCACGCCCGGGAGGGCAAGCCTCAACAGCATCTTCCAGTCGACATTCTTGTGAAGGATATGGCTGACCCCGGACACGCCGGTGGTGAAGCATTCGACGGTGTGAACCCCTGCCGACGCGGTTGCGGGCGGCACGCCCAGGGTCACGAACAACGTCGTCGAAATAACCCCGAACGCCATCCCCAGCGCACCGTCGACAAGCTGCGCCAGGAAGCCGACAGCGACGAAGGGAAGAAGAACTTCCAGGAAGTTGCCGTCGAGGAGACCTTGCATCGAGAAGCCCCTGTAGTGCGAGCGGGCAAGCCCCACTCAAGACCGCAGGTGCTAATCTCTAGTCATCTACTAGACAATATTATCCAAAGTCGGCCCGGCGCGAGTCCATGTCATTCCGTCGCCGAAATCTCCCAGCCGGCGGCTTCGTTGAGCGAAATGCCATCGAGGTAGCTCGTGGTCTGGTCGCGAAGGATCGCGAAGGCCTTCCGAATCGCGCAGCTCGCTTCGTCCCGGCAATCGCCGCAAGGCGCGTAGAAGTTTACGCTCGCGCAGGACACGAGGGCGATCGGGCCTTCCATCACCCGCACGATTTGACCGAATGAAATCTCTTCCGGCCCTCGAGCCAGCCGGTATCCGCCCCTCGGCCCGCGTGTGCTCCGGACAAGGCCCGCTTTCTTCAAATCGAGCATGATCAGCTCGAGATATTTTGGCGGGACTCGCTGGGTCTCGGCGATACGCGCGAGCTGAACGGGGTGCCCGTCCTGCTCCTCGGCCAAATAAAGCAGCGACCGCAGCGCATAGCGGGTCCTTTGGGCGAGCATTCCATTGTCATAGCCTCAGACTAGACAATCCGGAAGCGGGCGCTGCCGCAACTCATGAGGCCGGATTTCTTCCGGGATAGCTGTTTGTCTTGAGGAGCCTTGCGAGGTGCATCGCCCCGGCCGCAACTCCGGCGGCCGTTTCCCGCACCATCTTCGGGATTTCCTCGAGCTCCTTGAAGTCGGTCTTGTGCATCGCTTCTCCCACCCAGTAGCAGGCGGCCATCGGCGGGATCGTCCAGCCGACGTCGTTGAGAGCCTGGAACAACTCGGCCGTGACGTGATGCGCGCCGTCTTCGTTACCGACGATTGCCGCGACTGCGATCTTGCCGAAGGCCGGACTCCGGCCACGCTCATCCAACTCGCTGAAGAAGGCATCCATGCGCTCGAGCACCCGCTTGGCGAGGCTGGACGGCTGACCGAGCCAGATCGGCGTGCCGAAGACCAGGATGTCGGCCGCCAGGATCCGCTTGCGAATATCGGGCCAGGCGTCTCCGGGGCCTTCGTCGGAGGTCACCCCGGGGAGCACATCGTGTTCGGCAATTCGAATCGTTTCCTTCAGTTCCACGCCGTGCGTGGCCAGCGAGTCCGCTATCAATCCGATCATCCGGTCCGTCGAAGAGGGCGGATCCGAACGGCTCTTCAGCGTGCAGTTGATGGCGATCGCTACCGAGTTCACGTTCGCTCCTCGACGTTGCGGTTGACCGGGTAGCGGACCAGCAGGCGCAAGGTTCGGCGCCCTCGAGGTCCAGCCATTTGTCCGCTCGTCGAAGCAGGCGTTGACTCTTCCGCGGTTCGCCTCGCACCTTGGCGCGAACTCGGGAGGGAAGCCTTGCGTAAAATCGCCTTTGTCGCCGCCACGGCGCTCGTCGCCACTGCTGCCGTTGCCCAGACGGCCGATCCGTATCTGTGGCTGGAGAACATCAGCGGCACCAAAGCGCTTGCGCAAGTGAGGAAGTGGAATGCCGAGACCGAAGCCGTGCTGACGAAAATGCCCGGCTACGAAGAGCATCGGAACCGGGCGCTCGCCATTCTGAACAATCCGCGTCAGATTGCGATGCCCGACGACGTGATGGGCGACATGGTCGCCAATCACTGGATCGATGCCGATCACAAGCGCGGGCTGTGGCGGGTGTCGCCGCTTGCCGCCTATCTCGCCGGAAAGCCGCAGTGGCGCACCTTGATCGACGTCGACGCGCTGGGGGCGAAAGAGGGCAAGAGCTGGGTGTGGCACGGCGCCAACTGCCTTCCGCCGCAATATCAGCGCTGCCTCGTTTCCTTGAGCCCCGGCGGCGGCGATGCCGACGTGATCCGCGAATTCGATGTGCCGAGCGGCCAGTTCGTCGCCGACGGCTTCGCGGTACCGGTCGGAAAGAACAGCGCCGCCTGGCTCGACAAGGACACGCTTCTGGTCGCGCGCGTGGAAGGCGATTCGACGGCGACGCGCTCCGGCTATCCCCGCACCGTCAAGCTGTGGAAACGCGGCACTGCGTGGAGCTCGGCGAAGCTGATCTCGGAAGGCATCGAGAACGACATCGCAATTCGCCCGTTCGCGATGATGGACGGGGACACGCGCTATGTCGGAGTGGACCGCGGGGTCGGTTTCTATGCCGACAAGCGCTTCATCCTCGGGTCCGACGGCAATCTCGTCGAGCTCCCGATTCCCGAGACTGCGCAGCTCGACACGATCATTGGCGGGCAGGCGATCGTCAGGTTGATCGATCCGCTCGGCCAGTTCCAGCCGGGCACCGTGGTCGCCTTCGACATGGCGGCGATGCTCGCCGGCCAGAAGCCAGCCCCGACGCTGGTGATGGCGCCCACCGCCAGCCAGTCGATCGAACAGGTCGGATCGACCGACCACGTCCTCTGGATCAAGGCGCTCGACGACGTTTCAGGCAAATTGTTCGCGCTTCGGCGGCAGGCTGACGGAAGCTGGTCGCGACAGGACGTGCCGCTCGCCGCCAACAGCACGATCCAGCTGCTGGGCGGCGCCGACAAACAGGATATTGCGTTCGCGACGATCGAAGGAATGCTCGACCCCACGACCCTTGTCGCCGTCGGCGCCAATGGCGTCCACACCGTGCAGGCTTTGCCGGCGGAATTCGACGCGTCGAAGTTCACGGTCGTGCAGCGGTTCGCGACGTCGAAGGACGGGACCAAAATCCCGTACTTCCTCGTGCAGAAGAAGGGGGTCGACAAGCCTACGGGCGTCCTCATCCACGCTTATGGCGGTTTCGATCTTTCCCAGACGCCTACCTATCTCACCGGGGAGCCCTATCGGGCCGGGCCGTTGGCTTTGTTCCTGCTCGAAGACGGAGGCGCCTTCGTGCTTGCGAACCTTCGCGGCGGCGGCGAGTATGGACCCTCGTGGCACAAGGCGGCGATGCGCGAGAAGCACCAGAATGCCTTCGACGACCTTGAAGCTGTTGCTCGCGACCTCATCTCCACAGGCGTTGCGCGCAAGGACGGAGTGGCCATCTCTGGCCGATCGAACGGCGGCCTGCTTGTCGGGGCGGCCATGACTCAGCATCCCGAGCTCTATTCGGCGGTGATCGCCGGCTCCCCGCTCGAGGACATGAAGCGCTATTCGCACCTTCTCGCCGGCGCGTCATGGATGGACGAATATGGCAATCCGGACGTCCCTGCCGACTGGGCGTTCATCAAGAAATATTCGCCCTATCAAAACGTCCGCAAGGGCGTGAAATACCCGCCGGCCTTCTTTTATCTGTCAACGAAGGACGACCGGGTCCACCCCGGCCACGCGCGCAAGATGGCTGCCAAGCTCAAGGCGTACGGCAACCCCGTCTTCTACCACGAATATACGGAAGGCGGGCACTCGGTCGGTGCCGATCGCAGCGAAGACGCCGTGCGCGCCGCGCTGCTCTACGAATTCCTCAAGAAGGAGATCGGCAGCGGCAAATAGAGCCGCTGCCGGTTAGCGGCCGCCCGCTTGGTTGGGTTGGTCCGAGCTTTTCGAATTCGGCTTAACAGGGACTTCCACGACCCGGCAGACCTTGGTCGTCGAGTGCAGGCGCGACCCGATGGCTCGCTCGTCATCGATATCCCGGCAAACCGTCTTTTTCACTGTTTTCGGCGCATCCGCGGGAGCGGCCTGGACCTGGTTGTCGGCTGGCTGCGCAGCCTGCGCGAATACGGGCGCGGGAACTCCGAACGCCGCAATGATTAGCAACAGCTTTTGCATTTTCGCTCCTGTTGGAAGAAGATTGCTACGTAGGCGACGGCCAACAGGCAGGAAAGGGTTTTTTCGACGAACGGAAATTGACGTTGTCCGAAACAACCGACGCGCAGGCTCGTTTAAGCGGCAAGTCAAACGAAGGATCAGTCATGCGGACCTTTTCAAAGTTCACCACGGCGGCCGCCATTGCACTGACGACCGCGACATCGATTTCGGCACCCGCGGATGCCCGGGTGCGGCATCGCCATCATTATTACAGCCGCACGCATTACTCCCATCGCTATTGCCGGCGCTCGGCCGGAAGCACGGGTCTCCTGGCCGGAGGAGTGGCCGGTGCGGTTGCGGGCCCCGGAATCATCGGCCACGGACTGCTGGGCGCGGCCGTCGGTGCGGTGGGGGGTGCAGTTGCGGGCCGTGCGATCGACCGAACGATCACCGCGCCCCGGCGCTGCCATTATTATCGCTGAGCCGTTGAGCGGGCGCAGACGTGCCCGCTTACGCCCGACATCGACGGACGATTCGTCGCAGGGAGCGCTTCATGGCGCTCGCCGGAGTGGCGGCGGTCCAGGTTGCTCTGGGCCTGGCGCTCGTCAGCGGGCTCAAGGTCACCATCGCCAGGACGCCTGAGGCCGTTGAGCGCCTGATCGAAATCGCGCTTCCACCTCATCGCCCCCCGGTACCGGTCGCGAAACGGCGGCGACACAGGCCGGTCACTGCATCCGCCACAGCCCCGAGATCCGAGCGGAAGCCGATTGGCGGCTCGCCGGGCCCGGTGAGATCCCATACGCGGCCAGCGGTCACTCCCATCGTTGCGCTGCGACCCACGGCAGCGCCATCGGGCGGCGGGGCAGGCGCCGGGCCCGCGTCGGGTGCCGGCGGCGGCGGCGGAGCGGCGGGATCGGGTTATGGCCGCGACGGAGGCGGAAGCGACCTCGAATTGATCTCCGGAGAGATCCTCCCGTCCGATTATCCACGGGAGCTCGGGAATGCCGGGATTGGCGGGCGAGTCAGCGTCACTTTCACTGTCCAGGTGAACGGCCGCGCAACCGGCTGCAGGATCAGGCGGTCAAGCGGTACGCCATCGCTGGATGCGCTGACCTGCCGGATCATCGAACAGCGCTTCCGATTCCGCCCGAGCACCGACCGCTACGGGCGGCCGATCCCCGACGAAGTCGATTGGGACCATGAATGGATATCGTCCGGCCGCGGTTAGCGCTGTCCGGCCACGCTGCCTTCGACAGTCGCTGATCCTGAGTGATGCTTGTCCAGGTGGCGCCTGATGATCCGGAGATTGCGGCTGTTGGACCGGAAGAAGAAATCGGGGATGGCGCCGACCCATGGGATCAGCCCCAACAGGAAATCGACGCCGACATTTCCGGCCATCCGCGTCATTTGCCACTTCGACATGCCGAGGTTCCTGGCCTCCCAGACCATGTAGCTGCCGAGCGCAGCGCCGGCGATGTCACCGGCAACCGGAACGACATCGAGAATGACGTCGAGGCCAATCGGCCGGTTCAGTCCTGGAATGACGATGACCCGTTCCAGCAGATGCTCCATCGCCTCGACTCGGCCCCGGACCGACGCCGGATCGGTTCCTATCGATATGCGGGGCTTCTGTTTACCGCTTCGGATCGTGTTCATTCGCCTGTCCGGTCCAGCCGTTGTTCCAGGCCTGTCAGCGTATGGATCGCGAAGCGGTTCCCGGCGAAGGATGCGATCCGGGCGCTCACGAGCGACCAGCGAATGGGGGCGGCGATCGGCAGGAACAGCTGCTTCGAATCGATTTGCCTCGACGCGTCCAGGAGCAGCGCGCTTCGTTGCGGGAGCACCGATGTCGTGCGCGCGGAATCCATCACCTCGTCGATGGCCGGGTCGCAAACGGGCACACGGCTGCAGCGGAATCGGCGCACGAACCAGCTGGCGGAGGAGGATGGAGCGACTTCATCGACCAGAATGAAATCGGCTGGGGCGCCTTCGCCGGCGCGTTCGACCTTGATTCCCAGCGCTCCCCAATCCGCGGCCAGCCGATCGAACAGGATGTTGCCTCCGGGCCCTGCGGGCAGAGCGAGGCGGACGACAGCGGGCTTGTCTTGCGGGAACAGCTTGCGGGCGTCCGCTATGAGATTTGGCCGGCGGTCGGGAAGCGGGGCCGCCGACCACTGCGGTGGCTGGGGGTCGGGAATATTGTCGAGTCCGGGCTCGAGCACCGTGGCCCTTGGCACCAGGCCCGGCACGGCAAGAGCGGCAACCAGCGAATCGCGGTCGATGGCCTGGTTCAGCAGCTTGCGTATGTCCTCGTCCGCGGCGGGACCGGAGCTGCGTGCAGGGACCAGGCCGAACAGGCCGGACGCGGGATCGAACTGCAGCGCCCGGCGCGGGAGCTTGTCCCTCGCGACGTAAGGCAAATCGACGAAGGTTCCGCCGAGCACCAGGTCCGCATTTCCACTTGCGAAAGCTTGGATCGCCGCCTGGGCGCTGGCGCCCGACAGGTCGAGTTGCTCTCGGGTGGTTTCCTCCTCGTCGAGGGTCGTCACCTCGCGGGTCAGCCGGATCAGCCCGTTCTTGCTTTTCGCCCTGTCGATAGAGAATGGCCCCGTGCCCTGGCGATCGTAAACCAGCCCCATTTCGGGCTGGGCCAGGAGTTGAAGCAGATGCGGCCGAGGCTGGCTGAGCCGGATTTCGATCACCCGATCGGTCATCGCCACGACATCGTCGATGGAACCGAACGCATCCTTGAGCGAATCGCGGCTAGAGGGGGCGATCATGCGCCGGAGCATCCTCGCCACCTGTTCCGCGGTGATCTTGCGCCCGTCGGGCCAGGTCCCGTTCGCCAATCGAAAGATGTAGCTCAATCCATCGTCGCTGACGTTCCAGGTCTCGCCGAGGCCCGGCACGATCTGTCCACGCGGGTCGAGTTGCACGAGGCCTTGCGCGACATTGTCGGCCAGCACGCGGTCGCCGGCGGTGAGCGGACCGCGCTCGGGATCGGCGAGCTGCGGCTGGTCGCCGATGACGACGACGTGAACCACACCTTCGGGCTTGCGATGGCAGCCGCTCGCCGAAACGGCGAGAACCGCGGCCAGGGCTAGCGCGGCGGTCCGGAGGACTGCGTGGAAACGCATGGCCAGAAGCAATAACCGCAATCGGATATTCAGCAACTCTCTGGTCTTATCCTTGCGACTGTTTTACCAGAGTAAGGCAGTTGCGCGCCGGGAGTCGAGATTCGCATCCGATGGCTGATCACGACGGTATCTGGTCCCA